>Ga0210143_1000345_pt1 | contig 10466 bp, 6 predicted proteins | sample MayberryNW_TuleC_2_FD_185527 | JGI IMG/M metagenome (GOLD analysis project Ga0210143, IMG submission 185527) | Wetland microbial communities from San Francisco Bay, California, USA, that impact long-term carbon sequestration - MayberryNW_TuleC_D2... | ecosystem: Environmental > Aquatic > Marine >... | reverse complement strand
CGGAGCTGTACCGCGGGGTCTTTTCGGACGATTACCCGGACATCCCGCAGGACCGGGCGAAGCTCACCCTCGTCGAGGCGGGGCCCGAGCTCTTCGCGATGTTCCGCAAGAACCTGCGCACGTACACGCAGCGGGCGCTCGAGGAGCGCGATGTGGACGTCGTGCTCGGGGACCCGGTCGCCTCGGTTACTCCGACCCGCGTCACGCTCAGGTCAGGGACCGAGCTCAAGGCGCACACGCTCGTCTGGGGCGCTGGACTCGAGGCGAACCCCCTCGCGGCGTCGCTCGGCGTCGAGCTCGAGCGCGGCGGGCGCGTTCCCGTCGGGCCCGAGTTGAGTCTCGAGGGTCGTCCGGAGGTCTTCGTCGTGGGCGACATCGCCGCGATCACGGACGCGAAGACGAAGAAGGTGCTCCCGCAGCTCGGTTCGGTCGCGCTCCAGGCCGGGGAGCACGCGGGCGAGACCATCGCCCGTCTCGTCGCCGGCAAGGAGACAGAGCCCTTCCGCTACCTCGACAAGGGCACGATGGCCACGATCGGCCGCGGCGCGGCGGTTGTGCAGCTCCCGCATGGCCGCACGCTCAAGGGGAAGACCGCCTCGCTCGCCTGGGGCGCCGTCCACCTCGCGCTCCTCTCGACGGGCGAGGACCGCGCGAAAGCGGTCGTCAACTGGACGTGGGCCGGCTTCACGCACGACCGGCCGGGCCGGATCAGCGTCGAGACGGAGGAGCCCATCGTCCCATCCGGGTGATGTCGCGAGCCGCCCCCGGCTCGTAGCCTCGACTCCAGCCGACGAAGGGATCTCCCCATGAGCGCTCAAGCCCCAGCTGTGGCCCGCAGCCGGCGGGCCGGCCGCCCCGAGTCAGAAGGCGCGGCGGACGTGTTCGTCATCTTCGGGATCACCGGCGACCTCGCCAAGGTGATGACCTTCCACTCGCTCTACCGCCTGGAGGAGCGCGGGCTGATCGACTGCCCGATCGTCGGCGTCGCCGTCGACGACTGGTCGCTCGACCAGCTCGTCGAGCGCGCCCGGGAGTCGATCGAGGGTACGGGCGAGACGATTGACCCGCAGGTCTTCAAGCGCTTCACCGACCGCCTCTCCTACGTCCAGGGGGACTTCGGCGACGACGCGACGTACGCGCGCGTTGCCGAGGCGATCGACGGGGCGCGGCGGCCCGCCTTCTACCTGGAGATCCCGCCCTTCCTGTTCGGGCGCGTCGTCAAGGGTCTCTCGGAGGCCGGGCTGACGCAGACCGGCCGCGTGGTGGTGGAGAAGCCGTTCGGTCACGACCTCGAGTCGGCCGCGGCGCTCGCCGACGAGCTGCACCAGTACGTCGACGAGTCGCAGCTCTACCGCATCGACCACTTCCTCGGGAAGATGGGCCTCGAGGAGATCCTCTTTCTGCGCTTCGCGAACACGATGCTCGAGCCGGTGTGGAACCGGAACTTCGTCGAGTGCGTCGAGATCACGATGGCGGAGGACTTCGGAGTCGAGGACCGCGGCCACTTCTACGACCCGGTCGGGGCGCTGCGCGACGTCGTCGTCAACCACCTCATGCAGGTGGTGGCGGCGACCGCGATGGAGCCGCCCGCCGGCGGCGACCCCGAGACGCTGAAGGACGGCATGGTCGCCCTCTTCCGGGCCGTGCGCGCGGCCGACCCGGCGCACTACGTCCGCGGGCAGTACGACGGCTACCGTTCGATCGAGGGCGTCGCGCCGGACTCGACCACCGAGACGTACGCCGCTCTCCGCCTCGAGATCGAGAACTGGCGCTGGTCGGGCGTTCCGTTCTTCATCCGCACCGGGAAGCGGCTGCCGGCCACGCAAACGGAGGTCAGGCTCGTCTTCCGGCACCCACCGAAGCTCGGGTTCGGCGTGCTCGCGACGAGCACCGAGCCCGACCAGTTCGTGCTCAAGCTCGATCCGTCGACCGGCGTCCAGCTCCAGCTCGATGCCCGGCGGGGTGACTCCGCCGCCCCCACGGCCGCTCCGATCACGCTCGACATGGAGTTCGCCGAGGAGGGCGGCGAGGCGCCGACGCCCTACGAGGTGCTTCTCCACGCGGCGATGGTCGGCCAGAGCACCCGCTTCACGCGCCAGGACGGCGTCGAGGAGACGTGGCGGATCATGCAGCCGCTCCTCGACGACCCGCCGCCCGTGCATGCCTACGCGCCGGGCTCGTGGGGCCCCGAGGCCGCAGACTCGCTCGTGGCCGGGCACGGCCGCTGGCACGGACCCTGGATCGCGGCATGAGCGCCGAGCCGACGCGGGCCGCCCCGCAGAGCGCAGCGGCGCCCTCGCCGTTCCCGCCGATCGCGGACTACGCGTTCCTCTCGGACTGCCACACGGGCGCGCTCGTCGCGCCGGACGGGTCGATCGACTGGCTCTGCGTCCCGAGCTTCGACGCGCCGAGCGTGTTCGGCAACCTGCTCGACCGCCAGGCCGGGTCGTTCCGGCTCGGGCCCTTCGGGATCAACCATCCGACGGCCCGGAGCTACGAGCCCGGCACGAACGTCCTCGCGACGGTCTGGAGGACGCCGCAGGGCTGGCTCCTCGTCCGCGACGCCCTCACGATCGGGCCGACCGACCACGAGGACCGGATCACGCCGCACACGCGCCCGCCCGCCGACGACGACGCCGACCACCTGCTCGTCCGCACGGTCGAGTGCCTCGACGGGGCCGTGGAGGTCGAGCTCGTCTGCGAGCCCGTCTTCGCCTACGGGCGTGAGGAGGCCTCGTGGTCGCTCGTCGGCGGAGACCGCCACGCGGCGGACGCGGCGGGAGGCGGGCAGACCGTCCGCCTGACGACCGACATGGCGATCGGGATCGAGGGCAACCGCGTCCGGGCACGGCATGTCCTCCAGCCGGGCGAGCGGATCTTCTGCGCGCTCTCGTGGGGCGAGGAGCTGGCGGGCCCGACCGACGTCGAGGAAGCCCACGGGCGGCTCGAGGCGACGGCGCGCTTCTGGCGCGCGTGGCTCGGCCGGGCGCGCATCCCCGACCACCAGTGGCGCGACCCGCTGCAGCGCTCGGCGCTCGTGATCAAGGGCCTCACGTACATGCCGACCGGCGCGACCGTCGCTGCGCTGACGACGTCTCTTCCCGAGACGCCCGGCGGGGAGCGGAACTGGGACTACCGCTTCACCTGGATGCGGGACGCGACGTTCACGCTCCAGGCCCTGCACTGGCTCAACCTCGACTGGGAGGCGGACGAGTTCATGCAGTTCGTCGCCGACCTCGAGCCGAACGACGACGGCGCGCTCCAGATCATGTACGGGATCGACGGGCGGCGCGACCTGCCGGAGTCGACCCTCGACCACCTGTCGGGGTACGTGGGCGCCCGGCCGGTGCGAATCGGGAACGGCGCGTACGACCAGCGGCAGAACGACGTGTACGGGGCCGTGCTCGATTCGATCCTGCTCCACACCCGCCGCAGCGAGCGGCTGCCGCGCCGTCTCTGGCCGATCGTGCAGGCCCAGGCCGAATGCGCGCTCAAGGTCTGGCGGGAGCCGGACCAGGGGATCTGGGAGGCGCGCGGCGACCCGAAGCACTACGTGTCCTCGAAGCTCATGTGCTGGGTCGCGCTCGACCGCGCGGCGAGGCTCGCGGAGATCCGCGGCGACTCCGACCTCCGGGCCTCGTGGGAGGAGGCCGCCGAGGAGATCAAGGCCGACATCCTGGAGCACGGCGTCTCGGAGGCCGGCGTGCTCCGCCAGCACTACGAGACCGACTCGCTCGACGCGTCCGTCCTCCTCGCCGCCCTCGCCGGCTTCCTGCCGGCCGACGACGAGCGGATGCGCGCGACCGTGCTCGCGATCGCGGACGACCTGACGGAGAACGGCTACGTCCTGCGCTACCGCACCGACGAGACCGACGACGGGCTGTCGGGCAAGGAGGGCACGTTCCTCATCTGCTCGTTCTGGCTCGTGTCCGCGCTCGCCGTCGTCGGCGAGTTCCAGCGCGCGCGCGACCTGATGGAGCGCCTGCTCCGGATCGCGTCGCCGCTCGGGCTCTTCGCCGAGGAGTTCGACGCCGACACCGGGCGCCACCTGGGGAACTTCCCCCAGGCCTTCTCCCACCTGGCGCTGATCGAGGCGGCGGGGCGGATCATCCTCGCCGAGATGATGGAGGAGGTTGTATGAGCGACTACGACGTGGTGATCGTCGGAACCGGCGCAGGCGGCGGCACGCTCGCGCGGCACCTCGCGCCCTCCGGCAAACGCGTCCTCCTGCTCGAGCGCGGCGACTGGCTGCCCCGCGAGAAGCAGAACTGGCAGGCCCAGGATGTGTTCGCGGCGAACCGCTACATCTCGCCCGACACCTGGTACGACGAGCAGGGGAAGGCGTTCCAGCCGCAGATCCACTACTTCGTGGGCGGCGCGACCAAGTTCTACGGCGCGGCCCTCTACCGGCTCCGCGCAGAGGACTTCGGCGAGCTCCGCCACCACGGCGGCGTCTCGCCGGCCTGGCCGATCTCGTACGACGAGCTGGAGCCGTACTACACGAAGGCCGAGCAGATGTACGAGGTGCACGGCGCGCGCGGCGAGGACCCCACCGAGCCGCCTTCGAGCGCGCCGTACCCCTTTCCGGCCGTCTCCCACGAGCCGCGGATCCAGCAGCTCTCCGACGACCTCGAGGCGGCGGGCTACCACCCGTTCCACGCGCCGTGCGGGATCCGTCTCAACGAGTCGGACCTGCCGCACAGCACGTGCATCAGGTGTGAGACGTGCGACGGCTTCCCGTGCCTCGTCCACGCCAAGTCGGACGCCGAGGTCCTCGGCGTGCGGCCGGCGCTCGAGCACCCGAACGTCGAGCTCTGGACGAATGCGTACGTCACGCGCCTCGACACGAATCCGGCCGGCACGAGCGTGACCGGGGTCGTCGTCGAGCGGGACGGCGAGGCAGAGACCGTCAGCGGCGACGTCGTCGTGCTCGCCTGCGGTGCGGCGAACACGGCCAAGCTGCTCCTGGTCTCGGCGAGCGAGATGCACCCCAACGGCCTGGCGAACGGCTCGGACCAGGTCGGGCGCAACTACATGTTCCACGACAGCACGGCGGTGCTGGCGCTCTCGCGCGACGAGAACCCGACCGTCTTCCAGAAGACGCTCGCGCTCAACGACTTCTACTTCTCGAGCGACGACTTCGAGTATCCGCTCGGGAACATCCAGATGGTCGGCAAGTCCTCGGCGCCCATGTTCCGCGGCGAGAAGCCGGGCGAGACGAAGCTCGCGCCGGAATGGACACTGGAGAAGGTCGCCCGGCACGCGATCGACTTCTGGCTTTCGACGGAGGATCTGCCCGCGCCCGAGAACCGGGTGACGGTCGACGGCGACGGCAGGCTGACGATGCGCTACACGGAGACGAACTCGGAGGCGAAAAGGCGGCTCGCTGCCAGGCTCCACTCGATGCTCGGAAAGCTCGGCATGCAGGAGGACCACCTGTTCCACCGGTTCGCCTACATGAAGAACGACATCCCGGTCGCCGGCTGCGCGCACCAGGCCGGCACCTGCCGCTTCGGCACGGATCCGGCGACGTCCGTCCTCGACGTGGACTGCAAGGCGCACGAGCTGGACAACCTCTACGTCGCGGATACGAGCGTCTTCCCGTCGATCGGCGCGGTGAACCCGGCGCTGACGGCGATGGCCAACGCGCTCCGCGTCGGCGACCGTCTGCTCGCACGGCTCGCGTGACGACGACGTGAGGGCGCCGTCGGGGGAGCAGTTCGAGCTCGTCCACGGCGACCAGCGCGCCACGGTGGTCGAGGTCGGGGCGGGGCTGCGCACCTTCACGGCCGGTGGCCGCGACGTCGTCGACGGCTATGCCGCGGACGAGATCTGCCCATCCGGACGCGGCCAGGTCCTCATGCCCTGGCCGAACCGGATCGAGGACGGCGCCTACACGTACGACGGCCGCGAGCACCAGCTGCCGCTGACCGAACCGGAAGCCCGAAACGCCATCCACGGGCTCGCCTGCTGGCGGCCGTGGACGGTGCGGGAGCGGACCGCGGAGCGGGTCGTCCTGGCCCTTGTGCTGCATCCGCAGCCCGGCTACCCGTTCACGCTCGGCCTCGAGGTCGACTACGTGCTCTCGGCGGACGGGCTGGCGGTGCGGACGCGCGCCACGAACCTTGGACCGGCGGCCTGTCCGTTCGGGGCCGGGAACCACCCGTATCTGCGCGCAGGCGGCGGCTCCGTCGACGGCCTCGTCCTGCGCCTGCCGGCGTCGACGGTGCTCGACGCCGACGCCCGCGGGATCCCGAGCGGCTCGGCGCCGGTCGAAGAGCGCGGGCTCGACTTCCGCGAGCCGCGACCGATCGGTGGGACGGTGCTCGACCACGCCTTCACCCGGCTCGAGGCCGACGGCGACGGGCTCGTCCGCGTCGAGCTCGAGGGCCCGGACGGCGCGCGCACCGTCCTCTGGGCGGACGGGACGTACGGCTACCTCCAGGTCTTCAGCGGCGACCCGCTCCCGGATGTCGCGCGGCGCAGCCTCGCGGTCGAGCCGATGACCTGCCCTCCGAATGCGTTCCGGACCGGCGAGGCGCTCGTCCGCCTGGAGCCTGGAGCCTCGTGGTCCGGCGCCTGGGGCATCGCGGCCGCGTGACGCTCGGCGCTTCATGCCGATCGGGTGACGACGCCTCCTGAGCCCTTCGGGACGATGCCGCCGTGAGCACGCTCGCCTCCACGGCGCTCGAGCTCGCCCGCTGGCAGTTCGCGCTGACGACGCTCTTCCATTTCATCTTCGTCCCGCTGACCCTGGGGCTCGCGCCGCTGCTCGCGATCATGCAGACGCGCTGGCACCGGACCGGCGACGAGAAGTGGCTCCGGCTGACGAAGTTCTTCGGGACGCTCTTCCTCATCAACTTCGCGATCGGGGTCGCTACGGGGCTCGTGATGGAGTTCCAGTTCGGGATGAACTGGTCGGCGTTCTCGGCCTACGTCGGGGACGTCTTCGGCTCGCCGCTCGCGCTCGAGGGCATCGGCGCCTTCATGCTCGAGGCGACGTTCATCGGCCTCTGGATCTTCGGCTGGGACCGGCTCTCTCCGCGCGTGCACCTGGCGACGATCTACCTGGTCTGGGCCGGGACCTGGCTCTCCGCCTACTTCATCATCGTCGCCAACTCGTGGATGCAGCACCCGGTCGGGTACGAGGTGAACTCGTCGACCGGACGCACCGAGGCGAACGACATCCTCACGATCCTCACGCAGGGATTCACCCTCTTCGCGGTCGGCCACGCGATCCTCGCCGGCCTCATGACGGCCGGCTTCCTCGTCCTCGGCGTCGCGTGCTGGCACCTGCGCGCCGGCCGCAACGTGGACGTCTTCGCAGCGGCGGCGCGGCTCGCGATCATCGTCGTGCTCCCCGCCTCGTTCGTGCAGCTCGGCTGGGGCAGCGAGTTCGGCGTGGCCACGACGGACGCGCAGCCGATGAAGATCGCCGCCGCCGAGGCGCTCTGGGACACGGAGCAGCCTGCGGGGTTCTCGGTCTTCCAGATCGGCGGCTTCACCGAGGACGACCAGACGCCCTCGTTCGACATTCAGATCCCGGGCCTACTTTCGTTCCTCGCGACGAACCACTTCGGGAGCGAGGTGGTCGGCATGAACGAGCTCCAGTCGCAGTACGAGCGCGAGTTCGGGCCGGGGAGCTACATCCCGGACGTGCGGCTCGTGTACTGGAGCATGCGCGTGATGGCGTACCTCGGGACGCTGTCGCTCCTGCTCGCGCTCTGGGGCGCGTGGCTCCTGCGGCGCAAGCGGCTCGAGCATGCGACGTGGTTCCACCGTGCGGCGCTCGCCGGCCTCGCGCTGCCGTTCCTCTCGAACTTCGCCGGCTGGATCCTCACCGAGGCGGGCCGCCAGCCCTGGGTCGTCTACGGGCTGCTCCGCACCGAGGACGCGGTGTCCGGCTCCGTGAGCGCGTGGACCGTGGGCCTCAGCCTGGGCATCTTCGTCTCGCTGTACACGGTCCTGTTCGGGATCGACGTCTACCTGATGCGCCGCTATGCGCGGCTCGACCCGCCCGAGGCCGCGGGCGGGGCCGCTCGCGCTCCGACCCCGGAACCGGCCCCGGTGCTCTGAGATGACGCTCGAGATCCTCTGGTTCTGCCTGCTCTGCGTCCTCTGGTCCGGCTACTTCCTCACCGAAGGCTTCGACTTCGGCGTCGGGATCCTCTTGCCCGTGGTCGGCCGCACGCAGGAGGAGCGCGGCCGGATGCTCGAGACGATCGGCCCGGTGTGGGACGGGAACGAGGTCTGGCTCGTGATCGCCGGCGGCGCGACGTTCGCGGCGTTCCCGGTCTGGTACGCGACGATGTTCTCCGGCTTCTACCTTGCGCTGCTTCTGATCCTCGCCTGCCTGATCGTCCGCGTCCTCTCCTTCGAGTGGCGCGGCAAGGGGGAGCACGCGCGCTGGAAGACCGGCTGGGCCTGGCTGAACACGCTCGGATCGGTCGGGGCGCCGTTCCTCTGGGGCGTGGCGCTCTCGTCGCTCCTCTACGGCGTGCCGATCGCGAAGGATCAGACGTTCGCCGGGAGCTTCGGCGACCTCTTCCACCTCTACACGGTGCTCGCCGGGATCGCGGTCGTCCTGCTCTTCGCGCTCCACGGCGCGGTGTTCCTCTCGCTGCGGACGCTCGGCGACCTTCGGGCCCGCTCGATGCGGGTTGCGGCCCGTCTGGCGCCGGTCGCCGTCGTGGTCGGGGCGGGGTTCCTCGTCTGGACGCTCGCCGTCGCATCCGACCGCAACGACAAGGGCGTCTTCCCCGGGATCGTGCCCGTGGCGGTCGCGGCGCTCGCGGTGGTCGCGGCGGTCGTCCTCACGCGCTCGCGGCGGGAGCTGCCGGCGTTTCTCGCGACCGGCCTCGCGATCGTCGCGGTCGTCGTCACGCTCTTCGTCAGCCTCTATCCTCGCGTCCTCGTCTCCCAGCCGGACTTCGGCAACAGCCTGACCGTCTCGAACGCGTCCTCGGCCGACTACACGCTCACGGTCATGACCGTCGCGGCCGCGATCCTGCTTCCGGTCGTCCTCCTGTACCAGGCCTGGACCTACCACGTCTTCCGGGCGCGGGTCGGCGGCGAGGAGGTCGGGACGCCGGTCGACCTCGTCGCGCGGACGCCGGCCGGGCGCTAGCCGTGCGCGCGCTCGATCCGCGGCTCCTCCGGCGCGCGCGGGCCGTGCGGACGCTGCTCGCCGCCGACGCGACGCTCGGGCTCCTCGCCGCGCTGCTCGTGCTGGCGCAGGCCGTCCTGATCGCGCGGGTCGCCGCGCGGGGCTTCGACGGCGCGACGGTCGGAGAGGTTGCGGCGCCGCTCGCCCTGCTCGTCGCGGTCGTGGCTGCGCGTGGGGCCGCGGCGTGGGGGTTCGAGGTGCTCGGCCGCCGCGCCGCGGCCGACGTGCTCTCGCGCCTGCGGCTCGACCTCGTCGCGCGAAGGCTCCGGGACGATCCCGCCTCCCTGGACGGCGCCGAGAGCGCGGAGGTCGCCACGGCGGCGGTCTCGGGGGTGGACGCCCTCGAGGCGTCGTTCGCCCGCCTCCTGCCGCAGCTCGTGCTGGCGCTCGTCGTCCCGCTCGCCGTCCTCGCGCTCGTCGCCGTCCTCGACCCGCTCTCGGCCGGCCTGATGCTGCTGACCCTCCCGCTCGTCCCGGTCTTCATGTGGCTCGTCGGCCGCCACACCGAACGGCGGACGCAGGAGCGCTGGGAGGCGCTCGCTGTCCTCTCGACGCACTTCCTCGACGTCGTCCGCGGGCTACCGACCTTGCGGGCGTTCAACCGCGCCGAGGCGCAGGCGAACGAGGTGGCGCGCGTCGGCGACCGCTACCGCCGCGCGACGATGGGGACGCTGCGCGTCGCGTTCCTCTCGGGAGCGGTGCTCGAGCTGGCCGCCACGGTCGGGGTCGCCCTCGTCGCCGTCACGGTCGGCGTCCGGCTCGTCGACGGCGGCCTCGGGCTCGAGACGGCCCTCACGGTGCTCGTGCTCGCGCCCGAGCTCTACGCGCCGCTTCGCTCGCTCGCGGCCCAGTACCACGCGAGCGCCGACGGGCACGCGGTCGCGGGGCGGATCCTCGACCTGCTGGAGGCGCCCGCCGCCGTCCGGTCGGGCACGGCGACGGCGCCGCGGCCGCGGGAGTCGCCCGTCCGGCTCGAGGCGGTCTCGTTCGCGTACCCCTCGCGACCGGAGCCCGTCCTTCGCTCCGTCGACCTCGAGCTCGCCCCCGGCGAGACGGTCGCGCTCGTCGGGCCGAGCGGCGGGGGCAAGACGACGCTCGCCTCGCTCCTCCTGCGCCTCGCCGAGCCGACTGCGGGGCGTGTGACGGTCGGGAGTGTCGACCTTGCGGCGTGCGACGCGGGCGCCTGGCGCGCCCGGATCGCCTGGGTTCCGCAGCGGCCGATGATCTTCCGCGGCACCGTCGCCGACGCGATCCGGCTGGGCGACCCCGACGCCTCGGACGCGCGGGTGGAGGCGGCGGC
>Ga0210143_1000339_pt1 | contig 10528 bp, 13 predicted proteins | sample MayberryNW_TuleC_2_FD_185527 | JGI IMG/M metagenome (GOLD analysis project Ga0210143, IMG submission 185527) | Wetland microbial communities from San Francisco Bay, California, USA, that impact long-term carbon sequestration - MayberryNW_TuleC_D2... | ecosystem: Environmental > Aquatic > Marine... | reverse complement strand
GTGTCGAAGGCGAGGATCACCATGTCAAAGAGCGCCCTTTTCCAGGGCTTTTTCGTCGTCGTCGACCTCGATGAGTCTATGCGCGCCGCCGGCGTGCCGCAAACGGACGCGCACGCGCGGCGCCGGGAGCGCGCCCTCGCCGACCTGCGGCCATTCAACGAAGGCGACGGCGCCGTCGAAGTACGGCTCGAGGTCGGCCCAGTCCTCCTCCTCGAGCGTCGTGAACCGGAAGAGGTCGAGGCGCGCGACCGGGACGCGCCCGTCGTAGCGGTGCCCGATCGTGTACGTCGGGCTCGTGACCGGGCCGCTCACGCCGAGGGCTCTGGCCGCGCCGCGGACGAACGTGGTCTTCCCGCTCCCGAGCTCGCCCTCGACGGTGACCACGTCCCCGGGCACGAGCTCCGCGGCGAGGCGGGCCGCCAGCCGCTCGGTCGCCTCCGGCGAGTCCGATTCGACCGTCTCCATGGCCGGAAGGCTAGAGGCGCTAGAACAGATCGAGCTGGACGTCCGCCGGCGGCGCCGGGTTCGGCGCGCGGACCGGGAGCGGGATGACCGTGGCGCTCGGCGCGGGCGGCGCCTCGGGCTCGCGGGAGAGGAGCCCCGGGATACGGGCGAAGTCCTCCTCGAGCGTCCGGAGCATCGCGGGCGTGTAGAGCGCGGCCGCAGGGTGGAAGAGCGGGTAGAGCGTCACCGTCCGCCCGCCGACGGTCGCCGTCTGCGGTGCGCCGTGCACGCGCGTGATCCCGTGCGGCTTGCCCGAGAGCAGCTTCGTCGCGAAGTTCCCGAGCGTCGCCACGAGGCGCGGCTCGACCAGCTCGAGCTGCCGGAAGAGGTGCCGCTCGCACGACTCGATCTCGTCCGGGGCCGGATCGCGGTTCCCCGGCGGCCGGCACTTGAGGACGTTCGCGACGTACACGTCGGCGCGCGCGAGGCCGATGCCGCCGAGCAGTCGATCGAGAAGCTTGCCCGCCTGGCCCACGAACGGGTAGCCCTGCTGGTCCTCGTGGAAGCCGGGCGCCTCGCCGACGAACATCAGGTCGGCGTCCGGGTCGCCGACGCCGAAAACGACCTGCGTACGTCCCTCCGCGAGGCGGCACGACGTGCACGCGGATACCTTCGCCGCGTACGCCGCGAGCTCGTCCGAGCGCCCTAGTCCAGGATCAACCGCAGCCACAGGATCCGCCGCAGCATCCTCCGCCTGCGGATCCGCCGAACGTCGGCTGGCCCGCGCTGCCGTGAGCCGCGAACACGGAGAGCTGCCTGCTCGTGCGGCCCGAGCCGCAGTCCGGACAGGCCGGATCGGCGTCGTCGAGCCGGAGCAGTTCCTCGAAATGGCTCTCGCACTCCATGCACACGAACTCGTAGATCGGCATCGCCGAGGCAGTGTAGGCATCCCTGCGGACGCGCCGCAAGCAACGCCCCGCGAGGAGGAAACCGGCCGACGGTGGGCTAAACTTGCCCCGAAGAGGGCCGATAGGGAACCGTAGAGGGGAGTCGTGCAAGACCGACGCGGTCGCGGTTCGGGCTCGAGCTCCAAGGCAGTCGAGGCGACGAAGGAGGTACGCGACCATCTACGGCAGCGGAATCATCCGCTTGACCCGCAAGGTTCTGATGGTCGCGCGCTGGCCGGTATTGGCCGCTGCGCTGGGCGTCGCCTTCTATCTCGTCCTGCGCTCCGCCGGTCCGGTCCTCGACGCCTTGCCCCCGCTGCCCGACCCCCTTCCGGGCTCGCAGCGGTCCGGGCGCGTCGAGGCGCAGCCCGCGCCCGAGGAGCCCGCCGACGACGAATCGGCCGGCGGCGAGAACCTCGGTCCAGGCGGCTCCGGGGAGGCGACCGGCGGCCTGGCCGTCGACGACGCCGTCCCGCCCGCGGGCGACGGCGACACCGGCACGCCCGGCGGCCCCTCTGGCCCCGGGCCCGACACCCCGGGCCCCGGTCCCGGTCCCGGTCCTGTTCCTCCACCCGGCCCGCCTCCTCCGGTTCAGCCGCCGCCTCCGCCGCCTCCGCCTCCTCCCCCGCCCCCGCGCGGGAATCCCGTCGCGCCCGAGAACCCGGACGACGGGGACGGGGATCACAAGCCCGGTAGGGGTGACGGGAAGGGCAAGGGTCACGACAAGGGCCACCACGGGCATGACCACGACCACGGCGGCCACGGCGACAACGACGACCGGGGCAAGGGCGACCGCGGCGACAAGGGCGGCGGCCACGGGGACAAGGGCAAGGGCGACCGCGGCGACAAGGGCGGCGGCCACGGGGACAAGGGCAAGGGCGACCGCGGCGACAAGGGCGGCGGCCACGGGGACAAGGGCAAGGGCGACGGCGGCCACGGAGACAAGGGCAAGGGCGACAAGGGCGATCGCGGAAAGAAGGGCGGCGGCCACGACGACCGGGGTGACGGGCACGGCTCGAAGGGCGACCGCGGCCGCGGGCACCATGGTCATGGCTCGAAGGGCGACGGCGAGGGCGGCGGCTCGAAGGGTGACGGCGGCTCGAAGGACGACGGCCACGGCGACAAGGACGGCGGCGGCGACAAGGGCGGCGGCCACGGCGAGAAGGGCCGCAAGGAGCACTAGCCGCTCCACCGTCCTCTGCGGCGAGCGGCGCCGGTAGACTTGCCGGGCCCGGTATCCACCAGGAACTGGAGCCCGAGATGACCTTCACCTCCGTCTGCGTCGTCGGTTCCGGCCGCGTCGGACGCCCTGTCGCCGAGCGGCTCGGCGCCCGCGTCCCGACCCGCGTGGCGGACCGCGACCTCGAAACCGGCGACGCCGACCTCGTCCTCCTCTGCGTCCCGGATCGCGCGATCGCCGCGGCGGCCGCGGACGTCGCCCCGGGGCCGTGGGTCGCGCACATGAGCGGTGCGACGAGGCTCGACGCGCTCGCGCCGCATGAACGGCGCTTCAGCGTCCACCCCCTCCAGACGTTCGCGCCGGCCGGCGGACCCGAGCAGCTCGACGGCGCGTGGGCCGCGGTCACCGGCGAGACGGCCGACGCGCTCGCGCCGGGCATGGAGCTCGCCAACCTCCTCGGCCTCGAGCCGTTCGAGCTCGCCGACGAGGACCGGCCGCTCTACCACGCGGGGGCCACGTTCGCGGCCAGCTTCCTCGTGACGCTGCACGAGCTCGCGTCGGAGATCTTCGCGGAGGCCGGGGCGCCGCCCGAGGCCCTCGGGCCGCTCATGCGGCGGACGATGGAGAACGGATTCGCGCCGACGGGGCCGTTCATCCGCGGCGACCGGACGACGATCGAGCGGCACGTCGCAGAGCTGCACGAGAGGCTTCCGGAGCTCGAGCCGCTCTACCGGGCGCTCGCCGACGCGACGTCCGACCTCGTCCGATGATCGTCACGCGGACGACCGCCGACGTGCGGGACGCGCTCGGCGGCGGCCGGGACGGAACCGTCGGGCTCGTGCCGACCATGGGCGCTCTCCACGCCGGCCACGCCTCGCTCCTCCAGGCCGCACGGGCGGAGTGCGACACGGTGGTCGCGAGCGTCTTCGTCAACCCCGCGCAGTTCGCGCCGGCCGAGGACCTCGACCGCTATCCCCGCGACGAGGCCGCCGACCTGGGCGCGCTCGAGGACGCGGGTGTCGACGTCGCCTTCCTCCCCGCCCCCCAGGCGATCTACCCGCCCGGCTACCAGACGTGGGTCGACGTGACGGAGGTCGGCCGCGGGCTCGAGGGCGACGCCCGGCCGGGGCACTTCCGCGGCGTGGCGACCGTCTGCCTGCGACTCTTCCTGATCGTGGAGCCGGACCGCGCCTACTTCGGCCAGAAGGACGCCCAGCAGGCCGCGGTGGTCGAACGGCTCGTCCGCGACCTCGAGCTCCCGCTGGCGATCCGCGTCCTGCCGATCGTCCGGGACGCAGACGGCCTCGCGCTCTCCTCCCGGAACGCCTACCTGAGCGCCGACGAGCGCCGGGCCGCCCTCGGACTGCCGCGCGCGCTCGACGCGGGCGAGCGGGCGTGGCTCGTGGGGCGCGACGCGGCCGAGGCCGCGCGGGAGGAGCTGGCCGCGGAGCCGGGCCTCGTCCCGGACTACGTCGAGGTGGCCGAGTGGGACGGGCGCCGCGTCCTCGCCGCCGCGGTGCGGGTGGGCGGCACCCGGTTGATCGACAACGTCGTCCTCGAGGAGGCCGGATGAGCGAGAACGGCAAGCTCCGCCTGACCGAGCTCGGCGCGCTCGTCGAGCGCAGCCAGCCGATCGTCATGGTCACCGCCTACGACTACCCGAGCGGCCGGCTCGCAGATGCGGCCGGGGTCGACCTCGTCCTCGTGGGCGACTCGGCGGCCATGACCGTGCTCGGACACGACTCGACCGTGCCGGCGACGATGGACGAGATGGTCATGCTCGCCCGCGCGACCTCGCGCGGCGCGCGGCGCCCGCTCGTGATCGGCGACCTGCCCTTCGGCTCGTACCAGGTTTCCGACGAGGAGGCGGTCCGGAACGCGATCCGGTTCGTCAAGGAGGCGGGCATGGACGCGGTCAAGCTCGAAGGCGCCGGTCCGGCGCTCTCGCGCGTGCGGGCGATCGTGGGCGCCGGCATCCCCGTGATGGGCCACGTCGGCCTGACGCCGCAGTCCGCGACGATGCTCGGCGGCTACCGCGCCCAGGGTCGGACGGCGGGAGCGGCGCGCCGGCTGCTCGACGAAGCGCTCGCGCTCGAGGAGGCCGGCTGCTTCGCGGTCGTGCTCGAGGCCGTCCCCGCGCCCGTCGCCGCCGCCGTGACCGAGGCGCTCGAGGTGCCGACGCTCGGGATCGGCTCGGGTCGCGAGTGTGACGGGCAGGTCCTCGTCCTGCACGACATCCTCGGACTGTACGAGGGGCGGTCGGCCCGCTTCGTCAAGCGCTACGCCGAGATCGGCGCCTCCATCCGCGACGCGCTCGAGCGGTTCGCCGCCGAGGTCCGCGCGGGCGAGTTCCCCGCCGAGGAGCACACGTACTCGATCCCGGACGATGAGCTCGCCGCGTTCGAGGGCGGCCTCGCGGACCGGCCTCCTTCGCGACGCGGGCGTTAGCGGGCTAGAGGATCGAGACGACGAGGCTGAACGCCACGAGCGCGAGCAGGGCGAGGACGAGCGCGCCGAGCGTGCGGGTGACCGGCCAGGCGTAGACGCTCCGCACGCCGACGACGAGCAGCAGCGCCGCCCAGGCGAAGAACGCGAGCTCGGCGCCCTCGAAGAGCCACCGCCCGGCGCCGTGCTCGTCGGGCCCGCCCGCGCGGAAGAGTGCGCCGCCGTAGACGGCCAGCCGCAGCGGCCAGAGCACGAGGGCCGAGAGGGCGAGCGGGGCGGCGGCGAACGCGAGGATGTGCCGGGCGAGCCGGTAGTCGCCGGCTCCGCCGGCCGCCCGGATCCCCAGCCGGAGCGCCCCGCCTCCCACCCAGTACGTCGCCACCCCGTAGAGCGAGCCCGCGAGGAAGATGAGCACGGCGACGACGAGGCTGTCCCGCTCGCGCGTGTCGAGCAGGTCCCCGACGGCCGGCGTCGCGAGCACGCCGGCGACGCCCGCGAGGAGGACGAGCGCGAGCACGGGCTCCTCGCGCGCGTCCGACTCCCGCTTGTCCGGATCGCGGAGCGCCGTGAAGGTCGCGACCGGGCTCGTGAAGACGGCGAGGAGGCGCAGCCACCAGAGCCGCTCGCGCCGCCGGTCGTCCGCCCTGGCCGCCTCGGCCTCCATCCCGGGCCAGCTTACGCGGCGTCCGCCCGGGGCCTACGCAGGAGCGGCCGGCGAGGATCACCCTTTCGGGGAGTCGGTCGATCCCCGCTTTGCGCCGAAACGTCAATACGACGTAAGGAACTGCGGCTACTCAAGGAGAAATCGAACAATGGCGAAGCGGACTCGCAAGCTCCTCCTGTCTCTCCTCGTTGTGGGAGCGATCGGAGCGGTGGCCGGGTGGGGGGCGTACTCCGCCTTCACCGCCACCACCACGAACAGTGGGAACACGATCACGGCCGGCACGGTCGCGATCGCGCAGCATGCAGGCGCAACGACGCTGTACTCGGGTTCCGACATGGGCCCCGGCAGCTCGATCGTGAAGTGCGTCCGGGTCACCTACACGGGCTCGCTGGCCTCCTCGGTCAAGCTCTACGCCTCGGCGGGGATCACGAACGGCTCGGCCTTCAACCTGCAGGTCGAGCGCGGCTCGGGCCTCTCGTCGCCCGACAACACCATGAACTGCACGGGCTTCAGCACCTCCTCGACGGCGTTCAACGGCACGCTCGACACGCTCGCCACGACGTACGCGGGCGGGGTCGACGGCAAGGCCGGCGGCGGCGCATGGGCCACGAACGACGCAGTGGACTACCGCTTCACGGTCACGGTCGTGGACGACGCGACCCCGAACGCGCACACGTCTGCGCTGGCCTCGGGCGCGCACTCCTTCACCTGGGAGGCCCGGAACAACTAGCGGGCCTCGCTTCCGTGTTGTGACGGCGAGAGCGGGACCCCTCACCCCGCTCTCGCCGTCCAACGGGACGACTCCCATGCACGCGGCCACGCATCTACGAGTCGAGTGGACGGCGCTCCTGCTGGGCCTCGCGCTCGCCGGCCTCGCAGTCGCGGGGTGGCGGGTCGACGGCGGCCTGGCGGTCCCTCCGGCCGAGGTCTCGCTCGTGACGTCGGCGTCCGACACGCTCGCCGTCACGCCGACGGCCGAGGTCGGAGGAACGCTCCGCGAGTCGGACTCCGACCGGGGCCTCGAGAGCCGGATGACGGTTCGTAACGCAACGGGCGGCGCGGTGGCGGTTCGCCTCAAGGCCGAGCCCCGCTCGACCGCCCTCGACGAGGCGCTGCTCGTCCGCGTGACGGCCAAGGGACAGACGGCCTGGGAGGGCCCGCTCGGCGCGCTCCGCGCGGGAACCCCCGACGCCTTCGTGCTGCAAAGCCACGAGATGACCGACGTGACCGTCACCGCCTGGATCCCCGGAAGCGCGGACGACGCCGAGTGGCGCGCCCGCTCGGAGACCGTGACCCTCTCGTTCCTCACGGAGGGCACGGCGTGATCGGCATCAAGGTCGAGATCACGCGGGGCGGGCGCTCCGCGAAGCCCGCCGGCCCGCGGACGCGCCGCGCGCGCAAGCTCGTCGTCACCCTCTTCGTCGTGGGCGTCGTCGGCGCCCTGACGGGCGTCGGCAGCTACTCCGCCTTCACCGCGACGACGGGGAACACGGGCAACTCGTTCGCCTCCGGGACGGTCGCGATCGAGGACAACGACAACGGCACCGCGATGCTCTCCCTCGCGAACGCGAAGCCGGGCGACTCGGACACGAGCTGCATCAAGATCAAGTACACGGGCTCGCTCGCCTCATCGGTGCGTCTCTACGGGTCGATAAGCGGATCGATGACCTCGTACATGACGCTCACCGTCACGCGCGGGACGGACTCCTCGCCGTCGTACGACTCCTGCTCGAACTTCACGGCCGACGCGACGAACTACCTCGGGCTCGGCAACGGCGTCATCTACCAGGGCGCGCTGTCGGCCTTCCCGGCCGACTACGCGGCCGGGATCGTCGACCCGAAGCCGGCGACGCCGGAGTCGTGGACGACGAACGAGGAGCACTCCTACCGGTTCGTCGTGTCGCTCGACAACAACAACGCGGCCCAGGGCCTGACCGGGAGCGCCGCCTTCACGTGGGAGGCGCAGAACGAGTGAGCACGGTCCAGGACACGACGAATCTCGCTGCGGCGTACGCCGACTCGTGGAACGCCAAGGCCCGGCCCGTCCGGGCCTCGCGCCGTCCATGGCGGCCCGTTCGCGTCGTCCTCTTCGCGGCCGTCGGCTTCGCGGTCGGGATCGCCGCTGCCGCGACGCTCCCGAGCGTCCTCGGCTTCCAGGGCTTTGCCGTGCTCAGCGGCAGCATGGAGCCGACGATCGGCACCGGCGACGTCGTCGTCGTCCGGAAGATCGCGCCGCTCGACGCGCGGCCCGGCGACATCGTCACCTTCCGCAGCCCCGACGACCCGGCCAAGATCATCACCCACCGCGTCACCCTGATGAAGGCCACGGGAGACACGGTCGGATTCGTCACGAAAGGCGACGCGAACACCGGCACCGAGCGCTGGGCCGTCGCGACGAGCGGGACGATCGGCAAGGTCGAGTACCGGATCCCGAAGCTCGGCTACGTCACGAACCGCATCGGCAGCCGTCTCGGCCGCTTCGCCTTCCTGATCCTCCCCGCCCTGCTCCTCGCGGTCGTCGAGCTCCGCCGGATCTGGCGGCCGGACCCGACGAAGGACGAGCACGATGCGGGCTCCGAGTAGCAGCCTCCGGATCGCGCTCCTCGCGCTCCTCGTCGCCGGTCTGCTCGGCGGCGGCACGAGCGCCGTCTACGCAGCCTTCTTCTCGACGACCGCCAACCCCACGAGCAACTTCTCGGCCAAGCGGATCTTCCCGGGGACGCGGACGACCTCGGCGTGGAGCGTGAGCGACGCCGCCGACGCCTCCGCCGCGGACGTCAGCGACCCGCTCGCCTACGTGGACGCGATCGCCAAGACGACGAAGAGCTGGGCGACGTCGTTCTCCGCCACGCGATACCTCGAGTTCGACCTCGTCGCGTCGCGGGCGGCCGGGCTGGCCGTGTCGAGCCCCACGTTCGACTTCCGGTTCCGGCCGACCACGGCCACCGACACGGTGTGCTTCTACTTCGAGGTGCGCTCGATCTCGTCCGGCTCGCTGATCAACACCTACGGCAGCTCGGGCTCGCCCGTCCAGTGCGTGACCGGTGCGAGCTACACGACCGTGTCGACGCCGATCCCCGCCATCTCGACGACCGATCTCATGAACGACCTCCGCGTCCGGACCTACGTGCGCAACAACACCGGCGCCCGCTCGATCCAGGTCGATCTCGCGACGGTGTCCGGATCCGCTTACGACGCCTTCACCCTCTACCCGGTCCTCCACGTCGACCGCGCGGACGGAACCGTGCAGACGAACCCCTGGAGCCTCGCGACCGCCGGCGACGGCGTCGACCACGGAACCGGCAACTGGGCGACGTCGTACAACGCGAGCCGCTACGTCACGTTCGGCGTCGACGGGTTCGTCCCGTCCGGGGCGACGGTGACCGGCGCCACGCTGACCCACGCCTACCGCTCCGCGAGGAACGGAAGCAACATCTGTTACTACTTCGAGGTCTACGACGGCGCGACGCTCGTCGGCTCGCACGGGAGCACGAGCAGCGACGTCTCGTGCAACTCGAGCAACTCGACCTGGGTGACCGACACGGTGTCCCTGCCCGAGGTCACGAGCGTCAGCCGCGCGAACAACATGGTGATCAAGCTCTACGCCAAGAGCTCGAATCCGGCGCGCGGCTCGGAGCACGACCTGGTCGAGGTCGACGTCGACTACTACCTGGACTGAGGATGCGGGCGACCTTCCTTCCCCGCATCGTCCGCCGCGCCGCGCTGGCGCTCGGACTCCTCGCGCTCGTCGGCATCGCCGTGCAGCAGAGCCTCGGCGCGCGCGGCGTCTCCTCGACGTCCCCGGCCGAGATCACCGTCTGCCTCGAGGACGAGGCGTGCGCGCCCGCACCGGGGGATCCGCCGGCCGAGGGCGAGGGCTCCACGCCGGCCCCGGACGCCCACCTCCCGACCGGCGGGGCGCAGGACGATCACGGGGCCGGATTCACCGCGCCTCCTCCTCCGCCGCCTCTTCCGCCGCCCCCCTCGCCCGTCGCTCCGCCCGCGGCGGGCCCGCCGCCGCCCCCGCCGCCCGCTCCGGCGGCGCCGCTCCCGAGCGGCAGGCTCGTGCGGAACGACCGCGGCAGCGCGCTGATCGTGCTGAACAACGCGCGTCCGGGGCAGACGGCCACGAGCTGCGTGACGATCACCTACCGCGGCCGGCCGACCACCCGGATGAAGCTCTTCGGCACGCGGACGGGCACCGGGCTCGACCAGTACGTCCAGCTCACGATCACGCGCGGCACCTCGAAGGCGACGGCCCCGAAGTCGTGCACCGGCTTCAAGCCTGACCGCAGGAACTACCGGGGAGCCGGCAAGGGCGTCGTCTTCAACGGCCTCGTGGCCCAGTTCCCGAAGACGTGGGCTGCGGCCGGCTACGACCCGGTCGGCGGGACGCCCGAGCGGTGGACGAGGGGCGAGTCGCGCGCATACCGCTTCCGCGTGCGCGTCGTCGACAATCAGGCGGCGATGGGCCTCTGGCTGTCGCAGAAGTTCAGCTGGCAGGTCCGCGCGATCGCCTAGCGGCCGATGCCGCTTGAGCGGCGGGTGCCTGCCGCCTACACTCGTCCTCCCCACGAAAGGCGGACGGGCGCTTGCCTCCTCCCGAGCATCGATCTGCAAGCGCCGGCCGGGCGGCCGCCCTGGCCCGCCACCAGACGCTCTTCCGCGAGGTGAACGACCGCATCCGCGCGCTGGCCGCGCGGTCCGGCCCGGAGACCACCTGGGAGTTCTTCTGCGAGTGCGGAGACCTGTGCGGGCAAACGCTCACGCTCGCGCTCGAGGACTACGACCGGGTTCGCGCCAAGCGTAGGCGGTTCGTCGTCCGCGCCGACCACGTGGACACGGAGA
>Ga0210143_1000338_pt1 | contig 10545 bp, 11 predicted proteins | sample MayberryNW_TuleC_2_FD_185527 | JGI IMG/M metagenome (GOLD analysis project Ga0210143, IMG submission 185527) | Wetland microbial communities from San Francisco Bay, California, USA, that impact long-term carbon sequestration - MayberryNW_TuleC_D2... | ecosystem: Environmental > Aquatic > Marine... | reverse complement strand
GAGTGGTTTCGTCCTACGCGATCGACGACGGCGACCAGCTGCTGCTGTTCGATCCGCTCGTCGTGCCGAGAGAGATCATCGAGCTTGCGGCCGACCGCGAGCCGGCGATCGTGCTGACGTGCCCGTGGCACGAGCGCGACACGCAGAGCCTGGCGCAGCGGCTCAGCGCGCCGGTATTCGTGCCTCCGCCCGACGAGGGCAGCCCGGACGTGGCCTGGCTGCTAGCCGGCGACACGGTCGAGGGGCATCTGTTCTCGGCGGGCACTCAGCTGCCCGTCGGAGTCGAGGCGTTCCCCGGAAAGGAGCCGAACGACGTCGTTCTTTGGGTCGAGAGCTGCCGTGCGGTCATCGCAGGCGACACGCTCGTCGACTTCGGCCATGGCCTCGAGATCCCGCCCGAGTGGTTACCTGACGGTGTGACCCCCGAGCAGGTCGCCGAGGGGTTGCACCCGCTGCTCGAGCGGCCGGTCGAGCATGTGCTTGCCACGCACGGTGGGCCTCGCGAGCGGGCCGCCCTCGAGCGCGCGCTCTCCTGAGCCGGTCGGGGGTTATCGCTGCTCCGTAGTGACACGGCGCCAGGCGGGACAATGCGCGCGGCGTGAGACGCCACGCCTGGCTCATCGCAGTCGCGGCCTTGTGGCGTTTCTCATCATGATCGCCTCATGGGCGAACCGCGGCCCGGAGGATGAACCGGCCGTTGCGGTTCTTGCCGTTCATTTGTCGGGAGCTGTCGCGGCCCAGTTGTTGCCATGACGATTCCGGGCCGTTCGTCTCGAACGAGCTTCGTCTTCGAGCGGGTCCGGGCAAGCCCGCGCCCGCGGCGACGGCCACGTCCGAGTTCGTTGCACACTGTTACTAAGTCTCGATGACGATCTGGTCGCCCTCGACTGCCGCGGGGTAGCGCATCACGGGGCGGTCGCCGTGGAGGCACGCGCCGGTTGCCAGGTCGAAACGCCACTGGTGGAAGGCGCAGGTCAGGGCGCCGGCGGCGAGCTCCCCGAGGACGAGCGGGTTGCCCTCGTGCGGGCAGGCGTTCGCGACCGCGTGCGGGACGCCGTCGACCAGGAAGATCGCGATCTCGCGCCCGTCCGCCCGGGTCACGGTTCGCCCGTCGGGCTCGAGCGCGGACAGGGGGAGACGGATGCGGCGCTCCAAGCCCTCCTAGACTAGTCCGCCGTGCCGCTTCTCCTGCGTGAAGCCGACGTCGAGGCGCTGCTGCCGCCCGCCGACGCGGTGGAGGCCGTCGAGGCGTGCTTCGAGCGGATCGCCCGGGGCGTCGTCGAGAACCGGCCGCGCTCCCGGCTCGACCTCGAGGAGGGTCTGCTCCACGTGATGGCGGCCGCGGATCTCGAGCTCGGAGTCGCTGGGCTGAAGAGCTACACGGGGTTCGCGACCGGCGCGCGGTTCCTCGTCACGCTCTTCGCGGCCGACCGGCCCGAGCTCCTCGCGCTGATCGAGGCCGACCGGCTCGGCCAGCGGCGCACGGGCGCGGCGAGCGCGGTCGCCGCCCGTCACCTGGCGAAGCCGGGGGCGTCCACGCTCGGGGTGATCGGCTGCGGGTGGCAGGCCGAGGCGCAGGTCGAGTGCATCCGGGCCGTGCTGCCCGGGATCGAGACCGTCGTCGCCTACTGCCGCAGCGACGAGCGCCGGCGGGACTTCTGCGAGCGCTTCGGCGCCGAGGAGGCCGAGTGGTACCGCGACGCGGCCGAGCAGGACGTCGTCGTCACGGTGACGAGCTCACGCGACCCGGTGCTCCGCGGGGAATGGCTGCGGCCCGGCGCGCTCGTCTGCGCGGTCGGCGCCAACCGGCTGCAGGCGCGTGAGCTCGACAACGCCGTCCTCGAGCGGGCGGCCTTCGTCTGCTGCGACTCGCGCGAGCAGGCGCGGATCGAGGCGGGCGACCTCGTCGAGCCGATCGAGCGCGGCGTCCTCGACTGGCTCGAGGTGCACGAGCTGGCCGAGGTGGTCGCGGGCGAGGTCCCCGGCCGCGCGCAGGACGACGACATCGTCCTCTTCAAGAGCCTCGGCATCGCCGCCGAGGACCTCGCGGTCGGGAAGCTGGTGCTCGACCGCGCCCGTGAGCGCGGCGTCGGAACCGAGCTCTAGCGAACCGTCTCTCGGGCCATCGCGGCGGTGTGCTCGCCGATCGCCCGGATGACCTCGGGCCGCTCGAGCAGCCGGATCCGCTGCTCGTCCGTCGCGCGGTTCTTCAGGTACGGGTCGTTCATGATCTCCTCGACGGGCCGGCCCTGGCTGTGCTCGCGGATGACGTACGCCGCGAGCGCCTCCTCCTTCGACATCCCACGCTGCGGCTCCTCGCGCTGGGTGTCGTCGCCTTTCCCGAAGATGCGGCGGAGGAAGCTCACGCGCCGATTGTATCCTTGGTGCGGTGGGCGAGGATCAGGGCCCCATGCGGTTCGCGCAACGCGTCGTCCGCGGCGTCGGCGAGGACGGGTCGCCCGACGACATCATCATCTGGATCGAGCGCCGCCAGGGCGCCGTCTGGGCGGTCGGCCGCGCGATCAACCTCGGGCACCGCAACCAGCCGCACCCGCGCTCCGACGACTACATCTTCGAGGGGTACGAGCTCGGCGACGCGCTCGAGGCTGCAAACGGCGCGCTGAGCGACGATCTCGAGATCTCGAACGGCGACGGCGTCGTCTCGCACGCCGGCCCGTTTCGCGAGGAGGAGCTCCTGAAGCCGCTCGAGCGCTGGTTCTTCGGACACCGGCCCTGAGCGCCCCTACGCGACGCCGATCTGGACGGCCAGCTCGCGGGAGATCGCGTGCTCGCGGTCGTCGACGCTGACGCGCACCGGCCCGCCGAAGGGCTCCGACGTGCCGCGACGCACCCGCCGGCCGGGCACGAGCGCGAGGTCGGCCAGGTACCGGAGCACGTCCGCGTCGCCGTCGGGCACGAGCCGGATGGTCGCCTCCTCGCCCGGCTCGAGCGCGGCGAGGCTGCGGAGCGTCGACCCGTCGAGCTCGAGCGCTGCGCTCGGGATGGGGTGGCCGTGCGGGTCGTGGGTGGGGAACCCGAGCGCCTCGTCGATCCGCCGCTCGAGCTCCTCGGAGAGGACGTGCTCGAGCCGGTCGGCCTCGGCGTGGACGGCGTCGATTCCAAGCCCGAGCGTCTCGGCCAGGTACTGCTCGAGGAGCCGGTGGTGACGGATCACCTCGAGGGCGATCCGCTCGCCGGCCGGCGTGAGCTCGGCGCCGCGGTACGGCGCGTGCTCGGCCAGGCCGAGGGCCGAGAGCTTCTTCAGCATCGAGGTCGCCGAGGAGGGAGCCACTCCGAGCCGCTTCGCGATCGCCGAGGTCGTCGCCCGCTCGCCGGTCGACGTCAGCTTGTAGATCTCCTTCAGGTAGTCCTGGATCGCGTCGCTCAGCTCACCGCTTCGCACACGTGAATGGTAGTCCCGAACCGGTCGGGTCCCGGCGCGGAGCGTCGAGGCCGGTGGTACCCTCCGGCGCTTGCTGATTCGGCTCGGACACAGCCCGGATCCGGACGACGCGTTCATGTTCTGGGGCCTCGCGTCGGCGGTCGTCGACCCGCGCGAGTTCGAGTTCGAGCACGTCCTTGCGGACATCCAGACGCTCAACGAGTGGGCGCTCGAGGCCCGGCTCGAGGTGACGGCGATCTCGCTGCACGCGTATCCGGCCGTCCAGGACGACTACGTGATCCTCCCCCACGGCGCCTCGATGGGATCCGGCTACGGCCCGATCGTCGTGGCCCGCGAGCCGCTCTCGCTCGACGACCTCCGGGAGATCGAGATCGCCGTCCCGGGCCGCCTCACGACCGCCTTCCTCGCCCTCCGCCTCTGCCTCGGCGGCGAGTTTCGCTACCGCGAGGTGCCGTTCGACGAGATCCTGGGCGAGGTCACGTCCGGGGTCGCCCCGGCGGGACTCCTCATCCACGAGGGCCAGCTCACGTACGCGCAGCACGGCCTCGAGAAGGTGGTCGACCTGGGCGAGTGGTGGCTCCTCGAGACGGGGCTCCCGCTGCCGCTCGGGATCAACGTCGCGCGCCGCGACATCGGCGAGGAGACGCTCCGCGAGCTGTCGGACGTGCTCGCCGAGTCGATCGAGGCCGGCCTCGACCAGCGTCCCCAGGCGCTCCGCTACGCGATGAAGTTTGGCCGCGGCCTCGACGCCGAGCTGACCGACCGGTTCGTCGGCATGTACGTGAACCGCTTGACGCAGGACTACGGCGATGAGGGCCGCCAGGCCGTGCGGGAGCTGCTCTCGCGCGCGCAGGACGCCGGCGCGCTCGAGCGTCCCGTCCGCGTCGAGTTCGTCTCCTAGAGGAAGCGGAAGGACAGCGCCGAGTTATCGAACTGAGCTCGGTAGTCGGGCTCCAGCTGCTCGGCCATCGTGAAGCTCAGGACGAACGCCTTGTCCCCACTCGCGATGACGTAAACGGCTGCGGCGATGTTCGGCGATTCCCCCGTCATGCCCTGGGCAGCGTAGCGCGCGACAGCGGCGTCCTCCGACGGGTGCTCGACCGGCTCGATCGCGATGTCGTCGAGGAGTTCGACGCTCGCCTCGAGCTGGGGACGACCCGCCTCGAGATACTCGAGCGCGGTTGTGTCGGCTGGCAGCGGGGCCTCGGCGACGGTGAGCGTCGGAGCCACGCCGGCGTCGCGATCCCGCGTCGGCGCGATGGCGAGCAGCTTGAAGGGCGAGTCGGGGGATCTCAGCTGTTCGACGAACAACTCGAGCGACGGGTCGTCCGCGACCATGTCGTCGAGCACATCGGCTGCGTCATCACGCCGAACGACGTCCCAATGCCGCGGTACTCCGAGTGAGAACCCAGCCGACTCGACCGTATGCGTCGAGAGCCCATTGTCGGTCGGACCGGTCGTGATCCGGTCACCTGAGCCGCACCCTCCCACCAGGACGACTGCGAGCGTCGAGATCGCGAGGGCGAGGGGCAGGACGCGGGCGGACACCTGGTTCATAAACTAGTCCGCATGCCCGAGGCGGTCATTCTCGCCGCCGTCCGGACGCCGATCGGGCGTTACGGCGGCGCGCTCGCCGGAGAGCGGCCTGACGATCTGGCCGCGCTGGTCATCCGGGCGGCGGTCGAGCGATCCGGAGTCCCGGCCGGCGAGATCGAGGACGTGTACTTCGGGTGCGCCAACCAGGCCGGCGAGGACAACCGGAACGTCGCGCGGATGGCGGCGCTCCTGGCCGGCCTGCCGTACGACGTGGCGGGCGTCACGGTGAACCGGCTGTGCGCGTCCGGCCTCTCGGCCGTGGTCGAGGCGTGTCACGCCGTGCGGGCCGGATCCGGCGAGCTCTTCGTTGCCGGCGGCGTCGAGTCGATGAGCCGTGCGCCGTTCGTGTTCGGCAAGGCCGAGCGCGGCTTCCCGCGCGGAGACGTCACGGCCTGGGACACGACGCTCGGCTGGCGGTTTCCGAACCCGCGGCTCGAGGCGCTCTTTCCGCTCGAGTCGATGGGCGAGACGGGCGAGAACGTGGCCGAGCGATGGGGCGTCTCCCGCGAGGACCAGGACGCCTTCGCACTCGAGAGCCACCGACGCTGGGCGGCCGCGCAGGAGGCGGGCCGCTTCGCCGACGAGCTGGTGCCCGTCGGGGACGTCGAACGCGACGAGCATCCGCGGCCCGACACCTCGGCGGAGAAGCTCGCGGCGCTCCGGCCGGCGTTCCGCGACGGTGGCACGGTCACGGCGGGGAACTCGAGCGGGCTGAACGACGGCGCCGCGGCCCTCGTCGTCGCCAGCGAGGAGCGGGCGCGCGCGCTGGGCGTCGAGCCGCTCGGTCGCTTCGTCGCGAGCGCCGTGGCGGGAGTCGACCCGCGCGTGATGGGCATCGGGCCGATCCCCTCGGTGCGGAAGGTGCTCGCTCGCGCAGGGGTGGAGGTCGCGGACCTCGACCTCGTCGAGCTGAACGAGGCCTTCGCGTCGCAGAGCCTGCAGGTGATCCGTGAGCTGGGGCTCGACCCGGAGCGCGTGAACGTGAACGGGGGCGCGATCGCGCTCGGCCACCCGCTCGGGATGTCCGGCGCCCGGCTCGTCGTGTCGCTCCTCCACGAGCTCCGCCGACGGGACGGCCGCTACGGCCTCGCGACCCTCTGCGTGGGCGTCGGCCAGGGCCAGGCGGCGGTCTTCGAGCGCTCCGCCACCTCATAGGTGCACCAAGCCTCCTCCCCAAGCCGATCATATCGCCGTAATGCGCACCAGACGGCGTCTGAAAGTGACGGATTCGGTGAAAAACCGTGCATAGGCAGCACAAACGCGCAATGCTCAATTCGCAAGGTTTTGGTCATTGCCCCTTGCCAAAACGGTCCTGGTCCGCAAAGGATTGTCACCGGGTCCTGCGGCTCCATCGCCCAGACCCAGGGCAGCCGGTCGGTTCGGGGGGTGACGACGACCAAATCGGCAAGGCGCCCGGCTCGAGGATCACGTCGGCCCAGCCGGCGTGATCCTCTACCCGAAGGCCGGTCGCCCCGGGTATCGTCCCCGGTCGCATGTCGGTGGCAACCGGGCGCGAATACGGTCTCTTCATCGACGGCGAGCTCGTCGAGGCGGCCTCCGGCGACGTCCGCGAGCTGACCGAGCCGGCCACCGGCGCGCCGCTCGCCCGAGCCGCCGTGGCGGGCGAGGAGGACGTCGACCGCGCCGTCGCCGCGGCGCGCGCCGCGCTCGAGGGTCCCTGGGCCAGGACGCCGGCGACCGAGCGCTCGCGCCTGCTCCACGCGCTGGCCGACGCCATCCACGCCAATCGCAAGGAGCTCGCCGAGCTCGAGGCGCGAAACGTCGGCAAGGCGATCTCGAGCGTGAAGGCCGAGGTGGCCGTCGCGGCCGAGAACCTCCGCTTCTTCGCGTCGGCGACGGCCTCGATCGCGGGGCGGTCGCATCCGCTCGGCGGGTCGCTCCTCTTCTACTCGCTGCGCGAGCCGGTCGGCGTCTGCGCGCAGATCGTGCCCTGGAACTACCCGGTCATGATGGCCGGCTGGAAGCTCTCGCCCGCGCTCGCGGCCGGCTGCACCGTCGTGCTGAAGCCGGATCCGGCGACGCCGCTCACCGCGCTTCGCCTCGCCGAGCTGGCGGTTGAGGTCGGCATCCCGCCCGGCGTCGTGAACGTCGTGCCGGGCGACGGACCGACGACCGGCGCCTACCTCGTGGCCCATCCGGAAGTCGACAAGGTCTCCTTCACCGGCTCCACGCGCTCCGGGAGCGAGGTCATGCGCCTCGCCGCCGAGCCGGTCAAGCGGCTCTCGCTCGAGCTGGGCGGCAAGAGCCCGAACCTGATCTTCGCCGACGCCAACCTCGACGACGCCGTCCCGAGCTCCGCCTACGGGATCTACTACTCGGCCGGCCAGAGCTGCGACGCGCGCTCGCGGGTGCTCGTCGAGCAGTCGATCTACGACGAGGTCGTGCAGGCGTTCGCGGACGCGGCGCAGCGGGTCAAGGTCGGCGACCCGCTCGACGCCGAGACTCAGATGGGCTCGCTCATCTCGCAGACGCATCGCGACAAGGTGCACGGCTACGTCGAGCAGGGGGTCGGCGACGGCGCCGAGGTGGTCACCGGCGGGGAGGCCCCGGACGGCGACGGCGCGTTCTACGCGCCGACCGTGCTCGCGAAGGTCGAGCACCGCATGACGGTCGCCCAGGAGGAGATCTTCGGCCCGGTCGTGGTGATCGTCCCGTTCGCCGACGAAAGGGAGGCGATCGCGCTCGCCAACGACTCGCGGTACGGGCTCGTCGCCACGGTCTGGACACGAGACGGCGCCCGCGGTCACCGCGTCGCCGGCCGGCTCAAGGCGGGCACGGTCGGGATCAACATGCCCTACACGGCGTTCCCCGGGATCCCGTTCGGCGGCTACAAGCAGTCCGGCTTCGGCCGCGAGACGGCGCTCGAGACCCTCGACATGTACCTCGAGGGCAAGGGCGTCATCGTCCAGACCGGTCCCAAGCCGGTCAACCCCTTCGGCCTCTAGAGGCAGGCGTGCGCGGTCCGCGGACGCGGGCTCCGCGAAGATGGCGGGCGTGACGACGAACCCGGCCACCCGGGCAGCCTGCGCCCGCGTCCTCGAGCGGCTCGAGCGGCTCTACACCCTCGGCGGCGGCACGGGGGCCAACCGCCCGGGCCTCGGCCGGGCCGAGCAGGAGGCCCACGACCTCGTCGCGGGCTGGCTGGAGGAGGCCGGGCTGGCCGTCGAGGTCGATCCGGCGGGCAACCTCATCGGCCGCCTGGTGGGATCGAGGCCCGACCTGCCGGAGGTCTGGACCGGCTCGCATCTCGACTCGGTGCCCGACGGCGGGCGCTTCGACGGCGCGCTCGGCGTGGTCGGCGGCCTCGAGGCCGTCCTGCTCGCCGGTGCCGGCGGTCCGCTCGAGCGCACGCTGACCGTTCTCGCGTTTCGCGACGAGGAGGGATGTCGCTTCGGCCGGGGGCTCTTCGGCAGCCGGGCGCTCTGCGGGCGGCTCGGCCCCGACGAGCTCGACCAGCGCGACGCGGACGGGACGAGCGTCGGCGACGCGCTCGCCGTCCTGGGCCTCGGACCGCTCGAACCGGCCGGCTGGCTCGTGCCGGCGCCGGCGGCCTTCGTCGAATGCCACGTCGAGCAGGGAGCCGTGCTCGCGGCGCGGGACACCGCGCTCGGAGTTGCCACGGCGGTCGTCGGCGTCGCCCGGGGGGAGGCCGAGTTCTCCGGTCTCGCCCGTCATGCCGGCACGACGCCGATGGACGCCCGGGCGGACGCGCTCTGCGCCGCAGCCGAGTTCGTCCTCCGGCTCCGCGACGCCGCGAGCGCGGTCGAGGGCGCCGTCGCTACGGTCGGCCGCGTCGACGTCGAGCCCGGGGCGGTCAACGTCGTTCCCGCGCACGTGTCCGTGAGCGTCGACGTCCGTGCCCCGGACCGCGAGCGGCTCGACGCCGTGCTCGGCGCAATCCCGGAGGCCCGCGTGCACGTCGCGGATCCGGTCCCGATGTCCGCAGGGCCGTCGGAGGCGCTGCGCCGGGCGATCGCGGACGCCGGCCTGCCTTCCGTCGAGCTCCCGTCGGGCGCCGGGCACGACGCGATGGTGCTCGCGGCGGCCGGTGTTCCGACCGGGCTTCTCTTCGTCCGGAGCCTCGCCGACGGCGCGAGCCATTGCCCCGAGGAGGAGACGAGCGGCGCCGACGTCGCCGCCGCCCTCGACGTGCTCGCAACCGCGCTCGCGCGCCTCGCGGCGTAGGCCCGCGCCTACGCCTCCGCGAAGCGGACGTCCTGCGCGCCCTCCCAGATCACGAGCCGCCCCAGCTCGGCGAGCTCGGCCCCGCCGTCCACGATCGTCGCAAAGTGGTTGCCGGCCAGCTGGCCCATCTTGCTCGCGAAGCACGTGGCTCCGTAGGGGAAGAGGATCTCCGTCTCGGACAGGCCGCCCGGGTAGAGGAGCAGCTGGCCCGCCGACGGGTACGAGCTCGCGTTCTCGGGTCCGACGCCGGTCGCGAGCTCCCCGAGCGGCACCCAGGCGGACTCCCCGCTCCAACGCGCCTGCATGATCGTCCCGTCGAGCGGGAGGAGCGCTCGAACGGCGGCGCACGTCGCCGGGGCCAGCTCCTCCTCGAGGCGCGCGCGGAAGCGGAGCGGCCCTGCCGTGATCTCGAGCACGCGCGCAGCCTAAACAGGCTTCCCCCTCCTCCGCCCGGCCTCTAGGGTCCCCCGCGCCGGTGGATCCCTACCTCAACGAGTGGCTGAGCATCCTCCTGCGGTGGCTGCACATCGTCGCGGCGATCGCTTGGATCGGGGCGTCCTTCTACTTCGTCTACCTCGATCTGTCCCTGCGGCCGCCGAAGCGCCGCGAGGACGCCGACCGGGGCGTCGGCGGCGAGTTCTGGGCCGTCCACGGCGGCGGCTTCTACCACACGCAGAAGTACCGCCTCGCACCGGGTGCGCTCCCCGAGCCGCTGCACTGGTTCAAGTGGGAGGCGTACACGACGTGGCTCTCGGGCTTCTCGCTCTTCGTCGTCCTCTACTACGTGAACGCGGACGAGTTCCTGGTCGACCCGCAGGTCGCCGACATCGGCACGGCGGTCGCGATCGCCGCGAGCATCGGGCTGCTCGCGCTCGCGTGGCTCGTGTACGACCTCCTGTGCCGGCTGCTCGCGGGTCGCGAGCTCGCGCTCGGCGCCGCCGTCGTCCTCTTCACCGTCGCGGCCGCGTACGTGTCCGCCCAGCTCTTCAACCCGCGCGCGGCCTTCCTCCAGGTCGGCGCGATGCTCGGGACGATCATGGCCGGGAACGTCTTCTTCAACATCATTCCCGCCCACAGGAAGCTGGTTGCTGCGAAGGAGGCCGGGCGGGAGCCGGATCCGGGGCCGGCGCTCCGGGCGAAGGAGCGCTCGGTGCACAACAACTACCTGACGCTCCCCGTCGTCTTCGCGATGATCTCGATCCACTTCCCGATCGCGTATGGCGCCGACCGGAGCTGGCTCGTCCTCCTCGTCCTCATGGCCGCGGGCGCCTGGATCCGGCTCTTCTTCAACCTGCGCCACCAGGGCCGGACCCACTGGGAGATCCTCGTGCTGGCGGGGG
>Ga0210143_1000337_pt1 | contig 10550 bp, 8 predicted proteins | sample MayberryNW_TuleC_2_FD_185527 | JGI IMG/M metagenome (GOLD analysis project Ga0210143, IMG submission 185527) | Wetland microbial communities from San Francisco Bay, California, USA, that impact long-term carbon sequestration - MayberryNW_TuleC_D2... | ecosystem: Environmental > Aquatic > Marine >... | reverse complement strand
CCTTGGGGGCGCGCGTGCCCCAGCACGAACGCTAGCCGCCGGCGGCGCACGTGTCCGTCCCGGAAGCGTGCCGGCTTCGTGTCACGTTGGCCACAGGCCGGCCGCACCTGCCTGGAGCCGCGGGGCGACGCCGGCCGCGCATCCGCGCCTTGGTCCGGTCCGGCGCCGGCCACGCTTCGAACCCCAGGTCCCCGGGGCCGGGCAGGTCCCGCCCCTACACTGGCCTGCATGGCCGCCCCCGTCGCGATGGGCCAGGAGCTCGAGCTCACGATCGACTCGCTCGCCTACGGCGGCAACGGCGTCGCGCGGCTGAACGGGTTCGTGGTCTTCGTGAAGCGTGGCCTACCGGGCGACACCGTCACCGCCCAGGTGACGAAGGTGAAGCGCTCACATGCCGAGGCGGTCGCGACGGGGATCGTCCACCAGGGCGCCCCGCGGCAGGAGGCGCCTTGCGTCCACTACCCCGCGTGCGGCGGCTGCCGCTTCCAGGATCTCGCGTACGAGGCGCAGCTCGAGGCGAAGGCGAACCAGGTGGCCGACGCGCTTGCGCGAATCGGCGGCCTGACCGGCTTCGAGCAGGAGCCCGCCGTGGCCGCCGAGTCGCTCTTCCACTACCGGAACAAGCTCGAGTACTCCTTCACGCAAACCCCCGACGGCCCCGGCCTCGGCTTCCACCGGGCCGGCCGGTGGGACGAGGTGCTGGATCTCGAACGCTGCTGGCTCACGACCGACCTCGGGAACGCGATCCGCGACGCCGTGCGGACGTGGGCCCGAGCCGAAGGGCTGCCCGCCTACGACCAGGAGGCCCAGTCCGGCTACCTCCGCCATCTCGTCGTGCGGGAGGGGAGAAACACTGGCCAGGCGCTCGTCACCCTCGTGACTGCGCCGGGCGACCTGACCGGGGACGAGCGGCTCGTCGCGGCGCTGCGCCGCTTCCCGGAGATCCGCTCGATCCACTGGGCCGTGAACGACCGTCCGGCCGAGGTGACCAACCTGCCGACCCGCCTGCTCTGGGGCGAGCCGTGGATCGAGGAGGAGATCCTCGGCCTGCGCTTCCGGGTGCGGCCGAACGCGTTTCTCCAGACGAACACTGCGATGTGCGAGGTGCTCTACCGGCTCGCCGGCGAGTACGCCGGCCTGACCGGCAAGGAGACGCTCTTCGACCTCTACTGCGGGATCGGGACGATCGGTCTCACCCTCGCGTCGCAGGCGCTGACGGTCTGGGGCGTCGAGGCCTCGGAGGAGTCGGTCGCGTGCGCACTCGAGAACGCCGAGCTGAACGACGTGACCAACGCGGCCTTCTTCGCAGGCGACGTGGCGGCATCCGCGGAGGAGCTGCGCGAGCGTGCCGGCTCGCCCGACGTGGTCGTCGTCGACCCGCCGCGTGCCGGGCTTTCGGGAAAGGCCGTACGCCGGGTCGGCGAGCTCGGGGCGCCGCGGCTCGTGTACGTGTCGTGCAACCCGACGACGCTCGCCGGGAACGCCAAGCAGCTGGGGGCCGAGTTCGGCTACCGGCTGGAGCGCGTCCGGCCGGTCGACATGTTCCCGCACACGCCGCACGTCGAGTCGGTCTCGCTCTTCACGCGCTGAGGGCCGCCATCGCCGGATCGACGCCGCCGAGGTCGGCAGGCGTGAACCCCGCGCGGGCGAGGTCGCACCGCTCGTCGCAGAACCACTTCGGCAGGCGGACACGATGCGCGCGCGCGAGCGTCAACATGGTGCAGTGCCAGACGCGGTTCAGCCCCACGACGTCCCCTCCGCCGGTGAACGTGTCGCGGGGATCCAGGCGGCCCTCCGTCTCGAGGCTCCGGAGCCCCTGAACGCACTCGGCGCGGAAGCGCTCGTTCGCGGCGTGCGTCTGGGCACCGATCGGGCGCAGGGACGCCGGGCACGGGCCCTCGGCCCCCGCGGCCATGAAGCGGTCGAGGAACTCGATCTCCGCCTGGAGCGCCCCGACGGCTGCCGCGGTTCTGTCCGGCCTGCCGCCCTTGAGTCTCCTCAGGGCGCGCTGGAGCGTGCGACCACGCTCGCGCCCTTCCCGCTGGAGCGGCCCCATCCGGTCGAAGTACCGCGCGAGAAACGAACGCACCGTCGGGTCGTCGAGATCGCCGCTCCCCCGGAGCGCGGACGTGATCGTCCGTTCGCGCCTCCACACGCCGACGAGAACCACGGCGGACGTCCCGAGGATCGCGCCGCTGAAGAAGAGGAGGGGCGCCGGCGTGAGCGGCCTCGGGATCCCCCCGATCCTCGTCAGGAAGACGAACGCGGGGAGCATGACGAGCCAGCCCCGGTGGCCGGCGAGGAGGCGGACCCGCCACTCGGTCGGCAGCGCCAGCGGCGCGAGGAGTCCCGCGACGCCCGCGAGCAGCGCCACCGCCCAGCCCGTGCGGCCGAAGTCGTAGAGCTCGCAACGCCAGACGCCGATCAGGCCTCCGAGCAGTCCGGTGACGACGTTCGCGGCGGCCGTGCCCTTCGGAAACGGGCTCCGGGACATGCAACCGGTATCGGCCCGCCGTACGGCGCGCTCGATCCCCTCGGGGGGAGCGAGAATCCCAACACGAACGCTATCCCGGAGCGGCGCGCGTGTCTCGCACGAGGACGCGGCGACTTCGTGCCGGGTTCTCCACGGGCGCGAGGGTGACGGATCCCACGACCGCGCGGTCCCGGGGACGACCGCTAGGGCTCGAGATCGGCGTCCACGTGCCGCCGTCCGCGGATCGACGCCCAGAGGAGGTCGGCGTTCGCGAGGACGAAGGCGGCCGAGAGCAGCGGCAGGGCCGCGACGCCGGCCTGCTCGAACCAGATCGCGAGCGCGAGCGTGCCGCCGAACGAGAGCGTCATCAACACCCACGTCGGGGCGACCCGCAGCCCCCAGCGGGCGGCGGCGCCCAGGAAGAGCGCGAAGAAGAGGATGTCCGGCAGCCCGAGCTGCGCCGCGGACTCCGTTCCCGGGATGCGCATGAACACGGAGAGCGCGTCGAAGACCTCCGGCTGGTTCTCGGTGATCTCCTTCGTCGGCCCGCGGGCGACGGAGAAGAGGTCGACCGGGACGATCAGGAGCGCGACGAGCAGCACCCACCACGGCGCCTCGAAGAACGAGAGGAACCACCAGCCGACCGCGGTCGCGGCCCCGAGCTTCGCGAAGTTCGCGGCGATCTCGAGATCGAGGAGCGAGAAGCCGACGGCCGCGAGCACGAGGATGGCGGCGCCGACCCCGAGGCGCACGGGCCCGACCGCCCGCAGCGGGAGGGCGAGCCACACGAGCGCGAACATCGCCGGGATCACGCCGAGCGCGAGGACGGCGACGTTGCCCCAGTCGGAGATCGGCCCGGGCAGGTCGGGCGCGAACTGGGACCAGAGGGCGAGGCCGGCGAGGAGCGCTAGTACGGCGGCAGCTCGGACCACCAGGGCCCGATCGCCTTGAACGCCTGCCAGAAGCCCCGCTTCGTGGCCGTCTCGTCGAGCGCCGTGTCGATGTCCGGCGTCAGGAGCGCCTCCACCGTCGGCGTCAGCGGCTGGATCTCCCCCGGCCGGTCCTCGAGCTCCCGCGCCAGGGGGAACTGGGCGGCGTTCAGGCACGAGAGCGCATCTTGCCCCATCACCACGACGAGCTTGGGCTGCACGACATGCAGCTCGCGACGGAGGAAGGCGGCCGCCTCGTCGTCCGGCTCCTCGTCGTACTTGAAGCAGTTCGTCCCGTAGATCGCCATCGGATCGACGTGCAGGCGTTGGAGCGACTTCAGGACCGCCTGGCCGGTGCGGCCGAAGAAGGCGACGCCCTCGTGGAGCTCCGCGACCTGCGGCCGGTGCTTGAGGAGGAAGAGGTCCGCGAGCGGATGGCCCGACCCGAGCACGGAGGCGCGCTCGGGCCCGGCTGCCTCGGCGATCTCGTGGCCGAGATCGTTCATCTCGGCGATCGCCTTCTGCAGGTACCGCTCGGAGATGTCGTCGTGGGCGGCCGGCACGGGGGGTCCCGGGGTAGTTCGCGGTCCGCGCCGCCGGTTCCTACCGGCGGGCTCGGGCGGCGTCACCGGCGCGACCCGGCCGCGGTGCGCGACGAGCGGGTCCGCCGCTCGCGAGCCTGCGCCATCCACTTCTTCCCCTGGAGGTAGACGAGGGACTTCGGGCGCCGCAGGATCTCGGCCGAGCGCATGGAGATGAGGAACTCCTCCGGGGTCTCGAACCGGCGCAACCTCAGCGCGCCCGTGCCCACGCCCTCGAGCACGTGTGCGTCGGAGCCGGCGCCCATCGTGAGGTTGTACTTCCGCGCGAAGCGGAGCGCCTCGTCGTTGAAGCTCTCGAAGGGGAGCCGCGCGTTGTAGACCTCGAGCACGTCGATCTCGGCGAGCAGGCGGTGAAGCGTCGCCGGGTCGGGGATCGAGTGCATCCGGTCGAACGGGTGGGGGAGGTAGACGACGCCGCCCTGCGCCCGGATCGCCGCAACCGTTTCCTCCATCGTCATCCCGCGCTCGATGTGCTTCTTCAGGAAGAGGCCGATCACCTCGCCCCTCGTCGTCTTCACCTCCTCGCCGGGAATCACGATCAGGTCGCGGCCCCTCGCGAGCTCGACCGCCTCCTGGGCGCCGGTGAAGACGTTGTGGTCGGTGATCGCGATCGCGCCGAGCCCGAGCGCCTCCGCGTGGTCGAGGAGGTCGCGCGCCGGGACGGAGCAGTCGTGCGAGTGCTCCGTATGCATGTGGAGATCGCACACGATCGTCGGCCGGTCGGCGAGGGGATCCTCCGCGGGCGCCCGGCGCCGGCGCGCGACGACAGGGGCGTAGACGTCGCGCTCGAGGGTGGTCCCCAGCTCGGCCAGGCTCTCCGGTGCAGCGGCCCGCCGGTCCCGCTCCGCGGCCTTCGTGCGCCACGCCTCGTCCTCGGCCAGGCGGGCCAGCGCGGCCGCGACGAGCTCGGGCTGCGCGTCCGCTCCGGGCGGATTGACGATCGGGACGCCGGCCGTGGCCGCCTCGACCGCCTGACGCCTCCCGCCGCGCGCCGGCACGAATCCGGCCGCGCCGCGCAGCGCCTCGGCCCGGGCGGCGGCGTCGAGCCCGCGGGCCAGACGGACGCGACCGCGAACCGCGCGCGGGATGTACGGCCGCCCGGCGAGCGGGCGCGTGCGGAGGACGACGAGCTCCCAGCCCGGAAGGCCCGCGAGCGCGTCGAACGCCGCCGCGGCGCGCGCCCGCTCGCCCCCGCGCCACTCGAGCACGAGGCTCCGGCGCGGCCGGGCCGGCGCGAAGAGGGTCGCGTCGATCCCGAGCGGGAGCCGCCGGAAGTCACCCGGGAAGCGGGCCTGTGCCGCCGCGAGGGCGTCGTCGCTCGTCGCCGTCAGGGCGTCCACGCGGGCGAGCAGCTTCTCGCGCCGGCGCTTCGACGGCGGGTACCCGACCCGCTCGGGGGAGTGGAACGTCGCGACGGTCAGGCCGCCCGCCTGCCGCAGCGCGAGGTACGAGAGGCTCGGCAACCCGGGCTCGTGCGCGTGCACGACGTCGAAGCGGTCGGCCGTGAGCGCGAGCGAGAGGTTCGCCCGCACGCCGAGTGGGACGCCGACGAGGCTCCGGCCCGAGACCGGGACGGCCGGACCGAGCGCCACGAGCTCCGGCAGCGGCGTGCCGTCGCGGGCGAGGCGGCGGAGCGATCGTCGCCCCGCGGCGAGGTCGGCGGCCCGGTTCGACGGCGCGAGTACGACCACCTCGTGCCCCCGCCGGCGCAGCTCGCGCGCCGCGCCGGCCACGTGCTCGTTGACCGGGTGCGGCTGCGACCACGCGAACGGCGTGACCATGCAAACGCGGAGAGCCATACGTCCCAGCGAGTCTAGTGCCGCCCACGCCCGGCTCGCGGGTTGCCGGATCGCGGCAGTCCACACAGGGCTGTGTGTTCCCGGTACCGTCGAAGCCCTCCGCGCGAGGGAGGCGGCAGAGGGTCCGCCCCGCGTCGCCGGCGGACCGTCCTCGCGGGAGTCGCTCGCGCAGCCTCGCGGCCGCGGCTGCTGAGCCGGGACCGCCCCGTCTTGTTGACGAATGTCAATGGTCGCCGGTATAAGGGTCGGCGAAGCCGCTGCTCCGGCGCGTCGAGCGAGAGCCGAGGGCGACTGGGCAGCCCGCGAACGAGCAGCCACGAGACTCCCTGCACGAGGGAGGGAGGGGCCGGCCAACGCCGGCCCCTCCGCCGTGGGTGACGTCGACCGCCCAGGACACGAGCCGACCTCGGGGCCGAGCGCGGTCGAGCGGACCGCGCCCGGCCCCGGGTCGCTCTTACGCCTTGGCGGCCGCGGCCGTCTTCTTCAGCGCGTACTGCTTGATGAAGGCCTCGACCTGCTCGTAGGCCTCGTCGTCGACGATCTGCTTCGGCGGCGACTTCATCAGGTAGGCGCTGGGACCCTCGAGGGCGCCCGATACGCCGTTGTTCAGCGCAAGCTTCGCCAGCCGGACCGCATCGATCACGATGCCGGCCGAGTTGGGCGAGTCCCAGACCTCGAGCTTGAGCTCGACGTTCAGCGGCACGTCGCCGAAGGAGGTGCCCTCCATCCGGATGTACGCCCACTTGCGGTCGGTCAGCCACGGCACGTAGTCGGACGGGCCGACGTGGACGTTCTGCTCGCCCAGGTCGTAGTCGAGCATGGACGTGACCGCGTTCGTCTTCGAGATCTTCTTCGACTCGAGGCGCGAGCGCTCGAGCATGTTCAGGAAGTCGGAGTTCCCGCCGACGTTCAGCTGCATCGTCTTGTCGAGATGCACGCCGCGCTCGCGGAAGAGGCTCGTGAGGACGCGGTGCGTGATCGTGGCGCCGACCTGCGACTTGATGTCGTCGCCGATGATCGGCAGGCCGTGCTGCTCGAACTGCTTTCCGAAGTAGCCGCCCTTCGCGATGAAGACCGGGATGCAGTTCACCATCGCGCAGCCCGCCTTCAAGATCTGCTCCGTGTACCACTTGGTCGCCTCCTCGGAGCCGACCGGGAGGTAGTTGACGACGACGTCCGTCTGCGTCTCCTTGAGGATCTCGACGACGTCGTCGGTGTCGCCGGGCGCCTTCTCGACGACCTCGGAGATGTACTTGCCGAGCCCGTCGTGGGTCATCCCGCGCGCGACGGTGACGCCGGTCTTCGGAACGTCGGCGAACTTGTACGTGTCGTTGGGATGCGCCCAGATCGCGTCGGCGAGATCCTTGCCGACCTTGTCCTTCGTGACGTCGAACGCGGCGGTGAACTCGATGTCCCGCACGTGCAGGCCGCCGAGATCGACGTGCATGAGTCCGGGCACGAACTGACCCGGGTCGGCGTCCTTGTAGTACTCGACGCCCTGGAGGAGCGAGTTCGCGCAGTTGCCCACGCCGATGACGGCGACGCGGACCTTGTCCTGCGGCCGCGCCTTGCCGTTGCGGCTTCCGTTGGTAGAGGCCATGGGTTCCTTTCTGTCGTGGTCGAGGCCGAGGCGCTCGGTGAGCGTGTCGACGATCAGTTCGTTCGTCGTGCGCCGTCGGCCCGCGGCGCGGTCGGCGAGCCGCTCCTTGAGGGCCCGCGGCATGCGGAGGAGCACCTCGCGCCCCTCGCCGCGCGGGGCGCCCCTGCGTCCCGTCGGCTCGAAGGGAACGCCGTAGCGCGCGGCGAGAATCTCAACCGCGACGTCGTTCAGGTTGCTGCCGCGCGAGGCGACCTCGTCCGCGAGCCGGCGCTTGAGCGCCGTCGGCATCCGGACGAGCACGGTGGTGCGTTCCCGAGGCATGCCGTAGTGATAGCACAAATGTGCTATCAGCGTCACACACACACACACACACGTAAGCGCGGCGCTCGCCCCGTCCGGTCGTGGAGGCCGCGTTGCTCAGCCGCGCTCGCGGAGCTGCCGGCGCACCGCGAGGACGCGCTGGAGCACCGTGATCCAGGCCGTGGCCGCGAGGATCCCGATCACGATCGGCAGGATCAGCTCGTCGATCGGCGCGAGCACGAGCCCGGTCGTGATGACGACCACCCGCTCGGCGCGGCTCCCGAGCCCGACGTCCCCCTTGAGGCCCAGGGCCTCCGCGCGGGCGCGCGTGTAGCTGACGAGGAACGACCCCGCCAGGGCGGCAAACGCAAATGCGACGCCCCACTCGTACCCCCAGCGCATGAACACGAGCGCGAGCGAGCCGAGCATGAACGCCTCGCCGATCCGGTCGACGGTCGAGTCGATGAAGGCGCCGAACGGCGAGCCGACCCCGCGGCTCCGCGCGAGCGCTCCGTCGAGGATGTCGAAGATCGCGCCGAGGACGAACAACAGGGCGCCGACCCAGAACCAGCCCCAGCCGCGGTACTCGAACCACACCGCCACGCCGCCGAGGACGGACAGTCCCACGCCGAGGGCGGTGAGCAGGTTGGGCGAGACCTGCGAGCGTGCGAGGTGCGCCATCGACGAGGCGGCGAACCGGCGGACGCCGGTGATGTACCCGCTCTGGACGCGGGAGAAGGCGCTCACGGCGCGTGGGACGCTACCAGCGCCGTCCCGCGAAGACCGGCGGCGGCGCGAGCTCCCACGGGCGGACGCGGGCGAGGAGGACGTAGGCGACGGCCGCAACGGCGATTCCGGCGACGATGTCGAGCCAGAAGTGGTTCGCGGTCGCCATGACCGCGAACCAGACCCACGGTGGCCAGAAGAGCCAGACGGCCTTCAGCCAGACCGGTCGGACGAGGCTCGCCATCACGATCCCGACGATGAGCGCGTCCGCGCCGTGCAGGCTCGGCATGGCCGCGTAGGGGTTCGCGGCGAGCTGCACGACTCCGGTGCCGTGGTTGAGCGCGGCCGACTGTGCGAGCGTGTCGACGAAGCCCTCTTCCGGGAACATTCGCGGCGGCGCCGTCGGGACGGCCACGTAGCCGATGAGTCCGATCAGGTTCGCCGCGATGAGCCAGTTCCGGAGGCCGTAGAACGCGTCGTTGAAGAAGAAGTAGCTCCAGAGGAGCGCGACGAGGACGACCGCGAACTGCGAAAGCCAGTACGTCCAGTTCAGTGCGTGGACGACCCAGTCGTGGTCGAGGACGAGCTGCTGGAGGTCGAGCTCGATGAGGCCGTGGACCGCCTTCTCGGCGCTGATGAGCGCGCGGCCGTTGTCGAAGGCCTCCTCCGTGCTGCGGTCCGCGATCCCACGCGCGACCTGGTACGCGAGGAGGAAGCCGCCCCAGATGAGGACCTGGAGCCCGAAGTCCGCCGGGCCGCGCGGGAAGACCGAGGCAATGCGACGCCACATTCGGCGTCCGATTGTAGGGAGCCCCGCCCGCCGCTCCCGCGCCCTTCGGTTACCCGCGCGCGCGTCCCCTGGGGGGAGCGGGCGCCCCAGGACGAACGCTATCCGGGTGCGGCGCGCAGGTGTGAAACGAGACCGCGCCGCCTTCGTGCCAACGTGTGCACACCCGTGGGGTCCAGCCCGCAAGGCCGGCTGCGCCCGCGCCGGTCTCTCGTATCCGTCTACCTGGCCCGGGCGAAGCGACGGGCCGAGGGGGCTCCCGGGGGAAACCGGGTTTCCCCTGGGGTCAACCTCCGATTTGGCTCATGGAGCGGCTCGCGCGGACGAAGCCGGGATCGGTGATGCGGTGCTTGAGCTCCTTGTGGGCGACCGCGTGGCGCACGAGCGCGGCGAGCTCCTCGTCGCTCGCGCCGTCGCGCAGCGGCGTCTTGAAATCCCACTCGCGCCGCGAGAAGAGGCACGTCCTGAGCTGCCCGTCGGCGGTCAGGCGGATGCGGTCGCACGTGGAGCAGAAGGGCTCGGAGACGGGATTGACGAAGCCGAGCTCGCCGGCGCCGTCCGCGAAGCGGAACCGTCGCGCAGTCGAGGAGGCCTTCGCCGGAATCTCGACGAGCGGCCAGTGCTCCTCGACGATCGCGCGGATCTCGGCGCCGGAGAGGACCTTGTCGCCCCGCCAGGCCTCGTCCGCGTCGAGCGGCATGAATTCGATGAATCGGACGACGTACGGCTTGCGGCGCGCGAGCTCCGCGAGCGCGGGAACCTCCTCCTCGGTGAAGCCCTTGACCGCCACGCAGTTGACCTTGATCGGGCGCAGCTCGGGATGCTGCTCGGCCGCCGCGAGGCCGCGCAGCACCGCGTCGAGCGCGTCCCTGCGCGTGATCTCGGCGAAGCGCACGTGGGAGAGCGAGTCGAGCGAGACGTTCACCCGCCGCAGGCCCGCCTCGACGAGCGGCGCGGCGAGCCGGTCGAGCAGGACGCCGTTCGTCGTCAGCGAGAGGTCGTCGACGCCGGGAGTCGCGGCGAGCATGCGGACGAGCTCGGGGAGCTCGCGCCGGACGAGCGGCTCGCCACCGGTCAGGCGGACCTCGCCGACCCCCATCGCCGCCATCACCTCGACGAGCCGCTGGATCTCCTCGAACGAGAGGATCTCGTCGCGGCGCAACCACTCGAGGCCTTCCGCGGGCATGCAGTACGTGCAGCGGAAGTTGCACTTGTCCGTGACGGACACGCGCAGGCTCGAGATCTCCCGGCCGAAGCTGTCGCGGAGCGGCTCCACGGGGATAGCGTAGCCCGTGCGGAAGGAGCCGAACGCGGGCGGCGTTGCAGGCGGGGTG
>Ga0210143_1000335_pt1 | contig 10585 bp, 6 predicted proteins | sample MayberryNW_TuleC_2_FD_185527 | JGI IMG/M metagenome (GOLD analysis project Ga0210143, IMG submission 185527) | Wetland microbial communities from San Francisco Bay, California, USA, that impact long-term carbon sequestration - MayberryNW_TuleC_D2... | ecosystem: Environmental > Aquatic > Marine >... | reverse complement strand
GAGAGCATTTTCAAAGGAAGAACATGAAGACCGCAGTCGTGCTGGCATTCCAACGTCACTTGCTATGCATGATATGGGACTTGCCACAATAATTGGACCTGTCGATAAGGATGCGTCAGGAAAGCCACTTTCCGCATCCATGAAAAGTACAATTGAGAGGTTAAGAACATGGGATAGCAGAAGCCAAGTACATGAACCAGTAGATCGGAATTTTAGGCAAGCTTTCAGCGAATTGGATAGGCTAAAAGATAAACTTGCAGTTGGCGATGCTGTGATTGAAAAAGCTGCATATGTGTACAGAAAAGCACTTGAAAAAGGGCTCGTAAGAGGAAGATCTATTTCCGCCCTAGTGGCTGCCGCACTTTACGCTGCTTGTAGGGACACGGAGACTCCAAGAACATTAAAGGATATTGCTCATGCAAGTAATATCAAAAAGAAGGACGTAGCCAGATGTTATAGACTATTAATTAGAGAGCTTGACTTGAAAATGCCTGTCGTAGATCCTGTTAAGTGTGTAGCACGAATTGCAAGCAAGTCAGGACTTTCCGAAAAAACTAAAAGAAAAGCTTTGGAAATATTGAAAAAAGCTGAACAAGGCAAAATCTCTGCAGGAAAAGACCCTATGGGATTAGCTGCTGCTGCGCTGTATGTAGCTTGTGTAATGAATGGAGAGAACAAGACTCAAAAAGATGTCGCCGAAGCTGCTGGAGTAACTGAAGTAACGATAAGAAATAGATACAAAGGCTTAAAGATACACCTAAAATTATAATTTTTTTGTACGTTATATTCTCCAACGTCTTAACAAATAGTTACTAAATCGAAGAACTAAAAAAATAGATAGAAAATAGTGGATTTTTTAAATTACTTGCCACGGTCTTGTTGCAAACGTTACTCCAAGTCCAGCACCAATCAGTATTACCTGATATGCAACATTGCCCCATGGAACTGGTTTCAATATTGCTTCCCCAGAAACCTGTATGGTTTGACCAGGACCAAGTCCAGGACCAACATGTTCGACATTTAACTGTGTATGAACATGGTAAACACCTGGTTCAAGAGCTTTTGCAGTAATTGAGTATGGAATTGTTCCTTGTGCAGGAATATCAAATATGTTTCCTGGAGGATCTCTTGCTATAAACTCCCATCTGTTACCAGCGTTGGTTGACTCACTAAATATTGACAACCATGCTCTTAATGGTTTGTTTACAAGACTTTGTAGATTTCCAGTCACAATCAACTGATCTCCTGTATTCAATGTTTGTGCTGAGAAGGCTTCATCTTGAATTCTTACGAATCTACTCTGAAGCTGTGCTTGAACTCCATGTCCTTCAGCAGTTTGAGCAATTGCTATCATTGCCGAAGTGGACATTACTATTGCAAATAGTGCAACTACCGCTATCTTTATGTTCGACGTATAATTTACACCTAGCCCATACCAGAAAAAACAAAGATATATGCTTTGCTATGACTTTACCTCCTCATTGCGTATTTAGTTATTATTTAACGATAATATTGAACTTGTGCACGCTAATAATCTTAAACTATCAATAGGAATGGTAGAAATTTCTAATAAAAAAATTACGTTAGCTGGTTTTAGACGCAAAATTTAAAAAGGAATCCCTTGATGGTAAACACAATGACTTATCCAAAGGGATATAGTGGCGGTGGGGGCGGCGGTGGCCGTACAGGCGGCAGTAGTGACGAAATTGAACATATGATTGGTAGACGTGTAGAAAAGATGACACCAGTTTACATCATAGGCTTCATACTTTGTTGGGCTGCAACAGCTGGTGGTGTGTATGTCGGTGTAACTGTTTACCCATGGGCATATCCGTTACCAAGTGGACTTTATGCTCTATCAGTATTGACAGTGATTGAAGCACTAGGATTCTTCTTCATAATGAAAATCACTAGAGAAAAACTGGGTCACGCCTAAACTTTATTTTATTCTAACTTATTTTTTTGATCTTCGACTTTTGATAGCTGTTTCAGGATCATTAGAATAATCTAATTATAGCTTGAATATTTTTCACAAAGCAAATTTTCGAAAAAATTTTCCGAATGTCTCAAATTTTTCCTAGGCAATAATTATGAATATCAAAATAAAATTTTATATAGAACCTTTAGGAGACATTTGGTAATGGTCTGGCTTCGACGCACTACACACTATCTATTCATAGTTGTAGTTGCTGTAAATAGTACATTATTGACAATCAATGCAGGAGACTACATTTTCTACACAGATTGGGCATGGACATCATTCGTAGTATTCTCAATATCCCAATCAACAATGCTTGTAGTTGGTGCAATCTATTACATGCTCTTCACCGGTGTACCAGGGACTGCAACATATTATGCAACAATCATGACTATCTATACATGGGTAGCCAAAGGAGCTTGGTTTGCATTAGGATATCCATACGACTTCGTGGTAACTCCAGTCTGGATACCGTCAGCAATGCTATTAGATTTGACATATTGGGCAACAAGAAGGAATAAGCATGCTGCCATTATAATTGGCGGAACATTGGTAGGACTTTCATTGCCAATATTCAATATGGTAAATCTACTGCTGGTCAGAGATCCTCTAGAGATGGCATTCAAGTATCCTCGTCCAACATTGCCTCCATACATGACACCAATTGAGCCTCAGGTCGGAAAGTTCTACAATAGTCCCGTGGCGCTAGGATCGGGAGCTGCGGCTGTGCTGAGCGTTCCAATCGCTGCATTGGGCGCAAAACTAAATACTTGGACATACAGATGGATGGCCGCGTGGAGTAAGTGGGATTAAAACATCCTCTTTCATTTTTATTTTCTTTTATTTAGAATTTTAAATCAGATTTCGTGTAGTACTATTAGCTCTTATTTCTTAATAACCAAAAAGTAACCTAGTAGAAAATATTTTTACTGCAAAGTATAAGTTCTAGCTAGCTTTCTTTTATATTACAAGATGTCTGCGAAGAACAATTCTGCTGAGGAAGGTATTACATGCGACATTTGTGGCGTTCCAATTGATGCATGCACCTGTTCTTGTCCTTATTGTGGGGAACGTGATTCATGCGAATGCTGTTTATATGATGCTGCCACAGGCGGCGGATAATGATTTTATGTTTTATATATCTATTATTTGATTAATAGTCTGGAGAAGAAAGTAATTCATTGTCTTTTTTGGCTAATGTGAATACTATATCTTGGTTGATTGGTGGACCACAAGGGAGTGGTGTAGATTCAGCTGCAAATATTTTTGCTAAAACATGTGCAAAAGAAGGGTTTCATATTTTTGGAAAGAGGGAGTTTTATTCTAACATTAAAGGAGAACATAGCTATTTTACAATAAGAATTTCAGAAAAGCCCGTTAATTCCCACCTGGAAGAAATCAACATGCTTGTATCATTTGACGCCGAGACCGTTTTCAGACATGCAGATAAAGTATCTCCGGGTGGCATGATAATATTTGATTCATCTCTTTCTGAAACATTATTAGAGGAAGTACCTACAATTGATTTTGAAGCAAATAAGAGAATACGCAAATTATTGCAGGACTCTGGGCAGTCAATTAATTTGAGTGGAATGCTTGAGCTTGCAAAGGCGAGAGGATGCATAGTCTATGGTTTGCCGTATTTTGAAATGATAGAAGCAGTAGCAAAAAATATGAACGATCCGAAACTTAGTAAGCTTTCTAGAGTAGTTAATGTTATGGCAATATCTGCATCTATTTCTTTACTTGGTATCAAAAAAGATATGTTGGTTGGTGCCATTCAAGAGGTTTTTGGATCAAAGCCTAAACTACTTACTAGTAACATTGAAGCAGCGGGATATGCTTATTCCTATATAGGTACTAAATATGATACCAAGAATATTAAATACAAAATGACACCTAAAGATGCTCTAAAAGATTATCTCTTGATTTCAGGGAGTCAGGCTGCCGCAGTTGGGAAAATACTAGCCGGTTGTAGATTTCAAACTTATTATCCAATTACACCAGCAAGTGATGAAAGCGAATTCTTAGAATCAAATCAGATCATCGATCAGGTTGATGGTAAGAATGGTTCTATAGTTGTAGTACAAACTGAAGATGAAATTGCTGCAATAACGATGGCAATTGGTGCTTCATTAACAGGAGTTAGAGCAGCCACAGCTACATCTGGTCCTGGTTTTTCACTTATGGCCGAAGCCCTCGGTTGGGCTGGAATGAATGAAGTTCCGTTGGTAGTTACAATGTATCAAAGGGCGGGACCTTCAACCGGGTTGCCCACCCGACATGAACAAAGTGACCTCTTGTTTGCCATAAATGCGGGACATGGTGAATTTCCAAAAATAGTATTAGCTTCTGGAGATATCGAAGAGTCTTTTTACGATTCTATCAAGGCCTTTAATTTCGCAGAAGTCTTTCAATTACCAGTTATACATCTGCTAGACAAGGCAATTAGTAGTAGTATTCAAACATGCAAAAGATTTAGCAATAATCTCAAAATCGAAAGAGGAGAATTCAAGAATGTTATTGACAAAAATCAGAACGAGGGTACAGCTGGTCATTTTCAAAGATTCAAACTCACCGATTCGCCTATTTCTACGAGAGTGCCTATTGGAACAGAAAACGCAATATTCTGGAATACTGGAGATGAACACACGGAGGAAGGTCACATCACAGAAGATCCTGAGAATAGGAACAAAATGATGGACAAAAGAATGAAAAAGCTCGACCTAGCATTAGAAAAAATAGCTCAAGACGATATGGTGATGTGTTACGATTTTGATTCAAATAGTCAGAATGTTGTTGTTAGCTGGGGCTCCACAAAGGGGGCAATCTTGGAAGCTTTAGAAAAATTGGCTGAAGAAGGAAGCAAATTGAGATTCATTCAAGTTCGCCTACTTCATCCCTTTCCTACTGAAATTGTGAAAAAATTTTTGAAGGATGCTAAATTGGTTATTGATGTAGAAATGAATTACACGTCCCAATTAGGATCCCTTGTACAACAATATACTGGTAGAGAAATTGATTATAGAATAGTAAAATATAACGGAAGACCAATGTCCACAACGGAAATTTATATTGCACTGAAGACTATATTGTCTGGTAACAATGAAAGGAGGATTGTTTTAGATGGCGGAACTTAAACTAGCTGATTATAAAACAACAGTACACAATGATTGGTGTCCTGGTTGTGGAGATTTTGGAATATTAAATGCAATACAAATGGCATTAAGTGAAATGCAAATTCCAAGACATAAAGCGGTTATTTTTTCAGGAATCGGTTGTTCAGGGAAAACACCGCATTTCATAAATGTATCTGGTATTCACACTTTACATGGAAGAGTTTTACCGTTTGCCCAAGGTGCGAAAATTGCTAATCCTGATCTGGAAATTATAGCTGTTGGAGGTGATGGTGATGGTCTAGGAATTGGGGCAGGACATTTTGTAGGAGCAGGGAGGAAAAATGTTGATATTCCATATCTTATATTCAATAATGCAGTTTATGGTCTCACCAAAGGACAGGCTTCTCCTACTCTTAGGCTGGGGGAAAAGACAAAATCACTCGTAACTCCTAATACTAGCAATTCTGTGAATCCAATAGCGTTAGCATTTGTATCAGGATTTACTTTTATTGCACGTTCATATTCATATGACGTTAAACATCTGAAAGACACCATAAAAAGGGCAATAACGCACAAGGGTTTAGCCTTTGTAGATATTCTTCAGCCGTGTCCAACGTATGATGACATTCATACTAGGGAATGGTTTCAAGGTAAAAACAAACTAGATTCTGACAAGGCAAAGCCTAGAATTTATAAAATTGAAGAAACCGGCTATGATGGCACAATAAAAGACGAATCAGAAGTTAGCGAGAAGATGTCAAAGATTCTAGAATTTTCAAGCGAATGGGGAGATAAGATCCCAGTTGGTATCTTTTATCAAAACGAATTGGTTCCCTCCTTTCATGAAAGAATTGCTGAAAATAATAAGGATTACTTTGCAAGACCACCCTCTCATCAAGAAATATCGGACATAGCGAATAAACCCCTTGCAAGGATAGATAAAATTCTGGACAAACTTCAGATCAACTAAATAAGAGCGGTCAATAGGCAAAGGTAGACAGTGGTTCATATCATATTGCAAGAAAACCACCTGGTCATGAAGACGGTGAAACTTGAAATCAGTGGATGAAGGCATCACATTTAAATTGCCTTAATCATAGTTCTTGGATTACATCGACCAAACCGATGGGGAACATATTCTGGATGGGCTTAATCGCCTGTCCAGAATAATTATTGTATTATCTACAAAAATTATAAACGACTATTCGGCTTACCTTTACCTTGACTTTTTGTCTAATTGCTTGATAAATTCTGAAAATTTCTCTTTTGGTATCACAGCTCCGCAAGCTTTCTCATGACCTCCTCCACTCCCGGAGAGGGTTGAAGATAAGTTGTTAACAATTCTCCCAAGGTGCACTTTGCATTCATTTGATCCCCTAATGGAGATAATACAAGAATTAATATCCTCTTTAGTCTTGTATACAAGCGCAACTGGTTTTCCAGAAGCACCAAGTACAAAATTAACAACCATGCTAGATGGTAATTCTGAATTAATCTGAACATATGCCAAATTTTTGCCTACTCTTATCGAATCTTCAATGGACTTTACCACTGATAGGACTTTCCTTGCATGTCTTTCGGCCCTTAGAAACCCACCCTCAATATCATGTGGATATTTCTCTTGTGATAAATCGTCTACGATTTTCATTAGAAAATCAATATCATGTTGGCTTGAAGAAATCATGTAAGATAAAACAGTAGCTTCAAGCATCAAAAACTGCCGATCAAACCTCGATACCAAATTGGATGCAATAGGTCGTGTTTCTAAATAATCTGTCAGTGCCGCAGCTGCTGCAAGAAAGGCTGAATAAGAACTAAGCTTTCTTTTGAATTTATTGTAAATATGAATACTTGTACACTCGTCAGTACTGTGCACTAGTTTTACTCCATTTCTCTTTAAATCTGCTAAAATTTTTTTATCCAAGTCATGATGATCTATGTATGTAACTTTGCATTTTGCTTCAATGATTTCCTTCAGTATTTTGACAAATTCATTTTCATTTTTTTTACTTAATCCTAAATCACAAATGAATAATTGATCTATTTTGTTAGTGCCATCATGAATACTTGATACCATACTGCGTAATGTTTTGATCATATTTGCGTAATCAAGTAGAATTATTGTATTAACATCAAACGCAATTTTGATAAGAGCTGCGGAAGAGATACCATCGACATCCTCTCTATGTGATATACAAATCTTATTCTTCATAGACCAAGTATTTCTTCTGTGTGAATATTTTAAGTGTACCCATTTCAATTGTCAAAGCCACTCCGTCATAATGTCATGCAAGTACAAACATTTTGATTCTACCTGTTGAAAATATCTTCAATATTATCAAGCGAACGTTTATATCTAAATTAGACAAGAATTTCTAGGAACGCAATCATATAGGCGGCGTCGTAGATGATTTTTGGTCAGTTGGCCATTTCATGATTCATCGACCTCCAGTTGCGCTCATAATATGGAGATTCGATAACAAATTGAATCTGACATGGTTACACAATATGCACAATAACTTGATTGTCCGACCGTACTATTTTATAATAGATTAAGGATCGACTCCGGTTGATCCTGCCGGACCCGACTGCTATCAGAGTGAGATTAAGCCATGCGAGTCAACGTAGCAATACGTGGCACACGGCTCAGTAACACGTAGTCAACATAACCAAAGGACGTGGATAAACTCGGGAAACTGAGGCTAAACCGCGATAGACCAAGATACCTGGAATGGTTTTTGATTAAAATCTATATGGCCTTTGGATTGGACTGCGACCGATCAGGCTGTTGGTGAGGTAATGGCCCACCAAACCTGTAACCGGTACGGGCTCTGAGAGGAGGAGCCCGGAGATGGGTACTGAGACAAGGACCCAGGCCCTATGGGGCGCAGCAGGCGCGAAACCTCTGCAATAGGCGAAAGCCTGACAGGGTTATTCTGAGTGACTTTCGCTAAGAAAGTCTTTTGACACCTCTAAAAATGGTGTAGAATAAGGGGTGGGCAAGTCTGGTGTCAGCCGCCGCGGTAATACCAGCACCCCGAGTGGTCGGGACGATTATTGGGCCTAAAGCATCCGTAGCCGGTCTTACAAGTCCTCCGTTAAATCCAACTGCTTAACAGATGGGCCGCGGAGGATACTATAAGACTAGGAGGCAGGAGAGGCAAGCGGTACTCAGTGGGTAGGGGTAAAATCCGTTGATCCATTGAAGACCACCAGTGGCGAAGGCGGCTTGCCAGAATGCGCTCGACGGTGAGGGATGAAAGCTGGGGGAGCAAACCGGATTAGATACCCGGGTAGTCCCAGCTGTAAACGATGCAGACTCGGTGATGGACTAGCTTCATGCTAGTCCAGTGCCGCAGGGAAGCCGTTAAGTCTGCCGCCTGGGTAGTACGGTCGCAAGACTGAAACTTAAAGGAATTGGCGGGGGAGCACCACAAGGGGTGAAGCCTGCGGTTCAATTGGAGTCAACGCCGGGAATCTTACCGGGGGCGACAGCAGAATGAAGGTCAAGCTGAAGACTTTACTAGACAAGCTGAGAGGAGGTGCATGGCCGTCGCCAGCTCGTGCCGTGAGGTGTCCTGTTAAGTCAGGTAACGAGCGAGACCCCTGCTTCTAGTTGCTACTTTTATTCTTCGGAGTAAAAGGGCTAATTAGAAGGACTGCCGCCGCTAAGGCGGAGGAAGGAGGGGGCTACGGCAGGTCAGTATGCCCCGAAACCCTCGGGCCACACGCGGGCTGCAATGGTAAGTACAATAGGTTCCGATTTCGAAAGGAGGAGGCAATCCGCAAAACTTACCACAGTTATGATTGAGGGCTGAAACTCGTCCTCATGAATATGGAATCCCTAGTAATCGCGTGTCATCATCGCGCGGTGAATACGTCCCTGCTCCTTGCACACACCGCCCGTCGCTTCATCGAAGTTGGTTTTAGGCGAGGTGGTGCGATTTGGCATTATCGAACCTGAGGTCAGCAACGAGGGAGAAGTCGTAACAAGGTGGCCGTAGGGGAACCTGCGGCCGGATCACCTCCTTAAATTAGAGGTCGGACAATCCTGTGTAAAATATTGTGTAACTATATCAATATGCAATTTCTTCATACTTTGGAGAAATGAAGGATGAAGCAAGCAGATGGCTTGTAATGATCGTCATACAAAAGAACAAATAATCAACTTGACAGAAACGTGGCAAATTGATAATGTAGGAATTCGCGTAAAATTGAATGAGTTGAAGTACATCGATATCTGGTAAGAATGCTGGTGCAAAGACGCCGGTTGGAGGATGACTCGGCTTGATAAGTGATGAAGGACGTGGCAAGCTGCGATAAGCCTAGGGTAGGTGCATGCGACCGTTGATCCTAGGATTTCCGAATGAGGTCTCTCAATAACTCCCATGCTTACGCTTGGGAGGACGAACTGTCCGAAGTGAAGCATCTGAGTAGGACGAGGAAGAGAAATCAAAAGAGATTCCGTTATTAGCGGCGAGCGAAATCGGAAGAGCCCAAACTGAACCTGTTACTGTAAGGTGATAGGGATGTGGTGTGCTATAGATCTAGATCCTGTATTTATAGTCGAAATATACTGGAACGTATTGGCATAGATGGTGATACCCCAGTAGACGAATGAAATATTGGATTTTTCTATAGCGAGAGTAATTGGCCTTGACAGTGGCCAGTGAAAATAGGTGAAAATAGCATCTAAGGCTAAATATTCATCAAGACCGATAGCATACTAGTACCGTGAGGGAAAGTTGAAAAGTACCCCGGAAGGGGGGTCAAAAGCGCCTGAAACCAACCGGTTACAGACGTTTACAGCTTGAAAGGATCTAGGTGGAGGTTCCGCAAGGGACTGAAGCCTTCTAGAGTTGTAAGTTCCGTCTAGAAACACGGGCCAGGGAGCTTACTGTTATGGCGAGCTTAACCCGTTAAGGGGTAGGCGAAGGGAAACCAAGTTCGCGCAGCATTAGCAAGGCGAAGGATCTGAAAGGGTCTTGAGTCATAGCAATAAGGCTAGAAACCGGACGATCTATTCCTGGACAGGATGAAGGTGGGCGAAAGCTCGCTGGAAGTCCGAAGGGGTCCTGACGTGCAAATCGGTCCTCAGATCTGGGATTAGGGGTCAAAAACCAATCTAGTCCGGTGATCGCTAGTTCCCACCGAATCGGATCGCAGTCCTACCTTAGTTGAGATGGCCTGTGCTGTAGAGCACCGATCGGATAGTAAGGGTTCGAAAGAGCTCGCTAACCATTCGAACTCCGAATGTACAGGCGTCGTAGAAACTAGGAGACGGGTTTATGTGGGGTAAGCCTCATAACCGAGAGGGGGACAACCCAGACTAAAGTTAAGGTCCCTAAATGTTTGCTAAGTGTCAAACAAAAGGGTGTCTTAGAGCAGAGACAGCAGGAAGGTAGGCTCAGAAGCAGCCATCCTTTAAAGAGTGCGTAACAGCTCATCTGCCGAGCTCTGAGGCCCCGAAAATGGACGGGGCTCAAGT
>Ga0210143_1000334_pt1 | contig 10617 bp, 9 predicted proteins | sample MayberryNW_TuleC_2_FD_185527 | JGI IMG/M metagenome (GOLD analysis project Ga0210143, IMG submission 185527) | Wetland microbial communities from San Francisco Bay, California, USA, that impact long-term carbon sequestration - MayberryNW_TuleC_D2... | ecosystem: Environmental > Aquatic > Marine >... | reverse complement strand
CGCAAGCCCGTCGAGCGCAGCGAGGTCGTCGTCCGTGAGGCCGGTCGTACCTATGATCGCCGGGACGCCCACGGCGAGACAGCGCTCGACGTTCGCCCGCACGGCGTCGGGGCGTGTGAAGTCGACGGCCGCGTCGTGGCCGGTGGGATCGGGCGCGTCGCCGCGGCCGGCCTCCGTCACCGCGTGCCCCGCCGCGCGAAGCCGAGGCGCGAGCGCCGTCCCGACCCGCCCGCCGGCCCCGAGGAGGAGTACCTTCACGGCCGCCGCCGCGGTGGAGAACCCGGCACGAAACCGGCACGAAGCGCCACGGACCCGTGCGTTTCGTCCCGATAGCGTTCGTCTGGGGACGCCGCGTCCCCCGTGGGGGGACCCGTGCGTCTCGCCGTGGACATGACTGGAACGGGGTCGTCCGGGAGCGGCGTGGGCATTCCCGTCGCGGGGCCGGCGCCGGGAGACGCGGCGGATCCCTCCGCCGTCACGCCGCCCTGGCCTCGGCGAGGTGCGGCGCCACCCGGGCGGTCGCGGCGCGGAAGTGCTCCTCGCTCGCGCCGATGCCGGCGACCGAGAGCTTCTCCGGGGCCAGGAGCATCGCGGCGAGCTGCGAGACCGACTCGGGGTCCACGGCCTCGATCTCCGCGAGGATCTGGTCGAGGGACAGGAGCTCGCTGTCGGTCACGAGCGAGCGCCCGAGCCGGCTCATCCGGTTCGAGGTCAGCTCGAGCGAGAGCATGATCCGGCCCTTCAGGTTCTCCTTGGCGCGCTCGACCTCGTCCTCGCGCACGTCGCCTGCGGCCACGGCGGCCAGCTCGTGCGCGACCAGGTCGAGGCACTCGGCCAGGTTGTCCTCGCGCGTCCCGACGTAGACGCCCACCTGCCCCGTGTCCGCGTACTGCGACGTGAACGTGTACACGGCGTAGGCAAGCCCGCGCTTCTCGCGGATCTCCTGGAAGAGCCGCGACGACGCCGACCCGCCGAGGATCCCGTCCAGGATCGACGCCGTGAAGCGCCGCCGGTCGGAGCGGGCGATCCCGGGCGCGCCCAGGCAGACGTGGTACTGCTCCGTCTCCTTGCGGACGAACCGGAGCGACGGCGGCGGCGCGGCCACGAACGGCGGCCGCGAGACCGGCTTCGCGGCGCGCGCCCCCGAGCGCTTCTCCGCGAATCCCTGCACGTGGCCGACGAGGGCCTCGTGGTCGACCGAGCCGGCCGCCGCCACGACCACGTTGTCGGCCCGGTAGCGGGCTCGGTGGAACGCCGAGACCGACCGCCGCGAGACAGACGAGATCACATCGGCCGAGCCGAGCACCGGCCGGCCGAGCGGATGGTCGCCGAACACCGCCTGCGTGAAGAGGTCGTGCACGAGCTCGGGCGGCGTGTCCTCGATCATCGCGATCTCCTCGAGCACGACCTCGCGCTCGGTCTCGAGGTCGGCGAGCGCGGGCGCGAAGACCATGTCCGTCATCACGTCGAGGGCGTGCGGGAGGTGCTCGTCGAGGACGCGGGCGTAGACGACCGTGTAGTCGCGGGCCGTCGACGCGTTCAGCTCGCCTCCCATCCCGTCGAAGACCTCGGCGATCTCGAGCGCGGAGTACGACTGCGTCCCCTTGAAGAGGAGGTGCTCGAGAAAGTGCGAGAGCCCGGCCTGGGCGTCGTCCTCGTCCCGCGAGCCCGCGCCGATCCAGATCCCGATCGTCGCCGACCGGACGCTCGGCAGCGGTTCGGTGATGACCCGAGCCCCCCCGTCGAGCGTCGTCAGGAGATAGCTCTCCACCCGGCGCATCGTACCGCCGCCCCTGCCGGATTCCTCCTAGGCGGGCTTGTACGCGTGGCCCGGGTCGCCGGCCGCGCGGGCGAGCAGCGACAGCGCCTTGAGCGGCGCGCGCGCGAGCCCACGGGTCGCGCGGACGTCGGGCAGCTCGCCGGTCACGAGCTTCTCCACGACGGGCCAGACGAGCCGGCCCTTGGCGAGCGCGTAGGTCGTGCGCGGGAAGCGGTCGAGCGCCGCGCGCAGGCTCCACGCCGCCCACAGGTGGACGGCCAGGTGACGGGTGAGCTTCGGCCCGTAGGCGTCGAGCGACTCCGCCTCGCCGGCGAGGAGCTCCAGGATCGCCTCGGAGGCGAGACGCCCCGAGTAGAACGCCTCGTACATCCCGTCGCCGGTCAGCGGGTCGATCAGCCCGCCCGCGTCGCCCGACACGAGCGCCCGGCCGCGGGCGAGGCACGAGTCCGGCGCGCGGAACGGCAGGCGGTGTCCGCGAACGTCCTCCAGGTCGTCCGCGTCGATGCCGTGCGCGTCGCAGAGGCGCGCGAGGTGCTCCCGCAAGAGCGGACCCTCGCTCGCCGCGCCGCCCACGCCGACGTTCAGGTGCTCCCCCTTCGGGAACACCCAGCCGTAGCCGCCGGGCACGGTGCCCAGCTCGAGGACGAAGCGGCCGCGGTACCGCTCGACGTCCGCGTTCCGATTGGGGAGGTTTCCCTCGAGTGCGACGCCCACCTCGCGGTTCCCGCCGAGCTCGAGCGCCCTGGCGGCGATCCCGTTGACGCCGTCGGCGCCGACCACCGTCCTCGCGCGCAGCCGCTCGCCGCCCGTGGCCACGACGACCGCGTCCTCACCCGCCTCGATCCCCGTGACCCGGATTCCGGGGCGGAAGTCGGCCCCGGCCGCCGCGGCCCGCTCGGCGACGAGCTGGTCGAGCCGACGCCGCTGCGTCATGTAGACGAGCGGCCCGCCGCGGCCGCGGAGCGCGGAGCGCCTGAGCCCGAGGCCGAGCTCGACCTTCGTCGGCACGGTCTCGACCACCGAGGCGATGTCGACCGGGACGTGGGCGAGCGCGCGCGGCGTCACCCCGCCCCCGCACGGCTTGTCACGCGGGAACTCGGCCCGGTCGAGCAGCAGGACGGACGCCCCGCCGGACGCCAGCCGGAACGCCGCCGAGGAGCCGGCAGGGCCGGCTCCCACGACGATCGTGTCCCAGATCTTCATCGACGTCCTGTGCCCGTGAGCGCCGGCGGTAACCGGCCGGTTACCGCCGCTCGCGGTCGCGCCCACGGCCGCCGCGGCCGCCGCGGCGCTCGCCGTCGCGCGGGCGCTCCTCACGCTCGCGCGGAGGCGCGTCCTTCGCCCGCTCGATGAGCGTCTCGGGCTGGACGAGGTCGCCGTTCTCGTGCTTCGCGAGCAGCTTGAGCCCGATCCGGCCCCGCTGCTTGTCCACCTCGAGCACCTTCACGTCGAGCACGTCGCCGCGGGTGATCACGTCCTCGATGTGCGCGACCCGGCCGGGGCCCACGTTCGAGACGTGCAGGAGGCCGTCGGTCCCCTTCTTCAGCTCGACGAACGCGCCGAAGTCGGTCGTCTTCACGACCTTCCCGGTGAACTCGTCGCCCGGCTCCGGATCCTTCGTGAGCGCCGTGATCGCCTCGATCGCCGCGTCCGACTTCGTGCCCTCGGTCGCGTAGACGAGGATCGTCCCGTCCTCCTCGATGTCGATCTGCACGTCGTACTCGGACTCGAGCGCGCGGATCGTCTCGCCGCCCTTGCCGATCACCATCCCGATGTACTCGGGGTTGATCTGGACGGTCGCGATCCGCGGCGCATGGGCCGCGAGCTCGGCGCGCGACTCGGGGATGGCCGCGAGCATCTCGTCGAGGATCGTGTTGCGGGCCCGCTTCGCCTGCTCGAGGGCCGACCGCATGATCTCCTGGGTGACGCCCGTGATCTTGATGTCCATCTGGAGCGCGGTCACGCCGTCCCGTGTGCCGGCCACCTTGAAGTCCATGTCCCCGAGGTGGTCCTCGGCGCCCTGGATGTCGGTGAGGATGACGTAGTCGTCGCCCTCCTTCACGAGGCCCATCGCGATGCCGGACACGGGCGCCGCGATCGGCACGCCGGCGTCCATGAGCGCGAGCGTCGAGCCGCAGACGGAGCCCATCGACGACGAGCCGTTCGACTCGAGCGTCTCGGAGACGATCCGGATCGTGTACGGAAACTCGTCCGGCGTCGGGATGATCGGCTCGAGCGCCCGCTGCGCGAGCGCGCCGTGGCCGATGTCGCGGCGCTTCGGGCCGCGCATGAAGCCCGTCTCCCCGACCGAGAAGGGCGGGAAGTTGTAGTGGTGCATGAACCGGCGCTCGGCCTCGAGGGAGAGGTCGTCGATGCGCTGACCCTCCTTCGCGGTGCCGAGCGTGAGGAGCGAGAGGATCTGCGTCTGCCCGCGCGTGAAGAGGCCCGACCCGTGCGTGCGCGGCGAGACGCCGACCTCACACCAGATCGGCCTGATCTCCTCGGCGGAGCGCCCGTCCGGGCGCCGCTTGTCCACGGCGATCTTCGTGCGGACGAGCTGCTTGTAGGTCGCCTCGGCCGCCTTCTTCACGAACTGCTTCGTCATCCCGTCCTTCACGACCGGCTCACCCTCCTGGGCGGCGGGGCCGACGGGGAACGGAACCTCGACGGTCTCGATGATCCGGTCGAAGAGCAGCGCCCGCTTCGCGGACTTGAGCTGCTTCGAGTCCTGCTCGGCGTCGGTGAGCGCCTTCAGGTCGTCCTCGAACTGGGCCAGCACGGACTCCTTCACGACCTCGAGGCGGAGCCGCTCGAGGATGAGCTGGAGCGAGGAGCGCACCTGCATCTCGCGGATGACGTCCTCCTCGGAGGAGTCCATCGTGAGCGCGGGCGCCTCCTCGTCCTGGATCTCGACGATCGTCCCGCCGGCCTCGCGGAGGCCGACCTCGCGGATCGCGCTGCGGATCCGGTCGCCGTGCTTCCCCTCGAGCTCGTCCGTGAGCTCCACGTCGAGCCACTTCGACTTGCCGGCCTTCTCACGGAGCTCCTCCTGAGCCGCGCAAAGCTTCCGGATCTCGTCGTGCGCGAGCTCGAGCGCCTCGAGGAGCGTGTCCTCGGAGACCTGGTTCGCGCCGGCCTCGACCATCGTGAGCGCGTCCTTCGTGCCGACGACGATCAGATCGAGCTCCGCCTCCTCCGCCTCCTGCAGCGTCGGGTTCACGACGAGGCGGCCCTCGATGAGCGCCACCCTGACCGCGCCCACCGGCCCGAAGAACGGGAGCGGCGAGAGCATGAGCGCCGCGGAGGCGCCGTTGATGCAGAGGATGTCGTGCGCCGTCACGAGGTCGGCGGAGAGGACGGTGCAGATGACCTGCACCTCGTTCGTGAAGCCCTTCGGCCAGAGCGGCCGGATCGGGCGGTCGATCATCCGCGCGGTGAGGATCGCCCTCTCGGTCGGGCGTCCCTCGCGCTTGAAGAAGCCGCCCGGGATCTTCCCGGCGGCGTACATCCGCTCCTCGACGTCCACCGTGAGCGGGAAGAAGTCCGCGCCCTCGCGGGGCTCGGAGCGACCCTGCGCGGTGGCGAGGATCATCGTGTCGCCGGAGCGGACGACGACGGCGCCGTCGGCCTGCTTGGCAAGCTTTCCGGTCTCCATCGTGATCTCCGCATCGCCGACGGTGACCGTGACGTCCGTCACGGACGGTGCGAGCATGGTGTTCATCGTGCCTCCCTTCGAACCGGGAGACGAAGGCGGAGGTTTGAAGCAAGCCTTCCGGGGGCTTCCCTCAAACTTCCACCGGCGTCTCCCGGACGCCTCGCCGTTAGCGGCGCAGGCCTAGTTCCTTGATCAGGGCGCGATAGCCCTCCAGGTTCCTCTTCTGAAGGTAGTTGAGGAGCCTGCGCCGCTGGCCGACGAGCTTGAGGAGCCCGCGCCGCGAGTGGTGATCCTTCTTGTGCGTGCGCAGATGCTCGGTCAGCTCCTCGATGCGGCGCGTGAGGAGGGCGACCTGGACCTCGGTGGAACCGGTGTCCTCCGCGGAGCGCCCGTGCGCCCCCACGATCTCCTGCTTCGCTTCCTTCGTCAGAGTCATCGCGCACTAGGGTAGCAGGCGCCGTCCGGCCGCCCACCGCGCCACCGTACGCGCAAACCCCGATGGGAACCCGCTCTCCGTCCATCCCCCCCGGCGTCGCGGCCGGCCACCCGGCCACCGCCGCCGCGGGGCTCGAGGCCCTCGAGGACGGCGGCACCGCGGCCGACGCCGCCGTCGCCGCCTCGCTCGCGTCCTGCGCGGCCGAGGTGGTGATGACGGGCCTCGCGGGCGGCGGACACGCCCTCTGGTGGGACGCGGCGACGCAGCGCGCTCACATGCTCGACTTCTTCGTCGCCGTGCCGGGCCTCGGAGAGGCACGCGCCTCGCCCGAGCTCCTGCGTTTGCAGGTGCCGTTCGGCGCCGAGCTCGTCCACTACGCGGTCGGGATCGGCTCGGTGGGAGTCCCCGGCGTCCCGGCCGGGCTCGGCGAGCTCTGGGACCGGCACGGCCGCCTTCCCTGGGAGCGGCTCTGCCGACCGGCGATCCGGATCGCGCGCGACGGGGTGCCCATGCCGCTGGCGCACGCGCTTTGCCTCGCGATGCTCTCGCCCGTCATGACGATGCGCGAGGGCGAGGCGATCTTCGCCCCGGACGGCGCGCTCCTCGAGGAGGGGGACGTCCTCGTGCAGCCCGAGCTCGCGCGCGCCTTCGAGCTCCTCGCCGAGGAAGGGCCGCGCACGTTCGCCGACGGCACCCTCGGCCGGGTGCTCCTCGAGCTCACGGAGGAGCGCGGCGGATCCATCACGGCGCGCGACCTGGAGGGCTACAACCCGCGCTGGGTCGCGCCGCTCGAGGGGCGATACGCCGGCCACCGGATCCTGACCCGCGACGGCCTGACGCCCCTCCTCCCCGCGCTCGCGGCGCTGCCGCCCCTCGCCGGGGCCGCCCCGGACGCGCGGGCGCTCGGGCTCGTGCGGGCGCTCGCGGGGCCGGAGCGGGACGGGCACACGACCAACCTCGTCACGGCCGACCCGGACGGGAACGTGTGCGCGATGACGACGAGCCTCGGCCTGGGGTCGGGCGACTTCCTCCCCGGCCTCCAGGTGCATCTGAACAGCATGCTCGGCGAGAGCGACCTGCTCGTGGGACCCCTCGTGCCGGGCGCGCGGCTGCCGAGCATGATGGCGCCCACCGCCGTCCTCGACGAGGCCGGACTCTTCCTCGCGGGCGGCTCGGCCGGAGGCACCCGCATCCGCAGCGCGCTCGTGCAGACCCTGTCGAGCGTGCTCGACGAAGGCCTCCCCCCGCAGGAAGCGGTCGACCGGGCGCGGCTCCATCCGGTCGGCCGGCTCGTCCACCTCGAGCCGGGCTTCGAGCCGGAGGTCGCCGCGGCGCTCTCCGAGGCGGGCCACGAGGTCCGCACGTGGGAGGCCCGGCACCACTACTTCGGCGGGGTCAGCCTGCTTGCTCGTACTGGAGCCGCGGCGGATCCGCGGCGGAGCGGAACGACGCTGACCCTCTCGTGACCGCCTCGACTGCGGGCACCCAGCCGAGCGACCCGCACTCGGGGCAGCCGGGGTTCGCACGCACCGTGCTGCGGGTGGCCGGCTTGTCGTAGGCGGCCCCGCACGAGCGGCATTCCACGGTCACGGAGAACCGGGTGGTCGGCACGGCGCGATTCTCTCGCCCGGGAGGCGTCATGCCACAACTGTTCGCCGTTTCCTTACAGAATCTGCTAACCGGGCTTGCGAACGGCACGCGCCGCGGCCACGTCCCGGGCGATCTGGTCGACGAGGTCGGCCTCGCTCGCGAACGCTCGCTCGTCGCGGAGCCGGTCCCAGAGCTCGATCCGGAGCGGGCGGCCGTACAGGTCGCCCTCGAAGTCGAGGAGGAACGCCTCGATCCGTCGCTCGACGCCGCCGTAATGCGGGTTCACGCCGATCGAGAGCGCCGTGCGAAAGCCGCCGACGGGCCCGTCGTCGTCGAGCGGCAGCGCCACACCGGCGTAGATCCCGTACGCCGGGACGAGGAGGTCGGTGGGCACGGCCAGGTTGGCCGTGGGGAAGCCGAGCGTCCCGCCGCGCTGGTCGCCGGCGACGACCGTCCCCTCGAGCTCGTGCGGACGGCCGAGCAGGCCGGCGGCGCCGGCGACGTCGCCCGCGCGGAGCAACTCCCGGATCCGGCTGGACGAGACGCCCGGGACAAGCGGCACTGGCGGGACCTGGAACCCGAGCCTGCGCAGGAGGTCGAGATCGCCGCGCCGTCCCGCGCCGAAGCGGAAGCCCTCACCCGCGAGGACGACCCGCGTGCCGAACGGGGCGAGCACGGCCTCGACGAACTCGCTCGGCTCGAGGTGCGACAGCTCCGGCGTGAACTCGACCACGAGCACGTCCTCCGGTCCTGCCGCTTCGAGCAGCTGGAGCCGTCGGGCGATCGTCGTCAGGAGCTGCACCTCGTACCCGAGGACCGCCCGCGGGTGCGGGTCGAAGGTCACGGCCGCCGGACGCAGGCCGGTCGCAGCGGCCGCCTCGAGCACGGCCCGGTGGCCGCGATGGACGCCGTCGAAGGTGCCGATCGCGACGGCCCGCTCGGCGGGCGCCGCATCGGCGGGCGCGCGAACGATGCTCACGCGATCACCGTCTCCGGGTGGGCCAGGCCGACGGCCGCCTGCGCGACGGCGACGAGCGCGCCGTCCGCGACGAGCGCGACGGGGCCGTCCGGCGCGTCCACGGCCACGGGCCGTCCCGCCCGCACGGCGTCCCCGTTGCCCGCCTCGAGATCGATCCGGGGCAGATGCTCCACTGCCGCAAGCGGCGGCAGGAGGGTCTCTTCGTCCGCGTCCTGGACGAGCAACGGCCCGACCGCGGTCCGCCGGAGCGCGGTGCAGTGGCCCCCGAGCGCGTCGGCAATCGCGCGCACGTATGTGCCGGTCGAGACGCGGAGCGCGAGCTCGAGGTCGGGAGGCTCGAAGCGGAGGATCTCCAGGTCGTGGATGGTCGAGCGGCGGGTCGGCATCTCGACGGCGACGCCGCGGCGGTGGAGCCGGTATGCGCGCTCGCCCCCGATCTTGACTGCCGATGCCGCCGGCACGGACAGCTCGACCTCGCCGCGGAGCGCCTCGACGTCGGCCCGCGTGGCCGGCTCGGTGCGCTCGAGCTCGTCCCCCTCCGTGTCGCCGGTCGTCGTGCGGACGCCGAGCCGGATCGTGGCCGTGTACCGCTTGTCGAGCCCCACGAGGTAGCGGGCAAGCCGGGTCGAGCGTCCGACCAGGCAGACGAGCAGCCCGGTCGCGAAGGGGTCGAGCGTTCCCGCGTGGCCGGCCTTCAGTCCGAAGCGGGCGCGCACCCGGCGAACGACGGCGAACGACGAGGGCCCGGCCTCCTTGTCGACGAGGACGAGCCCGCCTTCGGGCGCAGGGGACGGCCCGGCCCGGCCTCTGCCCGGCCCACCCTGTGGATCATCCGTCACGCGCTCGGCCCACTCCCGTCACCCACGTGCGCGATTGTCCTCGATAGCGTCATCTGCAGGGGGTAACCAGGGGGGCCCCCGGGGGAATCAATGCGAAGACGGGCCGCGCGACCGACGGAGCGGGGCTACGAGCGGGCCGGCTCTGGCTCGGGGTGGTCTGCCGGACGCTGGGCGAGGAACTCGCGCAGGATGAAGGCGGTGATCTCCTCGACGCTCGCCTCCGACGGGAAGCCCGCCGCCTGGCGATGGCCGCCGCCCCCGCTCTTGCGCGCGATCGCGGACACGTCCAGGCCGTCCTCCGTCGTCCGGAGCGAGACCCGCCGACCCGGCCCGGTCTTCGTCGGCGGCTGGCGGATCAGCGCGGCGATCTCGGCGCCCTCGACCGCGCGGAGGTAGTCGATGATCCCCTCCGAGAACGGCTCCTCCGCCCCGGCCTCCGCGAAATCCTCCCGCTCGAGGTGCGACACGATCACGCGCCCGTCCTCGAGGAGCTCGGCGTTCTCGAGCGCCTTGCCGACGAGCTTGAGCTTCGCGAACGCGACGCTCTCGTACACCCCCTGGAACACGCGGTGGACGTTTGCGCCCGCCTCGACGAGCTCGGCCGCGAGGCGCAGCGACTTCGAGCTCGTGTTCGAGTACTGGAAGCGCCCGGTGTCCGTCACGACCGCGATGTAGAGCGCCTCGGCGATCTCCGGGGTGAGGGCGACGCCGAGCCCCCGGATCACGTCCCGCAGGATCTCCCCGGTCGAGGACGCGTCGGCGACGATCAGGTTCACGTCCCCGAAGCGCGTGTTGTCGTGGTGGTGGTCGATGTCGACGACGAGGTCCGGCGACGACAGGAGCCGGTCCGCCTCCGGCCCGAGACGGCTCTCGTTCGCGCAGTCGAGCGCGACGAGCACCTTTCCCGTGAGGTCGGGCGCCGGCCCGCGGATGAGCGCGCCGTCGAGCGGCATGAACTGGTACTCGTCCGGCAGCGGCACCTCGCCGGCGAGGTACATGGACGCCTCCTTGCCGGCCGCGCGGAGCGCGAGCGCGCTCGCGAGCAGCGAGCCGAGGGCGTCCCCGTCGGGGTTCTCGTGCGTGGTGACGACGAAGCGCTCGTTGGCCGCGAGCGCCGCCACGACCTGCTCGAAGTCAGTCTCGGTCGATGTCACCGGGGGAGAGCTCGTCGATCAGCTGACCCAGTCTGATCCCTCGCTCGATCGTCGGATCGTACTCAAAGCCGAGCTGCGGAGTCCGCTTCATCCGAAGCTCGCGTCCGAGCCGCGCCTGGAGCACGCCGGCGGACGACTGGAGCCCCGCGAGCGACGCCGCCCGCTTGCGATCCGAGCCGAGGAC
>Ga0210143_1000333_pt1 | contig 10628 bp, 9 predicted proteins | sample MayberryNW_TuleC_2_FD_185527 | JGI IMG/M metagenome (GOLD analysis project Ga0210143, IMG submission 185527) | Wetland microbial communities from San Francisco Bay, California, USA, that impact long-term carbon sequestration - MayberryNW_TuleC_D2... | ecosystem: Environmental > Aquatic > Marine >... | reverse complement strand
GAAGATGGGCACTATTAATACTAAAGAATCTCCATATAAAAGAAGCCATTCGCTTCAATGAACTTAAAAGGGCATTACCTGGAATTAGTAGTACGGTATTAGCGGCTAGACTATTGGAGATGGAACGTGAAGGCATTATTTCAAAGAAAATCTATCCAGAAATACCGCCTAGAGTAGAATACCGGTTGACCGCTAGGGCAAGGGAACTGGGAATAATACTTAAAGATTTAGGGGAATGGGCTCAACGTTGGAAATCACCTAGAATGGTATCTACTAAAATACAATAGAACCATGGTGTCGGAAATTCCTTGATGGTCAAAAGTTCTCTTTGTGCGCTATCCTAGTTTCTTTAATAATTTATGCACTCGAGAGACGAGTGAAATTGATGAAAGTGTTAGATCGGCAGATGTATCCATATTTTTTATATTTCGATCGATATAATTAAGATTTTTATCGGTCATCTATTATGTCTATCCTGTAGCCTGCCATCTAACTATACTCCTACTCATGTCACTGCTCTCATAAAGTTCTAATCTTGAATCAATGCTGTGAATGCCTTGTCCTTCCATTCTATACGTCTGAATTATGGTGCCTTTATCTATCCGTTTCCTCTAAGGGAGATAAAATAACCGTCACTACTAACAGTATCAACTTTAAATACAATATGATACTCGTAAAGTCATGAGAACTTGCAGTCATCTGAAGCAGGCAAACCTTGAAACACAAGCAAGAACGAAAGGTTGCGAAGAATGCGAAAAGATTGGAGACGAATGGGTAGCCTTGAGATTATGTTTATCATGTGGCCATGTTGGCTGTTGTGATTCTTCTAAAAACAAGCATGGAACTAAACACTTCAACTCAACTAATCATCCCGTCATCGAGTCGTTTGAACCAGGTGAAAACTGGAAATGGTGTTTTGTAGATGAGATACTCGAACAATAGGCAAGGTAGTTGTAAAGTAGCCTTAACACTCTCCCTACAAGAATAACAATTATCAACTAACTAGGTGAACAAAAGTCAGCGGAAATAAATAGGAAGTATAAGAAGATCGATTAAGAGAAATTGTGGTCGTACTCTGTCAATACGAGTCTAGCAACGATTGTTATTCCTGTCATTATGAGATAGGAGCTAAGGAAAATGAGAATGAAATGATGAGACGACCCACAGCATTCGACAGGCTATTTCGTCTAAAGACTTCTAAGAAGATTCAGCCAAGTAAACATTGTAACTTATAAAACAGCAAATTAGAAATTTGCACTTATAGTGCATGCAATTTTGCAATAGATTTATGTGTCTTATTTATGTGTAGAAATTTATGTCGACACAGTATAATGGAAACCGATTGTCATCATCAAAGATACAAGAAAAAAATACATTGGCTGGGGAGACGTCAGCTTATTCTTTACACGATAAAGACAAATCCGAAATAGAAGGAAAAACAACTGTTAGACCATTAGCAAAGGTGATACAAAACGAGATAAAATTAGATTCACCGATCCTAATAGCAGGGTTTCCTGGACCGGGTTTGGTAGGATCGATAAGTACTAGCTACATTATCAACAGACTACATATGGAACAAATTGCATGTGTCGAATCTGAGTTTATAGTACCCGGGGTTATTTATGCTGAAGGAAAACTAAGACACCCATTTCGTCTTTATTCCAATGAAGAGGGCAGTGTTTGCGTACTGGTATGTGAAGCTCCTATAATGATACAGGGCATGCATTCAGTTTTGGATACCGTTACTAAATGGGCTTTAAACAATAAGGTCAAGCAAGTTATGGTGTTGGATGGTATTGCTGCAGAAGGTATCCCTAATTTGAAAAGAACTCCTATAATTATGTCAAGTGATGGGGAGGTTGCAGATGCGGCTAGTCTAATTCAAGATATCGAAGAACCAAACGACAAAGAAGCTCAAGCAGGATATGATTCTGAGCGGAACATATATCCAACTACTGCATATATTGGGGGATTAGCTGGGGGATTGCTATCCTCTTGTCTATCAAATGGTTTGGCTTCTAAGGCCTTATTCATATCTTCGACTAGAGGCATACCGGATCCGGAAGGAGCAGCCATTCTATTAGAATCACTTGATAAAATTACAGATAATAAAAGCCTAGAGATAGATACTCAACATCTTAGGAAGCAAGGAGTGGCTCTACGGGCAAGAATGGAAAAGATAATTCAATCTCTTCGCGGTCAACAACAGCAACCGCAAGAAGGAGGAGCACAGGAGGAGGATCGTATCAGGGATGGAGTGATGTACGGATAGACATTGCAACCGCAGATGTTGAAATTCAAGTTGCGTTATAGTTGTGATCTTCCTGCTTATTCTGATATCGAAGTGGTCGATGGTTCTCCTAGTTTCATTGTCAAAGTTAATGGTTCCGAAAGAGCAAATTCCTTATCGGCATCTGTAAATGTGATCAATGAAACGACCTCTGTCACGGCGTTGTCTTGAAATGAAGTTGCAAGTTGGACGGTGCCAGAGGCATTTGCCAGAATTGGATTTGGAAAAGAAGATGTTTTTATCAAGGACTGATTAGGAAGTGAAAACACCTCCATTACCGCATTTATAGGTTGGTTGTCAATAGATGGATCTACTACAATGTAATCCACAATAATCTTAAGTTGGTTTCCTGGGCTGTTGGTCAATGGTATGAAATGCGTATAGTTCACACTTTGAGTAATCTTGGGATTGCCTGTTAGTGTACCCGCAAACGAGCTCTGAAATGGTCCGCCGGCAAACTCGCCAGATGAAGAAGTAGTTTCGTCTTCGACTACTCCATCAGGGATTTCCTCACTTTCATCGCCCCCATCTTCGATATCATCCTCGAAATTATCATCATCAGTGCCAGGTATTATCGTAACCTGAGCTAAGACAACGTCGACTGGACAAAGAACCGTATCAATCGCGAGTGAAACGGTAAGAATCAAGCACAAAAGAATTACAGTTCGTTCTCTGTAGTTGGCTTCCCTGTGATAATCAGCTACCTTTACTACTTTGCCATTTACATGTCTTCCTACTGTTAGTTGCCTCATTAGGTCCCAATACAAATCCTTTTACCATATTTAGTCCTTATTATATTAGGTTATAATCTTACGTCTTAACAGGGCATACTGTTACCTCTTCCATTTACGTGATCGCTATAATTTTGTCTAATGCAATAAGATGTTCCAAGCGATCTCATTCCTCCGTTACGTTTCGTTTACCTGCCCTACTTTGCTTATATCAATCAACTTATCTTTTTCAAGAAATTAGCTTTATTGTTCACCTGATTTCAATGCTTCATCATCATGTGGTTCATAATGCTATTATTCTGGATAGGCTTCTTCATCTATCTTTTCAAGAGGTTCCCCACTCGGCAAAGGTGAATTCATATCTACCTTGTAAGCAAACAGTTCCGGAAAATTCTTTCTAACTATTACATTCATGCCTACGGCAATAATCTCAGATTTTGGTATGTCAAAGCGGTCATTCCCATCTCCAAAAACCACTATCTTATCATTTGTCTCCTTCATAACATGTCCAACATGATCTTCATTCTCTGTTCTGACTCCTTTGTTAAATATAGTACGCGGATATTTTCCCTCATACGTGCCTAAATCTACTTGGTTGTCCGATTGACTCCATGGATCTTTTCTGCTCGTCGGTAAAGGATCATTACGATTCATACTGTATAGTTGTTCAATCTTGGCCAGATCTAATCCTATGAGGACATTGGCACCAACCTGTTGGATCTCTGAAATTGGTATGTCATATCTTTTGTTTTGGTCCCCAAAAACTATAATCTTATCAGGCGTCTCTCTTACTACATGTCCCAAATCCGGGTCGTCTAGTGCTTTAACTCCTTTGTTAAAGTATTTTCCTGAGCCCATTGAATATGATTATGCCTTCTTCTAAATAAATTGCACTATTAAAAACGGGCTTTATGTAGCAATGTTTGCATACACACCCGAGCATGGAGTAAGAACTTTTTTTGGGAGTAAAGAATTGATAATCTTTTATATCAACAAGATAATCAGACATTAGTTTACGAAACAAATATTCTCACCTTAAATCACTCGAATTTAGCCCAAGTCTATTACTTTTGTCTTTAATCTAGAACCGGATCAGAGAATGTATGTTCATCATTTTATAGCAGAATTAATGATACCAATATTGAATATTTTGGTCCTTCTAACAAATTGAGACTCCTCATATTGTTATTATCACCACCTTCATTCTTCAAATTTGAATGGATTTCATCCACAGACACAATAGGCATGACATGAAAAGCGTGTTCTTCGTGAAATCCACTTCTTCTAACATTTAAATGATTTTCCCTCTAATACAAGAGTAAATAAAAGTATCAGCTTGTTCACATTTTTGAAGATGGTCTTCTTATATGAAATGTATAGAGTATGGCATTATTCGGCCCAAGATCCATGTCCAACCTTCTTGCCTGAAATATTCTCCACTTCGATCCCTCACAAATCGGGGATCGCCTGCTGGCATAAGTTTAAGTTAAAGACTGTCGTCGTTTTCGATCCTGTATACTAAGTCAACGTAGTAGATCTTATACAAGCATTCTTTTTGAGATGTAGTCGTGTAGTTGAGAATCAGTCATATTCTTTTTTGCAGCTGCCAGAGATTTTGAGTCTTCCCCCACTGTGTACCTAAATAAACATTGTGAAGACATCGTTGTATTCATAATTGCTTCAATGATTACGGCTGCGACCAAGGTTGGTGGAGGAGCGTTCTTCATGGCAACGTAGTAGTGAGACATAAACGCATCTATTGTATTAGAATAATACAAAGAAGTACTACTCTTTTCTATTTCATGATTGAGATCGCTGCCTCCCGAATTTGCCCCGTTCTCTTCTCTAAGTATTTTTTGTTTTGACTTTTTTTCGGCATTATTTGGGTATCTAATATTTGGCACGAAATTTGAGTTGATAACGCCCGGTTCTATTAGAACCACCTTAATACCATACGGTTTAAGTTCATAGGATATTGATTCACTTAGTCCCTCCAGTGCAAATTTAGAACTTGAGTATATACTTTCTCCAGGTATTCCTACTACGCCTGCTATTGAAGTGATGTTTATGATTATCCCACTTCTCTGCTTTCTCAATGAAGGTAGAACTTCTTTAATAGCTCTTACTGCTCCGAAATAGTTCGTTTCAAATTGTTTCCTTATCTCAGCAATGGATATGTCTTCCAAAGCTCCGAACAAACCGAAGCCTGCATTATTTACCAAAATATCAATCCTCTTCTTCTCATCAAGTATCCACGCTACCGCCTTACTTACAGAGTCCTCATTATCTACATCCATATCCAGGACCTCTAAAGGAAGACTTTCCTCGCGAGCTATTTTCTTGATTGCGTCACCCTTATTGGAATCTCTCATTGTAGCAAAAGTATGAATTCCGCTTCGGGAGAGGGCTAGTGAGGTTTCAAATCCTATTCCAGTTGAACTACCCGTAACCAGTGCAGCCTGCATTCTTTCCATCTTGCTTTTCCTAGATCTGCGGAGATGGAGCATATAATTCAAGTGATTGCTATGACAGAGTTCTTGTATGGATCGAGTCCAGCAGTGCTAACCAGTCTGGGCAATAATATGATAACAATATCTCGAAAGTAATCAATGAAGGAGTGCGAACTTTACAAAGTTAAGGCTGACCCAGATAGCGGATACGATTTGGACTCCATAGAACTGAGAGTCACTGCTTACGCTATTTCTGGAGTGGTACCGGAATGGAACCGAGAGTAATTATTATTCTTTCTAAGGGTTTTGCCTAAAAGTTGCGAGCATCGTCCTACCTTTGGAGCCCGTAGTGGCACGGGCGGCCCAAATCCCCATATGACGGAAAATGAGGTTGAAGAAATCAATTCCGACTATCCTTCTACTTTTATGAAAGATACTTCTATTCCTCTGCCGTCATGAGCATTTAATTCTGAATTGAGTTCCACAGATGTTACCTAAAATTCCGAGTTATTCGATCTATTTTCATAGCAATATGTAGATATTCATAAATATATGCATAGGAACATTGATCGCATAAAACCTTCCGTATTAGATATATACTCTAGTACCTAAATATATAATAGAGATGAAACTGGGGCACTTCTCTTTGAGTCCCAAGAAGCACGAATGTAGTGAATGCCATGAAAAATTCCACGAATATGACAGCTTGGTTAGTCACGTGAAGAAGAGCCACCATGGCCCCGTCTTGCGATGCCATAATTGTGGTCAGGAGTTTGTCAAGGAAAGTGACAGATATCATCATCTTCAGGAAGAAAAAGCAAGGAAAATGGATTTTCGTAAACATAGATAGTATTGTCGGATAGTCAAGTTATTTGGGTAGATCTAATTTGTGGTAAGTGGATGGTTTTGTCCATAGGCAAATCCCTCATTGTAACAGTCGCTATTACCCATTTGTTCACTTCAAATCCACGATAGTATTTCAGTCGAAATAATGCTGACCATTATCAGAAGCAAAGTCATCATTGCGAACAAGTTATGTTATTTCTCTTAAACTAATTTTTTTATCGCTTGTAGCTCAATAAAAACGCACAAGTATTTGTAGAATAATATTTACCAAAATCCCTGGAGGTTCAAATAATTTGCAGCTTACGAAATTCAGTCAGTATAATTTAATCGCATAACCTCCTCAATAGGGAATTGTCATAATATCTTGACCATCGACCCAATTAGTAATAAGCTGTGTATAGTTTTAGCATTCACTCAGATAGCAGTATTTATTTGAGCTTAACTTATTTCTTAGCTCATAATTTAAAGATGTTACGCAAGGACAAAATAGAAATATGAGATTATCCAGGATCCTGACTGCACTAGATGGTTCAGAACAATCCATGCGTGCTGCCGATTTGGCTACTTCAATTGCAGTAAAGCACGACGCCGAACTATTGGCACTTTATGTATTCTATTCACAGTTGGGTTACGCATATGCCTCATATTTAAGCAAAATTGAAGATTCTCCATCAATTGCCGCAATAGTGAACTCGGCGAAACAGGAGGCAGGTCACTGGTTTGAGGCTATCAATAACAAGTTAGCATATTCGAATAAGAACGAAAATCATATCACCCTTAAAAGCGAGGTCGTAGTAACCTCTACTTCAGTACCGGCTGCAATAATAGATTATGCGTCAAAAAACAGAGTAAACCTGATAGTTATCGGAACAAGAGGGAGATCTGGGATCAAGAAGGTATTGCTTGGAAGTGTCGCCCAGGAGGTAATACGAGAATCGCGTTGTCCAGTTTTAGTGGCAAAATAAGTGATTATTAAAAGTTGAAAGTCTTGTGTGGAAGATAATGAACGTCTATCAATGATTCGGTTATCAACCCCATTTAATATTTTACGAAGAAATATTAAGCAATTTATATTTAGTAGATTAAAAGGGCAAATTCAAGGTCTTATTGCAGGGCTAGTCAAACTTTTGGAAAACGGTGACGCAGAAGATTTTAATAATTTAAGAAAAGAGTTCAACCAACAGAGTATTCGTTGAACGAAAGGGTAGATCTTTACATAAATCTGATTGGAGAAAACCTGGAGTCATCAATGATTTACACTCCAACTTTCGAATACAGAGAATTCAACATTGGACAATGTTCAAGTCTCCGGTGACTTGTCTAACATAAACTTAAGAAATACCAGTCTGAAACAACTCACAGTTTTTGGTAACAATTTTTGTTTATATTGAAGGCTCTTCCTGAAAGGCGGTTCCCTAAAAAGTTGAATCATAAATTCGCGCTTACAATATGATAAGCGCCATCCCTGTTTACTTTTTTAACTTAGGCCCGACTCTCTTCAACAGTTCTCGGACGCCAACCATAGCAAGTGGTATTAAAATTGCAGCGATAGCCCTTGTAATTGCTGGACTTACCATATCAATTATTTGTCGACCTCCTTATTAATCTCTACGATTTTAGATGCAAATCATTTGACAGGTTACACAATTAAACATCGTAGAATCTAAAAAGTTTCTTCAATGAAAAACCAAAAACCTTCCCTGGATACCGATCAAACATATAGAGGAGCATAAGATCAAATTAAATAAAACAGCTAAAGATCACAACTTTGTCAGAGGTGGCACCACTAACAATACTGATATGAGTTGGGGCTACCTCGTTAGCTTCAGGTCAAAGCCAACAGGGATAATCATTGTCGCCCACCTCACCCTTTTGGTGTCAGATGGTATAGTGCTATGAATATTCACACCAATTCCAATTATCTTGTAATCATCCGCTTGCAGTAACATTACTAACATTACCCAAATATGATTCTACTTTTGGATGAACCTCATTAAACTCCCATTCCAATATAGCAAGTACATCACGTATTGCACCTGTGGTATTACCATTTTCTAATGCGGTGCGGGCATCTTTTAGATACTTTTCTTCTATTTCTTCAGCTGTTGCGGCAAAAGCCTGTTGTTGAATAGTACAAAAGAGGCTTAGGGCCATACTACCAAATACGCTAATAATAATTGCCGTTACTACTCTATTCTTATTTTTATAACTATTCATATATCGATCTTACGGAAGATCGGTTTAGATAAATCTTTCTGTTAACTTCCAAACAAAGGCCAAAAACAGATAATCTGATAAAGAACTGATTATCAAATTTAGTTAGAGAAGTTCTCCTGTTTGGCTTCTCTATTTGAATTACAACTCTTGAGCTCATAGCTGACCCATACTCTGAATATTTCCCTCATACAACTTCATAACTAAGGGAACCCCTTTTTATTAATTTCGGCTAATCCTTTCTGGTAACCAAACTCACCACATACGCCCTACATCACGCTCATTTAGTCCTACCTTTAGGAGAAAACAAATTAGCTGATTATGGTAATCACAGTGTGAGTTTTGGTCATTGCAAAATTGAAAGCTACTGGTGCATCATTATTATCTTTGATTCTTTAGTTACGTCCCACGGTCAAGTCTGCCAGAACTGACAATGTGGGAGAAACGGGAGTTGGAAACCGGCTTTAACTTTAACACCAAATCCGTTACGTAATCCGACATACCATACCCTATTTCTTCATGGTACAGATTCGTCTACATCGCCTTAGGCTCTTTTAACATTAAACTTTCCATCTGAAAAGACTCGCTCATCAATGCCCCAACTCCATTTCTTGTTGGGACGAATCCTGATATACCTATGCTCTGAATGTCCGGTTTGGTCCATGTACCCACCTTGTCGAGTAACAACATCGGCGTCACCATAGATTCTTATCCCTCGTGGACCCCAAGAGTCAGCACTTTTCGAATCATCAACCACAACTGCTACCTTTCTATTTTTCAAAATATTCTTGTATTTTTTAGATTTGATGATATTTATTCCACTGATATAGAAATATCCACCGTCATAATCAAAGCCAACCGGGACTACGTCTGGTTGAATAAACTTACTACCGTCATCCGATGTTGCTGCTGAGGCCGTGGCAATTCTAGCAATACGCTGCGATAGGAGATACTCAATCTCACTTTGAGAAAAAATCGTTTCATACATCTTGATAGATGATTATAGAACTGACATAACATAAGGGTGTCTATCTGTACTGTGCCCTCATCAATACTTCGAGCCATACTCACTTACGCATTACCCAAAATACAGGATTACAGTATTAGACCAATATAGAATCGCTGGCGATTTATTTACTTTATTATGAAATCTTTAGTTAACCCTATGGTGTGATTTCTGAATGATGACTGAGAAGACAAAATGGACCACTCGTTGACAAGCATGTAAAATGTGAATTTGTACATAAGGATGTATACGCTACAAAAAGCAATAGTTGAGAAGCCTCATGTACCGCAGTGCCAAATATATTTCGGGGCGTAGAAGTGCAATAACTCTTTGGTATGTTTGTTTATGCTTCCCGTGTCATCATTTTTCCAGATCTTACTCCTATTTGCAACCAAGGATGTCTAGTGGTACGGCTGCCAAGTACCACACACGCCAATGGTTTAAAACGGAATTCTCGCACGGTAGCTGTTATTTCAAAAAAACCAAGAACTTTGTTTATAAATGGCGACCTTATACTACGCCGTAGTGCCTAAAATTCCTCCTCCTACAGGCAAATCCGAGATACTATACGGAGTAGAAAATGCTATGGAAAGACGGGTCTATTTCATCTCTAATGCAAAAGAAAAAATGGATATATTTTTTGACCATGGAGCTCCATCTATAGTTGTAGGGATTGAAGAGTACAGGAATGGCTTCATTAGGTTAAGAAGGCGGGGTGGAAAAGTAAGGGCTTTTACCGAAATTACAAAAGACAATGTCAAATATTGCAAAGAATTAGTAGAACTAGTCGATGAACTCCGTCATTTAGACGGAGTAAGAGGAGGTATCGCCCTAAACGGTTCGGAGTATATGGCTACAACTGTATTGCGCAAATCAACACCTCTAACTCAAGTTATTTACAGTAACGTCAGAGAAGTTGTAGAACATGGACAGTATATTTTTGATACACTTTGGAATGTAGCTATTCCAGCTGCGAAGAAAATAAGGGAGATTGAAGAGGGATCGGTACCATCTGAAGCAGCAACAATAATAGAGAATAATCCTAAAGAAATCATAAAGCAGAATAGGCGCATAGCTGAGAGATCCAATCA
>Ga0210143_1000330_pt1 | contig 10678 bp, 11 predicted proteins | sample MayberryNW_TuleC_2_FD_185527 | JGI IMG/M metagenome (GOLD analysis project Ga0210143, IMG submission 185527) | Wetland microbial communities from San Francisco Bay, California, USA, that impact long-term carbon sequestration - MayberryNW_TuleC_D2... | ecosystem: Environmental > Aquatic > Marine... | reverse complement strand
TCCCGGCGAGGATCGCAAGAGGCGGGGCGGCCCGAGGCACGTCCACATCGTACGAGCGCTCCCGGCGGCGGCCGCGGCCCGTGGAAGATCCGGCACGAACACGGCACGCCCCGGTCACCCACGCGTGCACGTTTCCGCGCTAGCGTCAACCGTGAGGGGAAGCCAAGGGGGGTCCCCCGGGGGTACTAATGGCGCTGTGGCCGACGCAGACTCCCTCCTCGCGCCGCTCGCCGAGGCTCCCGGCCGGAGCGCGATCCTCCTCGACGTGGACGGCGTGCTCGCGCCGATCGTGGCGCGGCCCGAGCTCTCAGCGGTGCCGGAGGCCACACGCGCAGAGCTCCGCCGGCTCGCGGCGACCTACCTGCTCGTGGCGGCCGTGAGCGGTCGCGCGGGCTCGGACGCCGCGCGGCTCGTCGGCGTCCCCGGCATCCGCGTCGTGGGCAACCACGGCCTGGAGCTCGACCCGCGCGCCGAGGAGCTGGCCGGCGAGCTCGCGGCCTTCCGCGAGACCGTGGACCTGCCGGTCGAGGACAAGCGCCTCTCGCTCTCCTACCACTACCGCGAGGCGCCCGACGAGGCCGAGGCCCGCGCCGAGCTGGATACGGTCGCGCGGCGCGCCGAGGTCGCGGGGCTCGTCCCACGCTGGGGCCGCAAGGTGCTCGAGATCCGGCCGCCGATCGAGGCGGACAAGGGCGTCGCCGTCCGCACGCTCCTCGTCGACTCCGGCGCCGGCCGGGCGCTCTACGCGGGCGACGACACGACCGACCTGGACGCCTTCGCCGGCCTCCGCGGCGCCGGGCTCGAGCACGCCGTGTGCATCGCCGTCTCCTCGGACGAGGGGCCCGTGGAGCTCCGGGAGGCCGCCGACCTGGTCGTCCCGGGTCCGCAGGCGATGGCGGCGCTGCTCACGCGTCTCTGAACGGTTCTCGCGGCACGCCGGTGGGTAGGCGAGGCCGGTGACGGCTAGCGGAGCAGGAAGCCCGTGCCCAGCTCGTCGCCGGGCTGCAGGACGAACTGGTGGTAGCCCGTCAGGTGGGCGGTGCCCGCGATCTCGGTCACGACCGCCGGCCGGCCCGCGACCTCGGTGCTGTCGACCACGCGGCCCTCGAACTCGCTGCCGACGATGCTCAGGTGGCGCAGCGCCGCCCCGCGCTCGAGGTCGCCGCGGCCGTCCAGGAGCGCGAGGCGGGCGGAGGTCCCGCTCCCGCAGGGCGAGCGGTCGACCTCGCCGTCGGCGAACACGGTCACGTTGCGCTGGCAGTCCGGGCCCTCGGGCTGCCAGAAGATCACGCCGTAGATGTCCCGTAGCTCGGGCTCGAGGGGGTGCACCCACTCGCGCTCGGCCTCGAGCGCCCGCTTGACGGCCCGGCCGAGCTCGATCAGACGCGGCAGCGCGGCCGGCTCGACCGGGAGCGGCGAGGGAACGGACGCGTAGAAGGCCCCGCCGAACGCGACGTCTGCCCGGACCCCCTCGACCGAGAGCCCCTCCGCCTCGACGTACGAGGGCACGTTCCGGAACGAGACGCGGCCGACCGCACCGTCGTCCACGGCGACGCGAACCGGGAGTCGCCCCGACGGCACGTCGATCGTGAGCTGGGTCTCCGGCGCCGCGGCCGGGAGCATCCCGAGCTCGAGCGCGGCCGTCGCGAGGGCGATCGTCCCGTGCCCGCACGCGGTCGAGTACCCGGCGTTGTGGAAGAACACGACACCGAGGTCGGCGTCCGCGTCGTTCGGCTCGGTCACGAAGCAGCCGTACATGTCCGCGTGCCCGCGCGGCTCGTTCACGAGCAGCCGGCGGACATGGTCGAGCCGCTCGGCCGCATCGCGCCGTTTCTCCAGCACGGTCGCCCCGCGGAGCGGCTCGACACCGCCGGTCACGATGCGGAACGGCTCGCCGGCCGCGTGGTAGTCGACCGCGGTGACGATCACGCCGACCGGAGCAGCTCCCACGCGCGCGCCACGTCCGCCTCGGTCGTCCGTGCGTTCCCGATCGCGAGACGCATGACGAACCGGTCGTCGAGGCGCGTGTGCGAGAGGTACACCTCACCGGTCGCGTTGACGCGCTCCATGAGCGCCTCGTTCTCCTCGTCCGAGCCGTCCCGGCGAAAGCAGACGACCGAGAACGGGACCGGCGCGACCACCTGCCAGCCGGGCTCCGCCTCCACCCACGACGCGAAGAGCCGGGCCAGCCGCACGTGCTCGCGGATGAGCGCCTGCAAGCCCTCGCGCCCGTAGCAGCGGATGACCGTCCACAGCTTGAGCGCCCGGAAGCGTCGCCCGAGCGCGGGGCCGTAGTCCATCAGGTTGGTCACCCGGTCGACGTTCGTCCGGAGGTACTCGGGCAGGAGGCTGAACGCCTCGCGCAGCACGTCGGGCCTCCGCGTGTAGAGCACCGAGCAGTCGACCGGGGTGAAGAGCCACTTGTGGGGGTTCACGACGAGCGAGTCGGCGCGCTCGATCCCCTCCCACGCCCAGCGAAGCTCCTCGCAGACCATCGCCGAGCCTGCGTAGGCGGCGTCGACGTGGAGCCACGCTCCGTAGCGTTCGCAGAGGTCGGCGATCGCGGGCACGGGATCGACCGACGTCGATGACGTCGTGCCGACCGTCGCCACGACCGCCGCGGTCTCCTCCGCCGCCAGGGCGTCCTCGAGCGCGTCGGGCCGCAGCCGGTACTCGGCGTCGGCCGGGATCTTCCGCAGCTCGAGACCGAGGATCCGGCAGTCCTTGTCGACGGACGAATGCGCGTGCTCGGAGCAGAGGACGACCCCGCCCGGACGCAGGTCCCGCCCGGCCGCGAGCGCGGCGAGCGTCGAGGTCGAAGCCGTGTCCTCGATGTGGCCGTGCAGGCGCTTGGGAAGCGCCAGCAGCTGGCGGAGCCAGTCGAGAACGAGCTCCTCGAGCTCCGTCGCGGCCGGCCCCGTCCGCCAGAGCATCGCGTTCACGTTGAAGGCGGCCGAGAGGAGCTCCGCGAGGATCCCCGGTTCCGAGCCGGTGATCGCGAAGTAGGCGAAGAAGCGCGGGTGGTTCCAGTGCGTGGTCCCCGGGACGATCACCTCGTCGAGGTCGCGGAGGATCGCGCTGAAGGGCTCGGCCGTCTCGGGCGGCGACGCGGGCAGCCGGTCCCGGACGTCGCCCGGCTCGACCTGCGCCCGCACGGGGAGGTCGCGCATGGTCTCGAGGTAGCGCGCGACCCACTCGACGGCGGCCTGCCCGTCCCGGCGCAGGTCGACCGACGACCCGTCCGAGGCCCCCGAGGATCCGCCGGGCCCCATCGCCGGCTCGCTCACCGGCGCCTCGCCGGGGACGTGCGTGGACGACCTTTGTGTTGCATCACCGACGCCGGCCACCCGCGCCGGCCACCCGCGCTCGCCCCGGCCGCGCTACCAGGCAGCACCTCGTGCGATGCAACACAAGCGTCTCGGCGGCCCGCCAGCCCGTCAGGCCGGGACAGTCCGGTCATGGCTTCATGAGCTTCCGCACCTGCGGCCAGGTGCGGGTGTTCACGACGTCGGCCTTCGTGAGCCAACCGCGCCGGGCCTGGAAGACGCCGAGCTCGAGGTTCGCGAGCTCGTGCACCCGGTGCGCGTCGGTCGAGACGACGATCCTGACGCCCGCCTCCACGGCCGCGCGCGCGTGCGAGTCGCGCAGGTCGAGCCGGTCGGGCTGGGCGTTGATCTCGAGGAACGTCCCTGTCTCCACGGCGGTCGCGAAAACGGCGTCGAGGTCGAGCTCGTACGGCGGGCGCTTGTTCAGCTTACGGCCGGTCGGGTGACCGATGCAGTCGACGTTCGGGTTCTCCATCGCTGCGACGATCCGCTTCGTCAGCTCGTCCCGCGCCGCGTCGAACCCGGAGTGGACGGAGGCCATCACCCAGTCGAGCCCCGCGAGCGACTCGTCGTCCACGTCGAGCGACCCGTCCCGGCGGATGTCCACCTCGATCCCGCGCAGGATCTCGAGGCCGCGGGTCGCCTCGTTCGCCGCGGCGATCTCCTCGCCCTGCCGCGCCAGGAGGTCGCCCCGCAGCCGGCGCGCGTGGTCGCAGATCGCGACGTAGCGGTGGCCCGCCGCCTGGGCCGCCGCCACCATCTCGTCGAGCGACGCCCGGCCGTCCGACGACGTCGTGTGCATGTGGAGGTCGCCCTTCAGATCGGAGAGCTCGACCAGATCGGGCAGCTCGCCCCGCCGTGCGGCCTCGAGCTCCCCACGGTTCTCGCGCAGCTCGGGCGGGATCCAGGCGTAGCCGAGCCGCTCGTACACCTCGGACTCGTCCGCCGCCGTGAACATCTCGCCGCTCTCCACGTCCTGGATCCCATATTCGGAGACGGAGAGCCCCTGCCGCACGGCGTCCTCGCGCAGCGCCACGTTGTGGTCCTTCGAGCCCGTGAAGTGCTGGAGCAGGTTCCCGTACGACTCCGGCGGGACGACGCGCAGGTCGAAGCGGAACCCGTCGTACGAGACGACCGTCGCCTTCGTCGGCCCGTGCGCCGCAACCTCCGCGACGCGCGCGTGCGTCACGAACGCCTCGATCAGCGCGGCGGGGTCAGACGAGGTCGCGATCAGGTCCACGTCACGGGACGTCTCGGCGCGGCGCCGCACGCTGCCGGCCTCGGACACGCGCTCGCAGGCGGGGTGCGCGGCCAGCTCCTCGACCAGCGCACGGACGACGGGGAGCACACGGCCGAGCAGGACCCGCCCGGTGTCCGCGCTGCGCGTCGCGCCCGGCTTGGCGAGTGCAGCGAGCACGCGCTCCTCCGTCTTCGGCCCGAGCCCCGAGAGCCCGCGGAGCTGCTCCGTCTCCGCGGCGACGCGCAGTTCCTCGACCGTCGTGATCCCCAGCTCCTGCCAGAGGCGCCTGGCCGTCTTGGGCCCGAGGCCGGGCACGCGCATGATCTCGACGAGCCCCTCCGGGATCTTGTCGCGGAGCTTCTGGAGCGCACGCAGGTCGCCCGTCTCGACGAGCTCGACGATCTTCGCCTCGATCGTCCCGCCGATGCCGGGCATCTGCGTGGCCGTCCCGTCCAGCGCGAGGCGGGCCACAGGCGCGGCCGATTCGCGGATCCGGGCGGCGGCCCGCCGGTAGGCCGAGAGGCGGAAGGCGTCCGCGCCGTCGAGCTCGAGGAGGTCCCCGAGGTGCTCGAACCGCTCGGCCAGGTCCGCGTTGCTGGGGAGGCCCTCCCGCGTCGCGGGCCCGGACGGCTGCTGCGACTCGCCCGCCACCCCGGCGATGATATGCCCCGTGCGGCTCGCCATCTGCCTCCCCACCTACAACGAGCGTGAGAACCTCGATCCGCTCGTGCGCGCGCTCGGCTCCGTCTTCGCGGCCCACGGGCTCGACGGCCACCTCCTCGTCGTCGACGACGCCTCGCCGGACGGGACGGGGGAGATCGCCGACCGGCTGGCCGCCGAGCTCGCGTGGGTCTCCGTCCTCCACCGCGGGCGCAAGGAGGGGCTGGGACCCGCCTACCTGGCCGGCTTCGCCCGGGCGCTCGCGGACGGGGCCGACCTCGTCATGGAGATGGACGCCGACTTCTCGCACGATCCCGCGGACGTCCCCCATCTGGTCGCCGCGGCCGGACGCGCCGATCTCGCGATCGGCTCCCGCTACGTGCCCGGCGGCGGCGTCCGCAACTGGGGCCCCGTCCGCCGCGCGATCAGCCGCGGCGGCTGCCTGTACGCGCAGGCGATCCTCGGGCTCCGGGTCCGCGACACGACGGGCGGCTTCAAGTGCTACCGCCGGGCCGTGCTGGAGACGATCCCGCTGGGGCGCGTCCACTCGAAGGGATACGCGTTCCAGATCGAGACGACGTACCGGGCGCTCCGGGCCGGGTTCACGGTCGAAGAGGTGCCGATCACGTTCACCGACCGCGAAATCGGCAGCTCGAAGATGAGCCGCGGGATCGTCCTCGAGGCGGTCGCCAAGGTGCCGGCGCTGCGTCTCGCCGCCCTCGCCGGACGCCTGTGAGCGGCAGCGGCGACCGTGGGTATAGTCGCGCCGTGGCCGAGATGCTGGAGCTGACCGATGCGACCTTCGAGGAGGAGGTGCTGCGCTCCGACCTGCCCGTCGTGGTCGACTTCTGGGCGCCCTGGTGCGGGCCGTGCCGGATGATCGCGCCGATCCTCGACGAGCTGGCCGGCGAGCACGCCGAGCGGGTCCGCTTCGCGAAGCTGAACGTCGACGAGAACCCGCAGACGGCCGCCCGCTACAACGTCCTCTCGATCCCGATGGTCACCCTGTTCGCCGACGGCGAGGCGCAGGAGACGGTCGTCGGCGCCCGGCCGAAGGGCCACTACGAAGGCGCCTGGCACCGCTGGCTCGCGGCCGCCTAGCCGGGCAACGTTAAGAACGCGCTAACGCGGGCCTCGAAGCCCTCGGGTGGCGTGTTCGAATGCCGACGCTCTCGGTAGCGTGAACTCGATGCTCGCATCCATTCTCGATCCCGCCGTCGACATCATGAACAGCCGCACGCCGCTCTTCGCGCCGTGGGGCCGATTCGTCGTGATCGCGGCTCTCTTCCTGCTCGCGTGGGCGATCTCGCGGGTCGCCGCCCGCGTCGCCGGACGCGTCCTCGCCTGGCACGACCGCCAGGAGGCCGACATCGAGGAGACGGATCTCCGACGCAAGATCGGCACGATCAAGCGCCGCGAGACCTCGGTCGCGATCGTCCGCACGTCGATCGCGTACGTGGCCTTCGGCACCGCGACCGTCCTCTCGGTCGCGCAGCTCGCCGGCGGCGTCGACCGTCTGGCCGCGATCGCCGGAGGCGTGTTCCTCGTCCTGACCGGCGCGTTCGTCGCGCAGCGGCTGCTCGTCGACCTGATCGCGGGCATGACGATGTTCATCGAGGACTGGTACTCGGTCGGCGACACGATCGTCGTCCTCTCGGCGCATCCGCTCGAGGGAGTCGTCGAGGACCTGTCGCTCCGCCGGACGCGGCTGCGGTCGGTGACCGGCGAGACGGTCAACGTCCACAACTCGCAGATCTTCGCCGTGAAGGTGCTCCCGTCGGGGGTGAAGGAGCTCGCGCTCGAGCTTTTCGTGAGCGACCGCGAGGCCGGTGAGGATGTCGTCGAGACCGTTTCCCTCATGGTCCCGGAAGGCCCGACGACGTTCATCCGCCGGCCGTGGATCGAGCGGGTCGAGGAGCTCTCGCCCGAGCTCGTCCGCATCCGGGTGCGCGCCACGGTCGCGCCCGGCCGCGAGTGGCTCGCCGAGGGGTTCATCCCGGACCTCATGAAGGAGCGCGCCCACGAGGGTCTCATCGTCCACGGGCCGGTCACGCTCGCGGTGGACGAGGGCGCCACGCGGATGTTCTCCCGCGCGAGCGCCGCGACGAGGTGGAACACCCGGCGCACCGCGCTCGAGTCCGCCCGCGAGGCGGCCTAGCCCGAGCCCGTCATGGCGCTCGCGTGCTGCCCGTGGTCCGAGACCTGGGCGGCGAACCACGCATGGAGGGCGCCGACGAGTGCGGCGTCGCCCGTGCGGTACGTGATGCGTCCACCGGCGGGCACGTCGAGGTAGGCGATCTCGATCCGACCGGCCGCCGCGCGGAGCTCGTCCAGGCCGGGCATCGACGCTCCGTGAATGGCGGCCGGATCCGAGACGTCGCCGCGGGCGAACGCCTCCGCCTCGGCCCGAAGGTGCGAGCGGACGAGCGCAACCTGCTCCTCCTCCGCCGGATCGTCGGCGACGACCGTCTGGATCCCGCCCCAGGGCCGGCTCTCGAACGTGTGGGTCGTCCGGTCGAGCTCGAAGGGCATGACCTCGGCCCCCTTGCGGGCGACCTCCTCCTGCCGCGACTCGCCGTCTCCTCCGCAGGCACTTGCCATGAGCAGCGTGGCGAGGACGGCTGCGGCGGCCCGCGGGATCACCCGGCCATGCTACGCGCGGTCGAAGTGATCCCAGCCGGCAAGCTCGAGCAGCTCGCCGGCCCGGCGTAGCTCGACGCCGGCGCCCGCCTCGACGCGGCCGATCGCCGGGAACTCGGCGGCGAGCGGGTCATCCGGGCCGAGCGCGGCCAGGAGCTCGTAGTCCTCGCCGCGCGTCCAGTAGAGGTCGTCCTGGGAGAGACCGTCCGGGAGCGGAAGCGCGTCGACGTCCACGACGAGCCGGACGCGCGAGCGCTCCGCGATCCGGGCAGCGTCGGAGGCGATTCCGTCGGAGAGGTCCATGAGGGCGTGCGCCGTGGCCGCAAGGCGCCGGCCCTCGGCAAGGCGGATCGGCGGCCGGCGATGGCGCTCGACGAAGGGGCTCTCGACGCCGCGCCGCAGCGCGTCGAGCCCGGCGGCCGCGCCCCCGAGGGGCCCGGTCACGACCAGGACGTCGCCGGGTCGCGCGCCCGCGCGACCCGGCACGCGCTCGCTCCGGCCGAGCGCGGTCACGACGAGGCTGAGGCAGTCCGCCCGGGCCGTGTCGCCGCCGACCACGGGAACGCCGGGCTCGCCGAGCCCCTCGTAGAGCGCGACCACGTCGTCCAGCTCGGTCTCGGCGGGTGTCGCCAGCGTGACGAGCAGCGCGGTCGGCTCGGCGCCGAGCGCGGCCAGGTCGCTCAGGTTGACCGCCGCCGCCTTGTACCCCAGGTCGCGCCGGGAGGTCCAGTCGAGCCGGAAGTGGATGCCCTCGACGAGCGCGTCCTGCGAGACGACGAGACCGTCGCCGAGCTGCGCTCCGTCATCGGCGATTCCGGTGACGAGGTTCCGGCGTTCGAGCTCCCGCAGGAGCCCGAACTCACCCAGCTCGCCGAGCCGCACGGCCGATCACGTCCACGGGGCCGCTGCCCGAGCCGACGCGGTAGCCCGAGCGCACGGCCTCCGTCGCGACGTCCGCCGCAGCGCGGGCCGCGTCCTCGAGCGAGTCCCCGCGCGCGAGGAAGGCGGCCAGGCTCGCGGAGTGCGTGCACCCGGCGCCGTGCGTCGTGTCCTCCCCGTAGCGGGCGACGGGGATCGGCACGTGGCGCTCGCCGTCGAAGAGCCAGTCGACCGCCTCGTCGCCGTGCCCGCCGGTGACGAGGACGGCCGGCGCGCCGAGGTCGTGGATCGCCTCCGCAAGCGTCTCGCGGTCGGCATCGTCGCGATAGGGGACGCCGGCGAGCGCGCACGCCTCGTGGAGGTTCGGAGTCACGACGGCGGCGAGCGGGAGCAGTCGCTCGACGAGGACGGCGACGGCGTCTTCCTGCAGGAGCCGTGCCCCCGAGGCGGCGACCATGACGGGATCGACGACGAGCGCCGTCGGGTGACGCCCCAGCCAGTCCGCGACCGTCTCGATGATCCGGGCGCTGAAGAGCATCCCGGTCTTTGCGGCGTCCACGCCGATGTCCGACCAGACCGCGTCGAGCTGCGCGCGGATGAACGCCGGCGGCAGCTCGTGGACGTCCGTGACCGCGACCGTGTTCTGCGCGGTCAGCGCGACCAGTGCGCTCGACCCGTGGCAGCCGAGCCGCGCGAACGCCTTCAGGTCGGCCTGGATGCCGGCGCCCCCGCCCGAGTCGGAGGTGGCGATCGTGAGACACCGCGGAACGCTCATGTCGCCTCCCTTCGCCGGCATGACCCGGATCAGGTTCGACGGGTGTGATCTCAGCCCCCGGCGGGGCACCCCGGTCAGTCGAGGCTAGCAACGACGTCGTAGTGCCTGCAGCGCGGGTCCTTCTCGAGCAGGTACGCATCGTCTTCGGGGTAGTAGCGCGCGACGTCGATGTCGTCGCCGGCGAAGGCGCGGATCGCGTCGCGCGAGTCCCAGTAGGAGACGACGAGGAACTCCGCCCGGTCGCCCTCGATCCGCTGCCACATCTGCACGCCCTGGTTTCCCGGGGTCGCAGCCAGCTCGGCCACGCCCGTCTCGTTCATGTACGCGGCGTAGCGGTCCGCGTCGGCCGCCGCCGTCCACCCTCTCCAGCTCCGAACGACCACGGGGCCTCCTCCCGCTCGTCTTGAATAGGACGGTGGCCGTCGAGACAGCCGCCTGGGACGAGCTCCTCACCGCGGAGGAGGTCGTCTTCCGTACGGATCAAACGCCGCGCGAGGCGCGTGTCGTCCCGCTCCCGGCCGGATTGCATCCGAAGGTGGTCGAAGCGCTCGAGCGGCGCGGCCTCACGAAGCTCTACGCCCACCAGGCGGCCGCGTACGAGGCGGCCGCGCAGGGCGAGCACGTGATCGTCGCGACCGGCACCGCCAGCGGCAAGACGCTCGCCTTCAACCTGCCGGTGCTCGAGGGGATCGCGGCCGAGCCGAAGCAACGGGCGCTCTACCTCTACCCGACGAAGGCGCTCGCGCAGGACCAGGCGCGCTCGCTCGCCGGGTTCAAGCTCCCCCGTCTGCGCGCCGCGATCTACGACGGCGACACGGAGTCGGAGCGCCGCTGGCAGATCCGCAAGTGGGCGAACGTGATCCTCACAAACCCGGACATGCTTCACGTGGGCGTCCTGCCGCACCACGACCGCTGGGGCGACGTGCTCCAGAACCTCCGCTACGTGGTGGTCGACGAGGCGCACGTCTACCGCGGCGTGTTCGGCTCGCACGTCGGCAACGTCCTGCGCCGCCTGCGCCGGGCGGCGGCGATCTACGGAGCGCAGCCGCAGTTCCTACTCGCCTCCGCCACGATCGCCAACCCGGGCGAGCAGGCGGGCGCGCTGACGGGGCTCGACGTGACGGTCGTCGCGGACGACGCCGCGCCGAGCGCCGAGCG
>Ga0210143_1000329_pt1 | contig 10712 bp, 7 predicted proteins | sample MayberryNW_TuleC_2_FD_185527 | JGI IMG/M metagenome (GOLD analysis project Ga0210143, IMG submission 185527) | Wetland microbial communities from San Francisco Bay, California, USA, that impact long-term carbon sequestration - MayberryNW_TuleC_D2... | ecosystem: Environmental > Aquatic > Marine >... | reverse complement strand
TCCACCTCGTGTCCGAATCTTCGATCTCGTGCATCGATCGGAACTTCAGGATCTCGAAAGGCGTGCCGTCCAGACCGACCCGCTTCTGACGGAACAGGATGGGGCCTGGGCCGGAGAGGCGCACCGCGACGGCGAGCGCGAGCAGCAACGGCGACGTCACCACCAGCAGCAACGACGCGGCCACGACGTCGAAGCATCGCTTCACGAGCCGATTGCGTGAGCGCGTCATCGGCCTGCGGAGCTGCACGATCGGGATCCCCCAGACGTCGTCCACGTTGGAACCCCCGCCGGCGGCGACACCGGTCTCCCAGAGTCGGGGCACGACGTGGAACTCAGCGGACGTGCGCTCGGCCGAGCGCAGCGTGGCGACGAGATCACGGTCCGAGACGCCGAACGCGATCAACACCCGACGAACGCCGTGGGTCTCGATCAGCGTCCCGAGGTCGCGAGGATCGCCCAGCATCGGCACGTCCCCCACGTTGCGTCCGTCAGTGTCGACCGAGCCGAGGAGGCGCATGCCGTACTCGGGATGGTCGGCGAGGATTTCGGCCAGCTGGTCCGCGACCTCGCCCGCGCCGACGATGAGCGTGGGCTCGGCCACGACCCCCGTCCTGCGCGCCCTTCGCGAGGCGGCGTACGCCGCCCCACGGCCGACGAGCAACAGGGCGACGGCCACCGCACACAGCGTGGCCCAGTCCGGATCGGCGCCGAGCGCGGCGGCCGCCGGCATCAGCACGATCAGGGGCACGGCTGCTCTGGCGAGCAGCCACCCCGCGTCGGTGGACAACTGCGGGCGGATCCTGCCCGATCGTGCGGGATCGAGATGCAGACCCAGGAACACGATGCAGCCGTAGGCGAACGTCCACGGGGAGACGCCCGCGACGACGACCGCCGCGAGGAGCGCGCACCAGTCGGCGACCTGGACGACGGTCCGGAGCGGCAGAACCCGGGTGAAGGTCAGCCCGCCGAACGTCGGGGCCGTGGGGAGACGGCGCACAGCCACGCGCTATCGCCCACCCATGATGGCGGCCGCCTCGTGCCAGGTCTCCACTCGCGCCCCGATCTCCGTCGCTTCCGTCGATCCGGCGGCAACGAGTGCCCCGGTCACGACGTATCGAGGAGTCTCGACGTCCCCGTTCGGCGAGGCATGCGTGGATCGTCGTAGATGCGCTACGCGCTCAGCATCGAACGCGAAGCGGATGGCAGCGCAGGACGTAGGGGCGCTACGCAGCATGCATGGGGTGGGCCGGGCGAGGGTCCCGTAGGGTCCGGACGGGCGACGGATCGGGAGGAACGTGCGAACCAGAGGAAGACGGAACGCTCGCTCGGCGATCCTCGTGGCGCTCACGCTCGTCGCGACGGCCTCGAGCGTCCTGATCGCGCCACCGTCCACCGCGGCGCCCCGCACGCTCACGTTCGCACCGGCCGCAGACACGACGGTGCGGGCCGATCAGCCGACCGCGACCGGTGGCTCCGAGAAGTCGCTCTCTGCCGACAACTCCCCCGCGCGCTACTCCTTCATGCGATTCACGGTCTCCGGGATCGGAACCGATCCCGTGGAGAGCGCGAAGCTCCGCCTGTACGTGACCGACGGTGCCTCGTTCGGTGGCGAGTTCTCACGCGTGGCCGACACGACGTGGAGCGAGGGCACCATGACCTGGAACTCGGCGCCGCCGGCCGACTCTCCGGCGTTCGCGACGCTGGGCCCGATCGTGGCCGGGAACTGGTACGAGGTCGACCTGTCCACACTCGTGACGGGAGACGGCCAGTTCGGTCTGCGGATCGCCACCCCGGCGAGCAACAAGATCTCGTTCCGGTCGAAGGAAGGCGCGGTCGGCGTCCGACCCGAGCTCGTGGTCGCGGTCGGCTCCACGGACGTCGTGGCGCCGACCGCCTCGATCTCGTCGCCTTCGCCGGGCGCGACGGTGAACGGATCGATCGACGTCGGCGTCGATGCCGCCGACGGCGTGGGGGTCGTGTCGGTGGACCTGCAGGTCGACGGTCAGACGGTCGGGTCCGACGCCACCGCGCCCTACGTGATCCCATGGGACTCGTCGTCGGTCGCCAACGGTGCGCACGAGCTCACCGCCGTCGCGCGGGATGCCGCCGGGAACGCGGGCACGTCCCAGCCGGTCACCGTGCTCGTCGACAACGTGCCGGACACGGCTCCCCCCACCGCCCCGACCGGCCTGGTGGCGACCGCGACCGGCCCCACCCGCGTGGAGCTCAGCTGGTCGGCGAGCCAGGACGACGTCGGCGTGGCGGGATACGCGATCTCCCGCGACGGCACGGAGATCGACACCACCACGGGCACGACGTACGTCGACGACGGCGTCGCCGCCGAGACCACGTACCGGTACACGGTGATCGCGGTGGATCCGTCAGGGAACCGGTCGGATCCTTCGGAGCCGGCCGACGTCACGACCCCCGTCGCTCCCCCGACCCCCAGGTCGTTCACGTTCGCCGCGGCCGGGGACGCCGGCACGACGTCGAGGGCGACGGCGAGCCTCGCCGCGTTGGACGCCTCGGCCACGGACTTCTTCCTGGCGCTTGGAGACCTCGGCTACGGCGAGGTGCCCAACGAAGCCGCGTGGTGCGACTACGTGAAGAACGGGTTGCCGACGCTCGGACCGAACTACCCGTTCCAGCTGGTGGCCGGGAACCATGAGGACCAGGACGGCGGCGACGGATACATCATGAACTATGCGGCCTGCCTGCCGGACCGGATGGGATCGACCCTGGGCCCGCAGCAGACGTACGCGGGCGAGTACTACTTCGACTACCCGGCGGGAGGTCCCCTGATGCGGGTGTTCATGATCTCGCCCGACCTCACGATCGAGAACTTCACGTACGGGTACAAGCTCAACGACGCGAACTACCGATGGCTCTCGGACTCGATCGATGCGGCTCGCGCCGAGGGCATCAGATGGGTGGTCGTCGGGATGCACTACCCGTGCATCTCGGCCTCGAACTCCGGATGCCCGATCGGCCAGCCGCTGTTCAACCTCCTCCTCGAGAAGCGGGTGGACCTGGTCCTGGCGGGCCACCATCACAACTACCAACGGAGCAAGCAGCTCGCCCTCGCGCCGGGGACCTGCCCGTCGTTCGTGATCGGGGCGTTCGACCAGGACTGCGTGGCCGACAGCGGCGTGGGGGTGATGGAGAAGGGAGCGGGCACGGTCGTGCAGGTGGTCGGGACCTTCGGGCGCTCCGGCTCCTCGATCAAGGCCGACCCCGAGCTTCCGTACTTCGTGACGACGGCGGGGACCGGGAACGGCGTCATGAAGTACACGGTGACGGCCGATCGCCTCGACGCGACCTTCGTGCCGAGCGTCGGCAGCGTCAGCGACTCATTCACGATCAGCGCGAGCGGCGCGCCGGGCGGCGACTCGACCCCGCCGTCGGCTCCGTCGAACCTCGTCGCGACGCCGATGGGGGGAGACCGGGTCGACCTCGAGTGGACGCAGAGCGTGGACGACGTGGGCGTCGACCACTACAACGTCATCCGCAACGGCGCGGCGGTCGGTACGACGACCGGAGCCACGTTCCTCGACGGATCGTTGACGCCCGGGTCGACGTACCAGTACGTGGTCCGAGCGGTCGATCACGCGGGGAACGTCTCGGCACCCTCCAACACCGCGGTCGCGACCACCGAACCCGGGAGCGAGCTCACGTTCGTCCCGACGGCCGACGCCACGATCCGCGCGGGCTCGCCCACGTCGAACTACGGCACGAGCTCCTCGCTCTCGATCGACTCCTCCCCGAGCGAACACGCGATGATGAAGTTCTCCGTATCGGGCATCGGATCGCGGACCGTGGCGACGGCGAAGCTCCGGCTGTTCAACACGGGCGCGTCCGACCTCGGGGGCGTGTTCTCGGCGACGTCGGATACGAGCTGGACCGAGACGGGCGTCACCTGGGACAACGCTCCCGCCGCCGTCGCCCAGCCGGTCGCCACGCTCGGCTCGGTCGGGACGAACACCTGGTACGAGGTCGACCTCTCGAGCCTCATCCGCAGCGACGGCGTGTACAGCCTGCGCATCTCCACGACCTCGACTGACGGTGTGAAGTGGAGGTCACGCGACGCCGACGCGGAGTTCACCCCTCATTTGGTGGTCACGCTGCTGCCGTAGCGGTGGCGCCGCACGGGTGCCTGTCGTCCGGCCCCGGCTCGGTCAGGCCATCTGCACGGAGCGCTTCGCGAGCCCCATGAAGAACCCCTCGATCGCCGTGTCGGGCGTCGATTCCGGGTCGCCGGCCGCACCCAGCGCGACGAACAGCGGAGCGAGGTGTTCGGTCGTGGGATGCGCATAGGGCATGCCCGGTGCGCGACGCCGGAAGTCCATCAGCTCGTCGATCGCGCCCCTGGAGAGCGCCTCGGCGGCCCAGAGGTCGAACTCGCGAGACCAGCCCGGCGGGGCCGCATCGGTTCGCCAATCGGTGATGAACGGGAGCCCGTGGGTCAGGAACCCCGAGCCGATGACGAGCACCCCCTCCTCACGCAGCGGGCGGAGCCGTCGTCCGAGATCGAAGAGACGCTGAGGGTCGAGTGAGGGCATGGACATCTGCAGCACCGGCACGTCGGCCTCGGGATACATCACCATCAACGGCACGTACGCACCGTGATCCAGCCCGTACCCCGGGGCCTCGGCGACGGTCTCGGCGTCGGGCATCAACGCCTTGACGCGCGCCGCGAGCTCGGGGGCCCCCGGGGACGGATAGGTCATGCGGTAGTACCGCTCGGGGAAGCCGTAGAAGTCGTACGTGAGCGGGGTGCCGGTTTCGGTCGCGCCGAGCGTGAGCGGGGCCGACTCCCAGTGTGCCGAGACGATCAGCACCGCGCGCGGCCTGGGGAGCCGGGCGCCCCACCCCTCGAGCTCGCTCGTCCAGCGCTCGTCGTCGAGCAGGGGCGGAGCCCCGTGACCGAGGTAGAGGGCGGGCATGATGATCGCGTCGTTCGTCACGCGCGGTTCAACCCCCGCGGGCCGGTTCTTGTTCCGGCCCCGGCGGACGCCGAGGGACGTAGGAGCACTACGCGATGCGCAGGATGCTTCCTGGTCCGGTCGGTCATAGCGTCGTCGGCGAACGGTCGACGGCGCCCCGGCTCGAGGACCGGCCGCGAGCGAGGCTCCGATGCCGTCGAACCCGTCGGGGAGGAGCGAGGACGGCGATGCGAGCGCTCGTGACCGGCGCAGCCGGTTTCATCGGAAGCAACCTGGTGGAGCGGCTCGACGCCGAGGGTCACGGCGTGGTCGCGATCGACGCCTTCTCGAGCTACTACGACGTCGAGCAGAAGCGTTCGAACTGGGAGGCGCTCCGCCGCCTCGGATCGTGTCGGCTCATCGAGGGCGATCTCGCGACCGTCGACCTCGTCGGGCTGCTCGGCGACGTCGACACGGTGTTCCATCAGGCCGGGCAACCCGGCGTTCGGGCCTCATGGAGAGACGGCTTCGACTCGTACCTGAGGCAGAACGTCCTCGTGACCCAGCGGCTCTTGGAAGCCGCGAGCGAGGTGGCTCTGGAACGCGTCGTGTACGCATCCAGCTCCTCCGTCTACGGGAACGCGCCGGCGTATCCGACGACCGAGGACGACCTTCCGAGGCCGCAGAGTCCCTACGGTGTGACGAAGCTGGCCGCCGAGCACCTGTGCGGCGTGTACGCGCGGACCCGCGGGCTGCCAGTGGTGTCCTTGCGGTACTTCACGGTCTTCGGACCGAGGCAACGACCCGACATGGCGATGCATCGGTTGATCGAGGCCGCGCTCTCGGGGGACGCGTTCCCGCTGTTCGGCGACGGCCGCCAGATCCGCGACTTCACGTTCGTCGGCGACATCGTCGAGGCGAACCTCGCGGCCGCCGGCGCCGACGTCGCGCCCGCCACGGTGCTCAACGTCGCTGGCGGCACGGCCACGACGGTGCTGGAGGTCATCGAGATCATCGAGGAGCTGACCGATTCACCGATCACCCTCGACCGACGGCCTCAGGCCGCCGGGGACGTGGTGCGCACGGGTGGCTCGGCCGATCGAGCCGCATCGCTCCTCGACTGGGAGCCGGCCGTCGGGCTGCGGGACGGACTTGCGCGTCAGGTCTCCTGGCATCTCGATCGACGCGTTCGCCCCGCGCTCCTCGCCTCGGGAGCGTGAGCCGGGAACCTTCGGCGAGACTCCGATGAACGGCCCGATCACCTCGCGGTACCGCCGGACGATCTCATCGGGAGACCACGACGCGAGGTTCGCCACGGGAGCCGGGCGCTCTCCCGCCAGCGTGGCCCGAAGCGCCTCCGCGGCGTCCCCGAGCCGGCCGGGAGCGACGACGTGCCCCACGGCCCCCAGCTCCACGAGCTCCCGCACACCGTCGACCTCGTAGGCGACGAACGGGGTTCCGACCGACGCGGCTTGGACCAATACCTGCGGCAACCCCTCCACCCTGCTGAGCAGGACGATCGCATCGACGGCGGCGATCAGCGAGACGGGATCGTCGACGTAGCCCAGCACCGATGCGTCGTCGGCGAGGCCGCGGGCGACGAACGCCGCCTCCAGCTCACCTCGAAGGGGTCCCTGTCCGGCAGCGGCGAGGAACGGTCGCACCGGCAGGGGCGCGTCGGCCAGGAGTTGCAGGAGGTCGGGGAGCTGCAGGACGTTCTTACGCGGCTCCAGGCTCCCGAGGCAGAGGACGATCGGCCTGTCGCCCGGCAGCCCCAGCTCCCGACGAACGCGTTCGACGTCGGGGGCAGCCGAGGCGTGCACGTGCGCGTCGGATCGCACGACGTGGAACTTCGCCGGCTCGATCCCGAGATCGGTGTACCGGCGGACCAGATCGGTGCCGACGACGACGTAGGCGTCGGTGCGCCCGCCCAACCTCGCCTCCACCGAGCGGAACAGGCGGTCGTGCGACCGTGGGTAGCCCTGACCGAAGCTGGCCATGGACAACGAATGCACGACCCCGGCCCGCCGGACCCGCCGCGACGCCATCCGCCCGAGCACCCCCGCCTTCGATTGGTGGGTGATCAGGAGATCGGGTGACATCTCCCGCAGCAACCGCGCGAGCCTGGAGACGGTTGCGAGATCCAACACCGGGTGGGGAGGGCGCACAAGGGAGCGCATCGAGCTCAGCGATCTCGGGGCGACCCGTTCCCTCGCGAGATCCAGGTCGGAGTCGGCGCCGACGATCAGGTGATGGTCCGCCTCGGGAAGGGCTCGGACCATGTCGACGATGCGCGTCTCCGACCCTCCCCGCAGGAATCGGGTCGCCACGTGGACCACCTGTGGCACACGATGCGGCGGAGCCACGATCTCAACCGCCGACGGGGGCCAGGGGTTCGGCGTCGAGGTCGTGCACGATGTCGTTGTGGGCGGCGAACATCGCCGCCTCCAACCTCGAGTGGACCCCGAGCTTGGTGATCAGGTTCTGCACATGTGTTCGCGCGGTCTGCGGACTGATGACGAGCTCCTCGGCGATCCTGTCGTTCCCGGCACCATCGGCGAGCAACGCCAGGACCTCGCGCTCCCGGCGGGTCAGTCGAGCGAGCCGGCGCATCGCCTCGTCCTGCTCCTTGCGATGCCGCATCAGACCCGACAGCAGCGGCGGGAGCAAGCGGGGAGGAACGACCACCTCCCCACGCAACACGGACCGCGCCGCGGCGATGAGATCGGTCAGTGGGCAATCCTTCGTCAGGAACCCGTTCGCGCCCGCCTCGATCGCGGCGACGAGCAAGGCGTCGTCCTCGTTCGGGGAGAGCACGATCACCGCGCATCCGGGCAGACGTTCCTTGATGCGACGCGTGGCCTCGATGCCGTCGATGCCGGCCAGATGAACGTCGAGGAACGCGCAGTCCGGCCTGAGCTGCACGGCCTTCCCGATCGCACCGAGGCCGTCCCCGACATCGGCGACGACGACGATCTCGTCGTGCGCCTCGAGCGCCGACGTGATCGCCTCGCGGAACAATGCGTGCCCGTCGGCCAGGATCACCCGGACCCGACGTTGTTCATCACCCATGGTCCCTCCCCGACGCTCGCACGCTACGCGAGGCCCTGACGGTGGACACGCGTTCGCCGACGTAGGGTGGCTACGTCGTGCGCGCGAGTCCGTCGTTCACCGACCTTCCTCGTCGGGGCCGATCGCCGGAGCACGATCGACCAGCCCGTGACGGACCGCGAACGCGGCCGCCTCGAGCCGTGAGTGCACCTGAAGCTTCGTGAGGATGCTCTGCACGTGGGTCCGGACCGTGTTCACGCTGATCGCCAGCTCCCGAGCGATGTCCTTGCCCCTGTTCCCTCGGGCGAGCATCTGCAGGACCTCTCGTTCCCGAGGCGTCAGGGTGGAGGACAGCAGCTCGACGAATCGGTCGGATGGCGCCCCCGAGCGGACGCGCGGTCTTGGAGCCCGGGGGAGCGTCACCGTCTCTCCGGCCAGCGCCGACCTGAGGGCTCGCGAGAGCGCCGACAGCCGCAGGTCCTTCGTGAGGTATGCGCGGAACCCGGAAGAGATCGTCCTCCTCACGGTCAGATCGTCGTCCGTTGCGGTCAGCGCAACGACCACCGTCGCCCGTCGGATCTCGAGCAGACGCGAACCCACCTCCTCACCCCCCATGTCCGGCAGGCCGAGGTCGACGAGCGCCACGTCGATCGATCGGCGCATGGCCTGCTCGATCGCCTCGCGTCCGCTGGTCGCGATCGCGACGTCCATGCCGAGCCCCTCCAAGGTCGGGCGGATCGCCTCGGCGAAGAGCCGATGGTCCTCCACGATCAGCGCGTCGATGACGTCCCCGCTTCCCCTGCCGGACCCCTGTTCGCGTGCAGCGGCAGCGAGAGGTGGAACGTCGTGGTCGACCGACCCCGATCGACCCACACGCTGCCACCGTGGGCCTCCGTCACCCGCTTGACCACGAAGAGCCCGAGTCCGCTTCCGGTCCGTTCGCCGTTGCCGGAGCGACCTCGTTCGAAGGGGTGGAAGATCGCGTCCACGTCGCTCTCGGCGATCCCGTCCCCTCGATCGCGGACGCTGATCAGCGCCGACCGGCCCTGGACGGCCAACCCGACATCGACGAGCGACCGGGGTGGCGAGTAGGCGATCGCGTTCCGAACGAGATCGGCGACCGCGAGCGACACGTGTCGGCGTGAGACCGGCGCCACGATCTTCGTCAACGGCGGTTCGAACGCGACGCGCTCCTGGCCGGTCTCGAGGACCACCGAGGTGATCGCGTCGTCGACGAGGCGGGTGAGATCGGTGCGGCGACGTCGCACGCCGACGTGGGGATGCGACCAGCGCAGCAACTCGTCCACGGTCTCGGCCAGCTCCTCGAGCTGCCGCCGGGAACGCCGCAGCGCCAGGCGATGCTCCCGAGCGTGCCCGCCTTCTTCCAGCATCGCGTCGATCGCGGCCTTCGCCGCGAGCATCGGACCTCGGATCTCGTGGGCGGTCACCGCGAGCGTCCGTTCGTACCGGTCCGCCCGCCGCCGGGCGGCTTCGAGCACGGCCCACGACTCCAGCCACTCGGTGACGAGCCCTCGGAGCGACGCCGTGGCGTCGGCGATCGCAGGATCGCCGGGCGCCTCCATCAGCACCACGGCGCCCGAGGCCTCGGCCACCTCGACCGGCCGCACGAGCGCCGAGGCGAACGAGGCGACGAGGCGCTCGACGGTCTCGCGTGGATCGGAACCGGCCAGGCCGCCCTTCCTCAGGCGATCTCGGCCGCGGGAGCCGAGCCCGCCTGCCGAGATCAGCCGTGGCGCCCGCCCGGGTTCGATGAGCCACCCGGCCGATGGAACCCCGAGGTCGCGGTGCAGCCCATGCACGAGCGCCCGGAGCCCTTCCTCGCGCGAGCCGGCACCGACCACCGCGGCTCCGAGCTGCGTGGCCCGTCGCATCGACTCCCGGCCCCGGTCGAGGGCCGACCGCCGCGCATGGTTGGCCAGGGCCACGGCCGTCTGGCTGACGACGGCCTCGACCTGGTCCCAACGCGTCGACGAGGGGGCGGAGGCCGTGGCGATCTCCACCGCGCCGTACGTGACGCCTCGGGACACCAGAGGGAAGGCCAGGATGCGTGCGCCGCCGAACGCGCGAGCCTCGATCCGCCGGGCCGGCTTCGCCTCGATGACGAGCCGTGCTCGTCGGAGTCCCGGATCGTGCCAGACATCCTCACCGACCTCGTGCAACGCGCGGAGCCGGCCGTCCGTATCGCGAACGACGTACCTCAGCCCGACCGACACGCCGCGGAGGGCGAGCGAGATCCACCGCGCGGACGCGCGCACGAGGCCGTCGACGTCGGGCTCCGACCCGAATGCGTGGCACATGCCGATCAGGGTCGTGTCATCGAACGGAGCGATCCGCTCGGGATAGGAATCGGACATCCGCGCCCTCTGTCACCGCCAAGCGCCAAACGTCGTACAGCGCTTGACGTACGCTATCTGCAGCAGGGGGAGTCTATTCGGCGAAACCCCGGCCTGTAAAGACATACGGAGGAAAACGTGCCGGTCTTCCGGTGCGACGCAGCGTGACGGCCACCTCCGACGTTCCGGACGGAGTGGAGGACCGGGCCGCGCCGTCGCCGACGGGTAGCCGTTCAGGTCATCCGGGGCGACAACCGGAGGAACGCCGACGCCACCGCCCGCGGGCGCAGCGTCCGTTCATGAGCGCTGAGGGCGACGATCGCGTACAGCGCCACGACGTAGGCGAGGCCGGCGATGCCGATGACGAGGGCCAGGGGAGCGTCGG
>Ga0210143_1000328_pt1 | contig 10717 bp, 7 predicted proteins | sample MayberryNW_TuleC_2_FD_185527 | JGI IMG/M metagenome (GOLD analysis project Ga0210143, IMG submission 185527) | Wetland microbial communities from San Francisco Bay, California, USA, that impact long-term carbon sequestration - MayberryNW_TuleC_D2... | ecosystem: Environmental > Aquatic > Marine >... | reverse complement strand
ACGCCGGGTTCGCCGCGTCGCTGCGGCGCCGCCGGACCGGCCTCAAGCGGGCCCTGCTCGACCAGACCCTGGTGAGTGGCATCGGCAACATTTACGCCGACGAGGCGCTGTGGCGGGCCCGCCTGCACTGGGCCCGGCCCACCTCGACGATGACCCGGGCCCGCAGCGCCGAGGTCCTCGCCGCGGCGCGCGCGGTGATGGTCGAGGCGCTCGACCACGGCGGTACGTCGTTCGACTCGCTCTACGTGAACGTCAACGGGGAGAGCGGGTACTTCGACCGGGAGCTCGCCGTCTACGGCCGGACCGGGCTGCCCTGCCGCCGCTGCGGCGCGCTCGTCGTGCGCGAGCACTTCATGAACCGGTCCTCCTTCCGCTGCCCGCGCTGCCAGCGCCGCCCGCGGGACGCGCACGGGTGAGCACCGGCGACCGTCCCGACGTCCTGGGATCGGTGCCCGACGAGGCCCAGGCCGGGGGGCACCCGCCCGGTCGCGGCAGGCGATGGCGACTGGCGGCCCTCGCGGCGGCCGGCCTGGTCGCGCTGCTCGCGCTGCGCAGCGGGCTGCTGTCGGCGCCCGGCGACAGCGAGCCCGGGCCGGTGCGGTCGGCCGGCGGGCTGCTGGTCCTCCGCGCGGAGGGCCGGCTCCTGGTCGAGGCCGGGGACGGCTGGTCCGAGGGCCCGGAGCTGCCCCGCCGCCTGGCCGGGGGCGCCTCGCTGGTGCCGGTGCTCAGCTCGACCGGCCGCTCGGTGCTGGTCGGGGTGGCCGGACGGACGCTGTTCAGCATCGACCCGGCCGACCCGGAGGACACCGGGACCCCGCTCGGCCGGGCCCGCAGCGTCGTGGCCGGGTCCGGACGGCTCGGCGGCGTCCTGGTCGACCGGGGCGAGGGACGAGTGGTCGAGGTGGACGCCGCCACCGGCGCGGTGCGCGACCCGGCGCCGTTCCCCGGTCAGCCGTCCGGACCCGGCTGGCGCGCCGTCGGCCTGGTGTCGGTGCCCGGGGCGGCCCGCTCGCTGCTGCTGGCCGCGCCGGGGACGGCGACGGGCGACGCGGCCACCGCCGTCGACCAGGTCGACCTCCTGCTGGCCGCTCCCGCCCGGCCGGTGCAGCTGGGCACCCAGCCCGAGGTCCGCCCGGTCACGACGGTGCCGCGCGTGCTGGCGCTCGGCCCCGACTCGATCCTCGCCGAGGCGCCCGGCTGCCCGGGCGCCGCCTGCCGGATCCAGGTCGTGACGGTGACCCGCGACGACGTGCTGGTCCGGGAGGTCGCTCCGCCGCCCGGCCGGACCTTCTCCGGCACCGCCCTGGCGGGCGGCTCGGTGTCCAACCTGCTGGTGGTCGACCGCGCCGGGGCTCGCCCGGCGCTGGCCCGGGTCGTCGCCGGCGGTGCCGCGACCCTGCTGGTGCGGGGCAGCGCGGGTGTGGACCCGGCCGCCGGGCTGGTCGACGACCTGGACGGGACGGCGTACCTGGTCGTCCGCGAGGACCGGAGGTCGGACGGCATGGTGCGGGCGTGGGCACCGGGCCGGCCGGCCCTCGTGCGCTCGGCGCGGGCGCCGGCGGTGCCGCCGGGGGCAGGGCTGGTCTGCGGCTGCGGGTGACCGGGTGTCCCGGGCGCGTGCTGGCGCGCAGGGCGCTTGCGGGCGGTTCGGGCGGTTCGGGCCACCCGTTCGGCGCAACCTGCGATGTGATCAAGCTGTGACCTATTGACCCTCCGCGTCGCGGGTGCGACCCTGGAAACCCCACGTTCACGCCGTGACGACCGGTGCCGCCGACCCCCTGCGCGCCCGGCCACGTGGGACCTGACAACACAAGCCAGACCCGCCACAGCGGGGCCGAGCAGCAGGTGGAGGATCACGCATGGCGAAAGCCCTCATCGGTCATGTCGGTGGTCCGGACCCCCGGACGGTGATGGAGCTGCGTCGCCTGCAGGAGCGGGTCCGCAGCCTCGAGGCGGAGAACGTCCGGCTGCGGGCCGAGAACGACGCCCTGGTCGCCTCGCACGCCGACGCCCACCTCATCTCGCTCGAGGTGGCCAAGGAGCCCGCACTGGCCTGAGGCCGGTCCAGCAGGACCGGACGGACGGGACGCCCCCGCGGCGTCCCGTCTCGCATGTCCGGGACCGGCGCGGCGTGCCGGCAATGGCGGGACGTGGCAGGCCCGGCCGGTAGGCTCGGCCCCGGCCTTCCCCGCCGAACGTACGTCCGAGCGGCACCGCACTCCTTCCTCCGGTGCCCGGACGTGAGGAGATCTCCCGCGTGCATCTGAAGAGCCTGACCCTCAAGGGCTTCAAGTCCTTCGCGTCGGCCACCACCTTCCACTTCGAGCCGGGCATCACCTGCGTCGTCGGGCCCAACGGCTCCGGCAAGTCCAACGTGGTCGACGCGCTGGCGTGGGTCATGGGCGAGCAGGGCGCCAAGTCGCTGCGCGGCGGCAAGATGGAGGACGTCATCTTCGCCGGCAGCGCCGGCAGCGGGGGGCCGGGCGGCGCTGCCGGCCGGGCTCCGCTGGGCCGCGCCGAGGTCAGCCTCACCGTCGACAACACCGATGGTGCGCTGCCCATCGACTTCGCCGAGGTCACCATCTCGCGGATCATGTTCCGCAACGGCGGCTCGGAGTACGCGATCAACGGCCAGCCGTGCCGGCTGCTCGACGTCCAGGAGCTGCTCTCCGACTCCGGCATCGGCCGCGAGATGCACGTGATCGTGGGGCAGGGCCAGCTCGACGCGGTCCTCTCGGCCGGCCCGGACGAGCGCCGCGGCTTCATCGAGGAGGCGGCCGGCGTCCTCAAGCACCGCAAGCGCAAGGAGAAGGCGCTGCGCAAGCTGGACGCGATGCAGGCCAACCTGACCCGCGTCCAGGACCTCACCGTGGAGCTGCGCCGCCAGCTCAAGCCGCTGGGCAAGCAGGCCGAGGTCGCCCGGCGGGCGGCCGTCATCCAGTCCGACGTGCGCGACTCCCGGCTGCGGCTGCTGGCCGACGACCTGGTCCAGCTCACCGCGACCCTCGAGGCCGAGGTGGCCGACGAGACCGCGTTGCGCGCCCGGCGGGCCGAGGTCGAGGGGCAGCTCGCCGAGGCGGGGGCCCGCGAGACCGAGCTCGAGGGGGTGGCCGCGGCGGAGGCGCCGACCCTGGCCCTGGCCCAGGACACCTGGTACCGCCTGTCGTCTTTGCGCGAGCGGTTCCGTGGCACGGGGTCGCTGGCGGCCGAGCGGGTCCGCCACCTCGCAGCCGAGCCGGACGAGGCTCCGGCCGCCGGGCCGCTGACCCGGGACCCCGACGAGCTGGAGCGCCAGGCCGAGCAGGTACAGGCCGAGGAGCAGGAGATCCAGGAGGCGGTCGAGCGCGACCGCTCCCGGCTGGCCGACGCCGTGAGCGCCCGGCAGGAGGCCGAGGAGGCCCTGACCGTCGAGCAGAAGCGGGTCGCCGCTGCCGCGCGCGCGGCGGCGGACCGCCGCGAGGGGCTGGCCCGCCTGGCCGGGCAGGTCGCCGCCGCGCGCAGCCGGGTCGAGGCGGGGGAGGCCGAGCTCGGCCGGCTGACCCCGGCGCTGGACGAGGCCCGCGAGCGGGCCGCGCGGGCGCAGGCCGAGTTCACCGCGCTCGAGACCCAGGTGGCCGGCCTGGACGCCGGCGAGGAGGACCTGGACTCCGCCCACGAGGAGGCCGCGCTGCGGCTCGCGGCGGCCGACGACCGGTTGGCCGAGCTGCGCGAGGAGGAGCGCGCGGCCGAGCGCGAGCGAGCCGCGCTCGTCGCCCGCAAGGACGCGCTGGAGATGGGGCTGGCCCGCAAGGACGCGTCCGGCGCGCTGCTCGCCGCCTCGGACCGGCTGACCGGCGTCATCGGGTCGGTGTCTGCGCTGCTGACCGTCACCCCCGGTGCCGAGACCGCGGTCGCGGCCGCTCTCGGCTCGGCGGCCGACGCGGTCGCCGTCGCCGACCTGGCCGCCGCCGAGGCCGCCATCCGCCTGCTCAAGGACGACGACGCCGGCCGTGCGCTGCTGCTCGTCGGCTCCGGCGACCAGACCGGCCCCGACGGGCACGACCCGCACGACCCGCGCGACCCGCACGACCCGCACGACCCGGCTGCCTTCGCGCCGAGGGACCTCCCGCTGCCGGCCGGCGCCCGGCGGGCCCTCGACCTGGTGACCGCCCCGGCTGCCCTCGGACCCGCACTCCGGCGGCTGCTCGGCGACGTCGTTGTCGTCGACGACCTGGCGGCCGGTCGCGCGGTGGTCGCCGCCGCCCCGCACCTGTCGGCGGTGACCCGCGAGGGCGACCTGCTGGCCCGCGACCACGCGGCCGGCGGGTCGCACGGCACCCCCAGCCGGCTCGAGGTCCAGGCCGCCGTCGACGAGGCCGAGGCCCGGCTCGGCGAGGCCGGGCACCGGCTGGACCGGGTGCGCTTCGCGATCCAGGGGCTGACCGAGGAGCAGGCGCGGGCCAACCGGGACGTCCACGGCGCCCTGGACCGGCTGCACGAGTCCGACGCCCGGATGTCCGCCGTCGCGGAGCAGCTCGGTCAGCTCGGCGCGCAGGCCCGGGCGGCGCGCGGCGAGGCGGACCGCCTGGAGCGCTCCATCGCGGGCGCCCGCGACGCGATCGAGGCCGACACCGCCTCGCTCGCCGAGCTCGCCGAGCGGCTGCGGGCCGCCGAGGAGTCACCGGAGGCCGGCGAGGAGGAGCCCGACACCACCCTGCGCGACGAGCTCGAGGAGCGGGCGCGCGCCGGCCGGCAGGCCGAGATGGAGGTCCGGCTCGCGGTCCGTACCGGCGAGGAACGGGCGCGCGCGCTCGCCGGCCGTGCCGACTCCCTGGTCCGCGCCGCCGCCCACGAGCGGGAGTCCCGCGCCCGGGCCGCCGCGCGCCGGGAGCGGCGGGCCCGCGAGGCGGCCGTCGCGCAGGACGTGGCGCTGGCCGCGCAGGCGGCCCTGGCCCACCTCGAGCACTCGCTGGCCCACGCCGCGGCTGCCCGCGAGGCCGCTGAGCGCGCCCGCGCCGAGCGCGACACGGAGCTGGCCGCCCTCCGCGGCCGGCTCCGTGAGCTGACCGCCGAGCAGGAGCGGCTGACCGACAGCGTCCACCGGGACGAGGTCGCCCGGGCCGAGCAGCGGCTGCGCATCGAGTCGATTCAGCAGAAGGCGCTGGAGGACCACGGTGTCGAGCCGGGCGCGCTCGTCGACGAGTACGGCCCCCACCAGCTGGTGCCGCCGTCGCCGCCGGCACCGGACGAGGTCCGCGAGGTGGAGCCCGAGCCGGTGCCCTACGTCCGTACCGAGCAGGAGAAGCGGCTCCGGGCGGCGGAGCGCAACCTGGCCCTGCTGGGCCGGGTCAACCCGCTCGCACTCGAGGAGTTCGCCGCGCTCGAGGAGCGTCACCAGTTCCTCGCCGAGCAGCTCGAGGACCTCAAGGCGACCCGCCGTGACCTGCTCGACATCGTCCGCGAGGTCGACGAGCGGGTGGAGCAGGTCTTCACCGCAGCGTTCCAGGACACCGCGCGCGAGTTCGAGGGCGTCTTCGCCCGGCTCTTCCCGGGCGGCGAGGGCCGGCTGGTGCTCACCGACCCCTCCGACATGCTCACGACCGGCATCGAGGTCGAGGCCCGGCCACCGGGCAAGAAGGTCAAGCGGCTCTCGCTGCTCTCGGGCGGCGAGCGGTCGCTGACCGCGGTGGCCCTGCTGGTCGCGATCTTCCGGGCCAGGCCGAGCCCGTTCTACGTCATGGACGAGGTCGAGGCGGCCCTCGACGACGTCAACCTGGGCCGGCTGATCGCGATCATGGAGGAGCTGCGCGAGGCGAGCCAGCTGATCGTCATCACCCACCAGAAGCGCACCATGGAGGTCGCCGACGCGCTCTACGGCGTGTCCATGCGGGGCGACGGCGTCACCACGGTGATCGGCCAGCGGCTGCGGGAGGCCCAGCCGGCCTGACCGGGTCCACGCGTCCGGCCGGGTCCAGCGGCAGCGTCGGGCGCTCCCGACACGCCGGGCGCAGGCGGGCCGGCCCGGCGTGTTGCGAGCGCTCGGCCTGCGGCTGCGTACGCTGGGGTGAACGTTTTGGCCAGATCCGTCCCGGGAAGGCGCCGTAGTCGTGACAGAGCTCCTCGCCGCACACGTGCTGCTCGGCCTGCTGGCGCTGCTCGTCGTCGGGTTCGTCGCGTACCCCTACCGGGGCCGGCGGTCCCCGGTGCCGCACACCGAGCGGCTCACCGACGCGGTGGCCTCCGTCGCCGACCGGGTCGACCCCGGCGAGGCCCCGCCGCTGGGCGTCCTCAGCACCCCCGAGAAGTCGCGGGCGATGTCGGCCCGCTTCGAGCGGGTCGAGCAGCGGCTGCGCCGCGGCGCCCGGGTGCTCACCGGCACCGGCCGCCGCTGACCCGCTGACCCGCCGACCCGCCTGACCCGCTGGCCCGCCCGCCCCGCCCGGGCTGCCGGTCGCCTGGGAGACTCGTGACCGATGGACACCCTCACTCTCGTCGCCGTCATCGCCGTCGTCTCGGTCGTCGTGCTGGCGCTCGCCACCACCGCCCTGCTGCGCCGGCGCCCGCGCAAGGCCGCGCTGCCCCCGCTGACCGAGCCCACCGTCGAGCGGGTCGACGTCCCGAGCGGCGACGTCAAGGTCCTCACGCCCGAGGCGCCCGAGGCACCCGAGGCGGAGCTCGAGCGCCCGGAGCCGGTCGCCGGGCGGCTGGCGCGGCTGCGCACCCGGCTGGCCGGCCAGCGCTCGCTGGGCCGCGGGCTGCTGGGCCTGCTCTCCCGCGACACCCTCGACGAGGAGACCTGGGAGGAGGTCGAGGACACGCTCCTGACCGCCGACGTCGGCGTCGGCCCCACCCAGGAGCTGGTCGAGCGGCTGCGCACCCGGCTGACCGCCGGCGGCGACGCCCACGCGCTGCTCCGCGAAGAGCTGGTGACCCTGGTCGGCCCGGACCTGGACCGGTCGCTGCACACCCAGGGTGCCGACGGGCGGCCGGCCGTCGTCCTGGTCGTCGGCGTCAACGGGACCGGCAAGACCACCTCGGTCGGCAAGCTGGCCCGCGTGCTGGTCGCCGACGGCCGCAGCGTCCTGCTGGGGGCGGCCGACACCTTCCGGGCCGCGGCGGCCGACCAGCTGCAGACCTGGGGCGAGCGGGTGGGCGCGCCGGTGGTCCGCGGACCCGAGGGCGGTGACCCGGCCAGCGTCGCCTTCGACGCGGTCAAGCAGGGCGCCGACGGCGGCTACGACGTCGTGCTGGTCGACACCGCGGGCCGGCTGCAGAACAAGGTCGGGCTGATGGACGAGCTCGGCAAGGTCAAGCGGGTGGTCGAGAAGCAGGGCCCGGTGGACGAGGTGCTGCTCGTCCTCGACGCCACGACCGGGCAGAACGGCCTCGTGCAGGCCCGGGTGTTCGCCGAGGCGGTGGACGTGACCGGCATCGTGCTGACCAAGCTCGACGGGACCGCCAAGGGCGGCATCGTCGTCGCCGTCCAGCGCGAGCTCGGCGTGCCGGTCAAGCTGGTCGGGCTCGGCGAGGGCGCCGACGACCTCGCGCCGTTCGATCCCGAGGTGTTCGTGGACGCCCTGCTCGGCGACTGAGCTCCTGGTGGCTGTCGGCCGGCGCTGGCACGCTGCACGCGTGACCACAGCGACCTCTGGACGTACGACGGACAGCAGCGGCAGCACCGACGCCGCGCGCACCGACGGGCTGGCCGACGCGCTGGCCCTCGTCGTCCCCGCTCTCGAGGCGCACCTCGCGGCACCGGCGACCGGCACCGCCGCCGGCGCGGGCGCCGCGTGGCGGGCCGCGCTGGACCAGCCGGTGCCGCAGCAGGGGGCAGGGGCCGAGGCCACCTTGCGGACCCTGGCCGACACGGTGCTGCCCGACGCCATGCGGATGACGTCGCCCGGCTTCTGGGGCTGGATCACGACCGGGTCCACCGTGGTGCCGGCAGTGGCCCGGCTCGCGACGACGTTCGCCGGCACCCAGCGCTACCTCGGCCACACCGGCAACCTGCTCGAGGAGGTCTCCTTGCGCTGGCTGGCCGAGACGTGCGCGCTGCCGGCGGGCGTGCAGGGCGTCTACTCCAGCAGCGGGTCGGTGGCCAACCTGCTCGCGCTCGGCGCCGCCCGGCAGCACGCCTACGAGCGGCTCGGGCACGACCCGGCCCGCGACGGCATGACCGGGCTGCCGGCCGGGCGCATCTACGGCAGCGCCGAGATGCACCACTGCATGCTCAAGTCGGCCGGCCTGCTCGGGCTCGGCCGGTCGGCGGTGACGCTGGTGCCGGTCGACGGTCAGGACCAGGTCGACGTGGCCGCGCTGCGCGCCGCGGTCGAGGCCGACGTCGCCGCCGGTGTCGTGCCGGTCGCCGTGGTCGCCGTCGCCGGCACGACCAACACCGGTGCGATCGACGACATCGCCGCCCTGGCCGACATCGCGGAGGAGCACGGCACCTGGCTGCACGTCGACGGCGCCTACGGCCTCTTCGGGCGGCTCGACCTGCGCCTGGCCGACCGCTACGCCGGTGTCGACCGCGCGCACTCCTGGGTCGTCGACGCGCACAAGTGGCTGACGGTCCCGACCGGGGTCGGGGCGACGTTCGTCCGCGACAGCGCGGTGCTCGGCAGGGCGTTCACCGGCGAGCCGAGCGACTACATCGAGGGCGCCTTCGACCCGGTCACCGACGTCGAGTCGCCGTGGGCGGCGATGGGCCTGCCCTACCACGACTGGAGCGTCGACCTGTCCGCCCCGTCGCGCGGGATGGTGGTCTGGGCCGCCCTGCAGGAGATCGGGGTCGAGGGCATGCGGGACCGGGTGGTGCGCAACGTCGACCAGGCCCGCCGGGTCGCCGAGCAGGTGCGCGCGCACCCGTCGCTCGAGCTGTGCCTCGAGCCGGTGCTGTCGATCTGCGCGTTCCGCTACGTGCGCGAGGGGCTCGACGACGAGGCGCTGGACGCGCTCAACCGGACCCTGGTCCGGCGGCTGCACGTCGAGACGCCGTACGTCCCCAGCCCGACGCTCGTGCGCGGCCGGGTGGCGGTCCGGCCGTGCTTCATCAACCCGCGCACCAGCACCGACGACGTCGACGCGATGGTGGCCGCGGTGGTCCGGATCGGCGACGAGCTGGTCTCGTGATCCGGACCGCCCTGCCGGACGTTACCTCGGCGTAACGCAGCCGGCGGAAACGTCACACGCCGGAAACGCAGGCGGCGACCCGACGAAACCGCGCAGCACGAGCCTCTGGGACAGAGTTCCCCCGTCCCTTCCAGGAGGCAATCCGTGACACCGAGTTCAGGCGACACCGCCTGGGTCCTCACGAGCGCCGCGCTCGTGCTGCTCATGACGCCGGGCCTCGCCCTGTTCTACGGCGGCATGGTCCGGGCCAAGAGCGTCCTCAACATGATGATGATGAGCTTCGGTGCCCTGGGGCTCATCACCGTGCTGTGGACCCTCTACGGCTACTCCCTCGCGTTCGGCGACGACGTCGGGGGCGGCCTGCTCGGCAACCTCGACTTCGTCGGGCTCAAGGGCCTGCTCTCCGCAGCCCCGCTGGGCGGCGTCGAGGGTGAGGCAGCAGGCATCCCGCCGCTCGCCTTCGTGGGCTTCCAGGCCGTGTTCGCCATCATCACCGTGGCCCTGATCAGCGGTGCCATCGCCGACCGGGCGAAGTTCGGGTCGTGGATGGTGTTCGCCGGCGTGTGGGCGACGGTCGTCTACTTCCCGGTCGCGCACTGGGTGTTCTCGTTCGACGGCTACACCGCCGAGGTGGGCGGCTGGATCGCCAACGACCTCAAGGCCATCGACTTCGCCGGCGGCACCGCGGTGCACATCAACGCCGGCGCCGCCGGCCTGGCGCTCGCCCTCGTGCTCGGCAAGCGCATCGGCTTCGGCAAGGAGGCCCTGCGGCCGCACAACCTGACCCTGGTGATGATCGGCGCCGGCCTCCTGTGGTTCGGCTGGTTCGGCTTCAACGCCGGCTCCGCGCTCGGCGCGGGAGACGTCGCTGCCGTCGCCTGGATCAACACCCTGGTCGCCACTGCTGCCGCGTCGCTGGCCTGGTGCGCGACGGAGAAGCTCCGGGACGGGCACGCCACGTCGCTCGGTGCTGCGTCCGGCATCGTCGCCGGCCTGGTCGCCATCACCCCGGCGTGCTCGGCGGTCAACCCGTTGGGCGCGATCATCGTCGGCGCCGTCGCGGGCGTGCTGTGCGCCCTCGCGGTCAGCCTCAAGTTCCGCTGGGGGTACGACGACTCGCTGGACGTCGTGGGCGTCCACCTGGTCGGCGGTGTCGCGGGCACCCTGCTGGTCGGCATCATCGGCACCTCGGCGGCGCCGGCCGGTGTGGACGGGCTGCTCTACGGCGGCGGCGTCGACCAGCTGTGGCGGCAGGCCGTCGCGGCTGGTGCCGTGCTGGCGTTCTCGTTCGTCCTGGCCTACGTCATCGGGACGGTCATCGACAAGACGATCGGCTTCCGCCTGGACGCGGAGTCCGAGGTCACCGGCGTCGACCTGAGGACGCACGCCGAGTCGGCCTACGAGCTGGGTTCCTTCACCGGGAGCGGCTTCCACACCGGTGCCGGCGTCGGCACCACGAAGGAGAAGGTGGACGCATGAGACATCCCGGCTCAATTGCTCGAACTGCTCGCACGCTCGCACTTCCGAGGGGGCCCCGATGAACTATCCCCACGAAACTGCTCGCACGCTCGCACTTCCGAGGGGGCCCCGATGAAGCTCATCACCG
>Ga0210143_1000327_pt1 | contig 10719 bp, 10 predicted proteins | sample MayberryNW_TuleC_2_FD_185527 | JGI IMG/M metagenome (GOLD analysis project Ga0210143, IMG submission 185527) | Wetland microbial communities from San Francisco Bay, California, USA, that impact long-term carbon sequestration - MayberryNW_TuleC_D2... | ecosystem: Environmental > Aquatic > Marine... | reverse complement strand
CAATTTTTGAGAATCCCATGATTCTTAGCTAAGCTCGGCTAAGCCGAGTTTTATCTAGTTTCTAGCAATTCTTAGGATTGCTTTTAGGTAAATGACGACACGAACTGAACATATTTGGGGTCTAGCTTGACGTACATTACAAAGAGTTGAGCATACCAACTTGAAGGTCTTGTCATGGTAAGCAGCTTTCATCTCCATCAACAAGATGAAATGCTATTCTGTATGCCAAAGCGGTTATTGTTAGAGAAGGGTTAACGCCTATGGAAGAAGGAATAATTGAACCATCAGCAACATAAAAATGGATAGATACTCTGACTTGATTTATCATTTTCACTTTCTTCCTTGAAAACTCTTCCTAGGCTATCTACAACTCCGGTAGATATATCATCACCCATTGGACAGCCACCCAACGGATGAGCTGAGATCTGCTTCTTGACACTGGTATCTTCCCCCATTGTTCCGAGCCTTTCTATGTAGAAACGCCTTAACAGGTATTCCGGTTAGCGGATGTCTTGTTGTGTCGCGAATATAACCTTCTATACCAACAACCATCTATTCATTAGTTATATCCCCCGTTAGTATTTACCTGTTACTTTAAATCGAGGTAAAATGAAAAATATATTTATCAAAATAATTTGTGGCACTCATTTCAATCACATATGTATCTAGACGCACACTATCTGGAATTTTTCAACTTATAGACAATAGTATCCATGTCTCCGTTTAGCTTGCAGATACCTTTCGTTTATATTCATCAAAGCTCCAATCCTATCAAAATAGTCTACATAGTGCATAGCAAACATTTCAGTGGACGAAAAAAAGGTGCAGCCATTTGTGAAGAAATAGAGTATCAAGGACTGGGCAAGGGCTAGTACCCGATTGGCACCTGCATCTGCAACCCAAAGTTTGCCGAATGGCTTCTGCACGGTTTGATTATTTCACTGAAATTGTCAGTTGTTATGGCACGACAATTTGAGCGTAGGATATATCACTTTTTCAAAAATTATTTTACTGTTTATGATCTCTAATTCATTTCTGCGATTGCAACTATTGTAGAGCATAGATATTCTATGGATATGATTAAGAACAAGAATTAGAGCGAGTAAAGCTTAGCTCTGTTTTAACACAGGATATTTACACCATATTCTATACATAAGAGGATTACGCAAAGTTGTGTAATGGATGTGAGGAAGAACGGCATGGTGAGGAATGATGACATGAAGACCGATCAGAAATTCCAGAAAAAATCAGATATCTACTCTCGTATCCAGTAAGACCGGGGGACCATACATCTTAGTAAACGAATTAGCTCAAACATGAAGTAATGGTAAGCTGAAACTGAATGTAGCGCCAACTCTTCTCATTTTGTTGTTACTATCACTACGTCTACCACCAAGACTCGGATTTTTATCATAATTGTTTTCGGCCCATATTCTTCCATTATGTGCTTCTATTATTCCCTTGCAAAGGAACAATCCAAGTCCTGTACCTTTCTCAGATCTTGATACAAATTTGGTAAACAGCTTGGGAAGTATATCAGAGCTAATCCCCGTACCCGTATCTTTCACTCTGATGATTACTCTGTTATCTTTATTATCAATCTCTATTGCAATAGTTATTTCTCCAGCAGGTGTAAATTTCATTGCATTATCTATAAGGTTGGTTATTACTTGCTTGATTCTATTCTGATCCGCTGTTACAGAAATGGACTCTATACTGCTATTATTGTCAAATGAAAGTATTACCTTCTGATTTAAATCTCTGTTCTCTATATTAAGATCTTGTATTATTTCTCTTATGGTTTCGGAAAGGACAAATCTCTGCTTATTTAGTTTTAGTGACTTACCTTCAATTCTTGTTATATCGAGTATATCATCAGTTAGGCGTTGAAGCCTCTTTGCATTTCTAGCAATTATCTCAACAATTTCTTTATGTTTGATTCCGCTGCTTTTGTTACTGTATATGATAAAATTAGAGCGCAGAAGAACATCAGATAAACCCAATATTGGTTGGATGGGGTTACGCAGCTCATGTGCGGCGATATTGATAAATTCTTTCTGTGCCATACTTAAGTTTAAGAGCTCTTCCCGTAGTTCGCTTTGTTTCCATAACGCATCAAAAATCGATACATATGACAATACCGTCGATTTACTATTGGAATATGTTGCTAGTCCTATTGCTTCTTTTAAATCGTCTTTCGTATCATCCCTTAACTCAACTACAAGAGAGTATTTCTTATCTACCACAAGAACGGTCATCCCTGTCTACATCGTTTTTTCGATATTTCTTATTTGTATGCCGTTGATCTTCTCTAACATTTGGATAATATCCTTTATTGCATCTTCGATTGGAACAAGGATCTTTACATGTGTCTTATATTTGACAACATTCTCAACAAGCAAGTCTATTCCCCCTGCTTTATCCTGTCGAATTAGAGCGTTTGCCGTATGAAAGATTATAAGTATTTCATATTTAGCTAATCTAACAAGCGTATATCCAGCATTAATTATCTCTTCAGGTTCCCTCAGCGATTGAAGTACTTCTGTAGGTATTCCTTCTTCTAGCTCTTTAATGCGAAGGTGTGCTGGTGTTGCCTGGCGCCAAAGATTCTCAAAAATAAAGAGATGAGCTTCTACCATTTCTTCTTGCGTGCAAAAGAGAGCATTCCTACTTTCAGGCTCTTCTGGCTTACCCACAAAAAAGGGTAAAAAATACTCTTTATCATCGTGAAGAACAAAGTTACCCTTTATTCCATCCATTTGACGCATCTCTATGTGTTTTATCTCTTCAAGCATTTTCTTACAGTATTGAAGGTTTTCATTTCTTATCTCAGTAAGAAACTTTATTTTAATACCTCTCTTGTCTACTTTCAAATTATTTTCCCAAATAGGCTGAGTTTTTCTGATCAGGATAGGGCCGAAGTAATCGTAACAACATTTTACATCCTTTTTTAAACGATTAGTACGTGAAACATAAAAATCTAGGATGTTTTCAGCTCCATTTACCATCCACACTTTTTGATCTAATTTCTCAATTCTCAGTTTTGGATTCATGTTAAGGGATTGCCGCTTATTTTCAATATGATAATCAGCGTAAGAAATAAGGTTTTCTTAGGTTAATGAAACCTTGTAATGTTTTTCGACTATTCTGTGAAACTATCAGCCGTAATTAAGGATTGCCGACTTCATCTTCAATGCAACAAAAGGAAAGTAAATGATAGGTTAATGAATTAGCAAGAGGACTCTGAGTAAGGATTTATGTAATCCACATCCAATCTTTTTTAGTCTACTCCCCGCACTTAGATTCTTTCCCAGTGAGGGGTTGAAAATAAAAAAAGGAGGAAATTTCTAGCACATGCGACCTGGTTTACAGTCGCTTGGATTGAAGATATGGTGTCTTTCAAACCAGTTTCCATGATCATGATGGTGATGGTCAGCGTTGTGTGGATGCTTGTGAGTCACGGTATGAGTATGTCCTTTATGAGAGAAGAAGTGTGTATGCCCATCCAAGTACTGTCCATTTTCATCAGTAGTCACTTTGCCAAGTATGTCCGAGAGTTCTCCGATTATAGAGGTCAGCTGCGTTATAGAAGGAAGGGTCAATATCAATGGAATGAAAATTAAACGATTTTGTTCCGGTATATGTAGCATATTCGCAGAGTCAAGATATTTTTCGATCGGCAACCCTCTAAATCCACCAGATCCCGTACTTGTGACTAGGCTTGCATCCATAGGCATTGGTCTTGGCAAGACTCCTTCAACTCAAGCTAATGATACAATAAAGAATGCGTTACTCACAAACCATTTTTGACATAAATTTGGGCTCAGGGGTCATCTAAGATATCAAAAGAAAGACTCCAAAAGATCTTTGCTGGCGAGGATACCCATAGTTGGCGTTATTTAATGACTACACAGACATAGAAGATAAATTGAAAACGGAACTACGTGAGCTTGAGTTATCTGCCAGCATAGTTATTCCTTTTCACTACGGATATGATATACTTGCAAAGACTGTCACAAGTCTGACTCAACAAACTTACTCAAAAGATCGGTTTGAGGTCATTATCGCGGCTGACGCCAATCATACTGATGCAAAATTGATCACGGAAAAGTACGAAAGAGAAATAAACATAAAATTAGTGACTCTTTCTAGCAATGGTTGGGGGGCAGCAAGTTCTAGAAATGCTGGGATACGTGTCGCTAGGAACGATGTTATAATCTCTCTTGACGCAGATATGATATGTCCTCCAAGCTTCTTAGAATCACACATGGTCTGGTTTCATAAATCAGGTAAAATTGCGACGATTGGGCTAAAGAAATTTGTGAAAGCTGACAGAATCCAGCCTCTAGATATCGTTCGAGACTTTTGCTCGATATTGTCACTGCCAGGGATCCATAGTATTTCAAATAATGTTATAGGTTGTCGTAAAGACAAGAGGATCCCAGAGCTTAACTTACTAAAGATTCATCCTTTTCCAAGCAATTGTTTTCATGGAGGAAATGTAGCATATTTGGCGCGACGATGCTCTCGATGTTGGACTGTGGGATGAAGGTTTTAACGGTAATTATGGTTACGAAGACATTGAATTTGGACAGCGTCTGTTTGAAAAAGGTAGGAAGCTAGTTATTGATAACTATGCCATAACATATCATCAGGAGAATAAATTCGTATCACCTAATGAACGACAGAAGGGTCTGTCTATAAATAGGACAAAACTTTATGAACGTCATCCTGCACTTGGAAGATTCCGAAAAGACATACTCGGGTTAGCCTGATAATGAATTTTTCTGGTTAGTCCAGCAACATCTAACAATACATGTTTTGAAAAGGTGTTGTAAAGATGGCTATAAAGTTGAAGAAAAATCTATAACTTCATGAGTCCGAGGTAGGTTATGATCTGTTAAATAAGAATAAGAACTGAACTAAGGATATGATAGCATATTCGCTGCATCTTTATTTCTTTGGTCTTTCATTAAGAAAATCATTAATACAGGGTTTTCATTACTGCTTGACACACACATTCTATTTAAAAAAATTCGATGACATTTAACTTGCAACGGTAGCATATCATTAGTATTGAAACATGCTGATTGAACTTGACCTTGTACATCTGACTAGTTGCAGTGGGTTTTACCCTGCTGTCACATCTGGTTAATTAATTGATTTTACATCCATTTTGGATAACTGATATAAAGCATCCCAAATTAGAATATGTCACTAACTTCCATCACAAAGATGACTAATCAATACAAAACCCAAAGTCATAGGAAAGAAGTGCTAATCGCTCTTCGTTGGCAAGCAGCCATACTTGGAGGCAGCATTTTGTATTTCATATTAGAGTATTTGTTTGGTTATGTTATTCAGATTGCGGTAATAAGAGTCATTTTCTTCACTGGATTCGCCAGTCTTCTAGTTATTCTTACCTATTTACTTGTTAGGAGATTTAACAAATATTTACCATTATCAGAGCATCTCATTTTATCTTATAACCTTAGTTTTAAGATCTTATTTATTGGTGTTACATTGTTAATATTTTTTGTAGTTATTTCCAACATTGATATTAATTTAGTAAGTGGATATTCTAAATTAAAGGGCTATATCAAATACCTATCTTCAGATTCATTTAGTTATCCTATACGATCGATGCTGGCATTCGTAATCCTTTTTGAAGGTTACCTGCGTGTACTGCCCTTATTAGCAGTAAAACGCTTCAATTTTTATCATGCAAAAACATTAGTAGGATTTAGTCTGCATGGGCAAAAAGAAGATGAAGTTAAGAGAATAAAACATCTTTTAGTGGGAATAAACTCATATCGAAAGTATTTGAGATACCGTCTGAACCTTGATATTGATAGCGCCAAACTTTATCCAAAAATTACTGCTCTCGATTCCAAAGATAGAAATGCACTAATAAAATCAATGTATGAAGCATTTTCAGAAGATGCTGATAAATTAAAGCCAATTGTTTGTCTTACAACATTTTTGAATCTTCCACCAGAAGAGATAGTAGTCAAAGAACATACAAGAGATAAAATAAAACAACTAAGTCTTTTGTTTATACCCATAATTACTGTGATGATTAGTCTTTTTAACCTGTTTAACCTATTTGATTGATTACTTCCGTGAACTTTTTCACACTTACTAAAAGTAATTTTCCCATTTGTAATGGTTAAATGGTGAGAAATCAGGTCCGAAGTAATGTTGATTCTAGAATAAGATTCCTATAAATAGGAACATCTAACTTAAATAGTTTTATCTGAAGGAGATCTCGGTGGTATAGCCCAAGATAGTAGTCGTATTCAATCTAATAATAATAACTAATAGTAATAATATAGGTACTGATCAATCAGATTCCGATTATAATGAACCGCTATTAACATCTGACTTAACTATAGCTCCCGCAAGTACAAATCAAATAAAATTATATTCAAAATACCTATACACACCTCAAAAAAGTGACGCAAGTGACGAGTAAAAACCCTCACAAATATCGTTACCCCATTGAGGAGGTACAGCCACCAGAGAAGAAATAAACGTAGCCTAAAGATACATAATTCATTTTTCCTTCCACATACTGATCACGATTAAACAGCATAGAAAGGCAAAAAGAACGAATAGCATGTTACGGCAAAACTGCTGTCAGAAGGTCTCCACTCAATCTTGGAGCAGAATCTGAAAAAGGAAATAGCAAGACACGGTATTGGATCTAGTACTAGATATGCTGCAATCGCTGCATGAATCCCAATTCTCCCCATTTTTTTATGTGCTAAAAACGAATCAAGCTCTGGCTTCAGAGATACTTTAAGGTAGAATAATTTCCTTATACATATCAGGATAATCTCTTTTCATTGTTTCCAATTTCATGGGCTTCATTCCGGTTTGCCTAGATCTGTTCAAGGCATAGAAAAAACTGATATTACGCAATACTGGCAATAATATGCACCGCTGTCTATGACTCCTTTTAAATGTTCAATAATAATATGAAAAATCTTTAATGATAAGCATAAGCACAATTTTCAAACATTCCATAGTAAGATAAGCATTAATGTATTTTGAAGAAGATTCTAAGCATAAAATTTGTACGAGTATATCATGTATTTAAGTTTATTAACTACTCTCAAGTTATTTCTGATTCTCCAAATATATGTTCGAAACTTGCGATATCATTCGTTGCATGACACTGCACGAAGGTATATTTGTCATATTGCAAATCGTAACCGTAACGAAATGCTCTTATCTCGATTGGTAATAAAGTTATCATGCATATGATAGATTATTGTATGAATTATATTATGGAGTTTACTATGTTAGAAATTCAATAATTTTCTACACCCAACGTCACGAGCAAGAGCATGCAAACGAAGTCTATATAAAATCTTCATAATAATATGGTACGATGACAAGTGAGAATAATCCTAAAGGATTAGGAATTCTAATAGCAGTGTTGCTGTCTGCAGCTTCATTGATAGCCATTCTATCTGTTTCAGATGAAAATAGACTTGCAAATGCTTATCCGAAGGGAGAAAAAGGATATCATCATGACTTTGGCATGATGAAAGGTTTGTGGAAATCAGGACATTACGCGTCTGGTACAATAGCAAGTGTACAAAATGATGAGAGTGGCAATCCGACCTGGTTACTTTCAGGTCATTGGAATGGTTTTGTCCCCAGTACAATCGATGCCAATGCTTCTCAATCCGGCGAATTCAATGCAATTTTTGACATGGTAATGAAGAATGGATCTGCTCTGCATCAACACAAGATCTACAACTTTTCTCTCATAGATGATACTTTTGATAGTGTGAATATGCCCTGGTCAGATAATAGTACAGTGACAATTGATGGAACGGCAACTGCAACTATGAAGGATGGCCCAGTCCACGGTGTGCCAATAACTCAAATGGTGCAGGGTGATGTGATAAGTATATCTATAGATCCAAACATGACAAATAACCACTTTGGAGATGCGCCAATATACGGCATAGCAAAGAAGCTTGTAAATATAGTGAAATAGGAGAAATCCTAAACATCTCAGTTTATTTTTTATATTGTACTGCAACTCAGTTCCTGTTGACCAACGTCGTTGCTGATATTGCTGATGTTGTTGTTGTTTTTGTTATGCCAAAAGATTAGATAACTATGAGTGATGCCAAAGGAACAGAAGGTACGATTTAGAAAGAGTGTAAAGGAGTATTATAAGACGCACAATGGATACTGGAAAGACAAAAAGTTTACCAAAGAACACAGACGCAAATTAGCAGCTGCGCATAAGGGTAAACCTGGCGGCAGGAAGGGTAAGAATTAACACAGGAGCAGCGGTTATGGATTGGTTCTATAGCAATCCACGATATTGTTCTCTTAATTGTATTTTAGGATCAATGCCAAAGTCAAGAAACATCTTCAAACGTCTTGGATATTGCCTTTTTGACTCTTCGGCTTTCAAAGCGAATTGGAAGGTATCAAAAGGGCCACTTTCATCGAACTGAAGAGTCATATACTGTTATTCGGGGCAGGATTCATATTGTTTTCGGCAATGGGCCCAGAGGGTTCCAGCATTCTAGCGGTTCAAAAAGAAGATTCTACATGTAGTAACATAAGACTATGACTTAAGCTTTTCTATTCCAGTAACAGCCCTGTTAAGTTATGCTCTCTCACAACGTAAACATTCTCTCCAGATACAGCTATGCTTGAGAATGCAGAGTATCCTCTATTATTACTCAAATTCTTAGCAGGATCAAATACTATATTTCGACTGTATTCTATAATACATACCTTTGAGTCTCCTCTATTGATCTCACCGCTGTTAACTTAAGAAGCTTTTATATTCATCTACGCATCTATTAAGAATTATTTACGCTCATTTTCAAAGTATATCCATTATTCTTTGCCTTTTCCTTAAGTTAACAGAGCCAAATTTTCAGATGCATATCTATGACTAACAAAAACCTAATTGTGGCAATAGCAGTTCTATCTTCATTTATCATAGTATCTACTGGATTCGTGCCTATAGGGACTACAAGCCTACAAGCACAGATAAGGCAGCATGACAACATTGCAAAACATCGATGCAACATTTGCCATCGGTATAATTCCTGGGACAGCACAAAGAGATAGTCCTTATCATTATTTTCCGCCTGCAATAGCCGTTCCTACGGGAACTACGGTAGCATGGTTCAACAATGATCCAGGGCAACCACAGACAGTTACCAGTGGAAACCCTGAGAGCCCTGATTCGGGATCTCTATTCAACTCTGGAATTATGTCAGCAACAGCAAACTCTTTCTTCCAATACACCTTTAATACTGCATGTGTCTTTGGTGAATATCTCAAGCTAACAATCTGTTGGCTTGAGCCTTAGCCTGCCAATAGATACGTAGATCCAAATATCGTTCATTTACTAATGCACAATATCAAATGAAAAGTCAAACTAGCAAAGTTTCACCAAAAATGATTAACAACAAAGAGATTATAATCTCGACATATTCTGGATTAGGCATGAAGATTTGGATATAGAATTCCTCGAAGCTACTCCCACCCCGCAGAAAAGCAATAGAATATTAGCTATTCACTAATAGTAGTAATTTCAATGCCAAGCTCCGGTGGACGATTTTCTGAGTTCCAGAAAGACTACCTTAAACAACTAATGACCAGTCTTTACTTTCATCATTAATTTGTTGACAAGAATTGAAAAGGCAGGCGACCAGGGTTAGATTGGTTCGCCGACCTTTAAGTTTTGATTAAAGTCTTCTTTTATTATATGAATTTCAACCTAATGGTCATTTCGTTATTAGATCATTTAGTATCATCTATTTTCAGGTGGAAGTTTTTTGTGCGCACATGGTCGACGATATTTGACCAGTTGAATTCACAGATATCTCCGACAACCTTTATTTTACCTCATACGGACGTAAAAACGATTACAACCGCACTTCAGACTGTTCCTCCCTTTTGACTTGAAAAGAGAAATCAAGTACCCGATGGATTGGATATAACTACGTCCTTAGAGATTTCAAATGTATTTCCAGAGGGTTCGTCATGAACTGTATACAACACTTTATAATTCCCTTCTGGAAATGGTGACGATTGAGAGAGTGTTATTACTAGGTTTACCTCCTTATTCTGATGGTGAGAAATAATCTCCGATATTGGAAGATCCTGAAATCCTCCTAGAACATTCCCCTCAGTATCAGTTATGACTAAATCTGCGGTGAAGTTCATCAAATATTGTGTTTCACCATTTGTTCCATTAGATATTATTGGTTTATATGAAAATCCCACTGGTTCAGAGTACAAAGCTATATCCTCACCTGGCGCGAAAGTATTTGATGCAAGTTCCTCGTATACCCCATATCCTCCAACAGATTCAGGTACAACAAATAAATCAAGAGAGGAGGCAAACGTTCCGTTGGAGGTAATGACTCCCTGTTCAGTTGTTGCATTACCTGTGTCTGTCTGTGCAGATGATGACTGAAAAGAGACAAACGAAGTGATCACTACGGATACTAACAAGGTGGTAATCCATAGTGTAAAGTGGTTATTCATAGACGGTTGTTGATTGTCGAAGTATAAAAAGTAGTTGTCGTAAATTGTAATAAAGGAAATAGATTCAACAATGGGCACAATTCAAGCAGATCCTTATACATACCAAAAAAAACTTACTGTGTATGGCCAGTATGTACCTAGAAACACCTAATCACAATGAATGCGTTTAGACTATCT
>Ga0210143_1000325_pt1 | contig 10757 bp, 12 predicted proteins | sample MayberryNW_TuleC_2_FD_185527 | JGI IMG/M metagenome (GOLD analysis project Ga0210143, IMG submission 185527) | Wetland microbial communities from San Francisco Bay, California, USA, that impact long-term carbon sequestration - MayberryNW_TuleC_D2... | ecosystem: Environmental > Aquatic > Marine... | reverse complement strand
TCTCTTGTCGCCTCGGGCGTCGTGCCTCAGGAGCCGCGCAGCAGGACCAGGCCGTTGTTGTAGTCGGCCAGCAGCACGTCCTGACGACCGTCACCCGTGACGTCGCCGACAGCCAGCGCGCGAGGGGAGTAGTGGCTGGCGTACGGCACCGGGAAGAGCTGCTCGTCGAGCAGCTGCCCGTGGTTGTTCTGCCGGTAGACGCCCACCCGGTTCCACCCGCCGTGCGCCGTCACGATGTCGGCCCGCTCGTCACCGTCGACGTCGGTGACCGCGACCGGCTCGGGGATGTCGTAGCTGAGCAGCGAGTAGCCCGCCGAGAGCTTCCCGCCGGCCAGCCGCTGCAGCACCGTCACCCGCGAGTCCGGGCGGTTGCCCCCGGCCGTGACAACGACGTCGGTCAGGCCGTCGCCGTTCGTGTCGCCGGCTGCGACCGCCGTCGGCCACTGGGTGCCCGGCAGGGTCTGGTACGACCAGGTGTCCCAGCTGCCCGAGCCGGCCGGCAGCGCGAAGTCGGTCAGCACCTCGACGGAGCGGCCGGAGCGCCACATCGCGACCACGTCGGCCACGCCGTCGCCGGTCACGTCGCCGAGCGCGAGCACCGGGTCCTCGGAGTGGGTGATGCTCACCCGGTCCTCGGCGACGTACGCCCCGTCGCCGGCGCTGACGAGCACCGCCGCGTACGACCCGGTCGGGCCCTTGACCGCGACCACCACGTCGTCGAGCCCGTCGCCCGACACGTCGCCCACGACGACGTCCGTGACCGAGCCGGACGTGGCGGTCAGGACGCCGGCGGTGAGCCCGGCCGGCGAGCCGTGGAACGTTCGGACACCCTCGTCGCTGGCGACGACCACGTCGCCGAAGCCGTCGCCGTCCACGTCTCCCGAGGCCGCCGCACTGCTGTCGGTGTAGCTGGTGCCGGCCGACAGCCTGGTCACGGCCGGGGCCGGGGCGCCGGGCACGAAGTCGTGGACGAAGACGGAGTAGTCGTTGGTGTCGTCGAAGTAGAACGCCGTCACCACGACGGCCTCCGACCTGCCGTTGCCGTCGACGTCCGCGACGACCACCGACTCGGGCCACGAGCCGGTGTCGAACGCCTGGTAGGCCGCGAGTCGCGGCGCCGGCTGCACGACCTGGGTCAGCGTCCCGTCCGCCGACTCGTACCGGCTGTCGCCCTGGTAGGCGGCGGTCACCACGACGCTGCCGTCCTGGCTGAAGACCCAGTCGAAGGTCGCGCTGCCGGTCGCGTCGAGCACCGAGTCGACGGTCTGGCCCAGCAGCCGGACCTGCACGGCGCCGGTGGGCACCGGGCTGCCGTCCGGCCCGGACACCCGCACCGTGTAGTCGACGAGGTCGCCGTGCCTCGCCGGGTCGAGCGACGAGGTGACCGTGACAGTCGGCACCACCTTGGCCGGCGGTGGCGGTGGTGCCGGTGTGGTCACCGTCGCGCCGGCCGACGCGGCGGACGTGCCGGACGCGTTCACCGCGCGCACCGTGTAGGTGTACGTCGTCGACGGGCTCGCCGTCGTGTCCAGCCAGCCCGGCGCCGGGACGACACCGGTGCCGTCCCCCGGCACCGGCACCGCGACGGTCGCGACCTGCACCGGCGTCGCGCCGCCGGTCCCCCGGTAGACCTCGTAGGACGAGGCACCTGGCGTGCTCGCCCACGCCACGAGGACCTCGGTCGTCGACCGCGCCTCGGCGGTCAGCCCGGTCGGTGCGGGTGGCACCGTGGTGACGGTGATGGGCGCCGAGGGCGCCGAGACCTTGGTCTTGCGCACCCCGGCCACCGCGTAGGCGTAGGACGTGCCGGCCGTGCGACCGGTGTCCGTGTACGTCGTCGAGCCGGTGGAGCCGACCACCGAGAGCGCGCCGCCCGGGGCACCGCGCAGCACCTGGTAGGAGGTGGCGCCGCTGGCCGGGTTCCACGCCAGCGACACGGTCGAGGTGGTCGCCCCGGTGGCCCGCAACCCGGTCGGCGGCGCGGACGAGGGCGGTGCGGCGTACGCCAGACCTCCCGGCACCAGCAGCGACCCGGCGGCGAGCACGGCGACGACGACGTTGCGGACGGTACGGCGCACGGTGACCCCCACTCGCGGGCCGGCAGGACCCCCACGGCCTGCCTCCCCGACCCGCTGGCCCGCGATGCTGCCACCGCTGCCGGGCCCGCTGGAAGATCATCACCGAGACCCGCGACCGCTACGCGGGAAATGTCCGAGATCTCCGGCCGTTCGGACGAGGCGGGGCATGATCGGGGACGTGACCGAGTCGCTGCCCGCCTCCTGCGACGTGGTCGTCGTCGGCGGCGGCCTGGCCGGGCTGGTCGCCGCGCGGCGCCTGTCCGGTGCCGGGCTGGACGTGCACCTGCTCGAGGCTTCGGACGGGGTCGGTGGCCGGGTGCGCACCGACGTCGTCGACGGCTGGCGGCTGGACCGCGGCTTCCAGGTGCTCAACACCGGCTACCCGGCACTTGCCCGCGAGGTCGACCTGACCGCGCTGGACCTGCGCGAGCTGACCCGCGGCGCGCTCGTCCATCGCGACGGGGTGCGCCGGCGGCTGGCCGACCCGCGGCGCGACCCGCTCGGCGCCCTCGCCACCGCCCGCGCCGACCTGGGGACGCTGCGGGACCGTGCGTTGCTCGCCGCCACCGCGGCGCGGGTCGCGAGCGGCGACGGCCGGCGGCTGGTCGACGCGGACGACGTCGCCGCCCGCGACCGGCTGCGCGAGCGCGGCTTCTCCGACCGGATCGTCGACGACTTCTTCCGGCCGTTCTTCTCCGGGGTCTTCCTCGAGGAGGACCTGGTGACCTCGAGCCGGTTCCTCGACCTGATGCTGCGGATGTTCGTCCGCGGCCGGTCGACCCTGCCCTCTCTGGGCATGCAGCGGCTGCCGGACCAGCTGGCGGCGCGGCTGCCGGCCGGGACGGTGCACCTGGGGACGCCGGTGACCGCGATCGGCGCCGACGAGGTGACCACGGCGGCCGGCCGGGTGACCGCCCGGGCGGTGGTCTGCGCCACGGACGCGACGTCGGCCGGAGCCCTGGTGCCCGGTGTCACGCCGCCGGCCTGGCGCGCGGTCACCACCGTCTACCACGCGGCGCCCACCGACCCGCTGGGCGAGCCGACGCTGCTGCTCGACGCCGACCGCCGCTCGCCGGTCGTCGACACGGTCGTCCTGACGGCCGTGGCACCGACCTACGGACCCGGCGACGGCCGCGCCCTGGTGTCGACGTCGGTCCTGGGCGCCCACGACGATGCCGAGGCGGCTGTCCGGGCCCGGCTGGCCGAGCTCTACCGGACGAGCACCGGCGCATGGGAGCACCTGGCGACGTACGTCCTGCCGCGAGCCCTGCCCGCGATGACGGCGCCGCACCCCTTCCAGCGGCCGGTGCTGGTCGACGGGGTGTATGTCTGCGGCGACCACCGGGACACCTCGTCCATCCAGGGCGCCCTGGTGTCCGGGCGGCGCGCCGCGCGGGCAGTGCTGTCGGCGCTCTGAGCCGGCTGACAGCCGGCTGCAAGAAGTCTGCAAGCGGCCCCGGGCACGGTAGGTCCAGCAGCCCGAGGGGGGCCGCTGGACAGCACCGACGCACCGAAGCACCGGGAGGAGGAGAGCACGATGTCTGGACTCAGCCAGGACGTGATGCGCGCGATCGAGATCGAGCGGCTGCGCATCGCCCGTCAGGCGCGCCGCGCTCGCGGCCTTGCCCGCTGAGCGCAGCGGAGCGGGGTGCTCCCCCTTCCGCACTGCGCACTGACACGCAGGTTCCGACCAGAGGCCGGGGTGGTGACGACACCACCCCGGCCGTCGTCGTGCCCGAGACCTTCCCGGGGTCGGGCCTGAGCGGCTCGACCCGCCTGCCTCGCCGACCCGACTGTGATCAACTGCTGCCGACTGTGGCATGCACGCCGCCGTCGGCATCAGTTGATCACGGTGCCGTGATCAACTCCGGCGCTCCTGCTCGGGCAGCGCCATGACCAGCTCGCCGTCGAGCACCTCGCCGGTCTCGACGAATCCGTAGCGTGCGTAGAGGCCACGGGCCCTCTCGTTGTCGTCGTGGACCGTGAGGACCACCGTGCCGGACCGGGGCTGGGCTCGGACGTGCGCCACGAGCGCGTCGAGCACCGCCCGGCCGAGGCCGCGGCCCTGGTGCGCGGCGTCGACCACGATCCCGCCGAGGGCGTAGGTCGAGTCCGAGTCGTCGAACGCCCACTCCGCGAACGCCACCACCTCGCCGTCGCCCGCTACCAGGGCGACCGGGTGCCAGACACGTTCGTACGCCGACCTCGCGACGTACCACGCGACAGCGTTGACGTGCCGGAGCTGCTCGGGACGCGGCGCGACCGCGAGGACCGCCTCGATGTTGTCCGCCGTGAGCTCCGTGACGGAGAGGGTCTGGGGGGCCACGAGGACCAAGTGTCGTGCCCCTCGCACAGAACCGGCGGTCCTTCCCCTAGGTTGACCACTCGTGACCACTGCGCGCACGAAGGTCGGCGTCGTCGCCGAGCGGCGCGACGGGGAACGCCGGGTCGCGCTGGTGCCCGCCGCGGTCGCCAAGCTGACCGGTGCCGGCCTCGAAGTGGCAGTCGAGTCGGGGGCCGGTCGGCACGCCTTCGCCACGGACGAGGACTACCGGGCGGCCGGTGCCGAGGTCGTGCCCGGCGTGCTGGCGACCAGCGACGTCGTGCTGACCGTGTCGCCGCTGACCGTCGAGCAGGCTCAGAGCCTGCGCCCGGGTGCCGTGACCATCGGGTTCCTGCCCGCTGCGGCCCAGCCCGACCTGGTCGCGACCCTGCGCGGCCGCGACGTGCTGGCCTTCGCGATGGAGCTGGTGCCACGCATCTCGCGGGCGCAGTCCATGGACGCGCTGTCCTCGCAGGCGCTGGTCGGCGGCTACCGGGCAGCCCTCGTCGCGGCCGACCGGCTGCCGCGCTTCTTCCCGCTCTTCATGACCGCGGCTGGCACGGTGCCCCCGGCGAAGGTGCTCGTGCTCGGCGCCGGCGTCGCCGGCCTGCAGGCCATCGCGACCGCGCGCCGGCTGGGCGCCGTCGTCGAGGCGTACGACGTCCGGCCGTCCTCGGCCGACGAGGTGCGCTCGATGGGGGCGACCTTCCTCGACCTCGGGCTGGAGTCGCTCGAGGGGTCCGGCGGCTACGCGCGCGAGATGGCCGAGGACCGCGCGGCCCGCCAGCAGGAGCTGCTGACGCCGTACGTCGCGGCCAGCGATGCCGTCATCACCACCGCAGCGGTGCCCGGACGAGCCGCCCCCCTGCTTCTGACGACCGCGATGGTCGAGACCATGCGGCCGGGCTCGGTCGTCGTCGACCTGGCCGCCGAGAGCGGCGGCAACTGCGAGCTGACGGTGGCCGGTGACGAGGTCGTGCACCGCGGCGTGACGGTGTGGGGCGGGCGGGACGTGCCGTCGTCGATGCCGGTCCACGCCAGCCAGCTCTACGGCCGCAACGTGGTCAACCTGTTGCTGCTGATGACCCGCGACGGCGTCGTCGAGCCGGACTTCGACGACGAGATCCTGGCCGCCTCCTGCGTCACCCGAGGAGACTCATGACCGACGGCGTGACGCTGCTGACCTTCTTCGTGCTGTCGGTGTTCGTCGGCTTCGAGGTCGTCTCCAAGGTGTCGTCGGTGCTGCACACGCCTCTGATGTCCGGCGCCAACGCCATCCACGGCGTGATCCTGGTCGGCGCCGTCATCGTGACCGGTCACGCCGACGGCGCCCTTGCCGTGACGATCGGACTGGTGGCGGTCGTGCTCGCGACCGTCAACATGGTCGGCGGCTTCGTCGTCACGGACCGGATGCTCGAGATGTTCGGCCGCGGCCGGCCCGACACGCGGCGCAAGGACGACGCGTGAACGTCATCGGCTCGACCACCGAGGCGTTGGGCTACCTGGTCGCCGCCGTGTGCTTCATCCTCGCGCTCAAGGGGCTGTCCTCGCCCAAGACGGCTCGCCAGGGCAACTGGCTCGGCGCGGCCGGCGCGCTGCTCGCCTGCGTGGTGGTCTTCCTCGCCGAGGACCTCGACCACATGGGGCCGATCCTGGTCGCCATCGCGATCGGCACTGCCGTCGGCGTCCCGGCCGCACGACGGGTCGCGATGACCCAGATGCCGCAGCTGGTCGCGCTGTTCAACGGTGTCGGCGGCGCCGCAGCCGCCCTCGTGGCCGGCCTGGAGCTCAACGCCGGCGCCGGGAGCGCGTCGACCACGGCTGCGATCGCGGGGGCGTTCACGGTGCTGGTCGGTGCGGTGTCCTTCTCCGGCTCGTGCGTCACCTTCGCCAAGCTGCAGGAGCTGATGACGACCCGGCCGGTCGTCTTCCCGGGTGGGCCGGTCGCCTTCGGCGCGTCGATCGTGGTCGCCGTGGGGCTCGCCGCCGGGGTGGTGGTCGACGCCCGCGAGGGAGACGTCAACGCCGGCCTGCTGGTGCTGCTCGGCCTGGTGGCCCTCGCGGTCGGCGTGCTGTTCGTGCTCCCGGTCGGTGGTGCCGACGTGCCGATCGTCATCTCGCTGCTCAACGCCTTCACCGGCCTGACCGTCGCCGCCAGCGGCTACGTGCTCGACAACACGCTGCTGCTCGTCGCGGGCACCCTGGTCGGCGCGTCCGGCACGATCCTGACCCGGATGATGGCCTCGGCGATGGGCCGGTCGACGGTGAGCATCCTCTTCGGCGCCTTCAAGGGCGGGTCGACGGCCGGGTCGACCGAGGTCAGCACCCGGCCGGTCCGGTCCGCGGGCGCGGAGGACGTCGCGATCCTGCTGGCGTACGCAGGCAAGGTGGTCATCGTGCCCGGCTACGGGCTGGCGGTCGCCCAGGCGCAGCACACGATCCACGAGCTGGTCGACGTCCTGCAGGAGAAGGGCGTGCAGGTCGTCTACGGCATCCACCCGGTCGCCGGCCGGATGCCCGGGCACATGAACGTCCTGCTCGCCGAGGCCAACGTCCCCTACGACCAGCTCAAGGAGATGGACGAGGCCAACTCGGAGCTGCCGTCGACCGACGTCGCGCTGGTCGTCGGCGCCAACGACGTGGTCAACCCGGCCGCGAAGACCAGCCCGGGCAGCCCGATCTACGGCATGCCGATCCTCGACGTCGACGAGGCCAAGGCAGTCGTGTTCCTCAAGCGCTCGATGCGCCCGGGCTTCGCCGGCATCGAGAACGAGCTGCTCTACGACCCCAAGACGACGCTGCTCTTCGGCGACGCCAAGGACTCGCTCACCAAGGTGGTGCAGTCGCTCAAGGGTCTCTGAGGGACCAAGGTCGGGCGTCCCTCACGCGTGACCGGGCCCGCCCTCGGCTCGTTGACCGGTCATGGCGTACGAGGGCAAGGACCCGGTCGACGAGACCGCGAAGGAGCCGGCCGGGCACCGCACCCGCGAGCGCAACGCCGCGGTGGCCATCGCGGTGCTCGCCGTCGTGGTGGTCGGGCTGCTGCTGGCGATCGTGAGCGGCGCGACCGACGCGTTCCGCCCGTAGCCGGCGAACGATCAAGGAACGGGTCGGTCAGACGACGCCGTAGAGCCGGTCGCCCGCGTCGCCGAGCCCAGGGACGATGTAGCCCAGGTCGTTGAGCCGCTCGTCCAGCCCCGCCGTGACCACCTGGACCGGCACCGCGGAGGAGCCGAACGCCTCCTCCATCACGGCGAGCCCCTCGGGCGCGGCCAGCAGGCAGATCGCGGTGATGTCGTCGGCGCCCCGCTCGAGCAGGAAGCTGATCGCGGCCACCAGGGTGCCCCCGGTCGCGAGCATCGGGTCCAGCACGTAGCACTGCCGGCCGGACAGGTCGTCGGGGAGCCGGGTCGCGTAGGTGGAGGCCTGCAGCGTCTCCTCGTCGCGGATCATCCCGAGGAAGCCCACCTCGGCCGTCGGCAGCAGCCGGACCATGCCGTCGAGCATCCCCAGCCCGGCCCGCAGGATCGGCACCACCAGGGGCTTGGGCAGCGCCAGCCGGGTGCCGGTGGTCGGGGCGACCGGGGTGGTGATCTCGAACGGCTCGGTGCGAACGTCGCGGGTCGCCTCGTAGGCGAGCAGCGTCACCAGCTCGTCGGCCAGCCGCCGGAAGGTGGGCGAGTCGGTCCGCTCGTCGCGCAGGGCGGTGAGCTTGTGGGCCACCAGCGGGTGATCGGCGACGTGGGTCCGCATGCGCTCAACCTAGTGCCCGGCCACCGGCGTCCCGAACGGGTGGCGGTACGCCGTCAGGCCGGACGCCCGGCCCCTTGCCCCCTGCCGCTCGGGCCGGATCTCTGCCACGATGCCAACGCAGCGACCGGCCGACGGGCCGACCAGCCGCCGAGGGAGGTGACCGTGCCCGAGGACACCCTGGTCGACTTCGCCGTGGTGGCCTTCCGCGAGGACGGTCGCTGGCAGGTCGGCTCGCTTCCCCACCGGGCCGCCGAGGACATGTCCGCCTTGGTGGCCGCCGTGCGCCAGCAGCCGTCGGAGGGCCCGTCCCTCGCCCTGTGCTCCTACGGCGACGACTTCTTCCTCGCGCTGCGCCCCGACGGCGCCGACGTGCGGGTGCTGGTGTCCGACGTGACCGCCTCGGGGGAGTGGCCGGTCGCCAAGGAGGCTCTGGAGCTGCTCGGCGAGCACCCGCCCGACGACGACGACTTCGAGCACGTGGCGCCGGCCGGCGACCTCGACATCTTCACCGACCTCGGGATGGACGCGATGGAGCTCTCCGCGATCTGCTCCGACCTCGAGCTCTACCCCGACGAGATGCTGGGGCAGGTCGCCACCCGCATCGGCTTCGGCCCCGAGTTCGACCGTGTCGTCGACGACGACCTCACCTGACCGCACCTGACCGCACCTGACCCACCCGCTGGAGACCTCGGTGTCGTACTTCACCGCAGTCCTCGCCCGTGAGGGGCGCACCTGGCGCGCCCACGACGTCGACGTGGAGAGCATCAAAGACCGCGACGAGCTGACCGGGGAGCTGCGCGCCGCCGCCGAGGACGACGAGCCGGTGCTGCTGCTGGTGGAGCGCGAGGACGCCTGGTGGGCCGTCGTGCGCATCGACGGCGACGACGACCCGCGCGTCTTCGTGTCCGACGGCGCCGGGGCAGCGGCTTCCTCCTACTCCGAGCTGCTCGAGCTCGACGTGGACGCCGACGACGACGAGGAGGTCGAGGTGATGGGCGGCTGCGCGGGTGACCTCGACGTGCTCGGCGACCTCGGTACCTCGCCCGAGGCCCTCCGGGAGATGTGCGACGACGAGGTGCCGCCTATGGACGCGCTCGCGACGGTGGCGGAGGCCGCCGGCTTCGCCGAGGTGCTCGACTCCCTACGCTGACCGGTCGTGGCCGGCGCATCGACCTTGCGGACGTACGACGACTGGATGCGCCTCGCCCTCGCCGAGGCCGACGCCGCGCTCCCGTCGGACGACGTGCCGGTCGGCGCGGTCGTGGTCGGGCCGGACGGCGAGGTCCTCGGCCGCGGGCACAACGTCCGCGAGGCCGAGGGCGACCCCACCGGCCACGCCGAGGTGCGCGCCCTGCAGGCCGCCGCCCGCGTGGTGGGGGAGTGGCGCCTCGACGGCTGCACGCTGGTCGTCACGCTCGAGCCGTGCACGATGTGCGCGGGCGCGCTCGTCCTGGCCCGGGTGGGCCGTCTCGTGTACGGCGCCGAGGACCGCAAGGCGGGGGCCGTGGGGTCGCTGTGGGACGTGGTGCGGGACCGCCGGCTCAACCACCGGCCTGAGGTCGTGGCCGGGGTGCTCGCCGACGAGTGCGCCGAGGGGCTCCGGGCCTTCTTCCGCACCCACCGCGAGACGTGAAGGGGCAGCGCGCCGCCCGGTTCCTGTCCGACCGGCTCGGTGTTCGGGTCCGCGCCCGAGCCCGTCGCCAGTCAGCGGTGAGGGGGCGCTCCGGGCGTTTCCGGACCCACCGCGACGTCCGGTAGCCTCACCGGCGGTGGCGTGTCCGAGCGGCCGAAGGAGCACGCCTCGAAAGCGTGTGAGGGTTCACGCCCTCCGTGGGTTCAAATCCCACCGCCACCGCCAGCCGTCGGCGACATTCCCGCAGGTCAGAGGCTTGCGGGGTGTCGCCGAAGTGCTGTCCCAGAGCCCCCTGGTCACAGAAATGGTCACGGGAGCTCCCACGAGTCGGCTACTCCTGGTCGCCGATCACCAGTGCGGCGACCCGAGCGGCCGCGATCGCCTGCATGTCCAGGTCGACGTGGGAGTACGTGTCGAGCGTGATCGACACGTTGGCGTGACCGAGGCGTTCCTGCACGACGCGCGGGTGCACCCCGGCTCTCAGCGCCAACGTCGCATGCGTGTGCCGGAGATCGTGCAACCGGATCTTGGGAAGCCCGAGCCGGCGCACGTGCCGGCCGAAGTAGTAGGAGAACGTCTTGGGATGCAGCGGTCCGCCGTCCTCGAGGCAGCAGACAAGGTCCCCGTCCTGATACGCGCTGCCAGCGGCCAACCGCTCCTGCAGTTGGCGGCGTCGGTGGGCGCGAAGGGCCGACACAGTCGTCGGGTCCAGGGCTACCTGTCGACGGCCCTTGCCGGTCTTGGGAGTGCCCCAGGCCATGCCTGGCTCACCAGTGCGCTGAACGTCCGTGGTGATCAATGTGCGGATGACCGTGAGACGGCCGGCGTCGAGATCGATGTCTGCCCAGCGCAGCCCGAGCACCTCGCCTCGGCGCATGCCTGTTGTGGCCAGCAGCCACCAGGCTCCGGCGAGCCGGTCGTTCTCGACCCCGCCCAGGAACGTTGCCAGCTCGCTGGCCTTCCAGGTTGT
>Ga0210143_1000323_pt1 | contig 10771 bp, 11 predicted proteins | sample MayberryNW_TuleC_2_FD_185527 | JGI IMG/M metagenome (GOLD analysis project Ga0210143, IMG submission 185527) | Wetland microbial communities from San Francisco Bay, California, USA, that impact long-term carbon sequestration - MayberryNW_TuleC_D2... | ecosystem: Environmental > Aquatic > Marine... | reverse complement strand
ATAGTCATCAAATCTTGCCCAAATTCACGCTCAAATTGATGGTTGTGACGAGTGACGATGCTTTAGGTTTCAATAATATTATGGTGTAATGAGTAGCGCTTACAAAAACTAATGCTTCCTGAAAGTCGGATGTTGAAAAGTGATTGGAAAAATTAGACAATAATTTAATCCACCGTTGACATTATATTTTTAAATGAATGAGAAAAAACAAGAAAAAAATTTTCATGATTATAGAAAAGATATCGATATCGCAAAGAAATCAATGCTAGATTACAGTCAAGAATGCCAAGAGAATGCAGAAAAAGAGACAGATACTTTCAAAAAGGAAGTCTTAACGACATTTAGCCGCATGGGTGTCCAAATGGAAGATCTTTATAGTAATATTGAAGTTTTATTGCTTGCCAATCATGTCACAACTAAGAGATTCGAAGATCTTGTTGAGTTAATTTTGGGCTTACAAGAAGTTAAAAATAATCATGAATTAGGCAAACGTATCTCAGAAATTTTATCTAAGGACTATTGATTATGAATGCCTAAACTTAATCACATTGCAAAATTATTTAAATCAATAATCATTCTCTGTAGGTTCACTATGACAAGAGTAACATTTTCCACACCACGAACAAATTTTGCTTGTTTCAGTCTTACAGTTTGGACATATGCTTTCTTGATCATGAACGGAGACTTCATGAAAATTATGAGGAGATCTAATTCTTGTCATATATGATCTATTCTTTTATCAATACTGACTGAATTCTGGCATCAAGTTCTCTAATCTATACTGATTGTATTTTTCGTATATTTCCTTAAACCCTACAGAATAACCATTGCCATAGAGATCTGAAAATAAACTAGGGTTCTTGTCAATAGCATTGAATATGTCTTTCTGCGTTAATATCCCAGTCATTTTATTATCTTTGTCTACTACTACCAATCTCCTGATTTTCTTGTTGTTCATGAGCTTAGCCGCGTCATTAATGGAAGCAGATTGTTCGATCGTAATTATAGGATTACTCATGAGCATCTTAAGTGGCGTCTGGAATAAATCGGGATTTAGTTTACCTAAAATTCGGACAATATCCCGTTCAGTAATAATACCCACAGGCGTTCGGTCTCTGGTGCGACTAACAACTATTACACACCCGATGTCGTTCGCAGACATAATATTGCATGCACTCATAATATTCTGATCCTCGAAATCAGTTTGCACTTTTGGATTCATTAACTTTGAAACCGATACAGTCTCTGAACTCATTTAAGAATTGATAGGAGTTACAGTATTTATTTCTGATGGATTCAGTGTAACGCAGAGCACGAGTTTGTTAAGAATTCCTCTAAGCTTTAGATAAGATTATTTGGTCCCGGCGTTGTTGAAAGCTATTGAAAATCCTAGTTCCTCATGATGGATCATCAGTGTCTGATAAGGCATTAAGAAAAGCAATCTTGTTTGCAAAGAAATTGAAGTATGAAATTTTATTACTTCACATAATAGACCTTAGGCTGTTACAATCTGATTCGATTCTGAAATACATAAATGAAAAAGCTGCACTAGACAAGGCTAAGACACAAATTTTGAAATATTTGAAGGCAGGAAGCGAATCTATGTTGAAAAGCAGGATTGAAGCAGCCAACAAAGAAGGTGTGAATATTCGATTTACATTAGGAATCGGATCCGCACCTAAAGGAATTGTCAGTGTTGCAAAGAGTGAGAAAGTAGATTTCATTATTATAGGCAGCAGAGGGTTATCTAGCGCAGACAGAGAACCAACTAAACTGAGAATTTTAGGTAGTGTTGCAAGAAATGTTTCGGAACTAGCCGAGTGTCCAGTAATGATCGTAAAGTGAGCACTAGAAACTTAAATTAACAATGATTCATAATAAATCTATAAATTGGAATGATTCCAGAAGATAAGAGCAAAAAGTCCGGTACAAAAATCGGATATCGCTTTTCAAAAAATGAATTTACCATTTGTCCGTTGAACCCAGATCAGAATTCTTGCAATGGGTGGCACGATAAAATAGCTGTGTCAATTGCGTGATTCCAATGTTCTTTTACTCATTTCTGACATCTACATTCAAAATCATAGTGGACCCTTAATATTATATTGTTTAAGAAATATCCCACTACCTCCAACTTACTATAACACATAGCGTGCATTGCAATTCATAGCAAGCCTAGTATCCTTATACACTCGAATTCAAATGATACTAATGACTGAATCATACATCAGAGATATGTCTGGTAGAAACAAAAAATTCTTGATATGGAATTTCATGAATGAATTATGCGATAAATATAAAGAAGCACGCAGTAAGCATGTTCCAACTGTGTTTAACATACAAGATTTCAAATCGTTCAACCTACCTATTTTCTCACAAGATAAGAGTTTCATTTTTGAGACACTTAAAGAATATGAACGAGCCAAAGGCTTTATAAAAATCAATGATGATAACGTCGCACCAACAACAAAAGGTTTGCTTCGATTGGTGCTAGCTCAACATGATTGGGACTGAATATCCACAAATTATTATTCTATCATAAACAGTTTGGTGTATATTTTACATGTTCGTAGTCTGATATGGCGATAAATTAGTATTATCAACTAAATTGTTCCGCCTGCTAGAAGGACCAAAAATTTTTCTAATTTAAAATGAGGAGGGAAGAAATAAATTCTCGGTCGATGTATTATGTAATCAAACTAATGTCAACCTCAAGCCAAAATAAATGCAATGAATGTGGTGAGTCGTTTGATTCACCGAAAGAGTTGGACAAGCATCTAAGGCTCAAGCACCGGTCTCTAATAAGAGAATAAACCTCCTGTCCAACATAGTAAGAACGAATTATTAAGGTAGTATCAAGCTATTACTGAAATTATGAGGGCAAAAAAATTTTGTAGCAGTTCTGATACTAATCAGGGTATTATTTATATTTAAAACTACCAAACTTTTGAATTTCGTCTAGTCGTCTATCTTGATCGGTTCAGCACAAAAGCCTAGCGATATTTTAAGGCTATATTGTACGACTCAACGGACTTTCTGCAATTTACAAGATTATGTTTCTGTGTACCGACCTGTGTTAAAATTATTCAATAATTAAAGTTGACGTTATCTAATTCGTTACTTCCTTATTATTCACCTCGCTTGTACGAACATTCTTTATACATACATTTCTAACGAGATCATGTTCAGTGACTAAACCTGCGGGTTTACCGTTTCTATTAACAACAAGCAGTTAACAAGCAGTGAACTTACTTTTTTATCCTTCATTTCCTTTGCAGAGTTTTGAATAGAGACCGATTTTTCTATTGTAAATACATTTTTCCTCATCAGGTCACTTACAGTTGTGGTCATTACTAGAGTAAACACCCCTTACCTTTTAAGATATTTGTATCAGGCACTTTTACTTTAACCGAATCAAATGAATATATCTATATCTGGTTATTTCTGATTTGCTCAATACCTTCTTCAGTTATTCTGATTTTTGGTATTCCGGCATCGATGTTTATGAAGCCATCTTTAACTAAACACTTTACTACGTCATCTACTTCGTTCTTGTCTAGTAAACCTATTTCTTCTCCAATTTCATATTTATCAAAGTACCCTATTTCATTGTCATCGGTTTTTTCATAAACTTTTAACAGAAATTTACCGATAGTTTCGTTAGACATGCTCCATTGCAACTCTCATGTCAAGTTCGTCATATCATCATAAATAAGTTATGTTTGGCTATCGGCACCAAGCACCAAGTTTGACTCAATATAGCTTGCAAAGATATATTCCATTCCATAGCGCTTCATGTTGTTATCCGTTGGCTATGCATCATGTATGTTCCGATAAGTATGAAAGCGCCAGCAGAGATTACAATAGCAATAATTCTTCTGGTCAGCCAATAGGCATAAACAATTGTGAATGTATGCCACCTCCCATCCGTCAATAATGTTGAACCATACCATCCGAGTAATTCGAGTATAAGTAAGATTCCAACAATGATGAATGTTACTCCTAGGCTATATAGCACTACCGCTGGTAACGCATGTTTTCTAACTTCCACCTTTTCAGCCTTACTCATCAGTTATAATTCAGAGCCACAGAATATAATAGTAAAGAGTACAGTGCAATGCACTAAATTATCGAAATATTATAGAAATAATTGATTTTGACTCAAACACACTCACTGGTGGAACGAGCTTCCAGTACCTAAAATCCTTCCTGCAAAATTATGTCGAACGTTCTTGGCACTGGAGACGAAAGTATAATTTTCTATGGTTACGAATAGGTTATCATGCTATGTATTAAGATTGGCATTTTTGTGGCACACTCTTAAAATATTGGTCACCATTACCGAATATGTCAATGATGAATAAGGTTACTGAGTCCGTCTCTGTTTTTTCACAAATCAAGGACAATTGCGTGATTGCAATTTCTGGCTTTAACTTGGCCACCACTCCAGAATATCTTATTCTTGAACTATACAGACACTACAATGAATTTGGACATCCAAAGAATATGTTTATTGTGTCAGATGCACTTCCTGCAGTACCTAACAGGGCTCTTGACTCAATTGCTCAAACCATATACAAAGATGAAAATCAAAAATTTCTACGGGGTATGTTGATGCCTTTTCTGGGATTTTCACCATGGCTTCAAAGGCTTGTGATTGATGACAGAATTGAGTTCTATGGATGGCCGATTGGCATAACTGCGTACTGGTTTAGAGAAGTGGCGTCAGGGCGACCAGGATTAATAACAAAAATAGGCATCGGTACATTCTTGGATCCAACAAAAGAGGGCGGAGCCTTAAATGAAATGGCAAGCAGAAAGATGTCCTGCAAAATTAACATAATAAACATTGAGAACGAGGATTACCTACTCTACCGAGCCCCTAAACCTGATTATGCCTTAATTAGGGCAACAACAGCCGATGAAAGTGGTAACTTATCAATGGAGGATGAAGGTATCAGAGGAACAGTACTTGCTATAGCTCAAGCAACAAAGGCCAGACCAAATCAAGGTACTGTTTTCGCTCAAACAAGATGGTTAACTAAGATGTCCACTATTAACCCTCGAGATGTAGATATTCCGAGTCCTCTCGTGGATTATATTATTATTTCGCCACAAAAGTATCACTGGCAATCTGGAACCATAGAATACGATCCTCGTATCTCTTACCGAACGATACCACCTATAACAGAAAAACTAGTCGCAGAAACCATTACAAAACCAATTGCTCAGTATGAAAGGATAATAGCCAGGAGAATTCTCATCGAACTAATAAAGCTATTCAAGGTTAAAGGTTCTCCTGTGCTAGTAAACTTGGGAATTGGCATCCCGGCCTTAGTATCATCAGTTGCCGCAGAGGAGAATTTAGCGGATTTCATTGTAACAGTAATTGAATCTGGTCCTTGGGGCGGTATCGCATTGTCAGGAACTAATTTTGGTCAGGCCATAAGCCCTTTTGCTCTTTCGACCATCCCCGACATGTTCTCTAATTTTGAAGGAGGGATAATTGACGTGGCCTCCCTGGGTTTTCTTCAAGTTGATAAATATGGAAACGTTAATCCTTCAATATTATCAGATAGAATCTACGGTCCAGGAGGATTTCCGGTAATCGCCGGTGGAGCTCCAAAAAACTATTTCGCAGGGGCATTTACAGCTGGACCAAAAGTAATTGATATTGTAAATAACAGATTATCTATTGTCCATGACGGTTCTCCGAAATTCGTTGATAACGTCTATAAGATTATTTTTAGCGGAGACGAGGCTATGAAATACGAAAAAGAAATTCTATACGTAACAGAAAGAGCTGTTTTTAGGTTGACCGAAAAAGGGCTGACTCTCGAAGAAGTTTCACCAGGCGTTGATATTGACAGAGATATACTGTCTAAAATGGAATTTAGGCCTATCATAGCTACTCCATTAAAGCAAATGGACGAGAGACTTTTCGGTGTTGGAAAATTAGGTCTGAAAGAGGAGATTTTTTAGTTTTAGAATGGATTCTTGTTTCGGATGTTCTCATCCCTCGAACACTTACATGTATAGACAAAGTCAAAGCAGGCGAATCAAGTCAATTGCTAATCTGCAAGTTGCCTGGCAAATTAGGATTTAATGTTCTTGAGATGTTGAATAGACCGTACTTATTTACACTTTCTTAGATTTCCTTCTAATAGACTACTTCCCAAATGGATTGTGACTATATATTCTCACAATTCCATTTTATCGACAAATTGAGATTCGCAATATGGGCAATTTAAAACTAGACTTTACGAGGTCTGATTTTTCTAATTTGATTTATTCAAATTGATTATCCTATCTAACGCAATAGATTATTATTTTATCACTTAGAATGGGCATTCGGCGCTTGCCTTGGCTTGAAAGTCATCAAAAAACCTTTTAGTGCTCATGATTAATTCTGGAACAATGAATTCTGAACTTGACAGTAAAAGAAAGGTGCATCATTTAGGAGGAGGCAAAGAAAAACAGGATCAGCAACGGAAAAAGGGCAAGCTCAATGCTTTTGAAAGGACCGATGCGATTTTCGATCCAGGAACTTTCGTTGAGCTTGATCCGTTCGTACTTCACGATTGCGATGAATTTGGACTGGAAGATAAAAAAATTCTAGGAGATGGAGTACTAACTGGCTACGGTTTGATTGATGGCCGTTTGGTCTACTCATTCCTACATGACTTTACTGTATTAGGAGGATCTTTGGGTCTCGCATTTTCTTCAAAGGTCTGCAAGATAATGGATCTTGCAATGAAACAGGGTGCACCCATTGTAGGGATCAATGATTCTGGAGGAGCCCGTATTCAGGAGGGAGTAAGAAGTCTTGCAGGTTACGCTGAAATTTTCCACAGGAACGTTCAAGCATCGGGAGTAGTACCTCAAATTTCAGTTATAGTAGGCCCTTGTGCAGGAGGAGCAGTCTACTCTCCTGCGATAACAGATTTTATAATCATGACCAAGTCGGCATACATGTTTGTCACAGGACCGGAGGTAGTAAAGGAGGTGACAAAAGAAAATGTAAACTTTAATGATCTGGGAGGTGCTTCAGTCCATAACGAAAAAAGTGGTGTTGCACATTTTGTTGCGGAGGATGAGTTGGATTGCTTTACACTTCTTCGAAGAATACTTTCTTTTTTTCCTTCAAATAATCTTGAAAACCCACCACGGATAGAACCTCAAGACGACCCTAAGCGACAGAATGAAGAATTAAATTCAGTCCTTCCTTCCAGCTCACACGAGCCATATGATATGCACGAAATTATTAGGAAAATCGTTGATAATTACGATTTTCTCGAGGTCCAGAGACACTGGGCAAAGAACATCATAATAGGATTAGCAAGACTTGATGGCAATACTGTTGGTATAGTGGCGAACAATCCTCAGGTTCTTGCAGGGGTACTTGATATTGACTCTTGCGATAAAGCTGCGCGGTTTGTTAGATTCTGTGACTGTTTTAATATCCCTCTAATCGCATTTGTTGATGTCCCTGGTTTTCTACCTGGAACCTCTCAGGAGTGGGGAGGAATAATAAGGCACGGAGCAAAGCTTCTGTACGCTTTTTCGGAAGCTACCGTTCCGAAATTTAGTATCATAACGCGTAAAGCTTACGGTGGAGCTTATTGTGTATTAAACAGCAAGCACATAGGAGCAGATTATAACTTTGCATGGCCTAGCGCCGAAATTGCGGTTATGGGTCCAGAAGGGGCTTGTAACATAATCTTCAAGAAAGAAATATCCGAATCACCAACACCGGATCAAAGAAGAAAGGAGTTTGCTGAAGACTATAGGATTAAATTCTCAAATCCATACGTGGCTGCATCCCGTGGATACATTGATGATGTAATAGAACCGGAACAAACACGTTCTAGATTGATATCTTCTCTCAAGTCAATTTATAAAAAAAGGATCGGCAGGCCCCTCAGAAAACATGGTAATATTCCTGTTTAGGTCTATTTATTTTGTTCCTTTGAAGAGTAGGCAAACCCGTACAACATAATTTAAATCTGGAATTCCATTACTGCTACTTCTAAATTACTTATGAAATCTGCAAATGATGTAATTAAGAAACTATTTTTTAAGGGCTTTGACTGAAAATATTAAAACATGAAGCTACTTATCGCAAACAGGGGAGAAATCGTATCAAGAATAGTCAAGAGCTGTAGGAAACTTGACATAATTCCTTGCGGGGTATATTCTGAGGCAGACAAAAATTCTATTTATGTGAAATTCCTTTACGAAGCCCAGAACATAGGAGGATTGGCTGCAAGTGATAGCTATCTGAGAATGGACAAGATGGTAGGCGCCGCCTTGCAATTGGGGTGTGATATGATTCATCCAGGCTATGGATTTCTTGCTGAAAATCCAGAGTTCTCTGAAGTTTGCAAAAGAAAGGGCATCATTTTTGTCGGCCCCTCTCCACAAGTTTTGAAAATTTCTGGTGATAAATTGAGAGCTAAACAAGTTGTTTCCAGAATTGCACCTGTCTTAGAGGCAAAAGAAGTTTCCACGCAAGAAGAGGCCTTGAAGGTAGCCAAGGAAATTGGATATCCCGTTATATTAAAGGCCGCAAGGGGCGGAGGTGGGAGAGGGCTTAGAATTGCTAGCTCGCAAGAGGACATAAGCAAGGTCTTTGAATCATCTAGAAAAGAATCGATGATTAGCTTTGCATCAGACCGCCTCTTTATTGAAAAATATTTGGAACGTCCTAGACACATAGAAGTCCAGATTCTTGGAGACGGTCAAAATATAATCAATCTTGGAGAGAGGGAATGCTCTATTCAACGGCGCCATCAAAAGCTGATAGAGGAAACACCGTCGCCGGCCCTGACAAACGAGATGAGACAGAGAATCACTGACACCGCAACTGACATAATGAAAGAAATGAAATATGATAATGCAGGAACGGTCGAATTTCTGTTTAAGGATGAGCAGTTTTATTTTATGGAGATTAACTCTAGGATTCAAGTAGAGCATCCCATTACCGAGCAGGTTACAGGTATCGATCTAATTGAGCAACAGCTAAATATTGCCTCGGGAACTGGTCTGACAATAAAACAAGAAGATGTAAGGCCAAGAGGGCATGCCATAGAGTGTCGAATTAACGCAGAACATCCCTTAACGTTTATACCTTTTGGAGGTAGAATAAAATCTTTTGTTCCTCCCTACGATACAAAAAATGTAAGAATTGACACTGCATTGTCCTCAGGTAGCATAGTACCACCATTTTACGATTCCTTAATAGCAAAACTCATATGTTTTGAAGATAGCAGAATCGGAACAATTGAAACGATGAAGCGTTCTCTCTCTATGTTTAGGATTTCAGGAATTCCGACCACAATACCTTTTCATATCTCCGCGCTAAATGATACAAGATTTATGGAAGGAATGTATGACACGTCTTTTGTTGATGAATTAACTCCATTTTCATTGAAGGATGGAGAAGTGGCGTCTGCCATTCTATGTCAGTTGCCCAGAAAAGTCAAGTTTTTGGAGAAAAAAAAAGGAAATTCAAATGCGGATATCTGGATTAAAAGTAGATATAGTGACTCAAATTTTGATCAATACCTTTCAAATTCAAGGTGGTTACATGAGAGTTAAGGTTAATGGCAATGACTATGACATAAAGATAATCGGACAGAATGTTATAGTTAATGGAAAGCAAATAACTGCCAAATTCGATGAAGACCAAATTACAATAGAAGGAAAAAAATTTTATTTAGACTACATAGAGGATAGTGATCCTTCTCTGGTGATCGTAAATGGCATGGCATATATCGTTTCAAAGAATTCAGACCTTACAATATCCATGAAAGAACTTAGGGCACCTATAAGCGGTAGGATAATCGAAGTTATGGTTAAAGCCGGAGACGACATAATGAAGGGCCAACAGATCGTGGTTCTTGAAGCCATGAAAATGCAGAATCACATTTATTCACCTACCACAGCCAAAATATCAGAGTTAAGGGTGAAAGAAGGTCAAACTGTTAAGACGGGAGAGATTCTTGCTACATTTCAATAAATTCAATTATCGTTCTGGAGATGTAAAGGCGCTGGTTGTCACTTCCATTTTCTTAGGTCTCCTTCTAATAAGCCGCTTCCCAAATGTATTCTGTCTATATGTTTCGACAATTCCATTTTATCAACAAATTTTGATTCGCAATATGGACAATTTAAAACTGGACTTTGTGAAGTCTGTGGCTTTTCTAATTCGATAAGTTCTACATTCCTTGTTGGCATATTTCCAACAATCGACATTAATGTTGCGACGCCTAATATACTTCCGTGATCCAATATGGGGAGACGTCGCAATTGTTTTTCTCGCATTATTTTGATAGCTTCAATACATGGGGTGTCTTTATCAACTGTAATGAGTGGAGTGGTCATAATTTTTCCGATATTGACCTTGAACATCCCAAGATTCCTGGCAACAGCTCGATAGATAATATCCCTTTCCGTAACAATTCCAACCAACTCACCGGTCTTTGAATTTCTGACAAGGACGCTTGACACTCCTTTGCGTTGCATCTCCTTTGCGGCCTCATTGATACAAGCAGAATCGTCAAGAATGGCGAGATTTTGTTCTAATACTTGAGTAACAGGAGCCATTAGATCTATATCTTCAGCTAATTTCAAACTAACATGTTAGAGAACACATATTTATTAAAAGTATTGTATATTTGAGAAGTCTCGCCAGTAAGTAATAATTAGTTTCTTTGGCTTTTTCAAAATGAAAGCATATACGAGAAAACTCGACCCGGTTGATTCTGTG
>Ga0210143_1000320_pt1 | contig 10789 bp, 8 predicted proteins | sample MayberryNW_TuleC_2_FD_185527 | JGI IMG/M metagenome (GOLD analysis project Ga0210143, IMG submission 185527) | Wetland microbial communities from San Francisco Bay, California, USA, that impact long-term carbon sequestration - MayberryNW_TuleC_D2... | ecosystem: Environmental > Aquatic > Marine >... | reverse complement strand
GCGAGACCGCGAAGAAGTACCGCGAGCTGATGGACCGCTGGAAGGCGGCCGGCCGGGCCCGGCGCGATGTCGAGGACGAGCTCTGGACCCGGTTCCGGGCGGCGCAGGACGTCTTCTTCTCGGCTCGCAGCGAGGTTTTCGCCGCACGTGATGCAGACCTCGCGACCAATCTCGAGAAGAAGCAGAAGCTCCTCGTCGAGGCCGAGGCGCTGCTGCCCGTGACGGATCATCGTTCCGCCCGTCAGGTGCTGCGCTCGGTGCACGAGAAGTGGGAGGCCGCCGGTCACGTCCCTCGCGCCTCGAAGGACTCCATCGAGAACCGTCTGCGCAAGGTGGACGAGGCGGTCCGCGCGGCCGAGCAGGCCGAATGGGCCCGGACCAACCCCGAGGCGCGGGCCCGCGCCGAGGCGACGGTGACCCAGCTGCAGGCGAGCATCGCCGGCCTCGAGAAGGAGGCTGCGGCTGCCCGGGCAGCAGGGAACGAGAAGAAGGCAGCCGACGCGGAGGCGGCCGCGGAGACCCGGCGCACCTGGCTGGTCGAGGCGGAGAAGACGCTCGCCGAGTTCAGCTGACCCACATTGGTCGGCTGGCGGGCGTACGGGTCATCTAGTGCACCGCAGCCCCGCCAGCCCAGTACTTCGGCCGGCGTCGCCTGGCGCGCTCGCCGAGGCCCCGCCCCTCAGTCGGACAGCCAGCGCAGCTGGCGCGCCTTCTCCTCGTCGTAGGACGAGCGGCCGGACAGCCCGGAGGGCACGCCGACCTCCCACCACGCCCCTGCCTCGGTCCAGGACGACGGGTGGGTACGGCACACGACGACCGCCGGGCGTCGCGACGACAGGGCAGCAGACCGAGCCCGCCCGTACGCCGTGGCCAGGTCGTCGACCGTGCCGTCCGGTGCCACCACCTCGACCTGCGCGCCCAGCGACGCGGCGTGCGCTGCGAAGTCGACCCGTAGCCCCGCCTCTGCACCGGGCCCGGCACAGTCGTCGAGCAGGTTGTTGAAGCCGTCGGCGCCCTGGCCGGTCTGCAGCCGGTGGATGACGGCGTAGCCGCCGTTGTCGCACACCACCGCGACGAACGGGTGACCGGACAGCGCGGCGGAGTAGAGCTCGGAGTTGAGCATCAGGTAGGAGCCGTCGCCGAGCAGGGCCGTCACCAGCCCGTCAGGGTGGGTCGTGGCCCGGGCCATCGCCGCTCCCCACGGGCCGGCCACCTCGTACCCCATGCAGGAGAAGCCGTACTCCAGGTCCATCGTGGCGCCCGATGTCGCACCGCCGCGCGGCGTCGACCCGGTCCGCCACCCGCCGTGCAGCTCACCCGGGAAGCCGCCCGACGACCCGAGCACGTAGTCGTCCGGCCCGCTCGCGTCGTTGACGACGCCCACCACCTGCGCGTAGGTCAGTGACCCGTCCGGAGCGACTCCCTTGCGCAGCCCGTCGACGTGCGCGTCCCACAGAGCCCGCTCGGCGCCTGCCCGCGCGCTCCAGGCCGTGTCGACCGACCAGCCGGCCAGCGCCGGTGCCAGCTCCTCGACAACCGCGAGCGCGTCGCCGACCACGGCGTGCGCACCGTGCTTGACCGCGTCGAAGCGCGCTGCGTTGACCGTCACGATCCGCACCGACGGCGAGAACACCGTCCACGACGCGGTGGTGAAATCCTGCAGGCGGGTGCCGACGGCCAGCACGACGTCGGCCTCGGCCGCGAGGGTGTTGGCCGACGTCGACCCGATGATGCCCAGCGGTCCGGCGTGCAGGGGGTTGTCGTGGGCGACGGCCGTACGTCCGGCAGGAGTCTCGACGACAGGGATGCCGTGGGCGTGGGCCAGTCCGACGACGGCGTGACCGGCACCCGAGTAGCGCACTCCCCCGCCCGCCACGAGCAGCGGCCGCTCCGCCGAGCGAAGCAGGGCCACCGCCTCGGCGACCGCCTGCGCGTCCGGCCGCGGCCGGGGCACGCGGTGCACCCGCTCGGCGAACATCGCGACCGGGAAGTCGTGCTCCTCCGCCTGGACGTCCTGCGGGAGGGCGAGCACCACCGGTCCGGTGTCCGCCGGGTCGGTCAGCACGCGCACCACCTGCGGCAGGGTCGACAGCAGCTGCTCCGGCCGCACCACGCGGTCGAAGTAGCGCGACACCGCGCGGAACGCGTCGTTGACCGACGTCGTCGGGTCGCCGAAGTGCTCGACCTGCTGCAGCACCGGGTCCGGCGCCCGGCCGGTGAAGGTGTCGCCCGGCAGCAGCAGCACCGGCAGCCGGTTGGCGTGCGCCAGCCCGGCGGCCGTCACCATGTTCAGCGCTCCCGGCCCGACCGACGACGTGGCAGCCATCACCTGACGGCGGTCGGTGGCACGGGCATAGCCGACCGCGGCGAGCGCCATGCCCTGCTCGGTCTGGCCACGCCAGGTCGGCAGCACGTCGCGCACCTCGTGCAGCGCGGTGCCCAGACCGAGGACGTTGCCGTGGCCGAAGATGCCGAACACCCCGGCGAAGAGCGGCACCACGGTGCCGTCGAGCAGCTCGCTGCGCTGGGCGGTCATCCAACGCACCAGCGCCTGCGCGGTCGTCAGGCGCACGGTGGAGGTCGTCACGGGGCACTCCTCACGGTTCCTTCGCCGACGATCCCGGCGGCACCGGTCACCGGTACCCGCGGGTCGCGCGTCTCGCCGTCCCACCTGCCGCGCACCCAGCCGTGGTCGGGGTCGTCGCAGAACGCCATCGACCGGTCGGCGCCGGGGCCGGCCAGCACGTTGAGGTAGTACATCGGGTAGCCGGGCGCCGCGACGCACGGCCCGTGGTAGCCGTGCGGCACCAGCACCACGTCGCCGTCGCGCACCTCGACGTCGAGGTCGATCGGCTCGAGCCCGGCCTTGTCGTGCTCGGTCGTGGTGTAGGTGCGGTGCAGCCCGAACCCCTGTGCCGACGGCGTCACCTGGTCCGGCCCGGCGATCCGGTAGTAGTAGATCTCCTCGTTGACGACCTCGCACGGCTCGGTCACGTCGTGCTTGTGCGGCGGGTAGCTGGACCAGTTGCCCGGCGGTGTCAGGAGCTCGCACGCCACCAGCTTCTCCCCGTGGTCCCACGCCCCCGGGATGCCGAATCCGGTCACCTGCCGGGTCGCTCCCCCCGCCCCGCGCACCTCGACCGGCACGTCCTCGGCCGGCCCGTACGCGGGTGGCCGGCGCCGCTCGCAGACCGCCGACGGCAGCGCGACCTCAGCGCCGTCGACGCTGAGGAGGGTCAGCACGCTGTCCCGCCCGGCGTAGGCGAAGTCCGTCACGCGGGTGAACACCGAGTCCCGACCGACCAGGTCGTACGTCGCCTCGCGCTCACCGGGCGCGGCCTCGGCGGCCACCCTGACGCGCAGGCCGCCCGACAGGGGCAGCACGAACACCTCCGCGTCGCTGGTCCGCACCGAACGCTCGACGCCCGGCTGCAGGGCCACGACCCGCAGGCCGGTGTGGGTCCAGCCGGCCTCCTGCGGCGTCACCCTGACGAGGTCGCCGTCCTCCGGGCCGGTCAGGCTCCCCCGCGGGTGGACCAGCCTCACGGCCGCTCTCCGTTCGCCGCACGGAGCACCCGGCCGGCCGCCGCGACCGCCCCGCCGACGTCGCCGTCCGGCGGGTAGAGCAGGGCCCGGCCGACGACCAGCCCGCGCACCGCCGGCTGCCGCAGGGCCCGGCCCCAGGACTGCAGGTCGGCGGCCGGGTCCGGGCCGGGCACGCCGCCCAGGACGACGCACGGCAGCGTCGTGGCGGCGAAGACCAGCTCCGGGTCTTCGCACGAGGGCAGCTTGAGCCAGGTGCTGCTGCTGGTCACGCCGAGCGCCGACGCCACGGTGATGGCCCGCACGAGGGAACCCGAGTCACGACGGAGACGCAGCACCCCGTCCGCGCCGCGCTCGTAGGGAAGGGGCTCGACCATCGCCAGCAGACCGCGCGACGCCAGGTCGCTGACGGCCCGCGCGCAGGCCTCGATCGTCGGCGCGGTCCCCGGGTCGGCGTCGTCGATGCGCAACAGCATCTTGCCGCCCTCGAGCCCGAACCGCTCGGCCGCGTCGGCGTCGTAGCCGGTGAACCGGTCGTCCATCGTCCACGTCGCGCCGTCGAGGCCGCCGCGGTTCATCGAGCCGATGACGACCTTGTCCTCGAGCGCGCCGAGCAGCAGCAGCTCCTCGACCACGTCCGGCGAGCCCAGCACGCCGTCGACCGACGGGTCGGCGAGCGCGGTGACCAGGCGGGCCAGGAGCGAGCGCCGGTCGGCCATGGCGAGCGGGTCACCGCCGGTGCCGAGGGCGCCGCGCGCCGGGTGGTCGGCGGCGACCAGGAAGAGGGTGCCGTCCTCGGACAGGATCCGGCCGGGACGGCGCCGGTCGGCGTAGGCCTTGGCCACCGCTGCCGGGTCGGTCGCGCGGGCCGCGAGCAACGCCGCCCACTGCTCGTCGGTGATGGCCGTCGCGAGGTCGGTCACGAGAGGCTCCGCTGGCTGTCCACGAGGTCCTCCAGCTCGGCGAGCGTGGGCATCGCGTCGGCGCAGGCCAGCCGGGAGGCGACGATCGCGCCCGCGGCGTTGGCGTGCACCGCGATCTCGACCGGGTCCCAGCCGGCGAGCAGCCCGTGCACGAGTGCCGCGCCGAACGCGTCGCCCGCCCCGAGGCCGCACACCACCTCGACCAGGTGCGGCTGCACGGTCGTCATGCCGCCCCGGGTGGCGACCAGCACGCCGTCGGCGCCCTGCTTCACCAACGCCAGCCGCACGCCGCAGCCGAGCAGCCGGCGGGCCGCCTCGACCGGGTCAGCGGTGCCGACCGCCACCTGCGCCTCGGCGCGGTTGCCGACGACGACGTCGACGTGCGCGAGCATCGCCTGGTACTCGTCGTGGGCGTGCTGCGGCGACGGCCAGAACATCGGCCGCCAGTCGAGGTCGAGCACCGTGTGCCGACCGCTCCCCTCGACCGGTCGGCCACGGCGGCGCAGCATCTCGAGCTGCGTGGTGCGCGCCGGCTCGACGGACACCCCGGTGCCGGTCACCCACAGCAGCGGCACGTCGCGGACCACGTCCCACGGCACGTCGTCCTCGCGCAGCACGAGGTCCGGTGCGACCGGGTCGCGGTAGAACAGCAGCGGCGGGTCCTCGGGCGGGTCGAGCTCGCAGAAGACCACCGGCGTGTGCAGGCTGGGCTCGGTGCCGACGTAGCCCGGGTCGACGCCGAACCCGGTGAGCGCCGCTCGGACGTACGTCCCGAAGCCGTCCGCGCCGACCTTGGTGAGGACCGCCGACCTGCGCCCCAACCGGGCTGCCCCCACCGCCACGTTGGTGGCCGTGCCGCCGAGGGACTTCGCGAACGTGCGCACCTCGGCCAGCGGGCCGGTCTGCTCGGGGTAGAGGTCGACCCCGACCCGGCCGACGGTGAGGACCTCGAGTCCGGTCGAAATCACCGCTCCCTCACCATCGGCCGCATCGGGTGCTCCTGGTCGCTAGCTGGACGTCGGGAAGTGGAAGCTGGAGCCGGCGGGGTGCTCGACCTGCGGCCACCGCGAAGTCACCACCTTGGACCGGGTGTAGAACGCCACGCCGTCGACGCCGTGGATGCGGGACTGGCCGAACAGCGAGTCCTTCCAGCCGCCGAAGGAGTAGTAGGCCATCGGCACCGGGATCGGGACGTTGATGCCGATCATGCCGACCTTGACCCCGCGCTGGAACCGTCGCGCCGCCTCTCCGCTGGAGGTGAAGATGGCGGTGCCGTTGCCGTAGGGGTTGGCGTTGATGACGTCGATGGCCTCGTCGACCGTCGTCGCCCGGACGACGGAGAGGACCGGGCCGAAGATCTCCTCGCGGTAGACGTCCATCTCGGTGGTCACCTGGTCGATGACGGTCGGGCCGACCCAGAAGCCGTTCTCGTGGCCGGGCACCAGGTACCCGCGGCCGTCGACCGCGAGCCGGGCGCCCTGCGCCTCGCCGGTGCCGATCAGTCCGGTGATGCGGTCGCGTGCTGCCGCGGTGACGACGGGCCCCATCTCGCTGCCCTCGTCACGGCCCGGCCCGACGCGCACCTTGCCGGCCTTGGCCACCACCGCGTCCACGATGCTGTCACCGGCGTCACCGACGGTGACCGCGGCCGAGATCGCCATGCAGCGCTCGCCGGCCGAGCCGAAGGCTGCTGCGACGAGGTGCTCCGACGTGTAGTCCACGTCGGCGTCCGGCAGCACGATGGCGTGGTTCTTGGCACCACCGAGGGCCTGCACCCGCTTGCCGTGCGCGGTGCCCTGGTCGTGGATGTACTTCGCGATCGGCGTGGACCCGACGAACGACACCGCCGCGACGTCCGGGTGCTCGAGGATCGAGTCGACGGCCTCCTTGTCGCCGTGGACGACGTTGAAGACCCCGTCGGGCAGACCGGCCTCGGCCCACAGCTCGGCGACCAGCACGGAGACCGAGGGGTCGCGCTCGCTGGGCTTGAGCACGAAGGTGTTGCCGCACGCGATGGCCACCGGGTGCATCCACATCGGGACCATCACCGGGAAGTTGAACGGCGTGATCCCCGCGACGACACCGAGCGGCTCGCGGAAGCTGAAGACGTCGACGCCGGTGGAGACCTGGTCGGAGTAGTCGCCCTTGACCAGGTGCGGGATGCCGCAGGCGAACTCGACGACCTCGAGGCCGCGCTGCACCTCGCCCAGCGCGTCGGACACGACCTTGCCGTGCTCGTCGGAGATCACCTCGGCGAGGTCCCGAGCCCGGCGGGTGACCAGCTCGCGGAAGGCGAACAGCACCTTGGTGCGCTGCGAGAGGGACGACTGCCCCCAGCCGTCGAACGCCTTCCTCGCCGACGTGACGGCGGTGTCCACGTCGGCCCGGCTCGCCAGCACGACCTGGGCCTGCTGCACTCCGGTCGCCGGGTTGTAGACCGGCGACGTCCGGCTCGACGTCCCCGCAGTCGTCGCGCCGTCGATCCAGTGCTCGATGGTCCTCACGGGGTGACCTCTTCCTCGCAGGGCGGCTGCGGTGGGCCGCAGCCCCGACCTTGACCGCACAACACTAGAGCGCCAGCCCGCGCAGGTGGTCCACGCTGACGCGGACGTCCCCGACGGCCCGGTCGGCGTCGGCCTCGGAGCCGAGGACGGTGTCCTGCTCCATGACGTACCACCCGTCGTAGCCCGCCCGCTCCAGGGTGGTGACGATCGCGGCGATGTCGACGTCGCCCTGGCCGAGCGGCCGGTACATGCCCGCGGCCACGGCCTCGGTGTACGTCGCGCCGCCCGACTGCACCCGCTCGGCCCACGCCTGGTCCACGTCCTTGAGGTGCGAGTGGACGATGCGGTCGGTCGCCTGGGCCGCGAGGGCGACCGGGTCGCTGCCGCCGATCAGCAGGTGGCCGGTGTCGAGGCAGAGCGGCACCGCCGAGCCGTCGAGCACCCGGCTGACGTCGTCGGCGGTCTCCACCATGGTCCCGACGTGCGGGTGCAGACAGGCCCGGACCCCGCGGCCGCCGGCGTGGTCGGCCAGCCGGTCCAGCTCGCCCAGCAGCCTCCGCCAGTCCGCCGCGTCGAGCTCGGGCCGCGCGTCGTAGCCGTCGGTGCCGCTCGCCGCCGCCAGCACGAGGACACCCGCACCGGCGGCCAGGAACGAGTCGAGCGCCCGGTCGACGCCGGGCCGCGGGTCGTGCCCGTCCACGTGCAGGACAACGGGGACGAAGCCACCGACGGCGGCCAGCCCGTGCTCGGCCAGGGTCGCCGCCTTGGCCGCCGGGTCGTCGGGCAGGAAGCCGTCCGGCCCGAACTCAGTGGCGGTCAGCCCCACCTCGCGCATCTCGGACAGCACCCGTGCGGCGTCGAGCTGGTGTCCCCAGCCGGGCACCTCGCAGACCCCCCACGAGATCGGGGCGCCGGCGACCCGGTCGAGCAGCGCGGTCACCGGCGCACCTCGTCGAGGAGCACCGGCCGGTGCTGCGCCCGGGACAGCTCGCAGGCCTCGGCCACGTAGAAGGCCTCCAGCGCGTCGGCGACCGTGCAGCTCGCCTGCTCGGTGCCCGTCACGATGCGGGTGAACGCGGTCAGCTCGGCGACGTACGCGTCGTGGAAGCGCTCCATGAACGCGGGGTACGGCGTCCCGCCGGGGAAGGTGACGCCCGGCTCGACCGACCTCAGGGGCAGCCGGTCGTCGAGCCCCACCGAGAGGCTGTCCGCCGAGCCCAGCACCTCGAGCCGGACGTCGTAGCCGCGCGCGTTGTAGCGCGTCGCGGACACCAGGGCGAAGGCGCCGTCGTCGAGTGTCAGGACGACAGCCGCCGTGTCGACGTCACCGTGCTCGGCGAAGAACGGGGCGCCCAGGTTGGCCCCGACCGCATAGACCTCCTGGACCTCCCCGCCGCTCACCCACCGGACCGAGTCGAAGTCGTGGACACCGCAGTCGCGGAAGATGCCACCCGAGTGCTCGATGTAGTCCGCGGGAGGCGGGGCCGGGTCGAGCGTGCTTGAGCGCATGGTGTGGACCCAGCCCAGCTCGCCCGACGCCACGGCCTCTCGGGCGGCGACGTAGCCCGCGTCGAACCGGCGCTGGAAACCGATCTGCACCTGGACGTCCGCGCCGGCCAGCTTGTCGAGCACGGCGAGCGTGCCGTCGACGTCGGCCGCGACCGGCTTCTCGCAGAAGGTCGGGATGCCGGCGTCGACGCCCGCGAGGATCAGCGGCGCGTGCGCATCGGTCGCCGCGGCGATCACCAGCCCGTCGATGCCCGCCGTGAAGAGGTCGTCCGGGCTCGCGACGCTCAGGACGCCCTTGGCGCCCTCGGCGCCGAGCCTCTCGGCGACGGCCTCGGCCCGCCCGGGCACGGCGTCGGCCACCACCAGCGAGTCGACGTCGGGGATCGCCTGGAGCGTGCCCGCGTGGAAGGCGCCGATCCGGCCGACGCCGGCGAGTCCGATGCGCATGCGGTGACCTCTCGTCGACTGGGTGCCTGGGATCGTTCCGCGCCGGGCGGGAGGGTGTCAATGATTAGACAGAATGTCTTTACATAGTGCCCACGCTGCGAGATGCTCCGCCGCATGACCACGCCCACCGTCCCCCGGGGCAGCGGCGGCGCACCGCTCACCCTCGACCTCGACCGGTCCAGCCCGGTGCCGCTGTGGTTCCAGGCGGCCCAGCAGCTCGAGGCGGCGATCGACCGGGGCGACCTGCGGCCCGGGCAGCGGCTCGACAACGAGATCGAGCTCGCCGACCGGTTCGGCCTGTCCCGGCCCACCCTGCGCCGGGCCATCGAGGCGCTGGTGGGCCAGGGACTGCTGGTGCGCAAGCGCGGTGTCGGCACCCAGGTCGTGCAGAGCCAGGTCAAGCGCCCGGTCGAGCTGTCCTCTCTCTTCGACGACCTGGCGAGCAGCGGGCGGGCACCTTCGACCGCGGTGCTCTCCTGCCGCGAGGAGCCGGCCGACGAGTCGGTGGCCGGCGCCCTCGGCCTGCCGGTGGGTGAGCCGGTGGTGGCGGTCGAACGGCTCCGCTCGGCGGACGGCGCGCCTCTGGCGATCCTGCACAACTGGCTGCCGACCGGCGTCGGGGAGCTGACGGCCGACCTGCTCGCCGAGCACGGGCTCTACGCGCTGCTCCGCCGCTACGGCGTCCACCTGCGGATCGCCAACCAGCGGATCGGCGCTGCGGTGGCCGACGCAGGTCAGGCCCGGCTGCTGGGCAGCCGCACGGGCGACCCGCTGCTCACGATGGAGCGGGTGTCCTACGACGACACCGGCCGGCCGGTCGAGCTCGGCCGGCACCGCTACCGGGCCGACGCCTACAGCTTCGAGATCACCGTCGTCGGCAGGTGACGGGCCGGCTACCGGCTACCCCCTCGTTCCGGGCGCACCGGCCGGGCAACACGAATCGGGCGTGTCACGGCCGAGCCGGTGGCGGCACCTCCGTCGCACCGACGTTTCCGCCGAAACGCATCGCGCAGAACGAAGCCTCTGCTCGAGGCAATGGACCTCGCCTTGCGCAGGTTAGGCATCAACGGAGCGTGCCGCGGCGACCGGCACCAGCAAGATTGCTCCGATCATGAAGATGCCGCGCAGAAAGGTACCCGCGGCGCTCAGCGCCTTGTGCCCGCTTCCACTCCGGGCGACTCAGCCGCCAAGGGATCGGGTGCGTAACGGCGCCTCTGGCCGAGACGGCCGCGGCTTGCGCTGATCTCACGGCAGTGGAGCGTCGTGCGGCCATCGGCTATCGCTGAATCTGCTCCGATCACGAAGGATCCGCGCAACGTGTCACTTCGGGTCCTCGCAGGCCCGACGCCCAGTCGGGCGCATCACCTGTTCGCAGCGGTCTATCCGGAGGCCCTGTCGCGAAGGGTCAGCGCTCGTCGCCTGACCGGATGGGGGTGGACCTGCCGGGGTTACTGGCTGCTGTCAGGCGCAGCACCGGCTGCATTGGCTCGGGCGCGCTCGCTCGCGATGTTCGCCCTGAGCTGCGCCTTTCGAATCTTGCGCGCACGCCGGTCCTGTGGGTCTCGGCGTGTCCTCCACGCTGCCTTGAGATGACTGATCGCGCCCATGTAGCCCCGCCTTCTCCCGGACCCATCTCGCGGGTCGCAACTGTCATCACTCTGCGCCGGGTGCGCCGCGACAGCAACCGAGCGTCGGTCGGTAGTGGTTACCCTCTGGGTCAGGCCGGCAACGGGACCGCATGGACGCGACATCGGGTGGCGAACGGGTCCTTCCACGCACAAAGGTTCTCCGATGGTGCCGATTCGGCCACGACCCTCACCGGGCAAGGCGACAGCGCCGAGCACAGTGCCTGGGTATCCCGCC
>Ga0210143_1000315_pt1 | contig 10876 bp, 11 predicted proteins | sample MayberryNW_TuleC_2_FD_185527 | JGI IMG/M metagenome (GOLD analysis project Ga0210143, IMG submission 185527) | Wetland microbial communities from San Francisco Bay, California, USA, that impact long-term carbon sequestration - MayberryNW_TuleC_D2... | ecosystem: Environmental > Aquatic > Marine... | reverse complement strand
TTTTGCAGGCGAGGGTCTCCTTAAAAATGAAAAATACACAGTCTATAGTATTAACCTTTAATATCTTTGAGTTATATATATAATATTATGTCTTCAACTAAAAAAGATGAAATAAAAGAAAATACTAATCAATTTAAAGAATCTACAGATAGATACGTTGACCAACAGAAACAACAAATTAAGGATACAGCATCTAATGTATCAGACACGTCAGAAAAGATTAATGAAAATGTAAATAAATTTCAAACAGATAATAAAAGAGTTTTTGAAAAGAATGCAGATACTTTCAGGAGATACCAAGAACAGATCAACAAAACAACACAAGAAATATCAAACAACACCATAGAGTTACAGAAAAATGTCTTTGATACATATCAATCATCATACGCTCAATTTTGGAATAACATCTACAAATCATACTGGGAAAACTTCAATATTCCAGAACGATATTCTGAAACATACAACACATTAAACAAAAATATACAAGATTATACAATTAATACAACAAATTCCATTAATGAAATCATTGTAAGTGGAGTTGAAAATTTTAATAAATCACTAGAACTTACACAAAGATATTACAATGATATCACGCAAAATAACTTTAATTACGCAAGAAAAATAGAAAGATCATCAGCGTATAACAGATAAATAAAAAAATAAATTTCTTTTTCTTTTCGATTAATTGATTGAATAAAGTATATTTCCATGAATCAACTTTTGTCAATATCTATGTATGAATTGAATCTACTTTCTATAGGTATTAAATGTAAAACTATTCTAAGGTCTAAACTATTATTAATACATTCATAATTTTTAAAAAAAAAGACAGTGAATGACAGTTACTTTATTTGGTAATATTTACATTTAAAAATTAGTTTTACTACAAGAATGTAAAGAGGATATTATAATGATAGTAGGTAATAAATTACTTTTAATTGCAATTGCTTTACCATTAGTTACTCTTTTGGTTATAGGTACAAAAACTTATGAAAACATAATATCTTTTCAACAACAAACAAAATTTATTGAAGAAACACATAAAGTAATTCTATCATTACAAAATTTACTTACTCTAATAATTAATGCTGAAACTGGACAGCGTGGTTTTATTATTACTGGAAATGAGACATATTTAGAACCATATACATACTCATTAAACAATTTAAATTCGACAATTGCAAGACTTGAAAAATTAATTGACGATGAACATTCAGATCTATTACAAAATGCAAAGCTCAATATTTATCCTCTTCTTCAGGGCAAAATTTCTCAGATGGAAAAATCATTAGATACAATGAAAACGCATGGATTTAATGCTTCGGCAGAAATGATCTTAAGTGATGAAGGAAGAATATTAATGGACCAGATTAGAAATAATATTTCCTTAATTATTAATGAAGAAGAAAAGATACTTCAAAATAATACAAATCAATCAGTCGTCGATGGACAAAATTTGCTTTTCATATATATTATAGGAATAATGATTTCAATTACGATAACTACAGTCGCTATAATTCTTACATATTCGCAATTGAATGTAAAGCATAAACAAATTACAAAGTTGTTAAAAATAGAGATAGATAAAAAAACCAAAGCGTTACAACATTCTAATATATCCTTGAAGCAATTGAATGAGGAACTCAAAAGACAAGATATTATGCAAAAAGAGTTCATAAATATAGCAGCACATGAATTGCGTACACCAGTCCAATCAATTGTTGGATACCTAGAAATGGTCAAAAGTTTTCCTGAAAATTTTAAAAAATATTTAGAACCATTAGAGCGAAATTCAGAAAGACTATATCGATTAACAGAAGATATTCTAGATATAGCAAGAATTGAGAGCAATAACTTAAATTTAAACAAGGAAAAATTTGACATCAATCAAATAATAAAAGAATCAATAGATGAATTAGCAAATAAAATTAGGAATGAGAAAAAAAATGAATTTAAACTTATATGCTTAGACGAAAGTTCCCAAAAATATTCTACTAGAGATAAAGAATTATTTGTATACGCAGATAAAAATAGAATACAACAAGTAATTTCAAATATGCTCAATAATGCATATCAATTCACTGAAAATGGCAAAATCACTGTCAAAATAAAAAAAGACTATAGGAATAAACAAGTAAAAATAAGTGTGCAAGATAATGGTAAAGGAATAGATAAAGGAATTTTGCATACTTTGTTCCATAAGTTTACAACAAAATCAGAGATAGGAACTGGACTTGGTCTATATATTTCAAAAAATATCGTCGAAGCTCATGGTGGAACTATAAGTGGTTATAATAATCCAGATGGAAAAGGTGCAACATTTGAATTTACTCTTATACTTGAAAATTCTAATAACTAATGTAATTTGGAAAGAGAAAAAAAGATAAGATGAAGATATATCGATATGAACTGTTTTACTATTATTAGAATAAAAAAAGGATCTTAAGGATAACCTCATGGTGGATTGTCAAAATAAAACTATACTCGTCACTATATTCTTAATTTCTAATAAAAAATGTCCCTAAATTATTAAAAAATATATAGAAAATATATTTACAGTGATCTGACAAGGAAAGATCTGGTCTATCATAATATAATATGCTATTATTTTAAATAACATAACCATCTATAAGATTGGCGATACCTTCATCTTTCTTTTTTTTGTATTAATTCTTACAATTATAAAATTAATTATTGTATATAAAAGCTGTATAAAGAATTACATAATAATGTTACAATTCAACTAATCGTACTAAAAGAGTAGTTGTGTTTGACAGATCTAAATAGATGCTTAAAAATAATTCAGAAGAATTGTTTAAAATTAATAACAATAACAATAGTATATAATATATATAGATGACTCAAATCCAATTTTAAAAATAATAATAATTATTATGTCATATCGAATAATAGTTCATTAGTTGCAGATAAGAAATTTAGAAATAATAAATACTCAATTCTGTTCTTTAACCAGATTGAGTTTAGTATACAAAATAAATAGATAAACATTATAATCATCATTGATTTTCTTATTTGTATGATTGATAATATTGGAGGAATAGTAATATTTGTATCAAATCAAGCAAGGCGATAGAATTTTATACTCAAAAACTTGGATTTGACATTAAAGGTGAATATCCTTATAAGATTACAAAATGGATAGAAGTGGCACCTAAAAATTCTACATCTACGATAAGTTTGATGGAACCACATTCAGATATGATGACAAATGAAGAGATGGAACAAGCAAAAAAAGAATAGGAACTATGACGAACCTTTGGTTTTATACCAAAAATATAGATGAAACATACAAAGAATTGCAAGAGAAGGAAGTACATATCACAGAACCAAAAAAAACAGGATTGGGGTGGAATAATGTCACAAATTAAAGATCAAGATGATAATATTTTAACATTGATTTCTTCCTATGAAGACCACAAGCATATTAAATAAATAATTATTATTTTACAATAAAATCCTTAATATTATTAGATTTATTTTAAATAATTTAATCAAATATTGGAGTATTATTCATGGTTGAATTGTCTTGTACATAAGATAATGGAATATTTTGCATTGAATCTTTCTGAGGTTTTTTACTATTATACTTTATAGTACAATATTCGAATTATTCGAATATTACTCCAGAAAATGGTTATTTGTTCATTCTATATCTGTTATACTATAGATTACTAACAATTTTATTCACTTGCTCACTTTCATTTTTTCATTCATTCTAAAGTTGTACCAGAATACATTTATGTAAACTATTGGTACTTTTCTCTGTTGTTAAGAAATGACAATAGTCCTGGAACATTTTATAATAAACCTAGATTATTGGTATTAATCGCAAGTATTGTTCTTTCTCTTTCTGTCGTTCCATTTATTCTACCTCACTTATTTCATCAACACATGATATATCATATTCTAATACATCTTGTTGCTTTGATAATCTCTCAATTTCTTGCTGTTGTATCTATAATGGCTTATCTCAAATGTAGAACCAGTCGTATATTTTTCATGATGTTAGGCTTTATTTCACTGGTTATTGCTGAGTATGTATATTTATTAAATTCAACTGAAGATATTCATTCACTCTTTATTACTCAAGCTAATATTGAGACATCTCATCTTATCTTGCTGATAATGATTATCTTCTTTGGTATCTCTTTTCTGAAAAGTCCTCAGGCGAGGTAAGCAGGTATAGTAGTATGTCTACAATTAATAATCATAGAGAAACGTATTCAACTCAAGATAAAATTGTTAAATATATTAATGAAATTCCTGGAATAAGATACAGAGAACTGTTAAGAATGACTGGACTTTCTAATGGGGTTTTATCCTATCATTTAAGATCTCGATAATTCTGGAAAGATAAGAGTAAATCGAGTTAACAATAGAATTATAAGATATTTCTCTTATGATGTTTCCTCCAAAGAATCTTATGCAATTGGGTTATTACGACAAGAAACTACTCGAAAAATTATCCTGTATATACTAGATCATGGAGCATGTGGATTTCACGATATCATAATACATACAAAAAAAGTTCCTTCTACTATATCATGGCATATGGCAAGATTAAAAACTGCCAATATTGTAAGGTACGTAAACAGAATGAATTCAATTATTATGAGATTGGAATGGATAGATTGATACTCCAATACCTACTATCTAAATACACACGTAGCTTTACAGAAAAGATTGTTGATAATTATGTAGATATGATTAACGAATTCTAAGAGTAAAATGGTAGATTAATTTCGTGATTTATTCAACATTTTTGATTTAGTCATTCAACAATTATTATTCTAATAAGAATAAAGGTGATCCAAACCATTATTGATAATCATTGATAAAGTTGAATCTAATTTTACTATTTCTTTACTTTTTTCAAACTGCATGGAGTCCTCCAAATCTCATCTCTTCATCGAATCATAGATTTTACATAGTAAAATCAAGATCAAGTAAAATATGAAAAGATTTGAAACGTAAAGTTTTAAATATATTTCTTATTACATTTAGTATCCTAACTAGATCAGAAAGAGAAAACTTAAAATATTTTCAAATGATGAAAAAATGAATTTAAGACTAACAATTAGAACATTATATAAGAACAAGTTATCAAAAAACAAATAACAAATATTAGAATGGAGATAGACAATAAAGGAATAAAGATAGACAAAGAAGCAATAAACCTAACAATAGGAAAAATTTAGTGAAAAGGAAATAATTTTTCCTTTGTTAACAGGGTATGGTTTTTACTATTAAGCTAAATATTTGTTAGAGCTCATAGTTCGGTTAGGTTAAGAAAAATAGATGATGGGATTGAAAAAATATTGTAAAATGGGCTAGAACATAATGAAATTATATAATGAATAGTACCTTCTACTTAAGTTAACAGGATCAAACTCATAGATATAATTAATACAAAATATCCTTGGGATTATTAAAGATAAAGATAATAAGTTAAAAAACAATCAAAAGATATGGATGAAAATTTAATTGAAAGAAAAAAAAGATTAGAGAAAGAATTAGATAGTAAAGTATCTAATGATTATCGAGAATTCATAAACAAATCAAATGATTTTTTGCAACAATCGAGAGAAAATACTAAAAAATATTATCAAGATTTACTTTCTAGAGAATTAGATTCAATGGAAAACGCTATAAAATCGGGAAGTACACTACAAGCAATGAGTCATAGACTAACGGCAAATGTTTATGAATCAATTCTTCAGAATACTTAATAGTATATGATTCAAAAATAAATTTAATCTATTTTGCTATTAATATAAGGATGATTCTTTTTATATTGAAGATTTAAAAAATTATAAAACAATGCTTAGACCAAAATAGACAATAAACACTATCCTAAATTACTAAAATATCCTTTCATTAGGATCGATTCAAATTATCTTTATAATAACAATAATTTATGTTTAATAACAGTTAACTACTATGAATGCTATTAATAAAACATTATGACTCATCATATTGCTAAAATAACTGAGATTGTTGGTAGTTCAGAAAAGGGTTGGGAAGAGGCAGCTCGAGTTGCTTTAGATGAGGCCAAAAAAACAATACGTGAAATTACAGGTATTGAAGTTGTAGACATGACTGCTACAGTGGACCCAAATACAGGTAGTATTACTAAATATAAAACTACGATAAAAATAGCATTTGGTGTAGAACGTTAGAACTAAATTGTGATAATTTTTTCATTCAATTTCCAATAGCTCATTTTCTTAGAATAACATTTTCTACTGACATCCTCAATACAAACATGATACCATCAAATACTTTTCTGTAAGACCATATAGAATGGAACGACCTCTGGTATCATCGGACTATTCATCTGGCAAAACCTTTTCGATTCATTCCAAAGAGGTCTTAATGCGTATAATTGTTCTAACGTGTCGTTTATTCTAGGTTGTGGTTATTCCATTATAATTGTAATATGGGAACTGAGCTATATTCTTGTCTATTTTTAGAATAGGTTCTAACCTAGCACAAACTTTGGATCTTGGATCAAATTCTATTTCTTTTTGTCTCTACAGAAAGACTTCCTTCCATTCATCATAACTTCATCCAGAAGATTATACAATATTCTAATAGGTTATTTTAACCTGAGAGTATCAAATCTTTTCTATAACCTACTATTTAATAGTTATTAATATATCAAAGGATACTTTGAAATAGTAGGTCTATTAATATAACAATAATAAATTGTATAAATTTCAATTCTTTCTAATAGAAAGAAAGAGAGGAACAATAAATTAATGCCAATAGTACCCAAAACCAAAAGCGTATACAACTCTAGTATATTTGAAATTAAAAATAACAACTTAGAAGAAGGTATAGAATGTTTTAGTCAATGGTTGTCAATTGAAGAAGGAAATAGTGAAGATAGTAACAAGAATGTTCAATTAACACTTATCGTATCTGAAAAGAAAAATAACAAATTGTTACTTCATGATAATATTCACAATTCGGATATTGAGATTGTTTTCACTGATGGCGTTCCATTCTGTAACTTGTGTCGTACAGATGATTGTGTACATGCAGGTTTTGCTATATGTGCAAAACAAAATCTTTGTTAATAAAATACTGAAGTATTAACTAAAGTAAAAATTAGGATGATCAATAAATTTTAATTTTTTCATAATATATTTTTATTACATGATCATGATTCTCTAACGGATGTGATTTAATAAATCTTAGTAATCAAAGCAAAATGATTTCAACCTTAGTTATGATGTAGAAATAAGAGAAATAATTTCTTTATTTCTTCATCATCTGTATATAATTATTGCTTTAATCTATAATTAATTGTATTAGATGATCACAAAAAATCAGTAATTAAATAATTTCTACTATTTTTAATTAATTTTTTAATTTGTTTTTTGTTAGTTTTTTCTGAAGGTAACCTAGAGAAATTACAAAATTGATTCAAAAAATCTATTTCTTCATTTACCAAAAAATCGATAGCTAAATTTTCTTCTGATTTGAAAAGATAGTTAAATACAAGTTTCTGATTAATTCGTTCTAACGTTATAAGGCTATAATATATTCTAACCATGTCTGAAATTTTATTAGTTATATTATTGTTTATTAGCAATTTCATAAAACTTCTCTTTGGGATAGTAAATATGCCATTCGTTATACATCTATTAAATATAGATAATATTTCAAAATAATCTTCTTTTCCGCTATATCCTATTATTGTTGTCGGAAGAAGTTTTAATATTTGCAAATTTCTATTTAGAACATATTTTTTGTCGATTACTAAATATGATCTACCAAATGTAAGAATGGCATTTAATATTTGATTAGGAAGTCGCTCATCGAGTACATCATTATCGGATTTGATCTCTACTGGTATAAATGTTATATTTTCAATTTTGCATTTCTCTTTTTTAGAGAATTCTATAAATTGTTGTGATCTCATAAGAATATTATGTGGAATATCGTATTCTAAATCTAAATATTCATATTTCATTTGTTTGGCTGAATAATTAGTTTTATTTTGTTTAGTTTCTTTATTAATCAAAGCAATTACTAAATCAAAATTACGAAAATATCCTTCCTCTTTAATCTTAATTTCATGAGTTTGAGAATTTAAAAAGGGTAGAAGATGATTATTATTGATATGACCATTTTTAACTGAACTCTTAAATAATTGTTTTAGTTCCAACTGATTCATAGATGCTAAAATAAAACTATTAGCTAAATAATAATAGCCTATCGATCCAATTTTTAGTTCTATTAATTCTTCGTTTAGCAATACATTCTAATAGATTCTGTTTTGATTAATGTATATAGTATCTGTGTAAATAGTATATAACGTAATGTAATTCAGATGGTATGGGTATTAAAGAATCTTAAATTTGTATATTTTTATTCTAGTATATCTTTTTGGATGTATTAGATTTATAATTTGAGTTTCTCATATGATATCAAGAGTAATTTGATAGATATTTTTAATCTTTAAATAACTTATATTTATTGTGTTAATATTTTTTAGAATATCAGTACTAAAAGAGATATAAACATTGATAATTATAATAGGATAGAATGGTATCATTAGAAACAGGAATTGCATTAATTATAATTGGAATAATTTTGCTAGTGTTGAATAGGTTCGTTCCCTCTCTTCCCGCAAGGCTGCTGTATGTTATAGGCTCAATTGTTCTAGTCATTGGAATAATTCTGGTTATATTATATTTTGTATTTGGAATCATATAATGAATTTCAAATTATAAATTAATCCATCTACTTATTTTTTATAAAAAAATAATAAATTAGTAATTATGGTTAAGTAACTTATAATATTTATATATAATTGTAGAGTATTAAATGTATAACCAAGAAAAAATCAAAAATATCAATAAGTACTTGATAAATATAGATAATTATAAATAAAATAAATTTATTATGAAACACTAAATTTTTCATAATTTAATTCTTTATAAATTTTACAAGTTTATGAACTTATATGTCAATATCAGTTAGATGAATTCTTAATCTATTTTTACAATATAGTTCTATATAATTCGTTTACATAGTAACTTATTCAATATTACATAAAAATAATAAATTAACTTTTGTATACAAAGTGTTGTTACATTTTAATAACATTGATATATATAATTATTTTACAATATTTACTACGATCATATTTAATTAATTTATATCATTGAAATCTACTATCATATCTAACAAATAATTTATTGTTTCAAAAAGCTTAATTTTTTAATTGATTATCCATCATTATCATATAATATAGGATATATGATAAGATAATATTGTTATTTGGAACATTTAACTTATACTTATTGTAATTTTATACTTAATGAATTAGTTTTATGTGATTGTTATATTGGATGTATATTATTACTATGTCATTTGGTGTTCCTAAAGTATATCAATGAAGCCAGTGAAGTTATCATTAGTTCTGAAGAAGAATAAACGATACAAAAGAAAAATACAATAAATTAAGATATTTTATAGCTTTATATTTCATTCAAGTAATAATTTCTAAAAAAAGTTATTTTATATAAATAACAATATGTTATAGATATTAATATACTTTGTGTTCTTCAAAGGAATTAGCATTATATAAATCATAAATAAACTTTAAACATTAGTTTTTTGTCGTAGTTATTAGGTCTACTTGTATTAATATTTAGAAAAATAATTAAATTGAATTTTTTCTTAACAGTTATCAATAATAGTTTCTTCTGCTAATTTACTTGTGACTTTTATTGTAGTACTAACTTGGATAAAAAATTAATATAATTAAAGTTTTACTGTTAACTTCTTTTAAATTTTTCCAAATCTCTATATCATTAGACAATACATTTTTAAATTACATTATTTCATATATATTCAAGGAAGGATTAGATTTAGGCAAAAGAAAAGTTTTGAATGAGGCTGCGTTAAAAGAGCTTGTTATGCCTCATGAAGGAGAAATGTTTGGAAGAGTTATAAAGTTAGTAGGAGGCGATAATGTTATTGTCAAATGCAACGATGGTAAAGTACGTACATGTCGTATTCGGGGTAAGATAAAAAGACGAATGTGGATAAGAGAAAATGATCTAGTGCTTCTTGCACCTTGGGATTTTCAATCTGACAAGGCAGATATAATTTGGAGATATATTGCAGCTCACGCTGATAAGTTAGACCAAGAAGGACATTTAAAAGGTTTAAATAAATAACTAATTCACGTTAATTTAATTTTTAATTAAATACCCTTTAATAATAGAATTTGATATTCAATATATAGTTCATATATGTAACTAACGTTATTTTAATATCATATTCTTACATGTATGTTATTTCTTTTTAAAAATTGTTTTACTTTTTTAACAGTAGACTTCTCATAATGAAATATAGATGCTGCTAAAGCTGCATCTACCTTTGTTTTTTGGAACACTTCCAGCATATGTATTGGTTTCCCACATCCTCCAGAGGCTATAACTGGTATACTTAATTCTCTGCAAATAATTCTGTTCAACTCTAAATCATATCCTTCTTCCGTTCCATCTGCATCAATACTTGTTAAAAGAATTTCCCCTCCTCCAAGTTTTTCTACCTTTTTAGCCCATTTTATTGCATCTATGCCTGTTCTTTCTTTTCCTCCATATATCATAACTTCAAACCAATAATGCTTATTTTGTTTCATTTTATACTCATAATTATCTTTTAAAGTTGTCTTAGGCTCAGCAGTAGAATAATTTTTTTTAACATCTATTGCTACTACTATACATTGTTTTCCAAAAATAGACATTAATTCTGTAATTAATTCTGGATTTTTTATAGCCGATGTATTTATAGAAACTTTATCAGCTCCACTTAGTAAAATGTCTCTAGC
>Ga0210143_1000314_pt1 | contig 10882 bp, 8 predicted proteins | sample MayberryNW_TuleC_2_FD_185527 | JGI IMG/M metagenome (GOLD analysis project Ga0210143, IMG submission 185527) | Wetland microbial communities from San Francisco Bay, California, USA, that impact long-term carbon sequestration - MayberryNW_TuleC_D2... | ecosystem: Environmental > Aquatic > Marine >... | reverse complement strand
TCTCCAGGTTCGACGAGTCCGCCGTCGACTGCAGCTCGGTGCGGACCGCCTCCGGGTCGGCGTCGGGCTTGATGGTCATCGCGACCACCTCGTCCAGCCGCTGGGAGTAGTTGGCGTCGTAGGTGTCGAGCCCGATCAGGTAGTTGCCGGCGATCTGGTTCTGGTCGTACGTGCCGCCGACGACCAGCTGGGTCTCGCCGGTCTTGCCGAAGATCGCCGGCACCCGGTCGCCGACCTTCCAGCCCTTGTCCTTCGCGACGTCCTTGTCGACGAGCATCGTGTCCTCGTCGGCGAGGGCCGCGACGTCGCCGGTGACGACCTCGAGCTTCAGAGTCCGGTCGACGGTGTCCGCGGTGACACCCTGGAGCGAGACGACGCTCTTGCCGACCTGCGCCTGGCCGGACCGGAAGGACGTGACGGCGTCGACGCCGTCGACGGAGCGGATCTCCTGGGCCACGTCGCCAGGGATCGGCATGAAGTTGCTCGCGGTCACGATGAAGTCGGCCCCGACGCTGCGGTCGATGATGCCGTTGGCGCTCTTGACGATCGACGCGCCGAGCACGCCGCCCGCCGACACCAGGGCCAGCCCGATCATCAGGGCGGATGCCGTGGCGGCCGTCCGGCGCGGGTTGCGCCGGGCGTTCTCCCTGGCGAGCCGGCCGATGGACCCCCACACCCTCGGCAGCAGGCTGCCGACACCGCCGACCACCGGCCGGCTGAGGAAGGGGCTGAGCATCGCGACCCCGAGGAAGATGCCGAGCGCGCCGAGGCCGACCCACAGGATGCCGGCGTCGCCCATCAGACCGGCGACCATCGCGGCGATGCCGGCCGCCAGCATCGTCGTGCCCACCAGGGCGCGCCGGTGCAGCGACGACTCCGGCAGGGCGACGTCGTCGCGCAGCGCCGCGACCGGCGGGATGTGCGTCGCCCGGCGTGCCGGCGCGACCGCCGACACGACCGTCACGACGACCCCCGTCAGGTAGGCCCAGACGACGGTGTTGCCCTGGAACACCAGTCCGTCGGTCGGCAGGTCGCCCAGGAAGAGCCCGATCAGCTGCTGGAGACCCAGCGAGAGCAGGACGCCGAGCCCGAGCCCGATCGTCGAGCCGATGACCCCGACGACCGCGGCCTCGAGGATCACCGCCCGGTTGACCTGGCGCCGGCTGGCGCCGAGGGCCCGCAGCAGCGCCAGCTCCCGGCTGCGCTGCGCCACCAGCATGCTGAAGGTGTTGAAGATGATGAACGCGCCGACGAACACGGCGATGACCGCGAAGACGAGCAGGAAGGTGCTGAAGAAGCCCAGCGCGCTCTTGATGTCACTGGAGTCGGCGTCGGCGAGCTGCTGGCCGGTGAGCGCCTCGGTCCGCGGCGGCAGCACCTCGGACACGCGGTCGCGCAACGTGGCGTCGTCGACCGAGCCGTCGCCCAGGGCGAGGACCTCGGTGAAGGTGTCGGGGTCGCCCAGCTCGGCCTGCGCGGTCCGCGGGTCGAACAGGGTGACGGTCGCCCCGGCCAGGCTGCCGCTCTCGCCGAAGCTGACCAGGCCGCTGATCGTCTCGTCGAGAGGGCCGCTCTGCGTCAGGACCTGGATCCGGTCCCCGACCGCGAGGTCGTTGTCCGCGGCGGTGGTCTCGTCGATCAGCACCTCGCCCGTCCCGGCCGGCTCCGTCCCCTCCTGGAGCACGTACGGGTTGAGCGGCGTGTCGCCGAGCCACGTGCCACCGAGGGTCGGGGCGCCCGAGGTCTCGACGACCTTCCCCGACGGCGTCACGATCTGCGCGAAGCCACTGGTGTCGCCGACAGCCGTCTTGACGCCGTCGACGCCGCGCACCGCCTCGACCACCGAGGCCGGGACCGGCGCGCGGGACTGCGTGCTGTCGCCCCCGTCGGCGACGTTGACGTCGAAGGCCGACTCGCCGCGCACGCCGACGTCGGTGCCGGCGTACGCGGTGGCGAACAGGTTGTCGAACGTCTTGTTCATCGTGTCGCCGAGGATCAGCGTCCCGGCCACGAACGCGACGCCGAGGACGACCGCCGACGCGGTCAGCAGCAGCCGGAGCTTGCGTGCGAGCAGGCTCTTGACGGTGACTCGGAACACGTCAGTTGCCTCGCTGCGCCGGGACGTCGAAGTGCTTCATCCGGTCGAGCACCGCGTCGGCCGTCGGCTCGAGCATCTCGTCCACGATCTGGCCGTCGGCGAGGAAGATGACCCGGTCCGCGTAGGCCGCGGCCGCCGGGTCGTGGGTCACGACGACGATCGTCTGCCCCATGTCGCGCACCGAGCGCTGCAGGAACATCAGGACCTCGGCACCGGACCGGGAGTCGAGGTTGCCGGTCGGCTCGTCGGCGAACACGACCTCGGGACGCGACGCCAGCGCGCGGGCGACGGCCACCCGTTGCTGCTGGCCGCCGGAGAGCTCGCTCGGGCGGTGGGTGAGGCGGTCACCGAGCCCGACGGTCGAGATGACGTTGTCGAGCCACTCCTTGTCCGGCTTGCGGCCGGCGATGTCCATCGGCAGCGTGATGTTCTCGATCGCGTTCAGCGTCGGCACCAGGTTGTAGGCCTGGAAGATGAAGCCCAGGCTGTCGCGGCGCAGCCGGGTCAGCCGCTTGTCGTCGAGGCTGGACAGGTCGACGTCACCGATGAAGGCCGAGCCCGACGTCGCGGTGTCGAGGCCGGCCATGCAGTGCATCAGCGTCGACTTGCCGGAGCCGGACGGCCCCATGATCGCGGTGAAGTGGCCGCGTTCGAAGCTGCAGGACACGGAGTCCAGGGCGACGACACGGGTGTCGCCATGACCGTAGACCTTGGTCAGGTCGACGGCGCGGGCCGCCGCCGAGGCGGTGGCCGGGGCCGAGGCGTTCGTCGGGGCGGGCTGGGGCGTGCTGGTCACGAAGTCTCCTTGGCTGGGAACACGATCAACGTAGACAGCCAGCGGCGGCACAACCACCCTTTTCAGGGTCCGTTCCGCGTGGTGTCCGGCACATCTCAGGGTGAACCCTGAGCCGCGCAGAACCGTTGTCTGCACAACGGGGGCCGAGGCCTCGGCCGGTCAGATCTCGTCGCCCGGCGTGTGCGGGGAGGGCCGCTCGGAGTCGTCGAGCACGCCCGTGACCGGGACGGTCGGGACCGGCAGCCCCTCCAGCGCCGGGAGGTCAGGAGGGGTGCCGCCGAAGGCCGGGCACAGCGCCTGGTGGTCGCACCAGTCGCACAACCGGGTCGGGTTCGGGCGCCAGTCCCCGCGCTCGGTGGCCCGGGAGATGGCGGCCCAGATCGCCTCGAGCTTGCGCTCGGTGGCCCGGAGGTCGGCCTCGTCGGGCTCGTAGCGCAGGACCTCCCCGCTGCCGAGGTAGAGCAGCTGCAGCAGCCTCGGCACCTCGCCGCGCAGGCGCCACAGCACCAGCGCGTAGAACCGCATCTGGAACATCGCCTTCGCCTCGAACCCCTCGCGCGGGGCCCGGCCCGTCTTGTAGTCGACGACCCGCAGGGCACCGGTCGGAGCGATGTCGAGCCGGTCGACGTAGCCGCGCAGCCGGAGGCCCGACTCCAGGTCGTGCTCGACGAAGAGCTCACGCTCGGCGGGCTCCAGCCGGGTCGGGTCCTCGAGCTCGAAGTACGCGTCGAGCAGGTCCCGGGCGGACTGCAGCCAGGCAGCCTGGTCCAGCCGGCCCGAACCGGCGTCGGCGTCCGCGGGGTCGGCGTCGGCCGCCGGCTCGAGCGGGAACAGCTCCGCGAGCTCGGGCTCGGCCTCGAGCAGCCGCTCCCACTCGGGGACCACCAGGTCGCGGGCCTGCTGCAGGGTCCGCTCGACGGCCGGGAGGTCGAAGAGCCGCTCCAGCACGGAGTGGACCACCGTGCCGCGGGTGGCGGCCGGACTGGGCCGCTCGGGCAGCCGGTCGATCACCCGGAAGCGGTAGAGCAGGGGACAGGTGAGGAAGTCGGCCGCCCGCGACGGGGACAGGGACGCCGGTGCCCGCACCTCGGTCCCGCCGAGCACGTCTGCGGTCATGTCCCAACCGTAGGCGCAGGGACGGACACAACCCGGCTGTCCACACCGGTGAGCCGCCGGACGTCCCCGTAGGCTGGCCGGTGTGAATGACGGCCGCATCGTCATCGCCCGGCCGTTCGGTGTGCCGGTCGATGTCACCCCCACCTGGTTCCTGGTGGCCGGCCTGATCACGTACGGCTTCGCGCCCACCGTGGAGCGCACCGTGCCGGGGATCGGTGACTGGCGGTACGCCGTCTCGCTGGCCTTCGCGCTCCTCCTCTACCTCTCGGTCCTCGTCCACGAGCTCAGCCACACCGTCGTGGCCCTGCAGGCCGGCCTGCCCGTCCGGCGGATCAGCCTGCACCTGCTCGGCGGGGTGTCCGAGATCGAGCGCCCGGCCAGGACGGCCGGCCGCGAGGCCGGGATCGCCGCCGCCGGTCCGGCCGTCTCCCTGGCGATCGCGGCCGTCGCTTTCGGCGTCGGCGAGCTGCTCGATCCGGGCACGGTGGCCCGCCTGCTCGCCCGCGGGCTCATGGTGAGCAACCTCGTGGTCGGCGTCTTCAACCTGCTGCCCGGCCTGCCGCTGGACGGCGGGCGGGTGCTCTCGGCGGGTGTGTGGCGGCTCACCGGCCGGCGGCACGTCGGCACGGTGGTCGCGGCCTGGATCGGGCGCGCGGTCGCCGTCGTCGTCCTGGCGCTTCCCTTCGCGCTCTCGGGCCGCACCGGAGGGCGCCTCGACCTGGTCGACGTCGTGTGGGGCGCCCTGCTCGGTGCGTTCATCTGGGTCGGCGCGACCCAGTCGCTCCAGCAGGCGGGGCTGCAGCAGCGGCTCCCCGCGCTCAGCGCCCGACGGCTGACCAGGCGGGCGATCCCGGTGCCGGCGAGCCTCCCGCTCTCCGAGGCGCTGCGGCAGGCCCACGATGCCGGTGCACGCGGCATGGTGGTCGTGTCGACCGGCGGCGACCCGGTCGGCCTCGTCGTGGAGTCCGCCGTCCGGGCGACCCCGGTCGACCGCCGGCCGTGGGTCCCGGTGGGCGACCTGTCGCGGCGGATCGAGCCCGGCCACCGGGTGGTGGCCGACCTCGAGGGCGAGGAGCTGGTCCACGCCCTGACCGCGCAGCCGGCCAGCGAGTACCTCGTCGTCGAGGCCAACGGCGACGTCTACGGCGTGCTCGCCACCTCCGACGTCGAGCGGGCCCTCACCACCGGTCCCGCCGCCGGACCCGCCGCCCGGCCCGGCGCCTAGACTTCCGGCCCGTGCCCGACGCCGACCTGCCCACGGGGGCCGCGCACCGCCGTGGACCGCTCGCCGTGGGTGACCGCGTCCAGCTCACCGACCCCAAGGGCCGGATGCACACCATCACGCTGGTGGCCGGCAAGGAGTTCTTCACCCACAAGGGCTCGATCCCGCACGACGCGCTGATCGGCGGTCCCGAAGGCACGACCGTCACCACGTCCGGCGGGGTGACGTACCTGGCGCTGCGGCCGCTGCTCGCCGACTACGTCCTCTCGATGCCCCGCGGTGCGGCCGTCGTCTACCCCAAGGACGCCGGCCAGGTCGTCCACATGGCCGACATCTTCCCGGGCGCTCACGTGGTCGAGGCAGGTGTCGGGTCGGGTGCGCTGACGATGTCGCTGCTCCGCGCGGTCGGCGACCACGGTCGCGTGTCGTCGTACGAACGACGGCAGGACTTCGCCGACATCGCCCGCGACAACGTCGAGTCCTTCTTCGGTGGCCCGCACCCGGCCTGGCGGCTCACCGTCGGCGACCTGGCCACGACCCTCGACGAGCGTGACGTGGACCGGGTGGTGCTCGACATGCTGGCGCCCTGGGACTGCCTGGACGCCGTGTCGGCCGCCCTGGTGCCCGGCGGCGTCCTGATCTGCTACGTGGCGACGGCCACCCAGCTCTCCCGCACCGCCGAGGCCGTGCGGGAGCACGGCACCTTCACCGAGCCCAGCGCCTGGGAGTCCCTGGTGCGCGGCTGGCACCTCGAGGGGCTCGCCGTCCGGCCCGAGCACCGGATGGTCGGCCACACCGGGTTCCTCCTGACGACCCGCCGGCTCGCCGACGGGGTCGCCCCGCCGCTGCGGCGCCGGAGACCGGCGAAGGGGGCGTACGGGGAGAACGCGGTCGACTCGGGCTGAGCCGGGCGCGCCTGGACGGGTGGTGCCGCCCGGATATTGATCGCGGGACACGCCCCGGTGCAGGTTCACACCGGACCTGCCGAAGGTAGGTTGGTCAGCGAACGGCTCCCGCCAGTCAGTGGACCGGGAGTGCCCCGAAGGGGAGGTGACGCCGTGTCCGCAACGGACCGACCGACCGACGACGGCAAGCGCCGCTCGTCCCGGGCCGACGGCGGTGCCGTCGAGGCCGCCGGTGCCGTCGATGCCCAGGTGCACGCGCTCCAGGACGAGGTCGAGGCCCTGCGCCGCAGGCTCACCGACTCGCCGCGCCACCTGCGCGCCCTGGAGGAGCGGGTCACCGACCTGCAGACCAACCTCGCGGCGGTGACGACGCAGAACGAGCGCCTGGTGAGCACCCTCAAGGAGGCGCGCGACCAGATCGTGACGCTGAAGGAGGAGGTCGACCGGCTCGCCCAGCCGCCCGCAGGCTTCGGCGTGTTCCTGCAGCGCAACGACGACGAGACCGTCGACATCTTCACCGGTGGCCGCAAGCTGCGCGTCGCGGTCAGCCCGGGCGTCGAGGTCGAGGGCATGGTCCGCGGCCAGGAGGTCATGCTCAACGAGGCGATGAACGTCGTCGCAGCGCTCGAGTTCGAGCGGGTCGGCGAGGTCGTCATGCTCAAGGAGGTGCTCGCCGACGGCGAGCGTGCGCTGGTGGTCGGCCACACCGACGACGAGAAGGTCGTCCGCCTCGCCGAGCCGTTGCTCGCGGGTGACCACCTGCGGGTGGGGGAGTCGCTGCTGCTCGAGCCGCGGTCGGGCTACGTGTACGAGCGGGTGCCCAAGTCCGAGGTCGAGGAGCTGGTCCTCGAAGAGGTCCCCGACATCGACTACACGCTGATCGGCGGGCTGGCAGCCCAGATCGAGCAGATCCGGGACGCCGTCGAGCTGCCCTACCTGCACCCAGACCTGTTCACCGAGCACCAGCTGCGGCCGCCGAAGGGCGTGCTGCTCTACGGCCCGCCCGGCTGCGGCAAGACGCTGATCGCCAAGGCGGTCGCCAACTCGCTCGCCAAGAAGGTCGCCGAGGTGACCGGCAAGCCCGAGGGGCGGTCGTTCTTCCTCAACATCAAGGGCCCCGAGCTGCTCAACAAGTACGTCGGCGAGACCGAGCGGCACATCCGGCTGGTCTTCTCGCGGGCCCGTGAGAAGGCCTCCGAGGGCACGCCGGTCATCGTCTTCTTCGACGAGATGGACTCGCTGTTCCGCACCCGCGGGTCCGGCGTCTCCTCCGACGTCGAGAACACGATCGTCCCGCAGCTGCTGTCGGAGATCGACGGCGTCGAGGGGCTGGAGAACGTCCTCGTCATCGGCGCGTCCAACCGCGAGGACATGATCGACCCGGCCATCCTGCGACCCGGCCGCCTCGACGTGAAGATCAAGATCGAGCGGCCCGACGCCGAGTCGGCGCGCGACATCTTCTCGAAGTACATCAAGGCCGAGCTGCCGCTGCACGAGGAGGACCTGCGCGAGAACGGCGACAACCGCGAGGCCACCGTGTCGGCGATGATCCAGCGCACGGTCGAGCGGATGTACTCCGAGCTCGAGGAGAACCGCTTCCTGGAGGTCACCTACGCCAACGGTGACAAGGAGGTCCTCTACTTCAAGGACTTCAACTCCGGCGCGATGATCCAGAACATCGTCGACCGGGCCAAGAAGATGGCCATCAAGGACTTCCTCGAGCTGGGCCAGAAGGGTCTGCGGATCTCCCACCTGCTCGCCGCGTGCGTCGACGAGTTCAAGGAGAACGAGGACCTGCCCAACACGACGAACCCCGACGACTGGGCGCGGATCTCCGGCAAGAAGGGCGAGCGCATCGTCTACATCCGCACCCTCATCCAGGGCAAGCAGGGCACCGAGGCCGGCCGGTCCATCGACACCGTGGCCAACACCGGCCAGTACCTCTAGGGGTCAGGCGAGCCGGCCGGTCGCGAGCAGCTGGTCCACGAGCTCGCGACCGTCCGGCACGAACGGCCAGGTCGGGTCGGCCAGGTGTGCCCGCAGCTCGGCGACGGTCATCCAGGTGCCCCAGGCCACCTCCTCGGGCTGGTGGACGACCACCCCGTCGTACGTCGCCAGGAAGCTGTGCCAGACGTGGCGCGTGGACTCGTCCTCGTACCACCCCGTCGCGACCACCTCCAGGTCCACGCCGTGGGCACCGAGCTCCTCGGCGACCTCTCTCGCGGCGGCTGCGGCGGGCTCCTCACCCGACTGCACCCCGCCGGCGGCGAAGCAGTCGTGCAGGCCCGGGAAGACGTCCTTGGTGTCGGTCCGGCGGTGCACGTAGACCCGCCCGGCGGGGTCGCGGAGCATGACGGCGACGACCGCGTGCGGCAGGTTGTCCCGCCGCACGACCGACCGCGGGGCCGACCCGACGATCCGACCGTCCCGGTCGACGACCGCCAGCTGCTCCTCATGATCCGCGGTCACGTCGGCCGATCCTGCCACCTGCGCGCGTAGGCTCTGGCGACATGAGCGTCTGGCGCGTCATGGGCACCGAGACCGAGTACGGGATCATCGTGCCCGGCAACCCCGGCGCCAACGCGATGCTGATCTCCAGCCAGGTCGTGAACGCCTACGCTGCGCTGCCTCCCTCCGGCCGCAACCGGCGGACCCGCTGGGACTTCGAGGAGGAGAGCCCGCTGCGGGACGCGCGTGGGTTCGACCTGGCGCGAGAGGCGGCCGACGCGTCGCAGCTGACCGACGAGGACGTCGGCCTGGCCAACATCATCCTGACCAACGGCGCCCGCTTCTACGTCGACCACGCGCACCCCGAGTACAGCTCGCCCGAGACCACCAACCCGCGCGACGCGCTCGTCTGGGACCGGGCCGGCGAGCGGATCATGGCCGAGGCCAGCCGGCGGGCAGCGCAGGTCCCCAACACGCCACCGATCAACCTCTACAAGAACAACACCGACAACAAGGGTGCGTCCTACGGCACCCACGAGAACTACCTGATGCGGCGCGAGACTCCCTTCGCCGACATCGTGAAGCACCTGACGCCGTTCTTCGTCTCGCGGCAGGTCGTGTGCGGCTCGGGTCGGGTCGGCATCGGCCAGGACGGCCGCGGCCACGGGTTCCAGATCTCCCAGCGCGCCGACTACTTCGAGGTCGAGGTCGGTCTCGAGACCACGCTGAAGCGGCCGATCATCAACACCCGGGACGAGCCGCACGCGGTGGCCGAGAAGTACCGCCGGCTGCACGTCATCATCGGCGACGCCAACCTCGCGGAGGTGTCGACCTACCTCAAGCTCGGCACCACAGCGCTGGTGCTCGCGATGATCGAGGACGCCTTCCTCTCCGTCGACCTCACCGTGGACCGTCCGGTGACCACCCTGCACGCGGTGTCGCACGACCCGTCGCTGCACCACCTGGTGACGCTGCGCAGCGGCCGCACCCTGACGGCGGTGCAGCTGCAGATGGAGTACGCCGAGCAGGCCCGCAAGTACGTGGAGGACCGCTACGGCTCCGACGCCGACCCGGTCACGGTGGACGTGCTCGACCGGTGGGAGTCGGTGCTCACCCGGCTCGAGACCGACCCGATGTCGCTGGCCCACGAGCTGGACTGGGTGACGAAGCTGGCGATCCTCGAGGGCTACCGCGCCAGGGACGGCCTGGACTGGAGCTCGTCGCGGCTCGAGGCGATCGACCTGCAGTACTCCGACGTCCGGCCCGAGAAGGGTCTGTTCAACAAGCTGTCGGCCAACGGCCGGTTCACCAGGGTGGTCACCGACGAGGAGATCGACCGCGCGGTGACCGAGCCCCCGACGGACACCAGGGCCTACTTCCGCGGCCGGTGCCTCGCCAAGTACCCCGACGAGGTCGCCGCCGCGTCGTGGGACTCCGTCATCTTCGACCTGCCGGGGCGTGACTCGCTGCAGAGGGTGCCGACCCTGGAGCCGTTGCGCGGGACGAAGGAGCACGTCGGCGACCTGCTCGACCGCTGCGCGACCGCCGACGAGCTGGTGCGGGCCATCACGGGTGGCTGACGACGCGGAACAGGTCCCGCGGCTGCCCACGGGGCACCCGGACATCAAGGAGTGGGACTTCCCGCGCTGGTTCGGCCCGTCGGTGCCGTTGCGCCCCGCCGCGGTGGCCCGGCTCCTCGCGGGCACCGGAGTGACCTGGTGGGTCGTCGGGGGCTGGTCCCTCGAGGCAGACCCGGCGCACCCGCGCCGCCACCACGACGACATCGACGTGGCGGTCCGCCGCGACCAGGTCGACGCAGTCCGGGAGGCGCTGGCCGGGTTCCACCTGTGGCAGACCTATCCGGGACTTCGACCGGTCTACCCGGGCGAGCCGTTGCCTGAGGGCCTCGAGCAGATGTGGGTACGCCGGGACGCCTTCTCGCCCTGGCTGATGGATCTCCTTCTCACCCCGGTGGACGGCACCGACTGGGTCTACAAGAAGGACCACCGGGTCCGGCTGCCGCTGACCGAGGTGATGCGGACCGGCCCTGACGGTCTGCCCTATCAGGCGCCACAGGTCGGACTGCTGTTCAAGGCCAAGCAGGCGCGCGAGAAGGACGTGGGCGATCTCGACGACTGCTGGCCGAGGCTGGACGAGCCGGCCAGGCGGTGGTTCCTCGAGACGCTGGCCGTCACCGACCCGGGACACCCGTGGCTGGACCGGGTCAGCGCCCTCGGGTGAGACGCAGGGCGACGGCGGGGCACGCGTCCCGGGCCCGGGCCGCCCGCCGCACCAGG
>Ga0210143_1000312_pt1 | contig 10901 bp, 15 predicted proteins | sample MayberryNW_TuleC_2_FD_185527 | JGI IMG/M metagenome (GOLD analysis project Ga0210143, IMG submission 185527) | Wetland microbial communities from San Francisco Bay, California, USA, that impact long-term carbon sequestration - MayberryNW_TuleC_D2... | ecosystem: Environmental > Aquatic > Marine... | reverse complement strand
GTATTACTAAGATCATTGACATTCCTATTACTGAGATCAACGCGATCACAATAGGAATTAAATTACTCACATTAATTGCATATGGCAGTGATCTATTAAAAGGCTATGATGAGTTGGCAGCGCCGACCCTGTATTATGTAGTCTGCTAGCTACTGTACTATTGGTGCTATAATCCAATCCTGTATAGCAGGTAACAATCAATAACATGGTCACAAGAAGAAATGTGGATATGAAAAAAACCAGGCAGTCTCACAAGCAAACGCCTGTGGCAACGGGTTCTACCCTGAAAATGTGTGGTGCCAGAACACTACTTCTCAGATCCAAGGCGAAGACAATAGCGCTGCGCTCTGGTGCACAAGGTGACCAAAGAAGCGGCGACGGTAGCAGCGGCGACAGTCCTCCAGATAGTGGCGGCGGTTAGGGCTACTAGAAGCAGTCTTAGACCAGAACATCAAAGACAGTCTAAAACTATCAAAGAGGTCATCATGCGAAGTTGCTTCCTTATCCATATATCCTTCACTATTTTCTACCGCGGTACGCAGGGCACTGTTCAATTTATTGAACCGTGGATGAATTGCTATTGTGCCCCCGTTGTATTCTAGCATCTGCTTACAATTGGCTAGTATGTCCTTGTGTTCCCTGTTGAAATGTACGGGGATTACAAACATGTTATGCATCAACGACTCCAGGGTAAAATTAGCAATGCCATAAGATGTTTTGAGGCGTGCCGTTAGCCGTTCATAATCAGCGTCTTCGCCATTTCTTCCAGTAAAACGGAAACTCGGATGGTTTGGATCCAATAAACGTATTCCAGTATCGAAGCGTACCGCTGTGCGATTAACGCCTCCAGTCGTGAATTGTATGAATGTTGGATTAGTGGTTGGTTTTGCTACATTATGGGTTCCATTTAGTGCATCTTTAATACTTTGACATTCCTTATCATGCGATCCGAAATGCATATGAAATTTGATAAAATCATGGTTGCAATCGATGGTTCAGAGGAATCAATGCATGCTGCGAATCGCGCTATAGGAGTTGCAAAGAGGTATGATGCAAAATTGACAGTGCTCGCTGTATTACCACAAGAACTAAGATATGATTATGAAATTGATCAGGTAGATCCAGAAATCCCTATGACCCCGGTGAAGGGCGTGGTAGAATTATCTCGGATGGAGATTGAAGCTAAGTGGTTTAGAGCCATCAAAAAGAATGCTTCGGCTAGTAATATCAGGATCGAGACTGAAATCATAATGGAAAAGAAATCCGTAGTATCAGATATTATAGAGTATTCAAAAAAACAGAGTATTAATTTGATCGTGATCGGTACAAGGGGAAAAACAGGGTTGAGAAGGTTATTACTCGGTAGTGTTAGTCAAGGAGTCTTGGCTTATGCGGACTGCCCTGTACTACTTGTAAGATAGAAAAAGACCTAATACTTAGAAATTTAGCATCCGCTTGAAAAATAGGAAGAGATTGGTCAAGGATAACGTGCGTGCTTTTTCGTTACAGCAACTTGTCAGTGGATATACTCTGGCTCAAAATCAATCTAGATCTAGATAATTGGAATCCTCATGACAGGTATCTGTCTGTTCAAGTTCGATCATATTTAGATAAATTACTGAAATCCTGGCTGATTGAGTGCCTATGGTAGTTCAAGTGTAGTGATCATTTCCATGAATTGTGGAAGATAAGCTGAAAATTTATCGGGCAAATTGGTATATGTTATTACGTAAGTTCTTTCAGACCTTTCTATCCACAGTTGCAATTTGTGAAATTCTTGATGTGCAGTACTGACCATATACTCCAACACACGTGCAGTTACATTTAACTGGCTGAGTTCCATTGTTGTAGAGTTTACCTGGATATCCTCTAATTCATCTACAACCTCGCTTACTGCCTGTTCTACTGATTGATTTCCTGATGGAAATATGAATATATTTACTGACGGGGTACGAGGTTCAACCCCTGTAGAAGGACCCAGAAATTCAATAATGGAACTATTCTCAGCAGCTGGATACTCCCGTTTCTCCCACGAAGATGGATATTTGATTTCGAAATTGTATCCGGGATTTCTATATAAAGACATTGTCTCATTAGATTCCTGAGCAAAAACCTGGGTATGATTCTCTACGACTAACTGTGTCGCAAACAATAGAATGCCTAATAAAGAACCAAGCGTTACCACATTGGAGAAACATAAATAACACAGAGGGTAGCTTTTATCCATCATATTGATTATTGTCTTTAAGTTAACGTTTATATTTTTGTATTACAGATATTACTCGCAAGACTTTTAATACTTAATTTCGTGTTATAAATTCTAATCAAATTGAATATAAGTGAATTCTTCTGAGATTATAGATATGTATTGTCTTGCCTTGAATTTTGTCTGCTAATTTTCCTTCACAGATTTGTGCTCCCAGAGACTATAATGCAAATTATGGTCTGCAGTTGTTTAATCTCTTCATATGTTCACTAACAAGTGACATAAATCTGCCTTTTGGTTTCTAAGCCTCAATCCTTCCCTGCAGCCCTATTTAAAATAATAAAATTATTCTCCTCCTCACACAAGAATGAATCATATCTCAATAGATGGTTATCTGGTCTTGATTAGAGATGTCTTAGAAAACTTCGTCTGAGAGCCTCTCATATTCCAAATCCCTTTTCACGTCATCCAATTCTATTTATCTGGCATGCAACTGCGTCAGAATATTGAATTTTTGTGCGCGCAAATCGTTCACTTCTTTCTTAAGATTCTCCCTTTCTATCTTGAGATCTCTTACTTGAGAGCGTAAGAGGTTAACGCGATATTCTAAAACAACCTCATCCATTACAGAGGTGGTTGAAGGAGATTTTGTCTTATTGGAATCCTATGAATGTACTTGGCGACATCCCTGAGGGACAAACGCGCCTCTTTTGCGATCTTTCTATAAGATAATCCCTGTTGGTATAATTCAAATACTTTCAGTTCCTTCTCTCTCTTTCTGTCTAAACGTGTATCTGACATATTTTCCTGTTTATACTATATTTGTGCGCGCAAGTGTCTAATTAAGGATGTTGCCACCCATTATGACGCGATACCAATGTTACCAATAGAACCTTTTCTCTCTCATTCGTGATGAATTTTCTCCGAATAACGAGTTAGATATGATTTTGAATCAGAAATGATCATCTTAATTGCCTGTCAACGGGGAATACATCACCTTAGAGTCGGTCTGTCAGGATATTTCTGCGCGCGAAAATCTACATTGAACGATCTTATTAGGTCAAAAGGCATCCAACTAACTTGCGAGGTGTAAATTCCACCTAGATTATTTTCACTTCTAGTTAACACTCTATGTTATAGATATGATCGTATCAATAATTAATATATTTAATTAAGTTAACAGATTTTTAGAATCAAAGATTGTTGCGCGCGCGGAATTAGATGTTATTTTCAATCCGGGATTTCAAGTATATATCTCAGGGTCACGTATCATAGGTTAAATAAAGAATATGTCTACGGCCAAGGCTCGATCCAAGGTCAGACTCGTCAGATCTGAAAATTAATGGGGTAGATCAAATAAACGCCATTTTGCGCGCCAAAATCACCGAAAAGAGACATCTGATCAATATGAGAAGAAATTCAAAAATGTGCAACTGAGTCAGTTCAGTGCAGATAAGTGGATTCCCTGTCCATCAAGGTACACCAGAGGCCAAGGATGGAATTGTTTATTCCGTGTGTGGTTGGGTTATCGCATATCAAAAAATCCAAAGAACGGCGAATCACTCCAAGACAGATTAGGGTGGGCGATCAAAATCCAAAATATCCAATCTGATTTAGGCCTTCAGAGAAGTGCGTTCCCTGAATTGGGGATCGAAGGTGATTATGTCTTCTGTTACAACCTATCAAAACAAACGGAGTTAGAAGATTTGGATAATGAATTATGGTTAAGCGAATACAAGAAGAAAAGGCGCGCGCACATTCAGGAAATAGTAGATGCATCTATTTTAAGTGAACAAGAGAAAGAGTGGATGGAAGAGTATTCGCCACAGGTTACGACAGATATAACTTATAATGATAAGGAGAATAGATATGAGGAACGGGTCACAATGCCTAGTCTCTTTGATATGCGCGCAAAAAACTATCATAAAGAATCTATTTTAATATGAGACTGTAAATGTATCATCAAGTAATCTGACTTTTGCGTTAGAAATCTTTTCAGAAAAATTGTAGACTGAATAAAATGTTCATTAAAACTCGTCTAGGTAAATTTAGGATTAGGAGTAATTATGCCATAACATGATTTTTTGCGCGCAAAACCTCCGACTCTATACAACCTTCTGTTAATCGATCAGAATTAACAGAGTTCCACAATCAACGTACTTAAAGTTTTAATGCATCTCGCCTTTTAATGAAATATGTTAAAGTTAGTAGTACCGATTAATCTCATAATGATTATTATTTCACTCACTGTTAATCCATATTTGATTTCAGTAATTTCTTTACGGTTCACTCTTTCTTTTTGATATTAGAGAAACCGGATCACTACATTCACCCGTCACAGCTCTCCTTCTTCAGACCTAACGTTATCAGTATCGTACACCACTCCCTGTGTGCTCTAAGCTGTCATAGTTTGTTACCTCTGCCATCTTAGTCCCGTCTAGATACAATTTGTATTCAGGACTAGGAGATCTATTTACTTTCAAGAATGTTCTTACATTATTTAATATCAATAACCTAAACTTTTTCGGTGACCTTATTAGGACACTTTAGCTTAGAATTTCATTCTTTCTTGTATAGCTCTACTAATCCTCTTGTTGAGACAGTCAAACAAATCTAAGGAAGTGATCCTGTAAACAGCTTTCCAGTCTTCCATATACTACCCAGGAGTCAAACCTAGTTAGAGAATATCTGCTAACTAGTAGGTCTTTAAAAAATTCCAAGCACGAATACATTATTCTACGAGTGATTTGACTATATATATAGATATGAATTCACTTACCCAAAATAGCGACAGCGTGATTCGTGGCCGGAAAGGTTCTATTGAACGACGTGTAGTTTCAATCGCAGCTCCTTCTCTTCAATTATTTAATAAAATAAAGGAGCTGATTCCAGTATTAGAATCTTTCAAAATACCTTACGAAATTTCAATAGTAGCCGCGCATAGAGCTCCAAACAAAACACTACGCTATATAGACGATTTAGAAAAAAAGGGGATAGAAGTAGTAATCGCCTGTGGGAATGGTTCTGCACATCTACCTGGAATGATAGCCTCACTTACTAACATACCCGTTATTGGCATTCCTTTGGAAAGCAGCTTCCTTGGTGGGCTCGATTCCTTAGTTTCAATTGTGCAAATGCCTAAAGGAGTACCTGTTGCTACTGTAGGAATGGGATCCTCGTACAATGCAGCAATTTTGGCAGGTCAAATTCTGAGCTTGAAGTATCCGTTTCTGAGAGATAGAATTAAAGTACATAAAAAGGAGTTAGAGATAAGCGTTGAAACTGAAGACAATAGTATTCGGGGGCAAACATTCCATACATAACGTTCAGAGCTGAAGCCGTGATTCAACCATTTTGACCTTGATATGTTTAATTGGATCTAAGACGTAATAAATGGCATGAAATCAGATAGCGAAAAAAGGCAGAAGCATAAGAAAAGTGAAGTTCTTGGTGGTGCAGGCATGCGCATGGGTTATCATTCAGAAAAAGCTAGTCCAGAAGATCCTGGTAGCAGTGGCGGCATGCGCATGGGTTATCATTCAGAAAAAGCAAATCCTACACAAGATGAAAGTGTCAGTGGAGGCAGTGGCGGCATGCGCATGGGTTATCATTCAGAAAAAGCAAATCCAAGTAAGCACTCCAAACGTTTACATAAAAAATCAGAAAAAATTGAATAATAAAGTTAGTTCCCACAAGTGTTATTATATTTGAATCGTAGTGTGCTGCCTCCATTTATGGGTGAGCTTGATCAACGTTATGATCCTGCTCATACTAACGTTTAAGGAAGCAATAGCAATTGATAAGCTTATGTCACTTTCCGATTTGACAATAGCAGTGACTGGGAGTCGCAGGGTACACGAACTAGCTCATATAATAAGATCATTTGGAGGTAGACCATATATTGCACCAACGATTGGAATTGAAATAACTCAACCTTCAGGTGAACGAGGAAAGCAGTTTATTATGAAAATCCTAAGTGAAAAACCTGATTACGTTGTCTTCATGACTGGTCCTGGTGTTTACTCTCTTATGGATATTGCAAAAGAGTCAGGAATAGAGGACCTTCTTACTAATGCATTACATGATACTTCAATAGTATGCAGAAGTGACAAGCCAAACACAGCACTATCTCATTTTAAATTAAGAGCACAACTAATCCCAAGAGATGAAAACACTGCAAAAGGAATACTTAGGCTGCTCCAGAAATATGATCTCCGAGACAAGAAAATCGCAATATTTTGGCATGGTTCATATTCACGAGTATTGAGTGACGAGCTTCAAAAGAATGGAGCCGATGTATTTGAGTCATTCACTTATACCTATTCCAATAAACTTGATAGTGCTGGAGCACGAATACTTGAAAGGATGGGCTTTAAGTATGAGCCCCCAAATGAGTCAATGGTGGTCAAACTTATAGAAGAAATAAACAAAGGAACTATTGATGCTATAACATTTACCAGTCCGCCATCAGCACAAGAGCTTTTTAGGATTGCGATTAATCACAGTTTAGAAATGTCTTTGGTGAGGTCTCTTAATGCAAAAGTCATAGTTACCGTGATTGGTCCTTCAACAAGAAAGGTACTAGAGGAAAATAATGTATTTGTAGATGTAATGCCCAACATCTACAAAATGGGTGCAATGATTGGAGCCTTAAATGACTTTGTTAAGGGTCGTGGTTACAAAGCCGGTTTACAACTGAATCCGTGATCTTAAGGTATCTGAGGGATGGTGAATTTTCCTCTCATGATTCTAATATGTAGTTCGGTGTCTGGTACGCCTCCATTTTGAAGGGATATTCTAAAGAGTTTCCTCTTCTCCGATTTCCTCCCCCTCCTCGAATTCTTGTTCTGAGGACATACTGCCAGTTTGGTTACCAGTTTGGTTACCAGTTTGGTTACCAGTTTGGTTACCAGTTTGGTTACCAATATCTTGGCCATATGTGTAAGAATATTCTTGAATAGTAATAAAGAGTACTACCATAATAAGTCCTAGTACGAGAGTTTTCGACTTGTTTGATATTTCTATGCTTTGCATTGATAATTTATGATAATGATATAATTTAAGCATTACTATTATTAGTACCTAATATTGCTATCAAAACAGAAACCAATGTAGTTGGTTTTGTCTTTTAATCATAGCATCGTATATAGAAATAGTTCATCATTATCATCATCTAACTGTAAAGTTCCTACTGCATGATTCTGTCATATGCATAGAAATTAGCAACTACATCAAACTGATATACAAAAAATTATGGTTATTGCAACTTATGTTGCAGGTATTTTATACCAGGGCCTCCTTGGCCATAGGAACCACTTGACTATGAGTGATATGCCTACAAACCAACCGATAGCAATTATCGGTTCTATCCAATTAGGATTGCTAGTACCAGGTAATATCCCCATTGCAGGTTCTATTACAAATAATAGTATTGCACCTATTGCAGCAGGTGTTACTGCAGTAAAGATGATCATAAGAGAGATGGTATCTTTAAAGGCTCTCGCAAGATCCCTGTATGTACCATGAGGTTGTCTCCACTTTTCTGAGGATAGCCACGTCTGCATACCTCCTGTATACCAATATACCATACCCATGAAGAAAGTGGCTCCAAGAATATTCCCCAATGTTACTGGAACCAGATTATTCCACCATGCTTCCCCCCATGTGTACTCTGCTCCTTGAAAAATAGCAGCAGATAATACCCAATGGTTAACAATGCTATGCTCAAAGCCAACTGCAAAGAATGTCCCTAAGGGGAACGAAATCAGTAAAATCTTTGCTATTACTTCCTGTGTCCTGAATGCTCCCCAGACTGCCATAGCAACCATCCAGTTAGCAAAAATTGCTCGCCAGAAAAGCTCATCCCATGTTAGAGTCAGGACTTTTGTTTCTCCTACGCCGACTAGAAATCCGGAGAATAGAGGACCGAGTCCTGGTCCTGCCAATTGATTAGCTCCAATAATTATCATCCACCCTAAAACCACACCTGCTATCCAATGTCCAGAATGAGTTATACTCCACTGATAAAAGACTTCTCTCCATTTTGCCTGCCTTGACATTAAGGATATGCCTGAAGTCATGTAGTCCCCAGTTACCAAATTGGCACCGAATATTATTACAGCGACCAGAGCCGTACCAGGAAACACAACCCACATAAGGAATCGGCCAAGCCCTGGGGAGAGATCTGCTGAAACAGCCGCCATGATTACGAATGCAAAGAGAGCTGCAAATGCAAGGTATGCCATGGCTTGCCAGCCCATCAATATTCCTTGAGCAGGATTCACTTTGCATTTGGCAAGACCTAGATTGCTAAGAGTCTTCAGAGTATCCGGAAGTCCAAATATGCCGGCTAATAGTCTAGGAGGTGGCGGTGGAGCTTCCTCATGTATTGTACCTTGCTCGCTTCCTGGAGTTGATGGCGGTGATGAGGTTGTAGTGGGATTAGTTACTGCAGGTCTACCAGAAGCCGCTGTAGGATTTGGATTAGATGATGTCACCTTAGGAAGATAAGATTTTGAATCTGAAAGATGAGGTAATGGATCTGAAATCTCTTTATCGATACTTCCACTCATTAGATACCGATTCTTTGCTGCATAGATATAGTTAATTCGGTGATTTATGTTTAAATCGTCGTTCGGTAGGAAAGTGATGGGTCAGCCTTATAGATTTCTACCAAGTTTACCATTAGACTACTATTATGATCTAAATTCCTCTTGGATGTCAATACTGATGGTCATGTGTTGTTTATTCATGTTCTATGGAATTTCTAATTTGAAACACAGAGGATTAAGGTAACATTCCGCAATAGTTCGTCCTAGATTAGTTTCATTTTCTTGTGTGCTATGACTGGAATTCTTGTTCAAAAAGGACGCTGCATACGCTTTATCAGGAAGATGGGTCCATCTGAAATATTCTTGACATATATCACATTCGTCAAGGGAAACATTATCAATAACGTATGAACAAAACTGCGACATTATTATGATGAATGTAATAACTATTATGTTCATCGTAAGGACCTAATTCATTAAATGATATCATTGTTTTTCTCGGCATACTAAGCACATTTAAAGTTGTAGAGATTCATTAGGAACGTCATATTCTTCAAATCAAGCATGTTACGTTGAACAGGACCTTTTGATTCCAATAACTGGTTTGCTTGGCTAGTTATATTGTCACAACTTAACATAAAATAATCTTGAGATCCCTGTCCAGTTGAGTACTGCGGTATAGAAGATACCACTAGCATCAGGATTCCCGTTACCAGAATTAAAAATTTTAGGTTAGGTGTTACCATGTTAAATGGCTCCATACATCAAACAAAGTTATACATTGTTTTGCCATTGGAAATAAGTCAAAGATTCTGTTCATTTATAAAAAACTAAGAGGTATGAGTATTAAAGGGTTATACCTATGATTCATTCTCATCCGATAAATATAGATGGGCATAATAATTTGTTGTGCTCTTTAGCAGTGTTAGGTTTCTCGATATTACACTCTTGTTGACTAGAATACAGGTAATTAGGGGTTCAATCTTAATGAAAATTTACCCGGCGCCGAGTAAATTCCAATCTCTAGTGATTAATAAAATTATGTCAGCATTCTAATCTTCGATGATGAATCACTAGTCATTTCTAGTTACGCTCTCTTGGTTTTTTCATGTAATTGAACACGCGTTCCTGTACTACATCTAGACACAGAGAAGATACGATTAGACAAGTGATCGCTTTAGATATCACTAGCATTAAAGTAGTTAATCGAAGACTATGTGTATAGATTATCTGAAACCTGAAGTCTATTTAAGCAACTATAAGATAAAAATACTAATGAGAATGTTTTTGATAAACTTGGACATGGCGAAAACAGAAGTTATGGCATCACCCGAGGAAAAGGCAGATGCTTTCCGGAGAGCTAGGGAAAGAATGAAAGAAAAAGGAATAACTTATACAAAATTAGCGCAATCAATTGGAAAGGATGCGATGTTCATTGCTGCAGCTTTACATGGTCAGCATAAACTCAGTATTAATGATGTCGAAAAACTTTCACAGTTACTTGACTTAGACACAGAAACTAAAAAAGCATTCTTTACCTATCCAGTAAGAACAAATTATCCGACTGAAACTGATCCGTTCAAATACAGGATACTGGAAGCTATAGGTCTTTATGGAGATGCAATGAGAGAAGTATTTAATGAATTATTTGCCGATGAAATTGGTCGTGGAGGAGATGGGATTATGAGTGCAATTGATTTTTCAATAAAACTAGAAAAAATAACTGGAAGTCATGGTGAACCTCGTCTTAGAATTATAATGGATGGAAAGTACCTCGAGTATAAAGAATTCTAGAACAACTAGATTTTCGAGTCTAGAAAGATCAGTTTCTCATTCCGTTTTTTGATATTTTGTATTTCCGTTTTCTATATCCAGTTTGCCGAATAATTTTCATCCTCTAAAATTATTCTTTTCACTCTTTGGTATTCTTCTATGGTTATTTCTCCCCTTGCGAGCCTGTTCTTGAGAATTTCTAGTGCACTGTCACTCGTCATAAGACTATGTTGCACCTCTTCTTTGTTCACTATCAGATCTTCTATCACTTTTATCCCCGAATCATCGCAAAAAAATTTCCATGTCTTATCTTTTGAGTAAACATATGCTATAAACGGTTTCTCTTTCGAAGCTACAAAGGATGTTGTTAC
>Ga0210143_1000308_pt1 | contig 10990 bp, 9 predicted proteins | sample MayberryNW_TuleC_2_FD_185527 | JGI IMG/M metagenome (GOLD analysis project Ga0210143, IMG submission 185527) | Wetland microbial communities from San Francisco Bay, California, USA, that impact long-term carbon sequestration - MayberryNW_TuleC_D2... | ecosystem: Environmental > Aquatic > Marine >... | reverse complement strand
GGGTCGACCGTCACAGGTGGCGGTCCCACCGGCCTGGACCTCCCCGTCCCGGTTCCCGGTGGTGCCGGCGGGGTCCTGCCCAGCCCGTCCGGGGTCGCGGCCTCGCCCGACGCCCCGGCAGCGATCCCTGACGCCGTCGAGCCGCCCCCGCTGGTCCAGCCGCCGCTGCCCTCGGCCGAGCCGTCGGTGCCGCCGTCGGCGACACCCACGGTCCGGGTGGCTGACCGCCGCGGTCGGTCGGCCACCGCTCCCGGCCACACCCGCAGGGCGCCGGGGCCGACGCTGTTCGCCGCCCCCGGCCCGCGGGGGAAGCCGGTGCCGCTCGCCAGCCCCCAGGAGCGTGGTCGCAGTGCCGAGGCCCCCGGGCGGGTGCGCCCGGCGCCGACCGCACCGACGCCGCCGGTCGGCGCGCCGAGCCCGATCCCGACCCCGGTCGCCGAGCTGGTGACCGCGGGGGCGCCCGGCCGGCCTGCCCCTGGTCCGGGCACGGCGCCTGGTCCGGGCACGGCGCCCGGCCAGGGCACGGCGCCCGGCCAGGGCACGGCGCCCGGCCAGGCGGAGCCCCCCGGCCGGCCCTGAGGTCGCAGCCCGGTTCGGCACCTCGGCCCGGTCGCCGGTACCGTTGTCTCGCCCCTGCGGGGCACGCACTGCAAGGCCCAGACCTTCCCGGCCCGACCGCACACCCGCGGCCCCCTGACCGGGACGACTGGCCCGACGCCGAGCCCACGGCGACCCCGGGGCACCGGCGCGAGCCGACGAGGAGTGCCCGTGACCGAGCCGACCCACCCCGCCGCCCAGCAGCCCGAGCTGGTCCAGCTGCTGACGCCCGAGGGCGAGCGCGTCGACCACCCCACCTACTCCGTCGACCTCACCGACGAGGAGCTGCGCGGGCTCTACCGCGACCTCGTCCTGGTCCGCCGCGTCGACGCCGAGGCCACCGCCCTGCAGCGCCAGGGCGAGCTGGGCATCTGGGCCAGCCTCCTCGGCCAGGAGGCGGCCCAGGTCGGCTCCGGCCGGGCGCTCGCACCCGACGACTACGCGTTCCCGACCTACCGCGAGCACGGCGTCGCCTGGTGCCGCGGTGTCGACCCGCTGAACCTCCTCGGGCTCTTCCGCGGCGTCAACCACGGCGGCTGGGACCCCAACGAGAAGAACTTCCACCTCTACACGATCGTCATCGGGGCGCAGACGCTGCACGCGACCGGCTACGCCATGGGCATGCAGAAGGACGGCGCGGACAGCGCCGTCATCGCCTACTTCGGCGACGGGGCCACCAGCCAGGGCGACGTGAACGAGGCGTTCATCTACGCCAGCGTCTTCAACGCCCCGGTGGTGTTCTTCTGCCAGAACAACCAGTGGGCCATCTCGGAGCCGATCGAGCGCCAGACCCGGATCCCGCTCTACCGCCGGGCGGCCGGCTTCGGCTTCCCCGGCGTCCGGGTCGACGGCAACGACGTGCTCGCCTGCCTCGCGGTCACCAAGGCCGCGCTGCAGAACGCCCGTGAGGGCAGCGGGCCGACGCTGATCGAGGCCTACACCTACCGGATGGGCGCCCACACGACGTCCGACGACCCGACCCGCTACCGGCTCTCCGACGAGCTCGAGTCGTGGAAGCTCAAGGACCCGATCGAGCGGGTGAAGGCCTACCTCGTGCGCTCGGGCAAGGCCGACCAGCCGTTCTTCGACGCGGTCGAGGCCGAGTCCGACGAGCTCGCGGCCCACGTCCGCAAGGGGTGTCTGGACATGCCGGACCCGGACCCGCTGTCCATCTTCGACCACGTCTACGCCGACCAGCACCCGCTGGTCGAGGAGGAGCGCGAGCAGTTCGGCGCCTACCTGGCCACGTTCGAGGAGGCGCACTGACCATGGGCACCCAGATCACCCTCGCCAAGGGCATCACGATGGGCCTGCGCAAGGCCATGGAGAACGACCCCAAGGTCCTCGTGATGGGCGAGGACGTCGGCAAGCTCGGCGGCGTCTTCCGGGTGACCGACGGACTGCAGAAGGACTTCGGCGAGGACCGGGTCATCGACACCCCCCTCGCCGAGTCGGGCATCGTCGGCACCGCGATCGGCCTGGCGCTGCGCGGCTACCGGCCGGTGTGCGAGATCCAGTTCGACGGCTTCGTCTACCCGGCCTTCGACCAGATCGTCAGCCAGCTGGCCAAGATGCGCGCCCGCGCGCTCGGCAAGGTGTCGCTGCCGGTCGTCATCCGCATCCCGGTGGGTGGGGGCATCGGCGCCGTCGAGCACCACAGCGAGAGCAACGAGGCCTACTTCGCGCACACCGCCGGCCTCCGGGTCGTCGCCTGCTCCAACCCGGTCGACGCCTACCTGATGATCCAGCAGGCGATCGTGTCCGACGACCCGGTCATCCTCTACGAGCCCAAGCGGCGCTACTGGGAGAAGGCCGAGCTCGACGAGTCGATGACGCTCGACCAGGCCCCCCCGCTGCACAGCGCGCGGGTCGCCCGTGAGGGCACGGACGTCACCGTCGCGGCGTACGGCCCGATGGTCAAGACCGCCATGGAGGCGGCGACCGCGGCCGCCGAGGAGGACACCTCGATCGAGGTCGTCGACCTGCGCTCGCTGTCCCCCCTCGACATGGACACGCTGCGCGGGTCCGTCGAGCGCACCGGCCGGCTGGTCGTGGTGCACGAGGCGCCGGTCTTCCTCGGCATGGGCGCCGAGGTCGCCGCCCGGGTGACCGAGCAGTGCTTCTACGCCCTCGAGGCCCCGGTGCTGCGCGTCGGTGGCTTCGACACCCCCTACCCGCCCAGCCGGGTGGAGGAGGACTACATCCCCGACCTCGACCGCATCCTCGACGCCGTCGACCGTTCGCTCGCGTACTGACCCGCAAGGAGTCCGCCGCAGATGAAGCAGTTCAAGCTCCCCGACGTCGGTGAGGGTCTGACCGAGGCCGAGATCGTGTCGTGGAAGGTCAAGCCCGGCGACGCGGTGAAGGTCAACGAGATCATCGTCGAGATCGAGACGGCCAAGTCGCTCGTCGAGCTGCCGTGCCCGTTCGCGGGCGTCGTCACGGACCTCCTCGTCGAGGAGGGGACCACGGTCGACGTGGGCACGCCGATCATCACGGTCGACGACGGCAGCGGCGCCGCGGCCGCCCCGGCCGGTGACGCCGCGCCCCCGCGCGACGACATGGCACCGCCGGCGCCGGCCGACGAGACCGTGGTCGGCAGGCCGGCCGAGGACCAGGCGGTCGAGCCCGGCCTGATCGGCGGCCCGGCTCCCGGCGGCCGTACGTCGGTGCTGGTCGGCTACGGGCCGCGCACCACCTCGGCGACCCGGCGGCCGCGCAAGGGCGGCACCGGCGCGACGCCGCCGGCGGCGTCGGCTGCCACAGCGCAGCAGGCGGTGCAGACGTCGATGATGACGAGCCCCACTCCCGTGCGCGAGCCCGAGCTCGAGCACGTCGCCGAGTCGGCGCCGGCCCACACGGTGGGTGACGCGGCGGGCGGCGACGGCGTGCGGGTGCTCGCGAAGCCGCCGGTGCGCAAGCTGGCCAAGGACCTCGGTGTCGACCTGAGCACCGTCGTGCCGTCCGGCGAGGGTGGCGTGGTCACCCGGTCCGACGTCGAGGCCGCCGTCGGTGGGGCAGCGCAGTCCGCCGGCACCGCGGCGCCGGCCGCGGCGTACCGCCCGGAGCCCGGAGCCCGCGAGACGCGCGTCCCGGTCAAGGGCGTGCGCAAGATGACCGCCCAGGCGATGGTGGGCTCGGCCTTCACCGCTCCGCACGTCACCGAGTGGGTGACCGTCGACGTCACCCGGACCATGGAGCTCGTCGAGCGGCTCAAGGCCGACCGCGACTTCCGCGACCTCAAGGTCAGCCCGCTGCTGGTGCTGATGAAGGCGCTCCTGCTCGCGGTGCGGCGCAACCCCGACGTCAACGCGTCGTGGGACGAGGCCGCGCAGGAGATCGTGGTCAAGCACTACGTCAACCTCGGCATCGCGGCAGCGACCCCCCGCGGCCTGGTCGTGCCGAACATCAAGGACGCCGACCGGATGTCGCTGCGCGAGCTGGCCGAGGCGCTCGGCGCGCTGGTCGACACGGCGCGGGCCGGGCGCACCCAGCCGGCCGAGATGACCGGCGGCACCATCACCATCACCAACGTCGGCGTGTTCGGCGTCGACTCCGGCACGCCGATCATCAACCCCGGCGAGTCGGCCATCCTGTGCTTCGGCCAGGTGCGGCCGACGCCGTGGGTGGTCGACGGCGAGATCGCGGTGCGGCAGGTGACCCAGCTCGCGCTGTCCTTCGACCACCGGCTGATCGACGGCCAGCTCGGCTCGATGTTCCTCGCCGACGTCGCGCGGGTGCTGGAGGACCCGGCCACGGCCCTGCTCTGGTGAGCGCCTGCCCGGCGGAGTTGATCACGGCACCGTGATCAACTCGCACCGACAGCGGCGTGCACGCCACAGTCGGTCGAGACAGGCCGCTGTCGGTTCGGTCGGTTGCCCCCTGTCTTGATTCGTTCAAGACAATCGGCAAGGATGCCGGTGATGCCGACGACTGCCGAGCTCGAGCAGGCCCTCCGCGAGGCCGCCCTCCGGGTGACCCGCCCCCGGCTGGCCGTGCTGACCGCGGTGCACGACCACCCGCACGCCGACACCGAGACGGTCATCGGCGCGGCCCGGGCCTCCGTCGGCGAGGTGTCCCACCAGGCCGTGTACGACGTGCTGCGCGCCCTGACGTCGGCCGGCCTGGTGCGCTGCATCCAGCCACGCGGCTCGCTCGCGCGCTACGAGGCGCGCGTCGGCGACAACCACCACCACGCGGTCTGCCGGTCCTGCGGCGCGATCAGCGACGTCGAGTGCGTCGTCGGCCACTCGCCCTGCCTGACGCCGGACGGGTCGACCTACGAGGTGGACGAGGCCGAGGTGGTCTTCTGGGGCCGGTGCCCCGACTGCCGCCCGGCGAGCAGACCCGGCCGACCCCAGCGTCAGCCAGCCCAACGAGAAGCACCGAGACAGGAGAGCGAGCGACGTGTCTGAGCACGGCAGCGAGAGCGAGAACCCGGTCATCGACGCCCCCGAGGCGAAGCCTGGCCGCCCGCACACCAACCGGGACTGGTGGCCCAACCAGCTCGACCTCCAGGTGCTGCACCAGCACTCGCCGAGGTCGAACCCGCTCGGCGAGGACTTCAGCTACGCCGAGGCGTTCCAGGGGCTCGACGTCGAGGCGCTCAAGCGTGACATCACCGAGGTCATGACCACCTCGCAGGACTGGTGGCCGGCCGACTTCGGCCACTACGGCGGGCTCTTCATCCGGATGAGCTGGCACTCGGCCGGCACCTACCGGATCGAGGACGGCCGCGGCGGTGCCGGCGACGGCGCGCAGCGTTTCGCGCCCCTCAACAGCTGGCCGGACAACGCCAACCTCGACAAGGCCCGGCGTCTGCTGTGGCCGGTCAAGCAGAAGTACGGCCAGCAGGTCTCGTGGGCCGACCTGCTCGTGCTGGCCGGCAACGTCGCGCTCGAGTCGATGGGCTTCCGGACGTTCGGCTTCGGCTTCGGCCGCGAGGACGTCTGGGAGCCGGAGGAGATCTTCTGGGGGCCCGAGGACACCTGGCTCGGCGACGAGCGGTACGCCGACGGTGCCGAGCGGCAGCTGTCCGGCCCATTCGGCGCGGTGCAGATGGGCCTGATCTATGTCAACCCGGAGGGCCCGAACGGCAACCCCGACCCGCTCGCAGCAGCGCACGACATCCGGGAGACGTTCGGCCGGATGGCGATGAACGACGAGGAGACCGTCGCGCTGATCGCCGGCGGTCACTCGTTCGGCAAGACCCACGGCGCCGGGCCGGCCGACAACGTCGGGCCGGAGCCGGAGGCGGCGTCGCTGGAGGAGCAGGGCCTCGGCTGGCGCAGCACCTACGGCACCGGCATGGGCAAGGACACCATCACCAGCGGTCTCGAGGTCACCTGGACGAGCACACCGACCCGGTGGGGCGCGGGCTTCTTCGAGAACCTGTTCGGCCACGAGTGGGAGCTGACGGAGAGTCCGGCCGGCGCGAAGCAGTGGGTCGCCAAGGACGCGGACGAGACCGTCCCCGACGCGTTCGACGCGTCGACGAAACACCGGCCGACCATGCTGACGACCGACCTCGCGCTGCGGTTCGACCCGGCGTACGAGAAGATCTCGCGCCGCTTCCACGAGCACCCCGAGCAGCTCGCCGACGCGTTCGCCCGCGCCTGGTACAAGCTGCTGCACCGCGACATGGGCCCGGTGTCGCGCTTCCTCGGCCCGTGGGTGCCCGAGGCGCAGCTCTGGCAGGACCCGGTGCCGGCCGTCGACCACGACCTCGTGGGCGACGCCGACGTCGCGGCGCTCAAGGCGACCGTCCTCGGCTCGGGCCTGACCGTCGCCCAGCTGGTCACCACCGCATGGGCGGCGGCCGCGAGCTTCCGCGGCACCGACAAGCGCGGCGGGGCCAACGGCGCGCGGCTGCGCCTCGAGCCGCAGCGCTCCTGGGCCGTCAATGCCGGGACCGGCGAGGTGCTGGAGACGCTGGAGCGGATCCAGCACGACTTCAACGCGGCTCAGAACGGCGGCGTGCGCATCTCGCTGGCCGACCTGATCGTGCTCGGCGGCGGTGCCGCCGTCGAGAAGGCGGCCAAGGACGCGGGCGCCGACGTCACCGTGCCGTTCGCACCGGGACGCACCGACGCGACGCAGGAGCAGACCGACGCCGAGTCGTTCGCGGTGCTCGAGCCGCGAGCCGACGGGTTCCGCAACTACCTGCAGACCGGCGAGAAGCTGCCGCCGGAGACGCTCCTGCTCGACCGCGCGAACCTCCTCACCCTGACCGCGCCGGAGATGGCCGTCCTCGTCGGCGGGATGCGGGTTCTCGGCACCAACGTCGACGGCACCGAGCACGGCGTGTTCACCGAGCGGCCGGGGACGTTGACCAACGACTTCTTCGTCCGGCTGCTCGACATGGACGTGGAGTGGAAGGCCGGTTCCGACGAGCACGTCTACGAGGGCCGCAACCGCAGCACGGGCGAGGTCACCCGGACGGCGACCGCCGTCGACCTGGTCTTCGGCGCCAACTCGCAGCTGCGGGCGATCGCCGAGGTCTACGCGTCGCAGGACGGGGCGGACAGGTTCGTCCGCGACTTCGTCGCCGCCTGGGACAAGGTCATGAACCTGGACCGGTTCGACCTGCGCTGACCGGTATCTCCCGCCCACCGGGCCGGCCGCCGCGAGCGGCCGGCCCGGTGGCGTGCCCGGGCCGTGAACCGTTCGCCGGCCCCGGCCCGACAGAGGTCGTGACGAGCCCCTTGGGGCGTACCGCCAACGGACCGAGTCGGTGAGGGCCAGAGTGACACCTGTGAGCGACGGCGCCCCGAGCGACGCCGACCTCGTGCGCGCGGTCGCCGAGGGCGACCGGCGTGCGCTCGAGGACCTCTACGCCCGGCACGCCCCCTGGCTCGTGCTGCGACTGACCCGGCGGTGCAACGACCGGCACCTGGTCGACGAAGCGGTGCAGGACACCTTCGTCGCGGTCTGGAGGGGCGCGCGACGGTGGGACGGCCGCGGTGAGGTCGCTGCCTGGGTCTGGGGGATCGGCATCCGCCGTCTGATCGACCAGCTGCGGTCCGCGCCGCGACCCTCCGAGGAGCTCCCGGCGTCGTGGGCTGGTGCCGAGCCGTCGGCGGAGGAACGGGTCCTCGTCGGTGTCGAGTACGGCGACCTGGCCGGTGCCCTCGACCGGCTCTCACCGGAGCTGCGGGCCGTGGTCCAGGCGACGGTGCTCGACGGGCTCACCACCAAGGAGGCCGGCCGGTTGCTCGGCATCCCGGCCGGCACGGTGAAGACGCGGATGATGCGCGCGAAGGCGCAGATGCGGGAGGCACTGGCATGAGTGGGACCACGTGGCACGTCGACGAAGAGGTGCTGGCGGGCTACGCGGCCGGCCGCGTCACGTCCGCCGTCGCTGCCTCGACGGAGGCGCACCTGACGTCGTGCGCGGAGTGCCGCGCCGAGCTCGCGCCGGCGGTGCCGGCGGGGCGGCTCGAGGGCATCTGGAGCGAGGTCGACCAGCGGGTCGAGCGGCTGTCCCTGCCGTGGTTGGAGCGGATCCTGGTGCGCTGCGGGGTCGGCGAGGACACCGCTCGGCTGCTGGCGGCGACGCCGTCGCTCTCGGCGCCCTGGCTCGGCTCGGTGGCGGCGGCTGCCGTCGTGGCTGCGTTCGTCGCCGACACCTCGCACCGCGCGCTGTTCGCCTTCCTCACGGTCGCACCGATGCTCCCGGTCGCGGGGGTCGCCGCCGCCTACGGACGCGACGCCGACCCGGCGCACGAGATCGCGGTCGCGTCGCCGTACTCGATGCTGAGGCTGATGCTCCTCCGGGCGCTCACGGTCGTCATGGCCACGATCGCCCTGACCCTGCTCGCCGGGCTGGTGCTGGTCGACGAGGGAGCAACAGCTGCCGCCTGGCTGCTGCCGGCGGCGGCCCTGACCACCGCGACCCTGCTGCTCTCCTCGCGTCTCACCCCGGTGTGGGCGGCGGCGTCGGTGATGGTCACCTGGGTCGCCGGCGTCACGGTGGCCTGGCAGGCGACCGGCACCCGGCTGGCCGCCTTCGGCGAGGTCGGCCAGTCGGTCGCGCTCGCCGTCACGTTCGTCTGTCTCGCGCTGCTGGTCGCCCGGCGGCACGTCTTCGCCTTCGACACGAGGAGCTCTGCATGACCACGGTCCAGGTCACCGAGGTGGCCAAGTCGTTCGGCCGGACCCAGGCGCTCGCCGGCGCGACCTTCGCCGCCGGAACCGGCGTCACCGGGCTGCTCGGCCCGAACGGGGCGGGCAAGACGACGCTGCTGCGCATCCTGGCGACCGTGACCGCGCCGGGCGAGGGCCGGGTCCGGCTCCTCGGGCGCGACCCACGGGACGCGCAGGACCGGCTGGAGATCCGCCGACGGCTGGGCTACCTGCCTCAGGAGCCGGGATTCCACCGAGGCTTCACGGTCACCGAGTTCGTCGACTACGTGGCGATCCTCAAGGAGATGGCCGGTCGCGCCGAGCGGCGCGCCGAGGTGCGCCGGGTGGTCGACCTGGTCGGGCTGACCGAGGTCGCGGACCGCCGGATCCGCGCGCTCTCCGGGGGCATGCGCCGGCGGGTCGGTGTCGCGCAAGCCCTGCTGGGCGAGCCCGAGCTGGTCGTCCTCGACGAGCCGACCGCGGGCCTCGACCCGGAGCAGCGGCTGCGGTTCCGCGACCTGCTCTCCCGCATCGGGGAGGACCGGACCGTGGTCCTGTCCACGCACCAGACCGAGGACGTCGCCGCGTTGTGCCCCCACGTCGTGGTGCTCGACGGTGGGCGCACGGTGTTCGACGGCACCCCGTCGGCCCTGACGGCGACCGCCGACGGGCGGGTGTGGCTGTCCGACGAGCGGTCGCCGCAGGCGAGGCTCGCGTGGCGGACGCCCGACGGCGACGTACACAACATCGGTGACCAGGTGCCCCCCGGGGCGCGGGCGCTCCGGCCGACCCTCGAGGACGCGTACCTGCTGCTGGTCGGCGACCGCGCCAGGAACAGCGCCGGGGAGGCGGCGGCATGAGCGCGGCTCCGGACGTGCTCGGCGTGGAGGAGACCAGGGTCCGCGCGGTGCGGCTGCCCGCCGGGCCTGTGACGGTGATGGAGCTGGGCCGGGTGCAGACCCGGCGGATCCTCCGCCACCCCGCGCTGCTGGTGAGCCTCGTCTGGGTCGTGCTCGGTCTCGGCTTCGGCTTTCCCGACACGCCCTACGAGCAGTACTCCGTCGCCACCGGGATGGTCATCTTCATGATGGGCCCGGCCACCTTCTTCGCGGCCAACCTGGTCGCGACCTCGGGGCGGCGCTCGTCCGCCGACGAGTGGACACCGGCCCTGCCCATGCCGGCCCTCCGCCGGACCGCAGCACTGCTCGTCGCCGGTGTCGGGCTCGGCGCGGTCGCCCTGGCGATCCAGCTGCTCCTCGTCGCGGTCGCCTACGACCAGCCGGTCCTCGAGCTCCGGTGGACCCACGTGCTCAGCGTCCCGGTCGCCATCACCGGCGCGGCGGTGCTGGGCGTCGCCGTCGCCCGGCTGCTCCCGTGGCCGGGTGCCCCGCTCCTGGTGATGGCGGCGATCACGGTCGCGAACATCTGGGCGAGCAACAACGAGGTGTTCCTCGGGCTCTACGTGGACTTCGCCCAGTGGACCGACAACGACGCGATCCCAGGGATGCATCCGGGATCCGGGGCCTGGCACCTGGTCTACCTGGCGGCCTTCGTCGGACTGGCGGCGTTCGGCGCGGTCCTGCGGGACGTCCGCCGGGTCTGGCTGCCCGTCCTCGGCGGAGCGGCCTGCGGCGCCCTCGTGCTGGTCGCCGGCGCCCTGCAGCTATGAGGCAACCAGCCATGAGGCAACACCGGGCGGCCGCCGCCCTGCGGTGCCGGCAGCTGGCCGCTGGCGGCCCGGCCCTCGTGCGGGCCGTGCGGTGGCAGCCGGTGCCGGTCGTTGCCGCGGGCGTCGTGCTGCTGCTGTGGTGGCGCGACGAGTCGGTGGTCCGGGGCTCGGGTTCCCTGTGGCTCCTGCGGGCCGTCGCGCTGGCGCTGGCTGCGGCCGTCCCCTTCGCCCTCGACGACCTGTCCCGGCGGACGGTGGCCGCGGCCCCGACCGCCCTCGCCGCCCGCACGCTGGCGGCCCTCGGGCTCGCTGCAGTCCCCGCTGCAGCCGTGTGGGCGAGTGCGTGCGCATGGGTGGCCGCCCGCGGGCTGCGTCCGGTGCCGGTCGCCTCGCTGACGTTGGAGGCCGCCGGAGTGACGGCCGCCGCCGTCGCCGCCGGGCTGGCGCTGGTGCGGTGGCGCGCGGTCGACGAACCGGGCGCGCTGACCGCGCCGGTGGTGGTGGCGCTGGGACTGGTCCTGCCGAGGCTGCCGGACTGGGCCGCCCTGGTCACCGAGCCCGGACCGGGCTGGACGACCGCCCACCTGCGGTGGGCCTCCC
>Ga0210143_1000307_pt1 | contig 10991 bp, 6 predicted proteins | sample MayberryNW_TuleC_2_FD_185527 | JGI IMG/M metagenome (GOLD analysis project Ga0210143, IMG submission 185527) | Wetland microbial communities from San Francisco Bay, California, USA, that impact long-term carbon sequestration - MayberryNW_TuleC_D2... | ecosystem: Environmental > Aquatic > Marine >... | reverse complement strand
TTCCAAAGATGAATGAAAAGGAATGGAATGTGAACATCTATTGCAGGAAGGATGGTAAAGAAATGGTATTACTTAAACAGAATGTGAAAGAAATCAAAGGACCGTTGGCAGATTTACTTAAAGCACATATCAAACCAAAACACCATCGTGAATTCGAATAGTTAGATGATTCAACAATGACTTGCCGAAATATCAAGAAGATAATTAAACAAAATAAATGGGGCAAGAGGATATATTTAGACAGGTGTAGTTACTGTTAGAGGGCCGTTACAATTGATACTATGATTAGTACCATGTTGTTAGTCTGCCGTAATTTATATATCAGGATATGGCTGCAAAACTGGATCCTAACACAGGTAATATAACTCAATATCAAGTCTGTTCGCTTATATGAATATATTACAATTATCCGGAATGTGCTGACGATAAGAAAAACTTCTGACTCTGGCCCAGATTGCTTTTGCTTATGATCAATTCCGAGATATAACAATATCTGTCTACAACAGGAGTATTTTCCAATATTCTGCTTTATGGCGATACACAATGTACACTCACTCTTGCTGGTGATGGTCATGATGGTCTATTTGATGGTGATGAAAATCTTTCAATCTCTCGTGGACCTGGTTTCTAAACAAAGTCAAACCAATTCTCTTAGCATATGGTTGTCCTTTCGTAAACGATTCAGCCAATTTTCTAACAAATTCCATTTCTACTTTTGGAGGCATAGGAGGATCGAATGGATCTACGTATGCTTCAATTATCGCTGGTTTTTTATCTGACATGGCTTCATGCATAATTGAATCTACCTCATTAGGCTCCTTAATAGAATATCCTTTACCTCCACAAGCTTCAGCAAAGCTTGTGTAATCAATTGGCGTAAATTCTACGCCAAATTCAGGGTTTCCAAGGAAAGCCATCTGCTCCCATCGAATCATTCCTAGTATGTCATTTTTTATTATGACGACCTTTATTGGCAAATCATATTGAACGGCTGTTGCAAATTCGCCCATAAGCATCGTAAACCCGCCATCCCCAACAAAAGCTACTGACTGCCTTTCTGGAAATGCAATCTGTGCTGCTATTGCATAAGGTAATCCACATGCCATACTTGCAAGGGTACCAGAAAGCGAGAATTTCATACCCTTTCTGATATTAATATAACGAGCTGCCCAACTTGTAATCGTTCCGCTATCTACAGATATTATGGCATCATCTTTCAATTCAGCAGATACAGCAGCAGCAATAACCTGTGGTTTAATTGGTTTGTCAGTTCTAGTACTTCGTTCCTTTAGTAAATCAATCCAATTTTTCATTGCTTGTTGTTTAGATCTCAAAAAGTCCAGGTTTCTTTTCTGCCATAAAAGAGGATGTAGCGCAGCTAAAGTGAGCCTGGAATCGCCTACTAAGCCAACTTCTACAGGATACCGTAAACCAATCTTTTCTGCCTTTATATCAATTTGAATACCTTTTGCCTGACCCGGTTTTGGCAGATAATCTATGTAAGGAAATGATGTTCCAATCATAAGTAATGTATCAGCTTCGTTCATGGCATCGCTAGCTGGGTCGGTTCCCAAAAGTCCTAGCCCTCCAATACTTACTGGATGAATATCTGGAATTACCGCTTTACCCAATAAAGCTTTGACTACAGGGGCACCTAACCGCTCTGCAACAGCTATTACTTCATCTCCAGCACCCAGTGCTCCCTGTCCTACCAATACTACCACTCTCTCTCCTGAATTCAAAATATTTGCAGCCTTCTCTATCAATTTTGGATCTGATGTAAACTTAGGAATACTGACATCAGATGTATGCCCACCAACTTTGTGCCTGGAATATCTTCCTTTCAATCTCATTTCTTGAACATCTATAGGAATTGTTAAATGGCTTACTCCTTTCTGCGACATTGCATTTCTGCATGCAATATCGACAGCCATTTCGGTCTGTTCGGGATTGTTTATAATAGCATTGTAAACTGCAACATCTGAGTATAGCTGTAGCAGATTAACATCTTGCTGGTAGCTAGAATTCGTCAAATCAGAGTAAGTTGTTCCGGTGATAGCAATAACAGGAGTATTATCAGCTTTGGCATCATACAATCCATTTAAGAGATGTATTGCGCCAGGACCTGAAGTAGCAACACATGCACCTAGTTTTCCGGTATACTTTGCATACGCACAGGCCATAAATGCCGCTGATTCTTCGTGTCTTACCAGTATGAATTTGATTTTATTTTGTCTTTGCCTTAATGCTTCGATAAAACCGTTGATACCATCACCAGGTAATCCAAAAATAACATTTACGTTCCAATCAATTAACGCTTCAGCAATAATATCAGCTGTTCTTAAATTCTCATATTCGCTCATTTAGTGTGTATGCATGAATTGTGTTACGTGGTATATATGTACATATACACATTGAACTCTAAATTGAAAAGTTTAGGACCTGTTGATGGTTTTACGTTTTGTAAACCATTTTGTATGCAATACTTTCTTAGGTCTTTTGTAAAACCATACCATTATTATAATTATTGATATGACTCTTAATTGCATCTTTCAATGTTCTTATTACAATCGGAAGAATTCTGGGATCATTTACCTTAGGAATTATATATTCCTCATTCAAATATATTCCTCATTCAAATGGGGTCGCTCAACTAGAGAGGCAATAGTACATGAAGCAGCGACCAACATATCTTCATCCAAACCTTTTGCTCTCGTATCAAGTAATGCTCTGAGAACTGAGGGGAATACTACAGCATTGTTAATCTGATTGGGAAAACCAGACTGACCACTAGCTGCAATTCTCGTGCCGGCTTTCAGTACATCAAGAGGGGGGAGTATTTCAGGATCTGGTTTGCTTTTTCTTGATATTTCATAGTTGGACGTATTACCGCTGTTGGTATCGTCTTCTGCGTCTTTACCCTTACCATCATAGTCTTTCAGATCTTCTCTTCCTTCATATATTGCCCTTTTGCTATCATTTACAATAATATCCTTGCATCCAGTCTTTTGATACCGTAGCCAGCAGAGCCTTCCTGAGATAATTACCTTTATACTGTCTATTTTTTTGCTCAATAATTTTAAAGTTTATCAATGCTGCCAGAGTGATTACAGCAGTACCATGCTGATCATCGTGAAAAACTGGAATGGAGAGTTCATTTAGAAGTCTTTTTATGATGTCAAATACCTTTGGTGACTCTATATCTTCAATATTTATAGCTCCAAAGACAGGTTCGATCGCCTTAACAAAATCTAATTATTTCCTCCTTTCCTTTTGTTGTAATGTATAACTCAAATGCATTTATGCCGCCTAAGATCTTGAATAAGACTGATTTTCCTTCCATAACGGGAAGCGCACCTTCAGGCCCATCTAGTGAAGTATGGAAAATGCACTAATTAGTTATATTAACCAAAAGTGGTACAATAAGAAAGGTTATATCTGCGTAATTCTCGTATTAATTTAAGCAAAAGATTCACGGCAATTCGACAAGTAGATAAAAAATTACTTTACGCATTTTCCGTTCTTTTGTAATGAAAAGTGAAAAATAAAAGATTGACAACAAGATTTGAAGAGTTAGGACTGAGTGCTGAAATTATTAAAGCACTCAAAGAAAATAGATTTGAAGCTCCTTTTCCTATCCAACAGGAAGCAATACCGTTTATTTTAAGAGGTATAGATGTTATAGGACAAGCGCATACAGGTACTGGAAAAACGGCAGCTTTTGCGCTGCCTATATTGACTAAAATAAAACGTAGAGGTCCAGTACAAGTAGTGATACTCACTCCAACACGGGAGCTAACAGTACAAGTTACTGCTGAAATTGAAAAGTTTGCAAGGTATACGGGCATCAGAGCTGTATCTATATACGGAGGCCAAAGTATTGGTATCCAGTATAATCAGCTAAGGAAAGGTGTTCAGATAGTGATAGCAACACCCGGCAGATTGATAGACCATATCAAGCGTGGTTCAATTAGACTCGAGGAAGTAAAGTTTGCGGTACTTGACGAAGCAGATAGAATGCTTGACATGGGTTTTGTCGACGATATCAAGTATATTTTATCCTATATGAGAAAAGACAGGCAAACATGTTTGTTTTCAGCTACTATGCCCCGAGAGGTTTTGAGACTTGCACAAGAATACATGGTTGATCCAAAAGAGATAAGACTCAACGAAAAAGAATTGAGTCTTGACACTATAGATCAATCTTACCTCGTCGTTCACGAAAAAGAAAAATTCAAGCATCTATGCAATTTTATCAGAAACAAAAATGAGCGACAGACTATAGTTTTTGCCGCTACAAAGCAAAGAACCCATAGGCTTGCTTCCGAGTTAAAACAAGAGGGATTCAAAGCAATTACAATGCACGGCGATTTATCCCAAGCACAAAGAGATAGTGCAATGTACAAATTCAGAAAAGGATTTGAAGACATCCTTGTGGCCACTGATATTGCTGCAAGAGGAATTGATGTGCCTGCTGTAGGTCACGTGATAAACTATGACATACCTGCAGACCCGCTAATCTATTTTCATCGAATAGGAAGGACAGCAAGAGCTGGTGGAGCGGGAAAGGCTATCTCTTTGGTTTCTCAGGATAGAGTTGATGACTTTGGAAGAATCCTCAAGACGACCGAAAAACCTATTCATAAACTAAATGAAGAGATGGGAATTGAAATCCCTGTAACTCCACAGTATGTACATAGGGATTATCGCCAAAGACACGGTGGTAACAATTATAGAAGATATAATAATACCGACTACAGTAACGGATACAGAAACAACGCTTATTCCAATAACTATTCTGGCTACAGAAGCAGAGGACCTAGCTACAACAGTAAGGAGAGTCAGAGGCAGTATGCGAGGGGTGGTAGAACCCAGTAGTAGTAGCAAGTACGGTACAGGTTGGGGCAGAAGGAGATTTGGTTGCTACTCGGTTCTAGTTACAAACGGAATAAATTGAAATTGAAATAACTAGATAGATATGGATAGACGGATTGTCGAATTAACACCATAACTTGCAGCCCGTTCCAATTCACACTGGAATTCACACTGACGTTCGTTATTTCATATACCACTACTTCATATCATAGTTTATTTGTCTGCAAACATTAGCTATTTTACCATAACTTATAGATCTTCTTTTCCCAAACGGTAGCATTTTGAGAAAGGCTTATTACAAATTTCAGAAACTATTTTTTTCCATATGATCGACATGCTATTGCTTTAATGGAAAACTATTTTGTGTCAAAAAAGATTATCATACAACATACTGTATTTTATGGTCAAACCACCATATATGTTAAAATAAATAATTGTGTTCTGACATCGCCTGTATTAAGTGAAAGTATTTTTACTAAATTAGTTACAAAGTTTCTGACAATTAGAAATCTAGAGCTAATTTGTAAATCTGAAGCAACTGTCAATTATCCTGGCAAATTTCATCCATATTGAAGCTATTCGTTCACTATCATTAGAAACAATATCAGACGTTAACAAACATCTCTTCTGTCGTTATAACGGCATACAATGCGACTTCTTCCTTTTTCATCATATATATTAGGATGGCTAACTACTTAAGTGTATGGATCGTAGCCCAGTTTTATCATGATGCGGATACTAAATTACTTATCTAAAAGCAGATCCCTATAGGTGTTATTGCTTGTCGACTAATGATTGTAACTAGATTTAAGGATCCAACTTAAGTTTGTTAGTATTATTTAACAGATTTATATTACTGTCATATAGTAATGCTATTATAATAGGTCGTACGGACTGTACATAGATTATAATAATTGAAACGAAGGAATAATTTTTCGATAGGTAATAGATGTGAGTGTATGTGTCACACTAAAGGCAATATTCAAGATTTTTGTGGTTATTGCACGACTTCTCATAGAGATTTAAAAAGAACGTCTGTAATGACGATGAAAAAATAGTATTAATACTAGTTCAAACCTACAAAATCTAAGCAATAGTCTTGAAGACATCTATCTCCTAGAAGAAAATATAGCTAAGCAGCTGAAATATAGGCATCGATATAACTCTGAGATTGTTATAGTTTTTATGATAGGCTTGCCATGATTCATTATATATGCGTATTACGGAATATTGTTGTATAACGTTATGTGGTATACATATGAATCATAGTAAGTATGATCCGAAGTCCTATTTTCATTGAATACAAGAGACTTGGGTAGATGAGGTATCAGATCTCATTCAACAAATATGATTAGCTATATCGGCATAGCTATAGCGACACAGATATATCTCCAGTCTTACCGATTCAAATAATGGTTCATCGACAAGGAACTAAAACCAAGGCATATACAGACCAGAGATCAGAAAGCAAAAAGTATGCAAAAGCTCAGAGACGTAAAAGAAATAAACCAAAAGCATAGAATAGCTACTCATATTTATAATTGAGCTACTCATTTACTTCAAAGGGGGTTTATAGTATCAAAAAAATTAAAGACCTTTGTTCTCCATTATTTGTAGCCTTAGACCTGTACGCCTATAACAAACCGGAATAAGTATTGGATAGACTAATATAATAACCATGTCGTTATTTTCTGTCATGTTCCATTTGATATTCTACTCCGCATTGTTCCGAACAAAATATATCGGAATCGCCGTCATCACCAATATCGTCACCACAGTTTTTGCAAATTCCTTTCTTATTCGTAATATATAAGATGGTGAGGTCATTATTACGTCTTTCTTTTTGCACATCTTCAAGACGAACGACTTGTTATCTAAACTAACAGTAGTACAATTAAATAAATGCACGAAAAACTACATTCTAAAGCTGCCCGAATATCTGCAAAATAGATAAATTCTTCACTGAGGATACTCTAGTCAATTGCTGCTATGTCAATATCTATTAAACTTTGCAAGTAGCCTATCAAGAAGTCAATCTTCTTATTCCTTTACAAGTGTAAGGCACATATCGTTTTTGATGTGAACCTATCTTACGTAACTATCCATATCAGGTAGTCAAGCCAGAATATTTGATGTCTCTAGAATCTATAGGTTGCCACAGCTAAATTCCATTAAAATAGGAGTAAAGTTATCCTCGGCTCAGTAAACGCCTTGACATCTCATTATTAATTTCTTCATGTTTTATCACTTCACCCCTTCTGCCGGGAGTCTTCATCTGTTGCTGGTTTACTTGTTTCCTTTCCTCGAGTAATTCATCAACTCCATAATAACTATTTATACCGCATTGCCTTTTCTTTCTTAATTCGATCGTATAGCGTTCCCTAAAATCTCTCTCTTTCGCGTCATTAGTAGATGTGCCTGTTTGAGTCAATCTGAAATTAATGACAGCTGTTGCCTCATTCTCCATATGTTCCTGTGAAACTATAACATATAAGAATGTATTTGATTCAAAATGAGTAATATAAGCAAAGATGAAATTTGTTGATCGTTCTGGATATAGTAAAAAATGTTTAGAAATATCCCCATCCATACATACTAGTCATAATATCCTTACTCTGATTCATGCCACCGTATTGGTGAAAAGGCAGCAAACGATCTATACGGATCAACCTGATTTAATATAATTACAATAATTAGGCTTAAGATGGATTGGACATACACAAAAATATCATTTATTATCACATTTTTTTCAAAATTGTTACTGTATGAAAGTAAATGAAATACGGAAGTCTTGTGTATAGCATAGTATCATAGATAATCGTATAAATAATTTAATGACTTTTAACCGAATTACAACTGAAACTGAGAGTGATCAAATTTGCTTCATAAATTATACACTAAAGTACTGTATATGTATTATCGATATAGTTAATTCTACTCATGCTACAGTTGAAATAATAAATTCACAAAAGTAATGAAATAGTACTCTATTCTGCTTAATACGATATCTTCCATAATAAAAGACTATGGTGGCAGAGTAAGAGTTGCAATACAACTGGAAAACTAGTTCTTACTGCATAAGAACATTACAAACGTAGGACGATTTCTTGTTTCGAGTCTTTTCAGCATAATTTTCTAGTTAATTTTGGTACCTTTGTACAACATCTGGACCTTGTCCCAAATTATGTACCTGATCATTATGAGCTGCATTTGTTTTCGCTATAATTGAATCAGAGAACCTATCTATTGCTTCATAGTTTTGTAATACAGATCCAAAATCCCTGGGGGAGGGTGAATACTATAGAGCCGTCTATTGGGAAAGTATAGGCTAAGTATTTTCATATCCTCAAATCACATTGTCTCATGCTTCAGGTGTAACTAAACGAAAGATCCCAGATGAGATTGCCGAATTTATTCTAAACGCAACAAAAGAAGATCAACTAGCATGACAGAATAATCTGGTATAATCTATCTTCATAGTCGTATACATCTGCCTGTGCTTGACCACCTGAAAAATAACAGATTCAATCGATCGAAGTATGGATAGTAACGAAATCTTGCAAGTTGTCATGTGAAGAAGCTAATATCCTTCTTCTATAAATGTAAGAAAATATACATTACTTTTAACTTGAACCCAATTTACCCCTAACTATTTGGTTATCTTAGATCAGCTAGTCAATCCTGGTCTACTGAGGACGATGAGGGTCAGCTATAAGAGAATCATAGGTACCCTAAATACCTCTAGATTTCAAATACAAATACAAAATAATATTGTTAAATGTTAAAATGTTAAAATAGCTTTATATTTGAAAATAATGATATTTTATATGGGATAGTGAAATAACTGGTAGCTGTGGCAGAAGACCCCGTGGCAGAAGATACCGAGGAAGGAGGCTATATAGTTAAATCAAATACAAAACAGCACCAAACTTATAATGTCTATTTTAGCATTAGAAAGCAACGATATCTTTGTACATGTAAATGGTTTGCAATTAAGCAAACAGAATGTTCACATATTAAAAAGGTAAAAGAAAGAATTACTCAATAGTATCTGTCCTTTAGAGGTTTTGAGGTTTAAACTTTTAAACATCATAGTATTTCTAGGTTAGCAAGTGGGAATAGCAAAGGTTGCGGTTACAGAAAAGATCCATATTTTTTGGATACCTCATCATTCTAATGCAGTCAATTCTGGTAGAATCTGTTGATACAGAGATAAGACGTTTGAAAAATTCTCTTCAGTGATATATTAGATTCTTTGATTTGACACAAAATGAAGACATGTAGTTATTAATGTCTGATTTTGTAATTCTAACAAGAAGTTACCTAAATTTATACGAGAAAATGAAGTAACGGTGTTATATCAATAACCTGGGACAGGATTGGAGAATGCTACTGATCTCCGTTCGTGGCTGTAATACCGGCTTCTTTGATCTACAATGACGCAATGACAGATAACATTGAATACCGTTCAACGAACGAGCGCTCAGGATCTTGTTGGGCATCAATTTAGCGTACTTCAGTGATATTGTCATCCCAAATTTAGCATCTCGACTTATGTGAATTATATCAAAGCATAACCATAATCATAAATAGAATTGTGAGTGATATCAAAAAATCCATGAATGGACTTCTAACAGACCGAACAACTAAAATCATTCACAGATTTGGCGAAAGTCTTTATTCCAGGTTTATATGATTTAGTTAAAAAAATGATCCCTGTATATGGATATGCGACTCAGCAAGCAAAAGCACCTCTTAGCCAATACCCTTTTGAAAGAAGGGATCCACGCAATCATGATGTTGTAGTGGACATTCACTATTGTGGGATCTGTCATACAGATGTACATCAAGTGAATGATGAATGGGGAGGATCAATATTTCCTATGGTTCCAGGACATGAAATAGTAGGCATAGTGACGAAAGTGGGCGCGAACGTATCACGCTATAAATTGGGTGACAGAGTGGGCGTCGGTTGTTTGGTTGATTCCTGTCGTAAGTGCAATCCTTGCATCAACGGTTTAGAACAGTACTGTATAGAAGGACCTACCATGACTTACAATGGAATCGAAAGAGATGGACAAACTCGAACTCAAGGAGGCTATTCGAATAAAATCGTAGTCGATGAAAACTATGTCCTTCGTATTCCTGATAATCTCCCAATGGATCGTGCAGCGCCGCTTCTCTGCGCCGGTATTACCATGTATTCTCCTCTCATTCATTGGAAAGCGGGTCCTGGAAAGAAGGTTGGCGTAGTTGGTCTCGGTGGATTAGGTCACATGGGAGTCAAGATCGCACATGCATTAGACACAGAAGTCAGCGTGATTAGTCACTCTAAAAGAAAGCAAGACGAAGCCAAGAAGATGGGAGCGGATAAATTCTATGCTGCCTCTACCTCATCATCAACCGATCAGAAAAGTTTTGATGAACTTAAAGGATATTTTAATCTGATCTTAAACACACTTTCAGTGGAAATTGATTGGAATCATTACCTTAATTTGCTAGCCCTCGACGGGACTATGGTCGTAGTTGGACTTCCAGAGAAAGAAACATCACTTAATACATCTCCACTCATCAATGCTCGTCGCAGTCTTGCAGGCTCAGGTATAGGTGGATTAAAAGAGACTCAGGAGATGCTTGATTTCTGTAGTAAATATGATATTTCCAGCGACATCGAACTTATCCCAATTCAAGAGGTCAATGAGGCTTATCCACGGATTGTTAATAGTGACGTTCGGTACCGATTCGTTATTGATATGAAGTCACTTGACTGATAATTCTAAGATATTTAGAATATATTAGAGATAAACCGAAGTCAGATCTAGATATACAATTACAATAACAAAATACTGGATTAACATCAATTAACATCAATAAATGTCATAACTGACAGTAACAGTAACATTTTACTTACCAGCTTATGATTCATTATGTTCAAATACAATAAATAATTCTTAACTTCTCTTAAAGCAAGTAACATATTTTTGTAGCTATCCAACTATGCATACCCAGTATATAACATGAACGATGATCATAAAGCAATCTAGAAGTTGTAGGATTTGTCAATGGAGTAGAAAGAATTTTTTCTTGGTCAAATTATATACAAAATGGCTGACTGT
>Ga0210143_1000306_pt1 | contig 11010 bp, 12 predicted proteins | sample MayberryNW_TuleC_2_FD_185527 | JGI IMG/M metagenome (GOLD analysis project Ga0210143, IMG submission 185527) | Wetland microbial communities from San Francisco Bay, California, USA, that impact long-term carbon sequestration - MayberryNW_TuleC_D2... | ecosystem: Environmental > Aquatic > Marine... | reverse complement strand
TACAATTAATCTACTACCTCATTTTATATGCAAATACAACAAGAAATATTGTATACGAATATGATTAATAGTTTATTTATGATGAATACAGAAATTCTTTTCCTTTTATAGATATGATCTGAACCAAACTTTTGTATCTAAAGGTTTTTGAATTATTTGATAATCTGAAAAGTCTTTTTAACAGGATATCTCTACCATAAAATAACTAATGGAAGATTATTGCAAACCTCCAAAACCTACGGCCTACGAGTTGAAGTTAAGAAAGATATTGGACAGAGCCCAAGTTCCATTTAAACCTGATCAAGTTATTTGGTATACAAGTTGTGACTGTTTTACTCCAGATTTGATAATTGGAAAACGTCTCATTATCGAGGTAGATGGGAAAGTACATGATAAAGACCATCGAAAAACATTAGATAGGATACGCAAGAGAGCATTGGAAAATATGGGTTATACTGTACGTATAGTAAAAAATGAACAAATCCGTGATAAACCAAACAAAATAGCCGATGAAATAAAAGAAATGTACTATCAGTTATCTGATACAGAAAATAGACAGGATATTACCATAACAGAATTAAAAAAGCCATCAGAGATTGAACCTATACCAAAAGATATACAATTCAATTTAGACTTTTGGGCTACAGAATTAAATAAGAAATTACATGATAAAAGTTGGTCCGTTGAACTTTTTAAAGAATTATTATCACAATTTCATCCTGACTTCATAAAAAATCAGTGTGCAATTGAAAGACTTATTTTAGTATTACACGGGATTAATCTTAAAAAAACTTTAGATAGTGGTGAAAATCTAGATTTTGAATATTCATTGAAATTCTTTAAAAAGAGTTTGAATTTATTAAAAGAATTATTTCCTAAAAATGGTAATATGACTACTATACATTTAAAAAATATATTTAATGAATCTGCTCCAGGATTTTTTAAAAATTTAATCTTTAAAGGAGGACCAAACATAAACCCCGGAATAGTTTCAATCAAAAGTAAAGATTCTTTGAATTTTCATATTGATAGTTTCAACAAGAATTTATCTAAATTAGGAATAAATGTAGAACGTTCAGACATTATACAAGAATGTAAAGCAACACTCCAAAAGTTAAATGAAAAGGAAAAAATAGATTATAAGTGGCTTATTGAATGGATGAATGCAAATTAAATTCTATTAATGGCTTTAATATCGACAGGCAGTATTTGAAATAATACCTTTTAATTGTTTGATCAAGTCTTTCATTAAGCAATATCTTTTTATTATATAAACAGGTACAGAATCAAATTTATAAATGGATATTGTGTAAAAATCATATCCTTCTAGCTACATATTTTGATATTTGTTATTATAATTCTAATAATTTATTATGGTAAAATATATTTATGAATAATAATGAAGAAAATTCTCCAGGGTCAGGTAGATCGATGTGGATAGAAAGTGATACAAAAGATTCTGTTGACAAATATAAGGAAAAAGGAGTAAATAAAATATCACATATCGATGATATAAGGGGAGATGAAATTGTAGTTGATAAATCATCTAATGTAAGGTTTATAACTTTTGGTTTATTTGCTTTGATTGGCTTTATAGTACTGATTTATGCCATATTAGTCGCGGTAGTAGCAGACACGGCCATTCAATCTGCAAATCTATTTTTTGTAGTTACTATATTGAGTATTTCTATATTAGCAGGAACTCTTGTATACAAAATCGGTCTCACGAAATAGGATATTATATAGTAAATTGTCCTACTTTATTCCATATTTACTATGTTAATTTGTGATTGTATTTTAGCCATATTTCAAATATAGGTATGTTCTTATTAATTCATATAAAATTATTTTTATGAGATCTATATCATTAAATAGATTCCAAATTATTATTAATAATAGTACAATCAAATCAAAACAATAAAAAATATAATCATATTCTTTAATTAATGAATCTGTTATAAGAAGACAATATAATTTTATATTATATGTATAAGGATCAAGTTAACTTTTTTACCTACTATATAATAGATTCATATCTGCTCAGTTATATTATTAATTAAATTGGTTAGATAACTAAAATTTAAGCTTAGAGGGCTTTGAGTATGACATGAAATTGGGATCAGCTTATTGAAATTTTTATTTTTATTTTTAATTTTTATTTTATTATATGGCTCTGTTAAGTTAAGCAACAATCAGAAAGTAAATTGAAAAAATTCTATTAGAAATGACCACAGAACATAATATGATATATAATATTACTATTGATTTATCCTTAAGTTAACGGATCTATTGTATTTATAATAATTAAAAAATTATTTCTTATATCCGAGTAACATAGATATAGGAAAGTAAAAGTGAATCTTATTATCTTTATTATATTCTTTAAGAAAACTTTTCATTCCTAAATTATCTTTTTTTACATCTTCTTTAAACAGATGTTGAATTTTCTCTTTATTTCCATGAGGAGGAAATGATGCTTCAAGTAATTTATCCAATTCCATTTCTAGATTTTGGCATTTAGTTTCCAAGTTGACCAATCCTGATTCGTACATCAGATTTGTTAATTCTTTAAATGTAAATGCTTTTACATGTGATGGATCACGTAACTTTTCAACTCTGTTGTATTCATCTACTTTAGTCAATTCAGGTGTTACATCAATAATTACAATTCTTCCATTTGGTTTACAGACACGTATCATTTCATCTAAAATATTTTGTGGATTAATTAAATGATGAAAACTATATCGTGTTATAACTAATGAAAATGAAGAATCATCAAATGGTAGGGTAAGAATATCTCCAATTTGCCAGGTTAAGTTGTCTAATTTTTTTTCTTTTTGTATTTGTTTTGCCTGTTCAATCATAGCTGGTGTTATATCAATTCCAGTTACATGCGAAACAAAATTTGCTAGTTCACATGCTACTATCCCTGGTCCACATGCAACATCTAATACTGTGTCGTCTCTCTGGGGTTTAGCTAATCCATCTATTAATTCTAATCCATACTGGTTAGAATGTTCTGAAAGTTGGGTAAAGGGAATAGCCTGCTTTGTAAATTGAGATATGATAGATTCATTATGTAAAGACGAATCATTATTTGAATTCATTCTTAATAATCATTTATTATGACAACTTTATTATAATTTCATTTGATTATGATAATTTAACAAAGTTGTCATATTATTAGTAATCGCAAAACCTTAAATTTTTAACTTGATTAATTTAAAACAATTTTTGGTCTATTATAAACTTAGCCGGAAGCATGTAAACGTCGATAGGTCAACTGATTTTGACTCGATTTTGTAGTTCAAAAATTGTCATCAATTACTATGAAAAATATACTGTTGTAGAAGATAAATTTTTAAACAATTATTTGTATATTGATCATATCAAAGAATTGCAAGATGAAATCTTGAATTGTTTAAACAATCATTCAAATCTCTTATTTTGAAGACCAATATGTTCCCTTATTCTTCAGCCATGTCTGATAGTCAGATAGTATTTTTGAATGATCAAATCCAAATTTTATATTTTCTAAATTATTAATTCCGATCCATCTTAATTCTGCAACACCGTCTCCTGCTTTTAGCTCACCGTTTATTATTTTAGCCATAAAAGTTATAGACATAATGTGCCCTCTTGGATCTCGATTAGGATCAGAATAAACACCTAAAATATCAATTGGTTCTACTTTCACCAATAATTCTTCTTCTGCCTCTCTTCTTACTGTATCTTCTACCTTCTCCCCTTCATTAACAAAACCTCCTGGTAATGAAAAATAATCTTTGAAGGGATCTTTTTTCCGTTTTATTATTAAGATCTTGTCGCTATTAGAATTTTCAGATAATATTATATCTATTGTTGGAACAGGATTTCTTGATTTATCTTTTTTATTGGCATTACTCATATAAATAATTTGAACAAAAAAATATAATAGGATTATTCGATTCAAAATTAAAATAATATTATATATTTATACTTGTTAAAACTTTATTCGAAAGCTGAGTTTTGGATATAACGTAATTGGGATCTACATTCAGTTATTTTATTTTTCAAAAATAAAGAGTATAAGCATTATATTTAATTAACGTCAGTGTTGGGACTAGCACCTTTGTCCATCAACAATGGGTTATTCTAATATTAAACTAGTGAATTTTTTTATATATGGTTGAAATGATTAGGACTAAATCTATTTATGATCCAAAAGAAAAAAATGATGGAATTAGAATTTTAATAACTCGAAATTGGCCAATAGACATTAAAAAAGAATATTTTGATAAATGGTCTAAAGAATTGTCACATTCAAGAGATTTATTAAAAATATATAAAGATAAAAATTGACTTTTTCTTTATTTGGAAGATTATTTCTTGAAGAAATACAAAAGTCAGTTGTAATTGAGATTTGTAGAGAAATAACACATGAATCTATAAAAGGAAGAATATTACATTGTTATGTTATGAAAAAGATGAAAAGGGGATGGTAGTAATTATTATCTGAAAAAGAATCCAGTAGCAAAGTTTGCCATTATGAATATTATTACAAACTGAAGAAGTGCCTGGGTTGCAACAACTTTGACATATCTGCCCATAAGTTTCTGAATTTTGGACATATTCGGTTCCTTTTTCCTTAACTCATGATAGACTCTAATATTCGTTGGAAGAAGAATTCCAAGTCCCTGAATTAGCATTACTGTAACAATAATTAATACCGTGATGATCCAGTATACTACTGGAGATTCTAGAGTAATTAAACCCATTTTTGAAGCGAGGAAGTAACCTGCAGTAGTTGTAACAGATGCTACAGTTGGCATATAAAAAACCATTTTTGGCATAAGCCATGAGATGACTTCTTTACGTGTTGAAATACTTACATTTCGAAGTATGGGACCAAGTAGGAATACCATAAAGATATCTGTTCCAGTCCATAATATTGAAGTAAATACATGAACATAATTAAGAAGCAGAAGGTTAGCAGTCACTATTGCTAGAATTAGAGCGGTAATTGGAATAACAATCCATATGTTTAAGCGTAATGATATTGTTGGTGGTTTTTGTATTGAAGACTCCAATTGAATATGCTATCTTGTATAATTTATTAATATAACCTTTTATTTTATTGAATCAATAACTAGTACATAGAATAATTGTTATGCTTCTAAATAATTATATAATGGTATTTTCAATAATATTTTCTTTATATATAATCAACTCTAATTACAGTAACATATTTGTGAAACATTTGAACTTTGATAATGTAATAATAAACTTAATCGTGAGCGTGCAAATAGAGTATAGTTAACTGATTTTGTCACAATTTTGTAGTTTAGGATTATAATTTATAAGATTTAGAGAAAATATCTTAAAAATGAAACAATATTATCTCTTAGTGATCTCATGCTATGATATCATTATTATTAGATATATTAATTTCTAGAGTAACTTTATCTCCTTTTTTTATCCCAAGTTCTTCAAATTCTATGACATTCATTTTAAATGTGGTTGATTCTGTTGACATGTTATTCCTATCACCACCAAATGCACTTTCTAGAGCATCAGATATTTTCTTCGGTAAATTCTTCAAATCATCCAATGAAGTAATAGCTATTGCTGCTACTCCGAAAGAGTTTTCGGGGAAACCTTGTTGTCTTTTAGTAGGATAAAAATGGCCATTAGTATAGATCGATACATATACATAAGAACTATTATCTTTAGAAGTCTCTATTTTTGATACGATAAATTCTTTCTTGTAACTCATAGTATAAATTATTCAATCACCCAAATATACATCTATTATTTGTCAATACTAAACACTCTAACTAGTAGTTTTGTGTGATTTTTTATACTATGTGGAATTTTTCTAGTTGATTGCAAATTTACTTTGAATCTATATTACTTGTTTGAGCGAAGCTTAGTGATAATTTCTAATCCGTGAATTTATCGCTACAAAAATTTAATAGATATTATTTTAGTATAGTTTATTATATTATTAATAATCCTGGTAAAAGATTCTGAGCCTTGTTGAGATACGGGATCGGAGGGCTTCGAATACGACATGTAGTTGGTATCAGCTTATATAAATAAGTATTAATAGTTTTAAAACAGAATAATTAAAAATTATTTCCTGTGTTCAAGTAACATAGGTATAGGAAGGTAAAAATAAATATTATCATTCTATAATAAAGTTATAAAATATTATTTCAAAACAAGTTAAATTCATAACTCCCTATCAACTATTTAGAGAGTCTATGATTCAGGTTATAGGATATGCAGCTAAGGAAGCCAAAGCGTCTTTAACACCTTTTTCTTTTGAAAGAAGGAATCTACTTGATCATGATGTAATGATTGATATTCAGTATTGTGGGATTTGTCATACCGATATCCATCAGGTGAAAAATGAATGGGGACGATCGACTTATCCTATGGTTCCAGGTCATGAAATAGTAGGGAATGTTTCACAAGTTGGTTTACAAGTTACGCGATTCAAGGTTGGCGATAAAGTAGGGGTAGGTTGTTTTGTTGATTCTTGCCGTAACTGTGATGCTTGCCGTCAAGGTGTTGAACAGTATTGTGGCAATGTACTTACAACTTATAATGGAATAGAAAAAAATGGCAAAATTTCTACCCAGGGAGGATATTCTAATAAAATTATAGTAGATGAAAACTACATACTTAGAATGCCTGACAACCTTGTGACAGAACATGCCGCTCCCCTTCTTTGTGCTGGTATAACTCTTTATTCACCTCTCATCCATTGGAAAGCAGGACCAGGGAAAAAAGTTGCTATAATAGGTCTTGGTGGCTTGGGACATATAGGTGTAAAAATTGCACATGCACTTGGGGCAGGAGTAACTGTGTTAAGCCATTCACTTAAAAAACAAGAAGATGCCAAGAAAATGGGAGCTGATAACTTTTATGCAACATCTGATCCCAAAACTTTCGAAAAACTAGTAGGATATTTCGACCTTATAATCAATACAGTTTCAACTGACTTTAACTTGAACCAATATTTGAATCTACTCAGACTTGATGGAACAATGGTTGTAGTTGGAGCTCCAGAAAAAGATGCTCAGCTCAATGCACATTCTTTAATAAGTTCACGTCGCAATCTTGCAGGTTCTTTAATTGGTGGAATTCGTGAAACTCAAGAAATGCTCGATTTTTGTAGTAAACACAATATTGCATGTGATGTTGAGCTCATTCCAATTCAAAAGGTAAATGAAGCTTACGAACGTATATTAAATAGCGATGTACGATATCGTTTTGTAATTGATTTAAATTCTCTTGGCAAAATGTGACTAGAAAGACTAACAAATAATAACTTGGTTAAAAGACTAGGAAGATTAATTTTAAGTATTCTTAACTTTTTTCTTATTTTTATACAAGGTATAATCCAATCAATTAATGGGTTTGAAGATGTTTGAACTGATTTTGACACAACTTTATAGTTCATAAAAAGTATTTAACAATAATAATAATAATAATAATAATGTCTTTTTAACCCAACATATTTCTTACAGTATTTGTGAATATTTTTTTATCGACTGGTTTTCTCATAATTTGTACTTTTGAGATTCCTGGAACTATACTTAATAATTCATCTAATATGTCCAAAGCTGTTACAAAAAGAATCTTAATTGTTGGGTCTATAGATTTTATTCTTTGATGTAATTGAAATCCATTCAAATCTTTCATTCGAATATCAAGTATTACTAATAAATCATCAAAATTTGAAAGTTCTTCTACATAATCAAGTGTAAGATTAGGATCTGTAAAGCAAGTAATATGATAGTCATAATCTTTTAGAAAACTTCTATAAGTAAAAAGAATATCTTTATCATCATCGACTATAATTATTCTTTTGTTTTTCTTTTTTTTATGGAAAAAGAAACTTTCTCTATTTTTATTCTTATTTCCTATAAAATCTTCAAATATGTTAGGTTGATTTTTCATCATAATAGATTGTATATTATTGGTATAATCATTCTGTGACAAAGTATTACTTCTTTCTATAGTGTATGTAGGATATCCAACGTTTTCTGTTACTTTGAATTCACCATTATTTATAAAATTATATTTGTTTATAATATTAGAAAAAGCTTTTAAAATTCTATAAAAATTATTTCCAATTATTATTTTGTTTTTCGGAGTTAAAGGAGAAGAATTAATCTTCGAACATATATTTACTGTAGAACCAAATATATCTAGTTGATAATTATCTCCAGCCAAGGCTAAATCTACCACACCATAATCTAAACTAATCTTGTAGTTCTCTACTTGTGATAAATTATTATTTTTCAATAACTCTATATTCATATTTTCTCGCTTTTCTAAAATCTCTAATCCGCATTCTATTACCTCTTCAATTGCTTTTTCATTATTAAGATCTGAAAAGTTTAAGAAATAACACAGTAAACGATCACCAAGATTTTTTGCAATCTTACCGTTATAATGGTTAATTATTTGAGATAATGAGTTTATAACAGTAGAATAGTATTCTCTTATATTTGGGGGATCATCTGTTATGGCAGTATTATTTATTGAACTTTCAAATTCTATAAAGCATACACAACATTTTATTGAATCATCAGTAAATTTGATGCTTTTATTGCCTTTATTGCTATGATGCCACATTTATTTGTCTCCACCTATAATAACTTGTAAGAGAGGTACGTAATTCATATTCTCGATTTATTCTTAGGACTAAAGTATTTACAATAGCAGTATTTGTATCCTCTTTCGGATTTAGAATTCCTATTATTTGGAAAAGGGCTTTTCATTATTTATCCTACTCCTAAAATTTAGGACTGTATATCCTTCATAAATCATATAATATATTTAAAAAATTTAAAGAAATTGGTCTAATTAGAGATAGAATTAAAATCTCTAAATTTTCGGCGCCTAAAAATTTTACCAATTAATTTATTTATTAAGCCATCTCATAAAATTATAAAATAGAATAAGAATTGATGGAAACGCCGATAACTCAAGCAATATTATGTGAACGTTACGGAGATACACTCCATCATTATTTATCCAACCTTCTTTAATTGAAAAATAGGAATTTTTAATTTATTATATTAAAATTAAGATTTTTACTTTCTATTTAATAATTAATTATATCTACAAGAGTATTTCTTTAAAAGAAAAATTAGTTACTTTTCAAATACATTGAGATTTTTACATAGGTCGATCAAATCTTGAGGGCTTACATCTTTGATCACTTTTTTACATATTGAATCTTCTAAACTTGCTATATCATCATAATATCTTTGTTCATCTTCTGCTTCTTGAATATCGCAATCTGTGCCATCCCAATCACCTTTATAAGTCTGTACACATATATCTGCAGCATAATTTTCTACTTTTTCTATTGCAGCATATATTGTGGGAGTCATAAGCTGCGAAACAGAAAATAATATTATCATAGTAATGGCTAGTTTTTGTTTAATAACCATATTATGTATTTGATATAGTTACTTTTATCCTTTTTTTAAAATATAATCATAATGTTGAATTTTATTAGATAATTGTATTTCTGATAATTTGTCATTGTATCTTTTAAAAATCTATATATTTATGGTAATCATGAATTAGTTGTATATTTATCTCATTGCTAAACTATTCTATATGTTTCAGAACAATATCAAGTTTTTGTGGCATTTTTAGATATTTTTCCCTATTTTTATTCATAAAATATTTGTAGATGAATCCCAATATAGTACCGGCTCGAAGTAGTGTCATTGATTTTGACACGATTTTGTAGTTCAAAAATTAGTTATTAGTATTAAAGTTAGATTTATTTAAATGATAATATCATATATAAATTATAATTAAAATGATTGCATAAAAAATTTTTATGGCAATTTGAAAACAATGTTGAGGATTGAAAACACTAATACTAATAGTATAAGACCAATTTTTAGAAGAAGGCAATTACTCCCTCGTAATAAGATATCGTTAGAAAAAGAATAATTTTGTATAATAAAATAGAACTAAATTTCAAGCATAACAATTGTTTGCAGAAAACAAATGAAAACAATGAAAATTCATGGAAACAATGGAACTAAGGAGCTAAATAAGAATAAAAAAATGATAAAAGAGTACCTTAAAAATGTAAAGAAAATGAAAATGTCAATACAAGAGAGGAAAAAATATGTTATAAATTTACATAAAAGAGGATATACAGTACGGCAAATTGCTCAAGAACTACATATGTCGAGTAGAAATGTAATAGAAATTCTTAGAATACATTGGAGAAGACAAATTTTTCAAAAAGTATTATATATTTATTTATTTGACTATCAATTTAAAAAAGTTGCTAGTAGAATCATTTTGCTTTTTATTTCTACACTAATGGTAGTCGTACATCTATCTAGTGAATCCATTCATTCTTTTATATAATGAAGACTATGGGGTTAATTTATATTGTCTTTGTTTTGTTGAACATTTTTAGATAAAATAATATAAAATTTAAAGACAATAATCTATTTCTTTAAAAATGCTCTACCAACAATTACTCCTACCAAAGTAAAACATCCAATAATTACAGCGACAAATACAGTATCTGCTACTGATGCTAATGGTTCACCTACAATTCCCATAAATATTGAATATACAAGGATAATAAATCCAATCAATGCGAATAAACCAAAAACTATCGATTTTATATTAACTGATGATTCCTTATCTCCACTTTTTGTATTTCCTAATTCTGACTTTTTTGTATATATTTTATCTTTTATAGGTTCATCTTTTTGTTGTACTTTATAATCGTCAAAATTGGTAGTATTTCCAGCTATATCTTTTTTTATTGATGTTGGTATTGTTGTTGTTAATTCTTCTTCAGTTGAAGATTTATCCGTGCTAATTCCTAAATTAGAATTATCATCATAATTAATCTCATTTTTTTTATTCATTTGATTTTCTTGAGTTAATTGAGATTTATCTGGTTGATCTTCATATCTTATTGATTTATCTATAGTCGAAGAATCTTCTCCAGTTACATCTTTA
>Ga0210143_1000305_pt1 | contig 11015 bp, 11 predicted proteins | sample MayberryNW_TuleC_2_FD_185527 | JGI IMG/M metagenome (GOLD analysis project Ga0210143, IMG submission 185527) | Wetland microbial communities from San Francisco Bay, California, USA, that impact long-term carbon sequestration - MayberryNW_TuleC_D2... | ecosystem: Environmental > Aquatic > Marine... | reverse complement strand
GGATGCTCGCCACGTCTGGTCGAAGAAGAGCCCGCCGAACTACGTGGTGGGCGTGACGAATCCCGCCCCGGTGATCGCGACGCCCGTGTCGGACTTCGACGGCTGGTATGTCGATGCGCTCCCGGGCCCGACGACCAACTGCACGTCGTCGAACGGCGCGCAGAGCGGCACGACGCCGACCTTCGAGAACGAGACCGTGAACCCGACCCGCAACAACAGCGTCCCGACGGTCTTCGAGCTGACGCCGGCGTCTTCGTACACGTGCCGCGTCGGCCCGGCGAACGAGCCGCTCGGTGAGCTCTCGTGGAACGCGACCACGAAGACGCTGACCGTCAAGGGGACGATCTTCATCGACGGCAGCGCCAAGGTCACGAACGGCTCGCTCAACCAGTACAACGGTCAGGCGACGCTCTACCTCTCGGGGACGTTCATGATGAACAACAACAGCAAGCTGTGCGGCGGCGTCTCGGGCTCGAGCTGCGACTTCAGCGCCTGGGACCCGAACACCGAGATGCTCACGATCGTCACGAACTCCTCGGGTGGCCAGGCCGGGACGGGGAACGGGATCTACATGGACACGAGCGCCCAGTTCCAGGGCGGGCTCTACGCTTCGGCGAGCGTGCAGTTCAAGAACAACTCGCGCTCGGACGGGCCGATCGTCGGCGACACGGTCATCTTCGACAACAACGTGCAGACCGACGCCTTCCCGACGATCACGGTTGTCCCGGTCGGGATGCCGGGCAACCCACAGGTCTACGCGCAGCCGAACCCGCCGCAGCTCTACAGCGGCTAAGGCGCCGCACGCCTACTGCACGAGGACGCGGCCCAGCTCCTCGATCGAGGTGAGGCCGGAGGCGACCTTCGCGAGGCCGTCGTCCCAGAGGGTCTTCATGCCGCTCTCGAGTGCCGAGCGCTCGAGCTCCTCGCGGCTCGCGTGCTGCGAGGACAGGCGCGAGAGGTCCTCGGTCATGACCATCAGCTGGTAGATGCCGATCCGGCCCTTGTAGCCCGTCTGGTTGCAGCGCGGGCAGCCCTTCTTGCGGTAGAGGGACACGCCGTCGGCGGCGGCGACCTGCTCGGGCGTGAAGCGGGCGCCGAGCATCTCCTCGCGCGTCGGGATGTACATCTCGCAGCAGTGCGTGCAGAGCTTGCGCGCGAGGCGCTGGGCGACGACGGCCGTGACGGCGGAGCCGGTGAGGAACGGCTCGACACCCATCTCGTTCAGCCGCGTGAGCGCGGCCGGGGCGTCGTTCGTGTGCAGCGTCGAGAGGACGAAGTGACCCGTGAGGGCCGCCTCGATCGCCATCTTGGCCGTCTCGACGTCGCGGATCTCGCCCACCATCACGACGTCCGGGTCGGAGCGCAGGATCGAGCGGAGCGCCGAGGCGAACGTGAGGCCGGCCTTCGGGTTCACCTGGATCTGGTTCAGGCCCTGCATGCGGTACTCGACCGGATCCTCGACGGTGATGATGTTGATGTCGGGCTCGTTCAGCTGCGCGAGGCCGGCGTAGAGCGTGGTCGACTTACCGGAGCCGGTCGGCCCGGTCACGAGCAGCGCCCCCGTCGGCTTCTGGATGACCGCCTCGAGCTGTTCGCGCATGTCGTCGGAGAAGCCGAGGTCGGCGAGGCTCGGAAGCCGCTTCGACTTGTCGATGAGGCGCATGACGACCATCTCGCCCTCGACCGACGGGAGCACCGCGACACGGATGTCGAGCAGGCGCCCGGCGGCCTTGGCGTTCAGCGAGATGCGGCCGTCCTGCGGCTTGCGCCGCTCGGCGATGTCGAGCTTCGCGAGCACCTTGAGGCGCGTCGTCACGGGGACGGCCAGGCGCTTCGGCACCCGCTGCACCTCATGGAGCACGCCGTCGATGCGGACCCGGACGACGAGGGCGTCGTCCTGCGGGTCGAAGTGGAGGTCGGACGCCCCGTCCTCGGCCGCCTGGAGGATGATCGAGTTGACGAGCCGGACGAGCGGGGCGTCGGAGACACCGTCGTCGGCATCGAGGTCGTCCTCCTCGTCCTCCTCGACCTCGAGCTCGTCCTCGACGAGGGCCGCGCGCTCCCACACCTCGGTGGCGCGGGCGGTCTTGCGGAGGTAGAGCTCGATGTCCTCGCTCGCCGCAACGCCGAGGTCGAGCGTCATGCGTGTCGCGAGCCGCAGCTCGTCGACCTTGTGAACGTCGCTCGGGTCGACGATGGCGACGCGCAGTACGTTGCCGTCGATCGCGTAGGGCAGCGCGCCGACGCGCTCGAGCACGTGGATCGGGATCAACTCGATCGCGTCCTTCTGGACGTCGACGTCGTTCAGGTCGACGAAGGGCATCCCGTGCCGCTCGGCGAGGGCGCGGGCCACCCCGCCGGAGGGCGCGAGGCCCGATTCGGCGAGCGCGGCCGCCAGCGAGCCGGAGCCCGTGCGGACACGCGCCTCCGCGAGGCGGTCGGCCGCGATGAGACCGGTGGTCTCGAGCAGGTCGGAGAGAAGCTCGGCCGTGCGGTTCGGCCCGATGCCTGCGCCGGGCGGCGGCGACGGCGTCACGCCGTCGGCACCGGTCTCCTGCTCGCCGGCACGGCGGATCCCCTTCGGCTCGTCGGGCGTCACCCCTCAGGTATCGGCGCCCGGGGCCGAATCCCTGAGATCAGCTATCCAGGGTCAGAAGATCCCGAGGTACCAGTCGAGGATCGCCTGGCCGGAGAAGAGCGCCACGATCGCGCCGAAGGCGAGGAAGGGGCCGAACGGGATCGCCATCTTCCGCGCCGCCGCCCCGTGCCGCGCGACGAGGACGACCGCCAGCACCATCGCCGCGAGCATGCCGACCATGAGGCCGACGCCCACGAGCTTGCCGAGCATCGCGCCGAGGAGCAGCGCGAGCTTGACGTCGCCCATGCCCATGCCCTTCGGGTAGGCGAGCAGGGCGGCGAAGAGGAAGAGCGAGGCGCCGAACGCCCCGAGCACCCACTCGGGGGTCTGCCCGGGGTGGAGCGCGATCTGGGCGGCGAGTACGGCGAGGAAGGAGGGGAGGACGATGCGATCCGGGAGGATCCGGCGCTCGACGTCGATCGCCGAGAGCGCCACGAGCACCGCGCAGAAGTACGACGCGACGATCGCGTCCCCGGTCAGGCCGAAGCGCCAGAAGCACGCGGCCACGAGCGCGGCCGTCGCGAGCTCGACCGCGGGATAGCGGAGGCTGATCGGCGCCGCGCAGCCCTTGCAGCGCCCGCGGAGCGCGGCGTACGAGACGAGCGGGACGTTCTCCCACCAGGCGAGCTCGTGCCCGCAGCCCGGGCAGGCGGAGCGCGGGCGCACGACCGACCGGCGCTCCGGCAGGCGCGCGACGACGACGTTCAGGAAGCTCCCGACGGCGAGCGCGGGGGCGAACACCATCGCGGCGAGGGCGGCGTTCACGGGCTCCCCATCGGCAATCCGCGCGTCCGGCTTGACCGCGCGCGCACGACGCCGACGAACCAGGGCGAACTGACGAGGTCGGCGGCGGCCGCGAGCACGAGCGCGAGCAGCGACACCCAGTACCACGAGAAGAAGACCGGGTCGAAGGCGAGCCGGACGACGGCCACGGCGGCGAGCGCGGCGGTGACCGCGTGCGCGGTTCGGCGGAGGCTCCAGCCGACCGCGGCGCCGGCGGCGACGGCCGTCGCCGCCTGGACCAGGCGCAGCCCCCAGGGGAACGCGCTGCCGGGCCCGAGCACGAGCCCGGCGAGCGTGGAGCCCGAGACGCGCCAGGCGTACTCCCCCATCGCGAAGTCTCCGGCGAGGGCGAACGGCGCGAAGAGCGCAACGGCCACCGCCGCGGCGGCGCCGAGGCCGGCGAGGGCGGCCCGCGGACGCGGGGCGAGCACGAGGACGGCCACGCCGAGGAGACCCCACGTCTCCCAGCCGGCCGAGATCCCGACGAGCGCGCCCGCCGCGAGGACGCGGCCGCGGCGCGCCTCGGCGCCCGCGAGCAGCCAGAGCGCGGGCACGAGCAGGTGGGCCGGGTGCCCGCCGGTCACAGCGGCGAGCGGGAGGCCGAGCACGACGACGGGCCAGCCGACCCCGAGGACGATCCAGGCGCGCGGAACCGGCCGGCTGCCGAGCACGCGCAGGACGGCCACGAGCAGAAGCGCCGTTCCGCCCACCTGCGCGAGCACGGTGAGCGCGGCCCACGGGATCCAGGCGCCCAGGCCGAAGAACGCGAGCTGCAGCGGCCCGGCCTGGACCGCAGGGTCGGAATACGTCCGCGTCCAGTCCCCGGAGAGGAGCGTCTGCCCGGCGTGGAGAAAGAAGGAGACGTCGCCCCCGTCCGTGCCGGTGTCGGTCAGCGCGACCGCGCCGGCGAGGGTGAGGACCGCGATCCAGGGAAGCGCCGCTCGCCGCGGCACGGGACTACGCCACCTCGCAGCCCAGGAACATGAGCGCCTGGACCGCCTCGTCGACGAAGCCCCTGGCCTCGTCGGGCGTCGCGAACGTGTACGGGCCCGGGCTCAGCGGGTCGACGCGAAGACCGGAGACGGGGTAGACCTCGCACTCGACCGAGCACTCGGCGCCGCGCTGGACGGCGCGGAGCGTGACGACCTGCTTGCCGTCCTTGCGGGCCGTCTTCGCCACGAGCTCCTTCTCCCGTCCGTCCGCCGCCCGGGCCTCGCCCTCGACGCGAAGGCCGCCGTCTCTCATAGCGCCGCGTTGTCGGCGGCCTGGGCGACCGTGTCCCGGTCGAGGTAGCCCGCGAACTGCGAGACGGCGCCGCGGTGGCGTACGAAGACGAGCACCGAGGGCGACTCGCGCACCGCGTACTGGGCCGTGACCGGCGCGATCTCGTGCGTGTCGTAGACGTTCAGGGCGACGAACCCGGCGCCGGCGAGGGCGGCGCCCGCGCGGGCCTCGCGAATGGTCACGGTGTCGACGCTCGAGGCCGGGGAGTAGAGCACCGCGACGACGATCCGGTCGCGCCGGAGGGCGGTCTCGAGCGCCGTGTCCTCCGTCGAGCCGACCGCGCACTTCGGCGCGCCGAGGTCGCGGGCGATCTCGCTGCCCGCGTCGTTCGCCGCGAAGGCCCGGCCGGTGAGCTCGGAGAACCGCTCGGCGTCGTTGCCCTGGAGCGCGGTCACCGCCTGGCGCTGGACCGAGACGAAGCGCTCGAACTGCTTCAGCATCCGCTCGATTCGCTTCGCCTGCGCCTTCGGGGCCAGCAACGCACGGAGCTCGACGATCGCCGCCTGGGCCATGTCGAGGCTCGCCGGCAGGAGCACGAGGAGCTCCGCCTGGCTCTGCGGGGTCGCGAGCTCGGCGGTGTCCGCGTTCAGCGTCGCGCAGATCTTCTTGGCGCCCTTCCGCCACGCGGCGAGCGTGGCGTCCGGCGTGCCCGTCGTGCCCTGGGCGGCCGGCCGCTTGATCGGGGGGAGGGGCTCGTCGGAGCCGCCGGGCGTGCCTGAGAAGGCGAACGCGCCGGCGCCGATTCCGAGCAGCGCGAGAATCGCGGTTGGCACGAGCACGCGCACGCGAAGGTTCGACCGCAGGGACTTCACCTCACTTCTATCGGCGTCCGGGCGCATCCCTTGAGCCCTTCGGAACGCCTCGGGAAACGACGAAGGGCGCGGTCTCCCGCGCCCTTCGGCAAACCCGTTCGGCGTCTCGCTACGAGCAGGCGCCGGTGACGATGTCGGCGGAGGGGCCGGCCTTGTTGAACGTGGCCTGGCCGACGACCGACTGGACGCAGTAGCTCGTGGCCGTGAGCGTCCCGAAGGTGATGTTCTTGATGCCGGCGTCGTAGCTCGCCTGGATGTTCGCGAGCGTCATGCCGACGTAGGTGTTGTTGTCCGCGTAGTAGGCCTCGAGTCCGGGGATCGAAGCGCGGACGTTCGCCTTGGCGGCCGACTCGTTGGCGCGATCCCGGAACTTCAGGTAGCTCGGGATGGCGATGGCGAGCAGGATGCCGATGATGATGATCACGACGAGGAGCTCGATGAGCGTGAAGCCGCCCTCGCGCTCGCTTCCGTGAATCCTCTTCGTAAGCCGCTGCATCACAGTGTTGGTCCTCCTTGGAGTGGGCACGGTGGCTCGCCTGGCGTATCGGCGCCCCGGACGCACCGACTGGAGGCGCGTTCGGGGGATTTCCCTCCGACACGAGGAAGGGCGCGGTCTCCCGCGCCCTTCCGGCGTCGAAATCTGACGTCGCTCGTTACGAGCAGGCGCCGGTGACGATGTCGGCGGAGGGGCCGTTCTTGTTGAACGTGGCCTGGCCGACGACCGACTGGACGCAGTAGCTCGTGGCCGTGAGCGTCCCGAAGGTGATGTTCTTGATGCCGGCGTCGTAGCTCGCCTGGATGTTCGCGAGCGTCATGCCGACGTAGGTGTTGTTGTCCGCGTAGTAGGCCTCGAGTCCGGGGATCGAAGCGCGGACGTTCGCCTTGGCGGCCGACTCGTTGGCGCGATCCCGGAACTTCAGGTAGCTCGGGATGGCGATGGCGAGCAGGATGCCGATGATGATGATCACGACGAGGAGCTCGATAAGGGTGAAACCGCCCTCGGTCTCGCTCCTGGTGATCCGATTCCTGAGCCGCTGCATGTACTCCTCCTTATCGAGCGTAGGCGTCATAGGCTCAGGGCCCAACGTGTGAGGGGCCCACGGGCCGTATCGGGCTTCGAGCCGCTTCGGTCCTGACCTGAACGGGGGATTGTCAGGTGCCCTTTAGTGGGGCCGCCGCCCTGCCGATAGCCGCGGGGGAGCCATGGATACGACGACGATTGCGGCAGCGAGCGGCAGCCTGTTCTCGATCGACGACCTCCTCGAACGGATGGTCGCGCGTGGAGCATCGGACCTGCACGTCACGAGCGGCTCGGAAGCGGCCGTGCGCGTCGACGGCCGGCTGGAGCGCCTCGAGGACTTCGGCAAGCTGACCCCCGAGGACAACCAGCGCCTGCTCTACCGGATCCTCTCGACCGAGCAGCAGAAGCATCTCGAGGTCAAGCGCCAGCTCGACTTCTCCTACTCGATCCCCGGCCTCGCGCGCTTCCGCGTGAACGTCTTCTTCCAGCGCGAGAGCCTCGGGGCAGCGTTCCGCATGATCCCGACGGAGCTCAAGACGCTCGAGCAGCTCGGCATGCCGGCCGCGCTCTCCGACCTGGCCGAGAAGCCGCGTGGACTCGTGCTGGTCACGGGCCCGACCGGCTCCGGCAAGTCGACGACGCTCGCAGCGATGATCGACCTGATCAACTCGACCCGGGCCGATCACATCATGACGATCGAGGACCCGATCGAGTTCCTGCACCGGCACAAGCGGTGCATCGTGAACCAGCGTGAGATCGGCCCCGACGCGATCTCGTTCGCCGAGGCCCTGAAGGGCGCGCTCCGCCAGGACCCCGACGTGATCCTCCTCGGCGAGATGCGCGACCTCGAGACGATCGGAACCGCGCTCACCGCGGCCGAGACCGGCCACCTCGTCTTCGCCACCCTCCACACGCAGGACGCGCCGTCGACCGTCGACCGCCTGATCGACGTCTTCCCGGCCGCACAGCAGGAGCAGATCCGCGTGCAGATCGCCGGCACGCTCCAGGGCGTCGTCACGCAGACCCTCATGCCCCGCGCGGACGGGGAGGGCCGCGTCGCCGCGGTCGAGGTGCTGCTCCCGGACGACGCGGTGCGCAACCTGATCCGCCAGGCCAAGGTCGAGCAGATCTACTCGGTCATGCAGACGGCCGGCAAGCGCGGGATGCAGACGCTCGAGCAGGCGCTGGCCGAGCTCGTCATGCGCGGGATCGTCAGCCAGGACACGGCGCTCAACAAGTCGAGCCGGCCCGAGCAGCTCATGGGCCTGCTCGAGCGCAGCGGAATGGCCGTCAAGCCGCCGCTCGAGCTCGGCGGCCTGCGGGCGGCCGGAAGCTAGCGGAGGACCCGGGGAGCCATGGGCAAGCAGATCGTCGGACTGAAGATCGGGGCCTCGCAGCTCGCCGCCGCGCGCGTGAGCGTCAACGGCTCCGCCCAGGTGACGCAGGTCGCGCGCGGGCCGCTGCCCGCCGGGCTCGTCTCCGCGGGCGAGGTGCACGACGTCGAGGGGCTCGGGGCCGCGCTCAAGGAGTTCTTCTCCACGAACAAGCTGCCGGGCCGCGCCGTGCGGGTCGGCATCGCGAACAACCGGATCGGCGTCCGGACGATCGAGATCGTCGGGATCGACGATCCGAAGCAGGTCGCGAACGCCGTCCGGTTCCGTGCCCAGGAGGCGCTGCCGATCCCGATCGACGAGGCGGTCCTCGACTTCCAGGTGCTGTCCGAGAGCGTGACCGCGGAGGGGCAGCCGGCCCGCCGCGTCCTGCTCGTGGTCGCCTACCGCGACCTGGTGGACGGCTACGTGCAGGCGTGCCGCCTCGCCGGGCTCCGCCTCGCCGGCATCGACCTCGAGGCGTTCGCGCTCCTCCGTGCCCTGACGCCGGCCGCCGGAACGGTCGACCCGGCCGAGCGCAGCGCGCTCGTCGCGGTCGCGATCGGCTCCGAGCGCAGCATCCTCGCCGTCTCCGACGGATTCACGTGCGAGTTCACGCGCGTGCTCGAATGGGGCGGCGCGGCGCTCACGAAGCAGCTCGCCTCGGCGCTCCATCTCGAGCTCGAGCAGGCCGAGCAGGTGAAGACCGTGCTCTCCCTGGCCGAGACCCCGGGCGTCGTGCAGGGCCTGACGTCCGAGCAGACGGCGCGGGCCGTCGAGGTCTTGCGGGACGGCCTGGGCGGCTTCGCCCGCGAGCTCGTCTCCTCGCTCCAGTTCTACCAGTCGCAGGGCGACTCCCTCGGCATCCGCGAGGTCGTCCTCGCAGGCGGCACGGCCCAGCTCGACGGGCTCGCGGAGACGCTGCAGGGCCTGGTCGGCGTGAACGTCCGCGTCGGCGACCCGGTCGCGAACGTCGGGGTCGGCAAGAAGGCGCACGGCGCCGCAAACCCCGCTCTCGCCGTCCCGATCGGCCTCGGAATGGCGACCTCCTGATGGTCGACTTCAACAAGGAGATCAAGCTCTCCGACCTCTTCCGGCGCTCGCCCAAGGAGGCCGGCACCGAGACGCCCTCGGCCGACGGGGAGACCCCCGCGGAGCCGAGGCCCGAGCGCGCGAGCTTCTTCAAGCGCGAGATCTCGTTCGGCCGGCGCAAGGGCGCCGAGGGCGAGAGCGAGCCGAAGCCGAAGCGCGAGAGGCGCGCACGCAAGCCGAAGGAGCCCAAGCCGCCGAAGGAGAAGCGCAGCCGCGGCAAGGCGGCGCGCGCCGAGGCGCTGCCGGCCGTCCCGCTCATGCGGGCCTTCGACCTCATGCCGGGCGAGGACGCCCGCGAGGCGGGCGGCCGGCGTGCGAACACGCCGCAGCTCGTGCTCGCGGTCGTCGGCCTCGTGCTGCTCGCGGGCCTCGCGTCCTACTTCCTGATCACGAACGCGCGCGTGGCCGACAAGGAGCAGAAGGTCAACGAGCTCCGCGGCCAGCTCGCGGCGCTCGAGCAGCCGCAGGAGAAGCCCGTCCCCCAGGCGACCGACCAGACCCTCGTCCAGGAGAACGCCAACCGCACGAGCGCGCTCGGCGTCGCGCTCGGCCGCCGGGTCGTGTGGGACCGCCTCATGCGCGACGTCTCGCTCGTGCTCCCTTCCGACGTCTGGCTCCAGAGCCTCACGGCCACCTCGGCGACGCCGACCGACGCCACCTCGCCCGGCGCCCCTCCGCCCGACCCGACCGCAGCTCCGAGCTCCTCGGCGTTCCAGCTCGCCGGCTACTCGCGCCGCCAGGCGAGCGTCGCCCAGCTCCTGAGCCGCCTGGCCGTCCTGCCCGAGATCTCGTCCGTCCAGCTCGTCAACGCCACCTCGACCGAGGTCGGCGGCGAGACGGTCGTGCAGTTCACGGTCACCGCGACGCTCAAGGCCTCCGGAGCCGGAGGGACGACGTGAAGAAGCAGATCCCCCTGACCCCGGTGCTCGCGCTCGGCCTGCTGATCGTGGTCGCGGTCGCGTGGTTCGCGCTGATCGGCCCGAAGCAGGCCCACGGCGCGAAGCTCGAGGACGAGCTGGCCGACCTCGAGACGAAGATCGCCCTCGCCTCGCACCCGCAGGGAGACGAGAACGAGCCCGCGCCCGTCCAGATCGACGTCGCCGACCTCTTCCGCCTCGCCAAGGCGATGCCCGACCGTGAGGACATGCCCGGCGTGCTCCTCGAGCTCGACGCGGTCTCGACTGCGGCCGGCGTTCGCTTCCTCTCGATCCAGCCGGCGCCGGCGGTCACGTACGGCGGCTACTACGCGGTCCCGGTCACGCTCACCTTCGAGGGGAACTACTACGACCTGACCGACTTCCTCTTCCGCCTGCGGAACCTCGTCAGCGTCCGCGACGGCGTGCTCGAGGCCAACGGCCGCTTCTACACGCTCGACGCGCTCGACCTCGCGGAGGGCGCGGACGGCTTCCCGAGCATCACCGCCACGCTCACCGTCTCCGCGTACTCGTTCGGCACGCCCGTCGCGCCCGGCGCGGCGCCCCCCGCCGAGACGACGACCGGTGGCACGACCACCGGCGAGACGACGACCGGGGAGACCACCACGGGCCAGACGACGACCGAGTCGTCCGACGGCGACCAGCAGGCAGGAGGGACGGCGCCATGAGCAGGGCAGAGAAGCGCGAGGTAGCCCTTCGCCAGGCGAAGGAGAAGAAGCAGAAGAAGATCCTGATCGGCCTCGCTCCGCTGCTGCTCCTCCTGCTCGCGTGGCAGGGCCCGGGGATGCTGAAGGCGTTCACGGGCGGCGAGAAGGAACCTGTGCCGGTCGTCCAGCCCGAGGGCGGCACCGAGACGTCCGCGCCCGGCGCCGACCCCACCGCGGGGCCCGCGCCCTCGACGGCCGCGCCGGGCGAGCCTGCTGCGACGCCCGTCGTCACGACGCTTCCGAGCACCGAGGACACCGCGGACGCCGGCCCGGGCCAGCTCGTCGCCTTCGACCGCTTCGTCGGCAAGGATCCGTTCCGCCAGCTCGTCGAGGACACGGAGGACACGGGCGGCGGCGGTGGGACGACCGAGCC
>Ga0210143_1000302_pt1 | contig 11036 bp, 13 predicted proteins | sample MayberryNW_TuleC_2_FD_185527 | JGI IMG/M metagenome (GOLD analysis project Ga0210143, IMG submission 185527) | Wetland microbial communities from San Francisco Bay, California, USA, that impact long-term carbon sequestration - MayberryNW_TuleC_D2... | ecosystem: Environmental > Aquatic > Marine... | reverse complement strand
CTGCGAGGGTGCGAAGACGAGACCGTGCTCGTGCCGGCCGCACAGATCGAGCACCTGCGCACGTTCCTCGCACCCGTGCTCGCGCGTCGGTACGACGCGTCGGCGGCTCGCCTGCACGACCTCGACCAGCTCGCCGCGCTCGCGGCCGGCTACGAGACGCGGCAGCGTTTCCTCGCGGAGCTCACCCTCGATCCCCCGTCGAGCACCGGCGATCTCGCCGGGCCGCCCCTGCTCGACGAGGACTGGCTCGTGCTCTCCACGATCCATTCCGCGAAGGGTCTCGAGTGGAGCGTCGTGCACGTGATCCACGCGGCCGACGGCATGATCCCGAGCGACATGGCCGCCGGCGACGACGACGAGATCGAGGAGGAGCGCCGGCTGCTCTACGTCGCGATGACGCGGGCGCGCGACGCGCTGCACGTCTACCGGCCGATGCGCTACTACCGCCGGCCGAAGGGCGACCCCCACTCGTACTCGCAGCTCTCCCGCTTCCTCGAACCGCCCGACGTCCGTTCGACCTTCACCGAGATCGGCCCGTCGGTCGACCGTGACGCCCCCGAGGTCGTCGACCTCACCGGAAGCATCGACGTCGACGAATACCTCGCGGCCCTGTGGGCCGAGTGAACGGCCAGGGGATCCTGGGTAGCCTTGCGATCGATGGGCTACGAAGCGGTGCTGCTCGATCTCTACGACACGCTCGTCTGGAGCGACTGGTACGCGTGGCAGGGGCGGCTCGCCGACCGTCTCGGCATCACGGTCCGCGAGATGGGCGACGCGTTCTCACGTTCTCGGTCGGCGCGCAACACCGGCGCCACGGCCGACACCGAGGGAGACCTCACGCTCGTGCTGCGAGCCGCCGACATCGAGCCCGCGCCGGATCTGGTCGCCGAGCTCCTCGGGTGGGAACGCGAGATGGGCGAGTCCGTCCGCCTCTACGAGGACGCCCTCGAGATCGTGCGCGCGCTCCGCGAGCGTGGGGTGCCGCTCGCGCTCGTGAGCAACTGTTCGCACAACACCTCGGCGATCGTCGAGCGCCTGGGCCTCGAGCGGGAGTTCGACGCCGTGCTCCTGTCGTTCGAGGTGGGGGCGATGAAGCCCGATCCGCCGATCTACCGCGAGGCGCTCGCCCGCCTCGGCGACCCCGACCCCGCCGGCTCGGTCTTCGTCGACGACCAGGTCGACTACTGCGACGGCGCGGCCGCGCTCGGCCTGCAGACCTACTTGATCCTGCGGCCCGAGGAGGCTCTCGAGGGGCGACCGGTCGACCTCAACGGCCACCGGCCGATCGAGTCGCTGCGTCCGCTGCTGGAGGACCCTCGCCCCAGGTAGTGATGCTGCTCATCGAGGCCGCCGGACGAGGAGCCAGATCACGAACGCGACCACCGCCACACCGACGACCGGGAGGACCCATTCGTTCATGTGAGCACTTCCTCCAGTCAGCGAGCGGAGCATGACGCTGATCGGTCGGCGTGTCGAATCCCCTTTCGCTGGCCCGTTCCGGTGACCGTCGGGGGCTTCCTGACACCAATGATGGTGTCATCTCGGCTCGATGGATCCTCGCGACGGTGTTGACACCGATAGTGATGTCACCCCCACGTGCCCAGCGGACTACCCCCGCAGGCCGAGCACGACCAGCAGGACCGCAACGTACTGGCACGCGGCAGCCGCGATCGTGGCCGCGTGCCACACCTCGTGATAGCCGAACGTGAGCGGCCAGGGGTTCGGCTTGTTCGTCGCCAACGCGAGCGCGCCGATCGAGTAGAGCAGCCCACCGGCCACGACCAGCACGGTCTCGGCGGTGTCGAGGCCGCGCAGCAGGGCCGGCAGGCTCACGATCACGAGCCACCCCAGGCCCACGTACATGAACCCCGACAGCACGTGCAGGTCGACGCGGTAGTACTTGGTCGCGACGCCCACGCCCGCCCCCGCCCAGACGGCGACCAGCACGACGGTCGCGAGCGTTCCCTGCAGCACGAGCAGGCAGAACGGCGTGTACGTGCCGGCGATCAGCACGAAGATCATCGAGTGGTCGAGCCGCCGCATGCGCGCGTACGCGGCCGGGGACCAATCGCCCAGGTGGTAGGCGGCGCTCACGCCGAAGAGCCCGCAGAGGGTGATCGCATAGATCGACGTCGCGATGCGCGACCGGGCGTCGGGCGCGAGCAGCACGAGCGCCAGCCCCGCAGGGATCGAGGCGATGAAAGCACCCTGATGCAGCCGACCGCGCATGCGCGGCTTCGGCCGCTCGTGGATCGGGATCGCACGCAGCGCCCGCGTGTCGGCGAGCACGTCGGGGTCGGAGGTTGGGTCGGACATCGCGCTCAGGGTACGGCACACATAGACTCGACCCACGACGAGGTGCGAGGTTGGACATGGCAGAAGCGATGGAACGCGAGGGTTCTCGCCGAGGGAAATACCCGAACAAGCTCTATCAGCGTGAGCTCTTCCACCTGCAGGAGGAGCTCGTCAAGATGGAGCAGTGGGTCGCCGACACCGGCGCCCGGGTCGTCGCGATCTTCGAAGGACGTGACGCGGCCGGCAAAGGCGGAGCGATCCAGCGCATCACCGAGCACACCAATCCCCGCATCACGAAGCACGTGGCGCTCCCCAAGCCGTCGGACCGGGAGCGCGGGCAGTGGTACTTCCAGCGGTACGTGGAGCAGTTGCCGACGGCCGGCGAGATCGTGCTGTTCGACCGCAGCTGGTACAACCGCGCCGGCGTCGAACGCGTGCTCGGCTTCTGCACGCAGGCCGAGTACTACCGCTTCCTGCGGCAGACCCCGATCTACGAGCGCCTGCTCGTGGAAGACGGCATCATCCTGATCAAGTACTGGTTCTCGGTCAGCGACGAGGAGCAGGAACGCCGGTTCGCCAAGCGCATCGACGACCCGCTGCGCCGCTGGAAGCTGAGCGGCACCGACCTCTACTCGCGCACGAAGTGGGTGGACTACTCACGCGCGAAGGACGAGATGTTCGTGCATACCGACATCCCCGAGGCCCCATGGTTCGTCGTCGACGCCGACAACAAGAAGAAGGCGCGCCTGAACTGCATCTCGCACCTGCTGTCGATGGTGCCCTACGAGCCGCGACCGGTGCCCGAGATCGAGATGCCGGCGCGCCAGCAGGACGAGGGCTACGTGCGCCCACCCCGCGACATGTACACCTACGTGCCCGACCACGCCGACGACGCCCTGCAGGCGTGGAAACGCTCGAAGTAGTCTGGTCTGGACTACTAAGCGGAGGGAGTCACACGAGGTCGTCGAGCGCGTCCGCGACCGGCTTACGGATGCCCGTGACGAACGGGATCTCGACCTTCGTGTAGAGCCTGGCCTTCGTGTTGCGCAGCGCACGGATCACGTCGACCAGCGACTCGGCCCGCTCGGCCTCGAACGCGAGGATCCACTCCCAGTCGCCGAGCCCGAACCCGCTCGTGGTGTTCGCGAGCACCTCGGGGAACTCGCGACCCAGCAGACCGTGCTCCCGCAGCAGCTCGCCGCGCTCATCGGGCGGCAGCAGGTACCACTCCGGCGTGCGCACGAACGGATACACGCAGAGGAACGCCTCGGGTGGCGTTCCCTTCACGAACGCGGGCTGGTGATCGGGGGTGAACTCGGCGGGCTTCACGGCCCCCATGAACGACCACGAGAGGTCCAGCAGGCGGCCCGCGCGCGTGCGGCGGAGCTCGACCAGGAACCGCTGCAGGTCCTCGGGGCTCGTGCCGACCAGCCAGCGCATCAGGTCGGCGTCGGCGCGGAAGCCCACGGTCGAGTACGTTCCGCGCACGTCGACGCGGCCCTCCCACGCCTTGTCGAGGTTCTCCAGTTCCTGCACCGCGTCGCGCAGCTCGTCGGCATCGCCCAGCTCGATCCGGAACGCCGGCGAGGCCTTGAAGACCGGGTACAGCGTGTAGATCGTCTCGGACCGGTCGGTCATGGAACCGTCTCCTCGTGATCGGTCGGCGCGTCGGCGAGCATATCGACGATGCGCTCGGCGGTCTCGTTCGCCGCCCGCACACAGTCCGGTACCCCGACGCCGTCGTATGCCTGTCCTACCACGACGATACCCGCGGGCAGCTCCTCGCGGATCCGCTCGACCCGCTCGAGGTGGCCGACCTCGTACTGAGGCATGGAAGCCGGCCAGCGCACGACCCTGGCGTGCTCCGGCACCTCCGGCAGACGGACGACCGCGGCGAGGTGACGCGCGCAGGCCTCGACGATGTCGGCGTCGTCGGCATCGAGCACGTCTTCCTCCCCTGCGGCTCCGACGTAGCAGCGCACGACGGCCCGCGAGCCGAACGCCTCGTGCGGCCACTTACTGCTGAGCCAGGTCGCGGCCGTCATCGGCGCCCTCCCGCGCGGCACCACGAACCCCGTGCCGTCGGGCAGACCGGCCTGCGTGCCGTCGCCGTAGACCATCAGCAGCACGCCGGTCGAGACGGAGGGGATGCCCGCGAGGTCCGCGGGGGCGGCCGTGCCGAGCAGCCGCACGGTCTCGTGTGCGGGCGTGGCGAGCACGACGGTGTCGGCCTCGATGGTCTGCCCGCCTTCGAGCGTGACCCGACCGGTCTCGACGGCCGTCGCGAGGGCTCCGGTCCGCACGCGCTCGCCCACCCGGTCCGCGAGCGCGTCGGTGAGGCGGTCGACGCCGCCGCGAGGTCGCGCGAACATCGATCCGAGCTGGGAACGACGGGCGAGCTTCGACGTCGCCTGCGAGCCGCGGAACAGGCTTCCCTGCGCCTTCTCCCACGCGACGAGGTCGGGGAACGTCGCGCGCACGCTCAGTCGGTCGACGTCGCCCGCGTAGAGCCCGGCGAGGAGCGGGCCCACCGCGAGATCGGTCGCCTCGTCGCCGAACCGCCGACGCAGCATCGACCCGAGCGATTCGTCGCCCTCGTCCTTGCGGGCCTTGCGGACGAGATCCTGCGCCGCTCGGCGTTTGCCGGCGGCCGACAGCCCGGGCCACCGGAAGAGATCGCCGACGTCACCGGGGATGCCGAACGGAGCGTCCTTCAGCAGGGGCACGAGCCCGGTGTCGGTCCACAGATATGCGCCGGTCGCCCCCGGAATCTCCAGCTCGATCCCGAGCTCGTGGCAGAGCTCGACCGCCCACGGCTTGCGCGCGAGGAACGAATCGGCGCCCGCCGGGAGCACGAGATCGCCGACGGCGACGCTGCGGAGCTTGCCCCCCGCATGCGATCCGGCCTCGACCAACATGACCTCGACCGCGACGTCCGACCGCAGCAGCCGGTAGGCGACCGTGAGGCCGGTGACGCCACCGCCGACGACGACGACCCGGTGCGCCCTTCGCGAGCTCACGTCGCCGGCACCTGGGCCATGTGGTCGCGAACCACCTGCGCGAGCACGTCGAGGTAGGCCGGGTCGGCGTTCGGCATGCGCGTGCGGACGAACGCCAGGCCGGCTTCCTCGGCGACCTGCCGCGCCTCGATGTCGAGGTCGTAGAGGATCTCGAGATGGTCGGCGACGAACCCGGCGCTGCACACGACCACCGCGGGGGAGCCCTGCATCGCGAGCTGCTGGATGACCTCCTCGACGGGCGGGCCCCACCACGGGTCGGCGGTGCGACCGGCGCTCTGCCAGGCGATGAGATAGTCGTCGAGCCCGAGGCGGCCGGCAACGAGGTCGGCGGTCTCCTGCAGGCCGTCGCGGTAGCGGCACGAGTGATCGCAGTCGCAGAGCTTGCACCGCAGCGACCCGTCGTCGACGGTGCGCACCGGCAGGGAGTGGGCGCTGAAGATCACGGCCGCGTCGTCGCTGATCTCGGCGGGCAGACCGCCGAGCGCTTCCCGCACACGACCGGAGAGGAACGCCACGAACGCCGGGTGGTCGTGGTAGCTGCGCACGAACGTGAAGGCCGGCGTCTCGCCGTGGTCGTCGACCGCCTGCTGCACACGCTCGACGTAGGTCTCGACCGACATGCCCGACCAATGCGGCGCCATCACGATGCCGATCGCGCGCTCGATGCCGTCGGCTCGCATCGCGGCCACCGTGTCGGGGACGAACGGCGGGGAGTGCTTCATGCCGAGGTAGGCGCGATACGAGGAGCCGTCGTCGTCGGCGTTCAACCGCTCGACGATGCCCTCGGCCTGCGCGGCGGTCGTCTCGCCGAGCGGGAAGACGTTCCCGATCGCCTCGTACCGATCGCGCAGCTCCTGCAGGTGCTCGGGGCTCGGCGCCCGGCCTCCTCGGATGTCGGTGTAGTACCGCTCGATGTCGTCGGGGCCCGCCGCGGTCCCGTAGGCCATCACGAGCACCCCGATCGATGGCGCGTCGGTCACCCGGTCGTCCCTTCGGTTGTCGAGTGCACGAGGTCGGTGAGGCGGGCGAGGGTGTCGGGCGCGGTCTCGGGGAGCACGCCGTGGCCCAGGTTGAAGACGTGGCCGTCGCGGCCGCCGACGCGGCGGAGCACGTCGAGCGCCTTGCGCTCGATCGTCTCCCACGGGGCCGCGAGCACAGCGGGATCGAGGTTGCCCTGGATCGCTCGCGAGTGCCCGACCCGGTCCCAGGCTTCGTCGATCGGCACCCGCCAGTCGACACCGAGCACGTCACCGCCCGCCACGGCCATCTCCCCGAGGATCTCTCCAGTGCCGACACCGAAGTGGATCACGGGCACACCGAGATCGGCGAGCCCTGCGAACAGCGTCGACATGTGCGGCTGCACCCGGCGCCGGTAGTCGTCGCGGTCGAGCGAGCCGACCCACGAGTCGAAGACCTGCAGCGCCTGCGCGCCGGCTTCCACCTGGGCCCGCAGGTGCGGCAGCACGATCGCCACGAGCGCTCGCATCAGAGCGTCCCACGTGACCTGGTCGCCGTGCATCAGCGCCTTCGTTCGAGAGTGGGTCCGGCTCGGCTCGCCCTCGATCAGGTAGCTCGCGAGCGTGAAGGGCCCCCCCGCAAACCCGATCAACGGCACCGACAGCTCCTCACGGAGCAGGCGGATGGCCTCGAGCGTCTCGGGCACGTCGCGCTCGGGCTCCAGGGGGCGAAGCCGTGCCAGGCCGGCCTCCGTGCGGAACGGGTCGCCGACCACGGGCCCGGTGCCCGGTTCGATGCGTACGTCGACCCCCACGGCGACGAGCGGCACCATGATGTCGCTGAACACGATCGCGGCATCGAGGTCCATGCGTCGCAGGGGCTGCAGCGTGATCTCGACGACGCGGGCGGGGTCGCGGCACGTCTCGAGGATGTCGTCGGTGCCGCGCACCTTCCGGTACTCGGGCAGGTAGCGGCCGGCCTGGCGCATGAACCACACGGGCGTGCGGTCCACGGGCTGCAGGCGGCAGGCGCGCAGGAACCGGTCGTTCGACAGGGCCGGGCTCACGGTGCTCAGTGTACGGACGCCGCGTGACCGGCCCTGTTCGCTCCGCTCGCTAGGGTGGATGGAGAAGGGAGGTCACGACATGACCGGACGGTTGGAAGGCAAACGAGTCGTCGTGCTCCTAGGAGAGGGGTTCGAGGACCTTGAGTTCCACGTTCCGCTGATGCGTCTGCAGGAGGAAGGCGCCGAGGTGACGGTCGCCGGTCTCACGACCGACGAGGTCGCCGGCAAGCACGGCCTGCGAGCGGCCGCCGAGACGACGGTCGACACGATCGACGCCGGGGGGTTCGACGCCGTCGTCGTGCCCGGCGGATGGGCGCCCGACAAACTCCGTCGGTACGACTCGGTGAAGGACCTCGTGCGCAAGGCCCACGACCGAGGCGCGATCGTCGGCATGATCTGCCACGCCGGGCTCGTCGGCATCTCGGCCGACATCGTCGCCGGCGGACGGGCCACCGGGTCGCTCGGCATCAAGGACGATCTGGTGAACGCCGGCGCGACGTGGGTCGACGAGCCGGCGTTCCGCGACGGGAACATCGTCTGGGGCCGTGTCGTCGAGGACATCCCCGACTTCTGCCGCGAGCTCGTCGCCGCGATCGAGACCGGCTGACCCGCCCCCGATCGGTATCCCCTTTCGTCCACACCCCCGGACGCCGGCTCGAGGCCCGCCGGGGCTTCCTTCGGGTCAGCAGCCAACCGTCCCTGTGCGGGCGGGACGCCCGCCCCCCTCCAGCTCGCTGATCGGGCTCGATGCTGGTGGTGTCGGCACAGGGGTACGGATGGAAGGGGGTACACCATGGGCGCCGAGGACCGTCTCTCGTTGGTCCTGTTCTCCGGTACCGACGACAAGCTGCAGTCGGCGGCGGTGCTCACGGTCGGAGCGGCCATGATGGGCCGGCCCGTCGAGGTCTTCCTGCAGTACTGGGCACTCGATGCGTTCCGCGCCGATCGGATCCTCAAGGACCACGGCGTGGCTCCGGAAGCAGGCCTGGAGGGCGCGCGCGCGATGGCCGACCAGGGGAAGCCGCACTGGAGCGAGCTCTTCGGACAGGCCAAGGATCTCGGCGAGGTCAGGATCCACGCCTGCTCGGACTCGATGGAGATGTTCCGGATCACGGCCGAGGATCTCGACCCCCTGGTCGACGGCGTCTGGGGCGTCGCGAGCTTCTTCCTGGAAGCCGACGGTCCCATCACGTTCATCTGAGGAGGCGAGTTGACGATGACGACGACGGAGATCACCCGCAGCATCGATGCACGGGGCATGGCGTGCCCCGGCCCGCTGATGACCCTGATCGGAGCGATCCGCGAGGGCTCGGTCGGCGACGTGATCGAAGTGCTCTCGAGCGACGAGGGCTCCAAGTCCGACATCCCCGCGTGGGTCGCGAAGGCACGACACGAGCTGGTCGACGTCGTGACCGAGGACGGGTACTCGACGTTCGTGATCCGCAAGGTGAGGTGAGCGCAGATGCCGGCCCGGGTCGTGGTGCTGGGAGGGGGTGTGGGGGGTACGCTCGCCGCGAACCTGATCGACAAGGAGCTCGGCCGAGACGCGCAGGTGACGGTCGTGAACCCCACCGGGATGCACGACTACCAACCGGGCTACCTCTACGTCGCTCTCGGCGAGGCGAAGGGGCACTGGCTCTCCCGCGAGGAGCGGAGCCTCCTGCGGCCGGGCGTCGACCTGGCGATCGAGACGGCTGTCCGCATCCATCCCGACGCAGGGACGGTCCAGCTCGAGCGGGGCGGGAGCCTCGCGTGGGACTACCTCGTGATCGCCACCGGGGCTCGGCTCGTTCCCGACGACGTGCCCGGCCTCGTCGAGGGATCGTTCGAGTTCTACTCGCTCGACGGCGCGGAACGACTCGCGCAGGAACTCCGACGCTTCCATGGGGGCCGGCTGAAGGTGGGCGTCGCCGGCATCCCCTACAAGTGCCCGCCGGCTCCGGTCGAGTTCACGTTCATGGTCGAGGAATACCTGCGGAAGAGGGGCATACGGGACCGAACGGAGATCGAGCTGCTCTCACCCCTGAACCGGGCCTTCTCGATCGAGAGCGCGTCGACCCTGATCCAGCCGTACATGGAGGAGCGAGGTATCGGTCTCACGACGTTCTTCAACGTGGAGACCGTCGATCCGGGCGCCGGCGTGGTCCGGTCGCTCGAGGGCGAGGAGGCCGAGTACGACCTGCTCGTGCTCGTGCCGCCGCACAGGGGCGCACAGGTCGTGACCGACTCGGGACTCGGCGACCCGGGCGGGTGGCTGCCCACCGACAGGCACACGCTCGGGGTCGATGGGTACGAGCGGATCCTGGCGCTCGGCGACGCGACCGACCTGCCGATCTCGAAGTCGGGTTCGACGGCGCACTTCGAGGCCCCCGTGATCGCGAGCCGCATCGCATCGCTCGTGCGCGGGACCGCTCCCAGGAACGGCTATGGCGGCAGGGTCATGTGCTTCCTCGAGACCGGCGACGGCAAGGCGACGTCGCTGCGGTTCGACTACGACCACCCGCCCCAGCCACCGAAACCGAACCGCGCGTGGCACATGGCGAAGTGGCTGTTCAACCGCCTGTACTGGGAGACCGTGCCGCACGGCCGCCTCCCCGAGAACGCCCCGTTCTCGAAGCCCACGGCGAACGTCTCCACGAAGGAGTGAGACCGATGGCAGAGACGATCAGCGCGACGCTGGATCTGAAGGGACTCTCGTGTCCGATGCCGATCGCGAAGACCGCGCAGGCGATCCGTGCTCTGAAGCCGGGTGAGCTGATCGAGTCGCTCGCGACCGATCCCGGCTCGGTGCCGGACTTCCGGGCGTGGTGTGCCTCGACCGGCAACGAACTCGTGGAGCAGACCGAGGACGACGGTGTCTACCGGTTCGTGATCCGGAAGCATTGAGGGTGGTGAACCGGAGCGCCGTTCGAGAGAAGGGGTGATCGCGATGGCGACGATGGAAGCGACGCTCGAGGCTCCTGCACCGGCACACGCCGAGCACGTGCCGCACGACAAGCTGGTGATCATGGCGTGGTCGGGCGACCTCGACAAGGTGTGGCCGACGTTCATCCTCGGAACGACGGGCGCCGCGATGGGCATGGAGACGACGATCTTCTTCACGTTCTGGGGACTGTTCCCGCTCGTCCGCAACGATGTGCACATCACCGGCGACAACTGGATGCAGAAGATGATGTCGATGATGAACCGGGGGGGCACGGAGCACCTGAGGCTGGGGAAGATGAACTTCGCCGGCATGGGGCCCGCGATGATGAAGAAACTCGCCGAGGAGCACCACGTCGCATCGCCCGACGAGTTGCTCGAGGTCGCCCGCGACCTAGGGGTTCACTTGGTTCCGTGCCAGATGACGATGGATCTGCTCGGTCTGACGACCGGCGATCTGATCGACGGACTCGACCCACCCGCTGGGGCGACGACGGCCCTGCTCGAGGCACAGGATGCGGTGACCCTGTTCATCTGAGCGGACCCTCTTACCCGCACCGTTCGACACGGCCACCCCTGGTCGTTCGGGCGGGCGTGCGGCGGCCGTACCGCCCGGCGCCGGAGCGGGCCCATCGCGAGTGCGGGAGGAGTGGTGTCTGGTTCCAGCACATAGTTGACGGCTGTCTCGGGACATCGTTGACACCCTGATTCGGGGGGTGGGGCGATGTCGCGATCGTTGTCGCGGTTGGTGGTTACGGCTGTTCGGGTGGAAGGTC
>Ga0210143_1000301_pt1 | contig 11061 bp, 10 predicted proteins | sample MayberryNW_TuleC_2_FD_185527 | JGI IMG/M metagenome (GOLD analysis project Ga0210143, IMG submission 185527) | Wetland microbial communities from San Francisco Bay, California, USA, that impact long-term carbon sequestration - MayberryNW_TuleC_D2... | ecosystem: Environmental > Aquatic > Marine... | reverse complement strand
CCGCCTATCACGAACGAAGGAGGCACGAGATGAGACGGATCCTGGAGATTGGCGGCGTCGTCGCCGGCGTGGTGCTGATCGCATTCGGCATCGCGGCGATCGCGATGGGCGTCAACGCGCGGAGCGAGGTTCGCGACGCGATCGCGGAGCAGAACATCACCGCGACGCCCGATGCGGGCGAGATCACGAACGGCAAGCTCGAGCCGGGCCAGGCGATCAAGACCGGCGCCCAGGCGAAGGCGTTCGCCGACGTGATGGAGTTCCATGCGCTCGAGTCGACCGAGGGCCAGCGGTACGCCGAGATGGGCCGCTTCCTGACGGCGTCCGGCGAGGAGACGAACGACGAGGCGGCGGCGGCGCAGACGGCCGACGGCCGGCCCGTCGAGAACGGACTCCGGAACCTCTGGGTCACGGAGACCGCGCTCACGACGGCGCTCAGCATGTCCTACATGGCCGAGCAGCTCTCGCTCTTCGGCATCGTCGTAGGCGTCGCGCTCCTGCTCGCAGGAGTCGGCTTCATCATCCTCGCGCTGGGCGGTGCGCTTCGGCACCGCGAGGGCGAGAAGGAGGTTGCGACGGCAACTCCCGTCGCATCGGCGGGCTGATCTCAGCTCGTGCTTCCTGCCGAGGGCGGCTCCGGCCGCCCTCGGTGTCTCTGCACATGACGTAGGAATGTCTCGATGAGCCCTGCCGACACGACCGATTTGATCGTCGTCTTCGCGGCGGCGCTCGTGACCGCGCTCGCGACGGGGCTCGGGGCCGTGCCGCTCGCGTTCGCGCCCCGGCTCGCGGGCTCGACCGTCGGGCTCGCGAACGCGGCTGCCGCGGGCTGCATGGTCGCGGCCAGCGGGCTGCTCCTCTACGAGGGACTCGTGGAAAGCGTCTCCGGGACGTTCGCCGGCGTCGTGGTCGGCGTCGCCTTCACCGCGGTGGCCGCGCGCGTCATCGCGACGCGGACGACCGTCCGCTTCGAGGAGCTCGCCCAGGCGGACGCCCGCAAGGCGCTCCTGATCGTCGGCGTCATGACCGCCCATTCGGTCGCGGAGGGCATCGGCGTCGGGGTCTCGTTCGCAGACACCGAGTCCGTCGGCTTCACGACCGCGGTCGCGATCGCCGTCCACAACATCCCGGAGGGGCTCGCGATCAGCCTCGTGCTCGTCCCGCGGGGCATCCCCGTGCTGCACGCCGCCGGGTGGAGCATCGTCAGCAGCCTGCCCCAGCCGCTGCTCGCGCTGCCCGCGTTCTTGTTCGTGGCCACGTTCTCGAGCCTGCTCCCGGTCGGGCTGGGCTTTGCGGCCGGCGCGATGCTCTGGATGGTGGTCGCCGAGCTCATCCCGGAGGCGCTCCGCGCCGCCCCGGTCGGCAGGGTGGTGCTCTCGGGATCGGTCGCCCTCGCGGTCCTGGTCGGCTTCCAGCTCCTGCTTCTCGCCGCCTAGCGAGTGCGGAAAAGCCGCATTCCCTTTACGGGGAACCGGGGAGGTCGATCGGGCGGCCGCGTCCTAGCGTCACGAGAAACGTCTCGAAGGAGCTCCGATGACCTCGCATCCGGCCACCGCCTACCGCCCACCCCGCAAGCCCGAGTCCGGCGCCCTCGTGAAGGTCGTCGCGCTGTTCCTCGGGATCGCGGTGGGAATCCTCGCGTTCCTCGCGCTCTTCATGTGGGCGGATGCCCGCGACTCGCGCGATGCCGCGGCCGCGCCCGCGTCCACGCCCCCGGCGGCGGCGGCACACGCCGACCACAACACCGCGCTCCCGATCGAGAGCTTCGCGGGAGTCGTCCCGAAGAACGCGCAGGAGCTCGCGGCAGCCCACAAGGCCTACGACGCCACGCTTCCCCCGATTCCCGCGGGCGACGTCGTCAAGGTGCACATGACGCTCAAGGACATGGTCGTCGAGATCGCACCGGGCGTCCGCTACAACACCTGGGCGTTCGACGGGCACGGCGCGCCCGGGCCCGTCGTCCACGTGCGTGAGGGCCAGACGGTCGAGATGACGCTCACGAACGGCGGCTCGATCCCGCACTCGATCGACTTCCACGCCGCGCGCATCGCCCCGAACGTCGCGTTCCGGGACGTCATGCCCGGCGACTCGTTCTCCTTCAAGTTCACGGCGGGCGATCCCGGCGTCTTCATGTACCACTGCGGCACGAAGCCGGTGCTCGCACACATCGCGAACGGCATGTACGGCGCGATCGTCGTCGAGCCGAAGGAGGGCCTGCCGGCGGTCGACAACGAGTACGTGCTCGTCGCGAGCGAGTGGTACATGAACGGGGACGGCATCGACGAGCCCGCCTCGCTCGACATGGCGAAGGCGCGCGCGATGACGCCCGACTGGACGACCTTCAACGGCTACGCGAACCAGTACGTCACGCACCCGCTGACCGCCGACCCGGGCGACACGACCCGCTTCTGGGTCGTCGCCGCGGGCCCGACGCTCGACACGAACTTCCACGTCGTCGGCGCGATCCTCGACCGCGCCTGGGTGGACGGGGACATGAGCCGGCACGAGTCGCGCGTCCAGACGGTGGCCGTGCCCGCCGGAGGCGGCGCGGTGTTCGACGTGAGGATCGCCGAGACGGGCCTCTACCCGTTCGTCTCCCACGCGTTCGCCCACGTCGACCTCGGCCAGGTCGGGCTCCTGAAGGTCGGCAACCCGCCGGGCACGATGTCGCACTGAGCCGAAGCGGGTCGGGTGTGGCTTTGCCGAACCAGGGATCCGAGTCGCCACCGATCCGCCCGCAGCCGCGAGCGGCGAGGCTGCGTCCACGATGACCCGGACGCCGCCTCGCCGTAATCCCGACGCGCACCGCGTGGTGATCGCGGGCGGGGGCGTCGCAGGGCTCGAGGCGATGCTCGCGCTGCGCGCGCTCGCCCCCGACCTGGTCGAGGTCGAGCTCGTCGCTCCCGAAGACCACTTCTGGTACCGGCCGCTTGCGGTCGGGGAGCCGTTCGGCCAGGGGCGCATCCAGCGATTCGAGCTCTCGCTGCTCGCCCGCGAGGCGGACGCGATCTTCACGGCCGGAGGGCTCGAGGGGGTCGACGCCGAGCGTCGCGTCGTCCGGCTCGTCCACGGCGGTGAGATCTCGTTCGACTCGCTCCTCGTCGCGTGCGGTGCCCGGATGGTCCCGCAGCTGTCCGAGGCGCTCACGTTCCGGGGCCCGGCCGACTCGGAGCCGTTTCGCCGGCTGCTGGACGAGCTCGAGGCGGGCGAGGTTGACTCGGTCGCGTTCGTGCTGCCCGCGCGCACCGGCTGGCCGCTCCCGCTCTACGAGCTGGCGCTCCTGACCGGAACCCACGTCCGCGACCGAGAATTGCCGGTGCGCATAACGTTCGTCACGCATGAGTCCGAGCCGCTGGCCCTCTTCGGCGGCGTCGCGAGCGACGCCGTCACCGAGCTCTTCCGCGAGCGGGAGATCGCGGTCCTCGCGGGGGTGCACCCGCTGAGCCTCGTGCACGGTGTTCTCACGATCGCGCCCGGCGAGCCGGTCGAGGCGGCGCGCTTCGTCACGCTGCCCCGGCTCGAGGGAGTGCGGGTCGCCGGGTTGCCCCAGGACTCCGAAGGGCGGCTCGAGACCGACCTCCACGCCCGCGTGATCGGGGTTCCCGGCGTCTACGCGGCGGGCGACATCACGACCTTCCCGGTGAACCAGGGGAGCGTCGCGGCACAGCAGGCGGACGCGGCCGCGGAGGCGATCGCGGCGGAGGCCGGCGCGCCGGTCGACGCGCGGCCGTTCGCCCCCGTCCTGAGCGGCATCCTGCTCACGGGTCGCGAGCCGCTCTATCTGAGCGCCCCGCTCGAGGGCGGGCACGGATCGACCGCGACCGTGGCCCGCGAGGCCCTGTGGTCGCCGGCGACGAAGATCACGGCGCGCCACCTCGGTCCGTTCCTCACGAACCTCGTGCGCGCCTACCCCGAGATCGACGTCGGAGCGCACCGCTGAGCGAAGGTCCGGGGCCCACGGTCCGCGACGTCCTCCTGCGGGACGGGACCGCGCTTCGCCTGCACGCCCCCGACGACGCCGACACCGACGCGGTGCTCGCCCTCTTCGAGGGTCTCTCGGAACGGAGCCGGTACCTGCGCTTTCACGGCTTCCCGGAGATCGGACCGCACCTCGCGGCCTCGTTCGTCGACCCGGACTGGCGCGAGCGCGGCGCGCTCGTCGGATCGGTCGGCGAGGACGGGTCCGAGCGGCTCGTCGCGCTCGGGACGTGGGCCCGGCTCCGCGACCCCCGGCGGGCGGAGGTCACGTTCGCGGTCGCCGACGACTTCCAGGGCCGCGGCGTCGGGACGCGGCTGCTCGAGCAGCTCGCCGGGCTCGCCGCGCAGGCCGGGATCGAGCGCTTCGTGGCCAGGGTCTTGGCCGACAACCGCCGCATGCTCGAGGTGTTCCTCGGCGCCGGCTTCGACGTGACGGGCGAGCTTGCCGAGGGGGAGGTCGAGGTCTCGTTTCCGATCGCCGCGACGGAGGAGTTCCGCGAGCGCGTGGACGAGCGCGACCACCGGGCCGTCGTCGCCTCGCTCGAGCCGTTCTTCGCGCCCGCGAGCGTCGCGGTCCTCGGCGCCTCCCCGCGCCCCGGGTCGATCGGCAACACCGTCCTGCGCAACATCGCCGAGGGCGGCTACGAGGGACGGCTCTACGCGGTCAACCGGGCCGGCGAGACGGTGGCCGGGATCCCGGGGTTCGCGTCCGTCAACGAGCTGCCGGAGGCGGTCGACCTGGCCCTCGTCTGCCTGCCCGCCGAGATCGTCCGGGACGCGGCCGACCGGGCGCTCGAGCGGGGAACCCGTGCGCTCTGCGTCATCTCCGCCGGCTTCGCCGAAGTGGGGCCCGAGGGCGCCGCGCGGGAGGCCGACCTGCTCGCCGCGGTCCGGGCCCGCGGAGCGCGTCTGCTCGGGCCGAACTGTCTGGGCCTCTCGGTCGCCGCGCCGAAGCTGAACGCCACCTTCGCCCCGCGGGCGTTCCCCGCCGGGCCGATCGGCTTCGCGTCGCAGAGCGGCGCGCTCGGGCTCGTCCTCCTCGAGCAGGCGCACGAACGCGGGCTGGGCTTCTCGGCGTTCGTCTCGGTCGGGAACAAGGCCGACGTGTCCTCGAACGACCTCCTCGAGTACTGGGAGGACGACGAGGAGACGACGCTCGTGCTCCTCTACCTCGAGTCGTTCGGCAACCCCCGCAAGTTCGGTCGGCTGGCCGCGCGCGTGAGCGGGCGCAAGCCGGTGCTCGCGCTGAAGAGCGGCGTGAGCCGCGCCGGGGCCCGCGCCGCCGCCTCGCACACGGCCGCGCTCGCCGGGTCCGAGGCGGCGGTGGACGCGCTCTTCCACGAGGCCGGCGTGATCCGCTCAGGGTCGATCGAGGAGCTCCTCGAGGTGGCGAGCGTGCTCGCCCACGAGCCGCTGCCCCGGGGCCGGCGGGTCGCCGTCCTCACGAACGCCGGCGGCCTCGGAATCCTCTGCGCCGACGCCTGCGACGCCGCCGGGCTCGACCTCGCGACGCTCGGGGACGCGACGCGCGCGGAGCTGCTCGGCCTCCTCCCGTCCGCCGCGAGCGTGGCGAATCCGGTCGACCTGCTCGGCTCCGCCACGCCGGCGCTCTTCGAGCAGACGGTCCCGGTGCTGCTCCGCGACCCGGAGGTCGACGCCGTGATCGTGCTGTTCGTGCCCGCGGCCGGCGTGACCGCCGAGGACGTGGCCGCGGCGATCGACCGGGGCGCCGCCGGCCGGGAGAAGCCGGTCGTGCGGGTGCTCATGTCCGAGCGCCGCCCGCCCGGCTCCCTCGCCTACCCGGACTCGGCGGCCCGCGCCCTCGCCCGAGCCGCGGAGCGTTCCGAGTGGCTGCGCCGGCCGGTGGGATCGGTTCCGGCCGCGGCGGAGGTGGACGAGTCCGCGGCGCGGGAGGTCGTGGACGCCGCGCTCGCGCGGGCGGACGACACCTGGCTCACCCCGGACGAGACGCGCCGCCTGCTCGAGGCCTACCGGATCCCGCTGCCCGCGGAGCGCGTGGCGGAGACGCCGGCCGAGGCGGTCGAGGCGGCGCGGTCGATCGGCCTGCCCGTCGTCGTCAAGTCGGCGGTTCCAGGGGCGCACAAGACGGAGACGGGCGGCGTGGCCGTCGACCTCCGGGACGAGGCCGCGGTCGAGGCGGCGGCGGAGCGGATCGGCCCACCGGTGCTCGTCCAGGCCATGGCGCGCGGGGACGCCGAGCTCCTGGCCGGCGTCGTACAGGACCCGGTCTTCGGGCCGCTCGTCGCGTTCGGGCCGGGCGGCGTCCTCGCGGAGCTGATCGGCGAGGCCGTCTTCCGCATCGCGCCGCTCACGGACGTGGACGCGCGCGAGCTCGTGGCCGGCGGCAAGGCGGGGCGCCTCGTGCGCGGCTTCCGCGGCAAGGCCCCGCTCGACACGGAGGCGCTCACGGCACTCCTCCACGCGCTCTCGCACCTCGCGGTCGCGCTGCCCGAGGTCGTCGAGCTCGACCTCAACCCGATCATCGCGAGCGCGGGCGGCTGCGTCGCCGTCGACGCCCGCGTGCGCGTGCGCACGGCCGTCGCCCGCCCCGCCCTGAAGACCTGGTAGCCGGTGTGTGCGCCGGGCCGTGATTCGGGTTTCCCGAAGCGGCGTTCCGCGCTGGCTCGGATGGCCCGCCCCCGGGGCGCCCCTACCGTGATCGCATGATCTTCGACCGGATCGTCTGCGGCGTCGACGGATCCCCGGAGAGCGCGGAGGCCGTTCGCCAGGCGAACGTGCTGCTCGCGCGCGGGGGGCGGATGATGCTCGTCGGTGTCGCGAACGTCGCGGCGTCCGTGCACGCGGGCTTCCAGGCGACCGCGATCGCCGACCAGATGGAGGAGGACGTTCGGTGCGCGCTGCTCGATGCCGAGCGTGCGGTCGCCTACGGCACGACCGCCCACCCGCGGCTCGTCCGGGGCCGGCCGGTCAGCAGCCTCATGAGCGCCGTCCGCGAGGACGACGCATCGCTCGTCGCGGTCGGCTCCCACGGGACCCGGCGGATGGCGGGCATCCTGCTCGGAAGCGTCGCCACCACCATGGTGCACTCGGCCCCCTGCTCCGTCCTCGTCGCCCGCGCCGACGAACGGTGGTTTCCGCGGAAGATCGTGGTCGGCCACGACGGCTCGCCGCAGGCAGCCGCGGCCGCCAGGGTCGGCTCGGAGCTCGCGCGGCGGTTCGGCTCGAGCGTCCGCACGATCGCGGCGAGCGATGCCGAGCCGCTCGACCTGGACGGGCTGCGCTCCGCGGGTCTCGTCGAGTTCGACGAGCGCCCGCCGGTCGGCGCGCTCGTTGCCGCGTCCGAGGACGCGGACCTCGTTATCGTCGGCAGTCGAGGCCTGCGCGGCGTGCGCACGCTCGGAAGCGTCAGCGAACGGGTCGCGCACAGCGCGGCGTGCTCGGTCCTCATCGTTCGAGAAGGGAGTGCGTGATGCAACGACTCGCAGTCATCGTGAAGCTGAAGTCCGGTACAGGAGAGCAGGCCGCCGAGCTGATCAAGGAAGGGCCGCCGTTCGACCTCCAGGGAATGGGATTCCAGCGCCACGCCGTGTACACGGCCGGCGACGAAGCGGTCTTCGTGTTCGAGGGGGGACGGCTCGACGAGCTCATGAGCTCGGTCGTGAACATGCCCGAGCCGTCGGCCCGCTTCAAGGCGTGGGAGCAGCTCCTCGACGGCATGCCGCAGGTCGCCCAGGAGGCGTACTTCTGGCAGCGCGGCGACGAGCCCGACGGCTGGGGCGAGTAGCGGCGCAGCCGAAGGCCGGCACGCTCGCCCGAACGTGCCGGCCTCCCCTTCCTCGGCTACGCCCGGGTGTGGGCGTCCGGCTCGGTCGTCCCGGCGTCGCGCGCGGACGGGCCGCGCTCCTTGACGACGAGGACCGGCCGGTCGGCTCCCTTGACCACGGCCTTCGAGACGCTCCCGAGCAATGCGCCCGTGATCGCCCCGAGGCCGCGGGAGCCGACGACGACGAGCTCGGCGCGGCGATCCTCGGCCAGCCGGAGGATCTCCTCGGCCGGGTCGCCTTCGCGGATCTCGTACGCGGCCTCGACGCCGGTCTCGTCGATCGCGGCCTTGGCCCGATCCAACGAGGCCCGCGAATGTTCGAGCTGGCGGGACAGCTCCCGCTGGTCGTATGGGGCGCCGAGGAACGAGATCGGCTGACGGACGGTGACGACCGTCAGCTTCGCGCCGGCGTCCTTCGCCAGCTCGAGCCCCTCGCGGACCGCGAGCTCGCCCACGTCCGACCCGTCGACTGCTACGACGATGTTGTCCATGGCCCGATCGTCGCCGTTACCGCTCGCCCGTCCATCGGGGCCGGGCCCGATCCGCGCGTGCGGCTTTCCCGCAGGGCGGCTAGGCCGGGTCGGCGTCGCCGTCGAGCATCCCGTGCGCGAGGGCGTAGCGCACGAGCTCGGCCCGGGTGCCCAGGCGCAGCTTCTGCATGATGTGCGCGCGGTGCGTCTCGGCCGTGCGGACCGAGATGTAGAGCATCTTCGCGATCTCCTGGTTCGTGTGGCCGAGCGCCAGCAGCCGGAGGACCTCCCGCTCGCGCTCCGACAGGACCTCGTCGGCCGCGGCGCGGGCCGCCTCGGCGTCGGCCGCCGCCAGGCGCGCCCCCAGCGGGGGGTGCACGTAGCTCCCTCCGCCCGCCACCTCGCGGATCGCGACGACGACCTCCGCGTCCGCGGCCTCCTTCAAGACGTAGCCGGACGCGCCGGCCGTGAACGCCTCGCGGACGAACTTGGGGTCGTCCTCCATCGAGAGGACGAGCACCTTCGCGTCGGGCGCCTCCTTGAGCACGTCGGGGATCGCGTCGATGCCGCTTTTCCCCGGCATGGTCACGTCCATCAGGATCACGTCCGGCTGGTGCGCGCGCACCTCGAAGACGGCCTCGCGCGCGTCCCCGGCCTCGCCGACCGTCTCGATGTCCTCCTCCGCGTCGAGCACGAGCCGGAGTCCGGCGCGCACGACCGCGTGATCGTCGACGATCAGGACCCGCACGCTCACGTGTCGCCGCCCTCCTCCGCCAAGGCGCTGATCGTATCCTGCGCGCACGGGCAGGGATGGGGGAGTGGAAAGGAGCGCCATGAAGAACCTCGTCATCGCTACCGACGGCTCGCCGTCGGCCGAGGAGGCGGTCGAGTTCGGCCTCGAGCTCGCGCTCGAGCAGGGCGCCTCCGTGACGTTCGTGCACGCGGTGCCCCCGGACGAGTTCGCGGTCGGCCGTCTGGCCGCGGTTCCGCACCCGCACGAGGAGGCCGTCGACGGGTCGGACACCGGGCTCGCCGCGGCCGCCGCCGCGGCGGAGAAGGCCGGGGTGGCCCACAAGGTCGAGCGCCTCGCCGACGAGACGGTGCACGCGATCCTCGAGGTCGCCGAGCGCGAGGACGCCGATCTGATCGTCGTCGGCTCGCACGGGCACCGCGGAGTCGGCCACCTGCTTGGAAGCGTCTCGCGCGACCTCCTGCAGCGGGCCGAGCGGCCGGTGCTCGTGGTGAAGGCGGGCGCCGCGCGGGCGCGGGACTAGCTCCCCGGTCGGCGACGAACGCTCGCGCCCGCTGTGCCACACTTCCGGTGCCATGACATCAGGTGAGGCTGCGCCGACCGCCGCGGGGGGAGAGGAGCGGCTCCAGCGGCTGATCGCGGTCGGTCGGGCCCTCGTGGCCGAGCTCGACCTGGAATCCGTGCTCGAGCGCGTGCTCGACGCCGCGCAGGAGCTGACGGGCGCGCGCTACGCGGCGCTCGGCGTCCTCGACGAGGAGCGCCGCGAGCTCGAGCGGTTTGTGACCGTCGGGATCGACGACGCGGCGCGCGAGGAGATCGGCGCGCTGCCGCGCGGGCGCGGCGTGCTGGGCGTCCTGATCCGCGACCCCAAGCCGCTCCGCCTCGCCGAGGTCGGCGACCATCCGCACTCGTTCGGCTTCCCGGCGGGGCACCCGCCGATGCACAGCTTCCTCGGCGTGCCGATCCTCGTCCGGGGCGAGCCCTACGGCAACCTCTACCTGGCCGAGAAGCAGGGCGGCGAGTTCGATGAGCGCGACGAGGAGGCGGTCGTCGTCCTCGCCGACTGGGCCGCGATCGCGATCGCCAACGCGCGGTCCTACGCCGACGTCGAGCGCCGGCGCAAGGAGCTCGAGCGCGCCGTCGCGACGTTCGAGGCGACGGCCGAGATCGCCCGCGCCCTCGCCGGCGAGATCGACCTCGACCGCGTGCTCGAGCTGATCGTCAAGCGGGGCCGCGCCCTCACGGACGCGCGCGCGATGATCGTCATGCTCGAGCGCCGCGGCGAGCTCGTGGTCGTGGCGCTCGCCGGGGAGCTCGACCACGAGATCCTCGGCCAGCGGATTCCCGTCGAGGGAACGGTGAGCGGCCACGCGCTCGCGACCGGCGAGCCCGAACGGCTCGCGGACGCGCCCGGGCGACTCCGGTTCGCGCTCGCGGAGGAGACCGGCGCGCAGACCGGCCTGATCGTCCCGCTCCTCTTCCGCGGCAAGGCGCTCGGCGTGATCGCGGCCTTCGACCGGCTCGTCGAGGGGCCGGAGTTTTCTGCCTGGGACGAGCACGTGCTGACCGGCTTCGCGACGAGCGCGGCGGCGGCCGTCGCGACCGCGCAGACGGTGAGCGCGGACGCGCGCCGCCGGGGGATCGAGGCGCAGGAGGAGGAGCGGAGGCGCTGGGCCCGGGAGCTCCACGACGACACGCTCCAGGAGCTGGCTGCGCTCAAGCTCTTCCTCGCATCGGCGGCGAAGACCGAGGACGCAGCCGCGCGCGCCCGGGCGCTCGAGCAGGCCGCGGCCCGGATCGACACGAGCGTCCGCAACCTCCGCGCGCTGATCACCGAGCTGCGCCCGGCCGCGCTCGACGCGTCGGGGCTCAAGCCGTCGCTCGCGGCGCTGGCCGAGCGGCTCGAGCACCTGACCGGCCTGCAGGTCGACCTCCAGATCGACCTCGCGTTCGAGTCCGGACGGGAGACGACCCGCCTGGCGCCGACGGTCGAGGCGACCGTGTACCGGATCGTCCAGGAGGCCCTCTCGAACGTCGCCAAGCATGCGGGCGTGATG
>Ga0210143_1000300_pt1 | contig 11066 bp, 9 predicted proteins | sample MayberryNW_TuleC_2_FD_185527 | JGI IMG/M metagenome (GOLD analysis project Ga0210143, IMG submission 185527) | Wetland microbial communities from San Francisco Bay, California, USA, that impact long-term carbon sequestration - MayberryNW_TuleC_D2... | ecosystem: Environmental > Aquatic > Marine >... | reverse complement strand
AGGATTAATGTCATTCCTGACAGTCTGTGCGTGCGATATGTCAGAGGCGCTGGAGAAAAGTACAGAAGCAGCAGAAAAGGCAATGATCCCTATCAGTACGTATTTGTTCACATCTTCCTTATTGAAAGTTGTTATATAAAAGTCTCTTGTCCGGTGCTATTTTACTATCATCATTACCAGTGAAGTTCTTAAGATTTAAAAATATTAGACTAGAACCATAACGATAAGGAACTATTACGCAGACCACTTTCGACACGACCTTACGACATGAAAGTCTAGCGTGCATCGATAGCCTTACGCAAAAATTGATCTCTACCTCTCGCCGAGTTACTGTATCAATAGGACCCTTTTGCCAACCTGAATATGAGAATGTATCGGAAATTCTAGCTAGACTCTATTTTTATGGGGGAGCTATTCGCTATTGATCACACTGGTCTATATACTGCTTACTTCTATGGCAACAGTGGTCTCACTGCCAAGTAGTAGTACTAAATCCGATATTATCACACTCAAACTTGCTAGAGTCTACCGTTAGTACTATGAAAATACTCTTGCAATTCCATATACTGCTCGTCAAATAGGAAATAGCATGTCTGCAACCAATTAGGCTGCCATTAGTCTATATTTTATGTGCTGATAAGTAGAATCATGACATATAGTTCGTCTTTAAAAGTAGTTCTCCGTATTTGCTTTAAGGTTAATAGTATCGGCGTTGTCGATTGTTTAACGTAATGATGGTGGTGGGATTAGTAGTTAGTTTAGCAATAACGGTCCCTTTTTATTTTCCATTTTTAATATAAACTAATAAACACTGTGAATAATTAATGGCTTCCTTATTCATTTCTATGAATACAAAAGCATATTAAAATATTCGAACAATCGTATTGCAATAGAACATGGTTTACACTTCTTCGGATGCTCTGTTAGACGAAAAGTGGAAGGCCAAAATCGTACATAAGATCCTTGACAAAGACACTGAACAAGCGTTGACTGAGTTGAGCGATCTGTACAGAATTCGTCCTCCCGAGATAGTTGTAGGCACTATCAAGGGCAAGCGGAAAACTGTTTATGCAGTTTATGTTCAAAATGAAAACCGAATTTATGCGATGAATTCTGACATCTTCTACAATCCTTTTGTTGTACTTCACGAGTTCTATCATCATCTGAGATCTCGAAGTGGCAAGCACCGTGGATCAGAGAAGAATGCTAACAAATACGCAAGAACATTCATTGTAGCATATTCGAACGTGCTTAGGGACAAACAAATAAAATGAATCACCTAATGGACTTGTGTCCGCTTCGGGCTTAGTTAGTAGAAGTTTATTTTCCCGAAACTGGGTACGATGTGAATTAATATTACAACCTGTACACCAATATATGTAATCTGATAGGAGTTGCCCGCTTAATTCTTTCTATGGTTTGTGTTATGTTCTCTTTCAAGTCCAAATCAAATCCCTTGGTAACTATTAATCAAATATTGTCCTCGTCTCTTTAAATTTTAAAGAAGAAATGGTTGAACTCCCTAAAATGACCATATTTGTGTGATATACTTAAAGATGTCAATCGTATAGATAGTAAGTTTGAATATTTCAAATAATTGGAAAACGCTCGAAAACAATCGAATCTACGAAAATCGATGGATCACACTGTATCAGGATAAGGTCCAAGTAACAAGTAGTGGAAATACAATAGAGTACACGTGGTACAAATCTCCAGATGTTGTCGTAATTGTTCCTTTTCTTGATGATAGCACCCTGGTCATGATAAAACAATTTAGGTATCCTCTTCAAAAAATACTACTAGAATTTCCAGCGGGACACGTAGAAGATGGAGAGAATATGGTGGCGGCGGCAATGAATGAAGGAATTGTTTGAAGAAACAGGATACCTTGCGAGTGCAATAGAGCATGTATATAGTTATCACCCTTCGGTAAGCAATTCGAGGCAACTCGTTCACCTTTTTAAGGCAACCGAACTATCTAAGGATAAGCCAAGACATGAAAGCACAGAGGTAATCACAGATATTGAGATCATAACCATATGCCAATTGAAAAATCTAATAGGAGAAAAGAAAGTTGAAAATGCGGGAACGCTCATCGCTTACCTCATCTGCTGCAATCGAAACGATTGAATATTTATGATACTAACAAAGCGATCATTGTTGTGGTAACAATCAAATCATCTTGTTTTCAGATTAGAGAAAGTTCGATTGTGATATCAGCAAGCTTTGATAGATCAATGCCTTTATCCAGTTATTTCATAACTGATATCAATCTTCATATATCCTTCTCAAGGTGAGGTGGAATTGCTAACAGATGGCGGCGAACTGGCAGAAGGTGGAGCAGGCTGATACGCATTAATTCGCTGAAGAGATATAGCATGATTATCATCCAATGCTCCAACGCCCAGACTAAGATTTCTTATTGTGATGTCAAGGCTCTGCCTTTCTGTCGCATTTAACGAATATTCTCTAGCAAGGACGTCTCTAACTTGTGTATCAGGGTTCACAGTCTCATTTGTCCTTATAGGAACAGTGATACTAAGTGGCTTTAAAATTATTTCTGTTGGCAATTTTCCGTTTATATCCTGTTTGTTTATACTGTACTCGACAAGTTGCAATACGATCTCTCTACTTGGAACCTCAAGTGCATTTACTGTATAGATAGCGTCAACACTCAAGATATTCGTATTTGGTTCATTTGTTGCTTCGCCTGTGGGTCGAGATATGACTACCCCACTAGAGGAGGAGGTAATAGCAGCTTGTATGGACGGATCGAGATCAACACTTATAGTTGAAACTCCTTCAATAAATCTATCAACATTGTCGGTAGCATTGGAGTATAACAAAAAAGAGGGCACGAAATCTTTGCAGCTGAGGCTAACTGAATTCCCTGGTTCTAAGGTTTGCAATCTGTAATTGGTGTCTGAGGAAGAGGGCTGGGAATCAAGGACAGATCCATCAGCTATTTTGCTCGGTTGAATGTTTGATGACGGTACCGCATTCCAGAAAAAGGAAACCGGATACAGCTGTCTATTGAAAATATTTAAGTCCGAGTTATACCGTCCTGGCCTAAGAGGACCGTCCTCGCCAATGATTGTGCCACAGAAATATCTAGCGTTATATTCTAAGCTTCCAGGACTGCTATCCAAATTAGAAGATGTTGAAGATGTCGATGAATTTGTTTCATTCTCTATTGATGCAAAAGCGTAGTTATAGGTCGGTTCCTGATCGGTATAGAAATCAATGATATTGAGATTGCTAGTAACCAATATATTTGTAAGTAAGACGATAATTGTTAGCATTATCATCAATACAGATTCCAGTATTAATTTCGGACATTCATTCACACCTGCTGGCCAATTTCGATGCAATCTTTCTGCTGCCTGGACAATGTAACCATAAGCAGCTAATAATCCTTCCACCTAAATGTCTGACCATGTGTGGATTGCCATCAAACATGACAGCATACAACACCAAACGCATAGAGTCAGCCGTGATGTAACGCTTATTCTTCTTCCAACCTTAACGATACAGTTCCGTGGTCGTCCTTATCGATGCACCGGCTGGGTAATCAGTCCAAATTCAAGATGCTGAAGAAGATATCAAAGAACAGCCGGATTTATAAATATTAGAAATGCTTTATCTGGATTAACAAAATACTTTCGGGAATTGCGCAACCAAGAGGAAATTTAAACAATCATCCTATCTCTCCTAGAAGTAACAATCTGATGAATTCTGATCCAGATTAACTCAACATTAAGTCTTTGTCATCGAGTTCCGCACCAACGTCTTTATCTGCCTCCCTACTAGTGGCTCCCCTCTCATTCTCCCTATATTCGGCTTCGTCGTCCTCTGGTCCCTTCCTTCTTTGATTAATTTTAGTGAGGGCTTTTTTCCTTTTTTCGCTAGTACCTGTTTCACGAGTATTCGAAGATATGATTTCGATCAGCTCGGCTTTTTGATCGGTACCGTCAGCATTAACACGCTTTGGTCTCAAAAGCCTTCCAAGTCTCTGAATAAATTCTCTACCACTCCCGGTCCCACTAACAATGATTCCGAGTTTTGCATCAGGAACGTCTACTCCTTCATCCAGAACTTTCGATGTGACTATAGCCAAATATCGCCCTTCTCTGAAACCTAACAAGACATCTTTTCTCTCTGATTTGTCCGTTCTGTAAGTTATCGCAGGAATTAAAAACTCATCGGCAATTGCATAAACCAGGCTATTGTGTTGAGTAAAAATTATCGTTTTCACACCCCTATTCTTAGCTAAGATTTTCCTCAATATTTCTAACTTTGATTTGCTATTCAAAGCGATATCCATTGCTTTATTTCTGGCAAGTAATGCTTCGCGGGCAACCCTGTTCTTTGTTGACATCATTATCAACCTTCTGAATGAACCATGGTAATTCATTCTAATTCCCAGTTTCTTGAGATTAAGTTGGTATATTCCAAAGTTCTTCTGATATTCATTCTGTTCTTGAGTGGTCAATGCGACATGTATCCTCTTAATTTCGTAAGAGGCAAGATGCTTACTCTTTGCAAGCTCGGTCGGGAGGATCTCAAAGACAACACCGCCCCCAACTAGTTTTGGAAAGTCTAAATGTAGCTTGTCTTCCCTTTCAATCGTAGCGGTAAGCCCTAACCTGTATGGGGCCGCTAGTTGTTCTGCTATTGATCTATAGCCTGGTGCGGCAAGATGATGGACTTCATCAAATATTACAAAAGAAAATCTATTGCCAAGAGTCGATGCTCTAATGTATGCAGAGTCATAAGTAGCTACAGTTATCGGTTCAATGCCTTCGGATCCACCACCCAGATTTCCGATGGATGTATTTGTAATGTGCTTCGATAATACTTCAGTCCACTGATGCATGAGATCTAAAGTTGGCACCACTACCAACGCTGCAGAGTTAATTCTTTCAATAGATTTGATTCCCAATATCGTCTTGCCTGCTCCTGTTGGAAGTACGATACAGCCTCTCATGCCTACTTTTACCCATCTATTCAGAGCCTTCTGCTGATAATCTCTCAACGAAACATCAGTCGTAGTTAAATGCGGAGAGGGGATGAGATCTAGTACCTGGTCGGTATACTCAATACCGCTTTCACATAGATAATGGATGATATCTGAATAGCTTAATGCCTGTGCTCTAAGAGAATTGGTTCGCGGGTCTTGTGTAGCAAAAGGGATGTGCATTAAACCCTTAATTACAATTGTCCCCTTATCATATAACAAAACCACCATATGGGTCTCCTATTCTTTTGAATGACGTATGTACACCACGTTATAGTGCATCAGTGAGTGATACTACAGGATACTCTATGTAAATATTTTGGATATCCAACAATTGAAATCCATCATTTTTATTTTTTTTCTTATAACGCTTTTGCATCTTAGCATCTTGGCAATGTATTGCTTGATCTAAGAGTGGAAGCTCTTATCTAATTTCATAGTGAAATTTCTCTCATCCTAGGGTAGGTTTTCCTTCTTAAATATATGAGATTACCTCTCATGCCAAAGCTGTCGTACTAAGTATAACAGAATGAAAAACCTATTCAATGGATCTAATAAGTTCTTGGTACTATAAATAACTAAAAAGACCTGGCGACCAAAAAGCGGGCCGAAGTAGTAGCACTAATACTTTTTACAGCGGCCTTATTTTTACAGAGACGAACTATACCGCTCCATCCTCAGTGTAAATTACTACCCTCATTTTGGAATTAGGATTATCAAATAAACGATATAATGATAGAATAAACAAACTGATCACTTCAGGTTAATAGTGAGATATAAGGAAAAGTACAGATTATCTTCGTTTGGAAGAGTAAATGACCACCTTCAAAACACCGCAGAGAATGCAGCTAGCATTTACTGGAAGCTTGAAACAATAGACAGCATAAAAAAGTCAAACCGCTTGTTTAGCGGATATCGATTATATGATGATTATCGATATTTTATTAGAATAACCAAATCAGAGACATTCTTTCTGCGAAACAAAAACAAGCATCGTATATCTAAGGATGGAAGCCTCATAATAAAGAACATCGAGGACATTAGTCACTACAAGCTAATTTTCCCTCCAAATGTGAATATTGGCAATAAATTGACGAAATGGTCATAATACGAATTAATTTACCCACTTAGTTCAATTATCAGAGATAACAACAATATCGATACGGGTGTAGATCGATCTTATCAGCAATATACAAAAATCTGGAGGAGAATCAATAAATTTGTTTAAATCGGTAGATGGTTGCGTAATTATACTGGTAGTAGCTGGGGCTGGAATATTACTCCAGACCAAAGTTTATGGCCAGATTCCACAGCTTCATGACGTACAATTACTTGACAATCAAAGTCTGAGTACGCAGAGTCAGAAATTGGTGATTCTGAATTTTGATGATACCTCTGTTGATCAAATCAGATATGTAAAACCAATCCTGGACAAGTACGGCTTTAAGGCAACTTTCTTCCCTGTCTGCGGATGGGTAAAATCCCAAGATGGCTGGGAGGCGATAGAGCGATTACATTCGGACGGAATGGATATACAGTCACATTCGATGACGCATCCAAATTTGAATACTTTGTCAATAGAGCAATTAGAGAATGAAATAGGCCAATCTAAGCAGTGTCTCCTGAGGCACGGAATTAATGCAAGCATCTTTGCGTATCCTTATGGCGCAGGAACAAAAAACGAAACGGTAGTCAATACGATTGCCAAATATTATGATTTAGGCAGGGGGGCTACCTATCCTACTAAGTGTGTTTACAGCGAATCAGGTCCCGAATGCATACCTACCGAACCATCCAATACCTTCGTAAATAGGTACGATGTTAACAGCTGGGTACCAACCCATATTGGAGGTTTATACGACTACAGCACGTATACGTGTATACTTGACTGTGAGTATTACGATAATTCCCAGAGTTTCGAGCAGTTCATCGAAGTAGTAAATGATCAGTCCAATTACGACAAGGATGGACCAATAAAAAGCATTCCAATTATTGTATATCATGGATTCGTATCATACGAGAATATAAGAGAAAACAAAATACCAACCGACATGAGTGTAAGCCTATTTGAGAAGGAAATGAAATATCTGCATGATAACGGTTTTAAGGTGCTCACTATGGGTGATCTCGCCTTTGACGCAATTAGTAATTCACTACACATCAAGGAAATGCCCAATGGATAACGGTAACTGTTGTATATATGACTGGATATTTCATGTGAAGTCTTTGATCCGTAGGGATGGTATTAGTATTAGTAGTATTAGTATTAGTGTATTCCAGATTGTCAACTCTTGATTCAGAATTAATAGTTAACTTATCGCCTTGGCACCAACAATAAGTGTTTTTGAAATCGTTAATTCTATCTTAGCTGCCTCATTCATCACTCTATTACTGCATTCAACTGATGCATTCCCACTCATAGCCGCGATTCAAGTGGACAGCGATAGTAATCTAGAAGAGGCCACTCCGTATGTAGATACTGATCAAAACTATCACAACGTATCAGCCACTACTCAAAAAGAAATACATCCTCTCATACGTAACGACAATGGGACAAATTCGTCTAACAAACTAATCATCATAAATTTCGATGATTCATATATGAGCCAGATCATCCATGCTAAACCAATTCTGGACATATACGGATTCAAGGCAACTTTCTTCCAGATCTGTGGACGAATAAACGAGAGAGGTTGGGAAGATATTGTAAAGTTAATGAAAGATGGTATGGATATCCAGGCACATACAATGACGCACGCTAATCTAAATTCACTGTCAACAGAGAAGCTAGATCTTGAAATAGCCAAAGCAAGGGAATGCTTTCAGAAGAACGGAATAAATACGACAGTCTTTGCTTATCCTTATGGAAATGGATGGAATAACCAAACAGTGCTCAAATCTGTAGCCAAATTTTACAATTTAGCCAGAACAGATAGTAAATATCCACTCACTTTCCTAAACTGCGACCTTTGGGGTAAAATTCCATTTGGCAACGTTGCAAATGAATCGTCCAACAGCATGCCAAGTTGTATAAAGTCTGAAAATGAAGATAATGGCACACGTATCGCAAAGGAGGACACTTTTAGCCCATTAAAGCAAACTTTAGGTAGTAGTAAGTATGCTATCAACAGTTGGTCACACAAGCATATTGTAGGACCTTATGATTATGATAATTTTACATGCGTAGGTAAGTGCCAACGTTATAATAATTCTCAGATGTTTGACAGATTCAAAGAAGCAGTTGACAGTCAGGTCTATTTTAACGAAGATGGGACGGTAAGAGCGATTCCCATCATTGTTTACCATGCATTTGTTCCAATTGATGATATAGACGAAAGCGTGATACCAACAGATACAAGCGTAAATCTGTTTGAGGCAGAGATGAAATATTTACACGACAATGATTTTAAAGTAATAACTATGAAAGATTTGGTATACATCCAAAATACGAAAACCCTTTCTATTAATGGTAGTAAGGCAGCAGTACTGCCAACATAATAACCACTTTAAGTAATTGGCAAATATGTCTCACTGCCTCCAATATTCATAATAGCTGTGTTTAGTAGATCGCCTGATGGCTGAAATATCCTAACCATTTTTCATCTCTTAGTTAGTAGAGGCTGAATCTCTCGCACACTCAAATCTCTGAAATCCCAAATTATTCCATCTGATCTAAAAGCAGCCACCTGCCCAGAATTAGTTACAACATAGTCTTTGGGGAGCCCACAATCAGCACTAAAGAATTTTTCATCCGACGACCTTGCAAACCAATCACCACTGTCGACAAGACTAGTCACCTGTTTCCAGTCATTATTGTTGTCTTCGTCTAAATAAGACTCCATTTTAACTGCGTTATCCTCTTGAGTATTATACATTATCACCTTCCATCCAATCCACTTATCTATGAAAGAATCATCTGAGGCCTGTTCAGTGGCTCTCGCATCCGTATAACCCCCGTCGTGCCAGATTTCTTTTTTCCAATTAGCTGTACCGTCGATAAGTAGCCTTCCCTTCAATGACGTACCTTGGCATGGTTCGCTCTCTGTGTGGTTTGCACCCCGCGAGTACCATTGAAGGCCAACTTCCTCCTCGTCATCATCTGACGCAGAAACAATCTTGAAGTAACCTGTGATTTCAACATCTCGCCATTGTTCTTTCCCTGGGGGGGTGTTGACACCTATTATAATATGGTACTTGTCATTGAATTGCTCATTACTATCTATGCCTCCCACTCTCCACGAATTATCGGGCCTCTTTTCTAGTTCGGCATCTCCGGCAATAAACCAGGGATCGGCTCGTGGCTCTTCCATATTCACGTACCATTCTCTACCGTCAATCTTTGTCTCGTAGATTTTTTTAACACCGAATTTGTCTAATCCAGAATCTAAGGGGACATGAAGAGCATTACCATACTGTATGTTGCTAATCTCGCTGTTACTGCTCGGGGTCGCCTGGACCTGCAACAAACCTAAATGGTCATGCTTTTCGAAGAAAGATAGTATTATTACCACGAGGACGCAATACATAGTCACGTTACGTATTCTATTTTTGCTAATCAAATTTTTATAAGCTGCATTCTGATGAGCTCCTCCGAACTTTTACTTTAATCATTCTGGATCTGTGTCTAGGGAAACTTTGAAGCTTTGATGAATCTATTAGAAACTGCCACCTATTATTCAAGGATAGGACTTTAGATCCACATTTGGGCCGATAAAGATCTGACCTTGTTCTGGTACTAGTCAAAGTTTCTATTTGAACTTGATACCTTTATGTGGTAGCTTGATGATGGCAGATACTGAATTTCAACAATATTACTTGTTTGGTTAGACATATAATTACCGTTGGTGGTGACAATTTCTTTAGCTTGCATATTATCAGTTACATAACTATTCGTTACAGTGGTATTATATACTGTGCCTAGGAGGCCTTTAGGTATCTCAATTTGTAGTGTATTATCTCGCTTTTTAACTTCTGCTTGATCTTGTGACATATTTTGAGCTGACGTTTTCAAATCAAATTCTATCATAGTCATATTATCTCTGTTTGAGAAAAATTCTACATTAGATATTTTGTTATCTGGGGTAGTAAATCTGAATGTAACCGGAAAGACTGTTTGCTCTTCCGTTGATGGGTCTACCGATCCTAATTTGTATATTGCGTTGCCTGCAAAATAGATATCATTTGTTAGAGGTGATGTGGCAATCGCTATCACTGCACTATATGGGAATATACCAAGGTTTATCCAGAGTTCCTCAAGGACTGTTTTGCTTTTAGTATCAAATCTTAATGCATATATGTCTCCATCGAAAGTACCAACGAGAAAACGGTTCTTAAGTTCAGGATACCTATCACCATCATAGTAAATAGTCTGCGTTGGAGCCGGTGTACGCCAATAGCTTCTAACAGGTTGTATAGATAGGCTCTCATTTGCTAATTCGGGGGAAATATTTGGAGGCTGGAAGGCTGGAAACCCGTAATTGCCACCCTTGGCAATTATATTTATCTCATCGTATATATCATCACCGTTCTCTGCTATTAAACCAAATTGTGACTTATTATCAAATGCAATTCCATAAATATTTCTATGTCCTAAAGTATAGACAGGGGAGTTCTCGATTGGATTGTCCTCAGGAATCTTGCCATCTCTATCAATTCGGAGTACCTTGCCCAACAAAACGGTAGGGTTTTGAGCTAATTCAGAAAATGTGGCATCTCCAATACCAACATACAGTTTGTCGTCTGGGCCAAATGCTATCGCTCCTCCCGAATGGAATCCAGCAGTGGCTGGGATGTTATCAACCAACGTGACTCTGTTCTCTGCCGTATTGTTTACGTCGGTAAATCTAACCAACCGATTTATGATCCCAGTTCCGTGATTTGCGCTAGCTGTATAATAGAGGTAAACATAGTGGTTTTTTTCAAAATAGGGGTCTATCGTCAAACCTAGCAGACCCTGTTCTATATCTGCATGATAATCCGGTACGGTCACAAATGGCTTATCAAGGACCTTTCCATTTCTCTCCATGATCCTGATGTTTCCCGTATTCTT
>Ga0210143_1000299_pt1 | contig 11094 bp, 11 predicted proteins | sample MayberryNW_TuleC_2_FD_185527 | JGI IMG/M metagenome (GOLD analysis project Ga0210143, IMG submission 185527) | Wetland microbial communities from San Francisco Bay, California, USA, that impact long-term carbon sequestration - MayberryNW_TuleC_D2... | ecosystem: Environmental > Aquatic > Marine... | reverse complement strand
AACATTGGTTAGAAGATCAATCCCAGAGGGTTCGCGAATGGCTTGAGTGTAGAAAATGGGAATTCTTGCGTTTCTGCATATACTAATCAAGTTCGCAATCATCGGAATTACATTGAGATATTTTGAGATATCAATACCCAATTGGTCGTACGAGCCACCTTTTGCCGCAAAACCATTCTGTACATCAATGACTAATAATGCGGGTTGGATCGTATAGTCATTAACCTTCATAGCTCTCAAGATGGTGTTAGACAATCAGAATTGTTAGCCAAATATATTTCATCAATCCATAACTTCTGAAGTGCCTCTGAGATTTGATTCTCGGTGACCAAGTGATACAGAGCGTTCACTGGTCCGGCCGAAGGAAATGAGAGGACTTCATTTTGAGAAGATAATCTCGTTGTAAATCGTCACATGTATCTGCGATAGGTAGGCGGAGGCGGCAATAAGTTATCTGATGCGGTTTCCCTATGCTATGCACTACGTCGTGATACTGATCATCCTTTAAGGTCAATTAATATGAAAGTTTGGCTGAACTGGATCACCTTAGAACCTTCCTTTGTATTTGCAATACAATAATATCAAAATGCGGTGACATCATTAGAAACTCTTCTAGCTGCACCTTTAGATGTGAAATCATATTTTATCTACTTGATGCCAAATTATCAATCGTTTGTGCATACATTAGATTATCAAGTGAACCAGAGTTTATCGGGCCACATTAAGGCCAAACTTTAAAGAGATTCACGTCAATATCTTGATTCTAGTTTGTGAACAGTCTCTTGGTGTGTGAACTTTACAACAAGCGGCTGCGCCGATCCTCCAAAGGAGAACGATGATGACCACCTAAGGACGCTTAATCTCGACCCTTATCGGCATTCCGTTACTTCTGTCGTTTTCATTTATCATCTTGCTGCTTCCCATACCAACACTCTGGGCAGACTGCTTCTCCACGCATCCAACTATCAGTCGATACTCCATGTCGCAATTGTTGCACCTGTAAACCATGAGATCATCAGAAGCAAAACTTACGGCTGTTAATCTACTACAATTAACACATGTAAAATCCATATCTTTCAACTTCTAAATGCAAAAAGGGGTTATTATGTTTATATGCTGGGATCATAAATAAGTAAACTATTGACGAATTTTCTAGTACCATATACTTAACTAGTTTAGGCCACAAACGCGCTATAAAACTCATCATGTACAAATTTGAACAGAGTGGAGTATTGGAATGCTTCCGAGATGTTACGTTTCTTCTTGTAGGGGGAGAGTTGGTAAGAAGTGAATTGATTATTCGCAGTTTATTTTCGAATTTGATAAAAATCATGGGTTTATGAGTTCTAGAATAATATTACATAACTCATATTTAGTAAACTTATTAAGTACAAAATGGCCCTATCATGTAGTAAACAAAGTGACTTCATCGAAGCAGGCAATTAATCAAGATAAAGTAACCGTAAAGATCGGTATGATGGGTTTTGTTGCAGTAACTGCTGTTTTGTTGGCGTTTTTATCAATCCCTTCTCAGGTACCGGGGCAATTGTCAGCTCAAATAACCCCTTCATTAACACTCGAATCTTCAGATCCTGGAATGGGATTCATGGCACAAGATTCTGCAGCTCCTATCCAAAATAGTACTGGTGCGAACATTACACAACTTGCCACTATCATTCCAACCGTTAGTCAGCCAATTACACCCGCATCCTTTACTCCGGTGAGTGAAGAAGTTGATGACGATGAGTCTGACGATAGCAGTAGCAGTAATGATGACGATGAAAGCGATAGTAGTATCGGTGACGATGACAATGATAATGACAATGATAGTGGCGATGATGATGGAGATGGAGGAGGCAGCAGTGCATCTGCAGGTGGCGGAGGAGCGTTCGCATTTGCAGGTTAATTGAAACACTACGACAGGGTTACCACAAATCCTTTCGATTTCTTACTTTTTTTCAAATAGTTGTTGACTGTTAGTGTTGAGGGAACAGGATTAGCTCAGTGGGGTTCTTCCTATAGCCAGCCCTTTGAGATTCGAGAGAGTCTTATTAATTACCCTGAATTAAACAACTAATTTAACGCTCCTCTCGTGAGAAACTGGCCAAGCCGGGGGGAATAAACTCTTTACCTGCTGCCATTGTCACCTTTGTTATCCACTCGCAATTTATCCCAACCTTGTCATGGTGCTTTACAACTGCCTCCTCATCAGGGGCATCAAGTAAGCAGAAGCACACATTGGCCTCATGATTATAAAAAAGATTAACATGACTAACACCAAATTCGTCTTTGGGGGAATGGACCAATTCTTTCAGTTGGTCTTCTTTAAAGGGGACTTTATGAACGTCCAAATAGACTGGCAAACTAAGTTATTAACTCCACTTTGAGTTATAAGTTCTTTCTTTTTGGCTAAACATGTCTGATAAATGTGAGGTGTTATACTTAGTTCCCAGTTTCAAAATGTTGGTGGTACACCCAACGACTATCAACGGGATTGGTGATAAGCATTTATATTTTGAAGAAGAGGTATCAAAATTAAGGTTTATAATCCTGCCTTCCTCCGCTTCGAATGCCATTTCTGAAGATTCAGCAAATAATGGTAATTCAGTGGAGATAATAGACGCAATTTCTAAAATTCTTTCCTCGGCGGTTAAGAGTTATAGTTGCATAATTGATAATGGTTGGTTGGCAATTCTTCTTGATAGTCCACTTCTTTGGAACGAGCATGTCCAATTGAGATTCAGACATGTTACATCACGCTTTATAACGGGAATTAGCCAGAACAATCTGGATTATTGCACAAGGCTAATGAAATACGTAGAGTTAAAACACATCGATAACGTTACAGGCTATCTTGGAATAAAAGACCTCGATGAGCAATTTATCTTCTCCTCAAGCGGATTGGAGAACATCGACATTGAAACGACCAAAGTAATGAATCCAGATTCTGATTTAATTCTCTCTTCTAACCAATCGTTCGTACAGATGCAGAGCTACTTTTTTGAGAGGATCTGGAGTATAGCAACACCAGCAATGCAAAAGATCGCAGAAATTGAAAGAGGGGTATCTCCTCAGGAAATGTTAAAGGAACTAACAAACGGTCCGTCAGAGATTTGTCAAACTGTGACAGACATTATCGGGTCATCAAGAAGTGAAATCCTGGTTGTGTTTCCTAATGCCAATTCGTTTTGGTGCACAGAGAGCGCAGGAATAATAGCATCGCTGGGGAATAAGATAAACCATAACGTCGTAGTCAGGGCGATAGTACATATCGATAAGAATGAAGGCGAGACCGAAATCATAAAAGAAAGGATCAGACATACTTTGAGGAGCAAAAATAATGACCTATATGCCAATATATCCTTCTTAACAAGGGAATTGAGAGAGAGAAATATGTTCTTCATAGTTGACCAAGTTGACTTACTTTCAATAGACGTCATCGATAACAAGAAGAAGAATTTGACAGAGATCCTCGGAAAAGCTACGTTCTCTAATAATGAAACAAGGATCTCTACTACCATTTCTGTATTTGATACTTTGTGGATTCAGTCAGAACTCGAAAAGCAGAGCCATGCTAAGCAAGCCTATTTTAATATCTTTAAGGGATTTAGATTGCGACAAGAAGAATACAGGAGAAAATGGCTTTTCGAGCAAAAAGGTGCAAGAAAGGCCAAAGATGAATGATATGATGTATTAGGATGATCCTGAAATGGAGGAGTACATTGATGGATGGACGGATGGATGACTTACACCAATCTGGCTCATTCCAACTTAACCTACGAGTTCACGAATTAGAATCATAACGATCTATATTTAAACAAGGTCACTATTACGTTAAGAGTAAAATACTTGCAACTAAGATATTATCTTATGGTAGAAAATCTAGTATCTTTTAGTCTGAATTTAAATAAGGGTAGATCGGGGGTATAAGAAATTCAATGCATTCTGAAAGAATAGGGATTAAAAACCGAAGTACATATGTTTGCCCCCGATGCACTTCTGAAGTATTAAGTATCTTGAATCAGCCAGTAGAACAGAATATGGTGATTGAAACTGCGAATTGTCCTCAATGCAATCTGGTGTGGAAGGACCAGTGGATCTTGCCCGTGTTTACGATCTCTAAAAGGTAGAACTGTGGCGAGACCATATATGTGAGTGGACTGATGGCTGCTGCGTGCCATATGTACATGCTGAGGATGTTTTTTTAGTAACACGGGTTAGGATTCATTTACCAATCATGTCGGTTCTTGTAAGGGAGGTGACGACTTGGCAACAAGAAACAACTTCGAATTCTATTCTTGATGGTATCTTTTTCTCTGGATAATTCTTATGGTAGGTACTTCTAACTCATATGATTTAGTGTTCGGGTGTCAAAATAAGACCAGTTGCCGTTGAGATCGGAAGTAATACATCCTGGCCATCGCTGCTAATGATCATAATACTTCAACAAATATTACAATCTATAAGTCTGATTTATTTGGCATAGTTGTAAGGAAGCCACAACAATAATACGAGATCAATTGGTAGAAACAAGCTGCATAGAGTCGACAAAGGTGAATCCAAGGAGTTATGCCCTAGCCATGATAATTGAGAACTGGACATCCCTCCTAAAAACCATGAGGATCTCTTAACTGCTGATAGTTAGAGTGGCGTAACGGTTCCATGTAGTGTGCATAAGATGACAAGTATTTTTCCTCGATGGAACAAATCATGTGATCAAAAACTATACTATTCTTCATTTTCATTTCGTATCGTTTGAACCGGATAAGGATCCTGGATTTCCTGATCTTCGGTTAATATTTTCTAACAGAGCACCCAAAGATATGGGAGATGTCAGGTGACATAACAGCTGAAAATTAACCACTAATTCAGTCTAGGAATCTCATCCAGGATGTTGAACTGCGTTGGCACCTATAGTGAGTCCTGGTACGAAATGGGTTATCCTCTTTTTGCTACTGTAGAAAACTCGGCAGACTAATACTGTGAGTAATTCTAACTACGATCCTTGAATCATAATCTGTTAAAGTCAATCTCGCCATAGCTCAGGTTGGCAAGAAAAGGGATATTCTTCATCACAATCTTAGCTGAAATATAAGTACCAGTTCGGACTAATTAACAATGGCGTCTATAAATCAATATTAACTTCGGTTGGATTCTGTTTTAGATATGTCTCAAACGCATAATAAGATAAATCGATATGTTTCTGCAGATGATCTAGTCAATCCCGAATCTTACAAAAATCCGACTTCAACGGATCCAAATCCTAATGTGGCGTCTGTATCATCACGTTCTGAGAAGGGAGCTGCAGAAGATACTGAGAGATCCAAGGTAGGCGATGAATTGGACAGTATTATCAAGCAGATTCTAGTAATAGATGACGACACAGACAGTGCCATCGCAATCAGGACATGCCTTGAGAGCTACTTCAAGATAGATGCTGAAGGGTCAGAGTATCAGGTTATGGAAGTAACTATGTACTCAAACCCAGTAACGGCCTTGGTAGAATTCAAACCATATTACTACGATCTCGTACTTGTCGATATTAACATGCCTACTGTAAATGGCTATGAACTAGTTGAAAAAATAATAAGGCTTGATCTCAACATCAAGGTCTGTTTTATGTCATCTGGGGAAGTGAACTACGAGGCCATACGAGAAATAAACCATCCTGTTAAAAGTTTTGGCTGCTTTATTAAAAAACCAGCAACAAGAGACTATCTAATAAATCGTGTAACTCAGGAATTGTTCTAGACAAGCCAATTGACTTGCCTAGAGTTTGGTTGGGTGATGAATTTCATGTGCTTTAGCTGAAGATTCCTCATTCATCATGTAATCGTTAGGCTTGATTTTCATTTTCAAACATACATACAATTTCAAAATTGTAAATACTGACATAATACGATAACCTGTTCTTACTATGAACGTCTGACTATTGACACAGACAGGTTCTGCTACAATCGTAGACTGCTGGGATAGGCCTTTAACAAAACAATAAAGCTAACCCATACGCAATAGGATTTCCTTGGATTTTGTAGGGTTAATTGAAACATTACTCAATAAAAGATCGCTTAGAGAAACACAGAAGGTTCGACCTTGTTCCATAGTGATAGTAGCCAATGAAACCAAGGAGCTAATCAAGAGGAGGATTAATAGCCTTGAAACATTATGGGAGTATGACCTCAAAGAGTTGATAAGGTCGATTCATACGTCTAATTCAAATAAGAAAGATTTCATCGATCTATGTCATTTATGGACGAGGCAGAGCTAGCTAAATTTAGCTTAGGGGGAATTATATCAACGATGCATTTATATAATTGAAATTTACACAAATGATACTAAAATAATGGCAAATATCAAAATGTTGGCATTAGTGGTAATAGTAGCTTTGATTGGACTTGGAGCAACAACCCTAACAACGCCGGCGATCTTAGAAGTCTCTGCACAAGGTAATATGACAGGAAACCAGACTGGGAATTATACGGATACTGGATCTGGTAATGTCTCTGGTCTAGGGTTTAACACGCCATAAACAACGCTTCGGGGTTGTGCAAAACAAAATTCCCAATTTTTTCTATTATCGGTTTTGCAAAGCCAAGGACCTTGGCGCAAAGAATCTTAACTTATTAATTTATGTTCTTATTGCAGTTCTTTCATTAGACACTATTATAAATCAGCTCAGTTCTGGGCTTGGCATCGCAGTGTCTTCGACTGGCGGCATTATTCTTTTTCTAGTATTAGGGATTATTACCATCATTTGCCAACTCTTTATTCTACAATTTGTCAATAAAACGAGTATTGTAGTTAGGACCAAAATTAGACACATCAGACGAATGCATATTTCGGTAACGATTTCTCAATATTTTATAATAATCTTATTTGTTTATGTCATGGCAGAAATAGCGTTAGCAGAGAGTTATTCTTCAGTCTCCTCTCTGTTGGTCACTATAGTTAGTTACATGCTGAGTATTTTGTTGATGGGAACCTTCATGATGATCTTTATAAAATGGTATATAGCTAACCGATCCTCAGTTTTGGTATTGCTATATGGTTTATCATTTGCAACCGTTGTGATTGCATCTGTAGCACTCTTGTCGGTTTGGACATATGTTTTCGAACAGATGCCTATTACTGTTTTTCCTACATCCGATGTTTATTATCCGAAAACTGAAGAAGGTTCGAATTGGAAGATTCTTAGCAAAATTTATCAATATAGTGATGTTGCCTCATTCTTCCTAAAGTGGGGTGGAACTGCTCTAATTTTGTATCATTATTCTCACAAGATTGGAAGAGTGAAGTATTGGGTTTTACTTAGTCTTCCTGTAGCATATTTTTCGTTAATAATTGTTTATCATCTACACCTCTATGAACCTCATGAAGAGTTGGAAACTTTGATATTCTATGGAATAGGATCTTTGAATGCGACTTTTGGTGGAATTCTCTTTTATTTGGCTTTTAAACTTACGTCAGAGAACTTCAGCAGCAACCAAGTATTCCGAAATTATCTACTTATGGCAGGCTTTGGCTTTATGCTTTTTTTCAGTGGAACACAGGGAAGCGTGATAACAACTGTCTATCCTCCTTTCGGATTTGCTACAGTTTCAACATACGGCCTCGGCTCATATCTAATACTTCTGGGACTCTACCTATCAGCTTTGTCGGTTTCGCAGGACGAACAATTGCGTAACATGATCAAGAGGTCCACTCTGTCGGAATCAAAGTTTTTGCATAGCATCGGAACATCTGCAGGGGAGCGGAAAAAGGAAATAGTCAATACTGTGCTCGACAAGGCGAAATGGCAACAAGAGACAATTGTGAAAGACATTGGGATAGGGACGTCTCTTACTGAAGAGGATATCAAGAATTATGTGGAGGAGGCGGAAGAGGAGAAAGTAGAAGATAAGGAGTAATAGTTATCAGAATGCGAGAATTTGACCGAAATTTTAGAATCGACACTGATTTACGTGTACGCCATGGAGCAAGGAACTGGAGGATAACCTTTTCGTTTGGCAAATAGGCAGGTACTCAACATGAATTACATTTTGCACTTTGAAACCGAAGCATGAGTAGAATAAATTTGACTCAACTTCTTAACTTGTTCTTAACTTGTTCAGTTCTTGGCATAGCTCGGTCTTGTGCATTGGTAGAAGTCGTTGGTTGACATGCGGTACAGAACAACAAGTCCCCTGACTAAGGTAAGACAGACTAGAAATTGCTACCCAAGTTTAATTATAAGTCTAGGAATCGGGTTATAATTGCACGAATTGATACAATTTTTGTTTGTATTCTTGTTAATAAGATTCGTCATCCCACTAGAAGCTTTGACTGTTTTATCAAGAAGCCAGCCTCAAATGATTACCCGGTAAATCGAATAATGCAGGAATTACATTAGGAGGGCTCATTCAGTATTTGTACGCGTTCTATGAAGCCAACCAATCAATAGACGAAGCAATATAATTGAGTCGAATTGATTTACAATTTATATAAGAATGTCATCAAGTTCTAATATTACGACAAACCAATCAACCAAGTCTAGCGAAAATAGCTCTGCATCGGACATTACCAGGATATTCTTAGTTGATGACGATCCTGATGTAGTATTCTCTATGAGGGCTGCCTTAGAAGCCTCAGGGGCGTTCACAGTCGATTCATTTACATCTCCTGATGTTGCATTGGAAAATTTTAAAGCTAATTTCTATGATCTGTTGCTTCTCGATATCCGCATGCCCGGGATGACAGGTTTTGAGCTTTATGAGGCGATTCACGAAAGGGATAAGAGGGTCAGGGTAATCTTCATCACTGCATTTGAAGTGTATTATGAGGCGCTTAGAGAGATGTTTCCTGATTTAGTACCTTCCTCCTTCATTCAAAAGCCAGTCTCAAATCTTGATCTAGTTGATCGCATTAGGCGGGAGCTACAAAGATAATTCATCTCGTTATAGCAAATTGGCTAACCGTCATGCTGATGACTAAAGCTCGGCTTTATTTCATAGAATTGATATCCTTCCCTAGCTCGTCTATTCTACTGGAAGAATATACCACGCTTGGAATTTGGTAACACTTAAGAACAAGAGTTTGAATCTAAATTACCAATGACGAGACGCGCAGGGCAGTCACCTGTCTCCATAGGAGTACCGACCTCCATTAGTATTAAAAAGATTCAGACTTCTCAAATGTACAAGCGTACTTGTATTGTAGCGGAGAATGAGGAATTAACTAATTCTATCAGCAGGCAAGGACTATTGCAGCCGATTCTAGTTCGTCTAGCTGCTGGTGAAGGTAATGAGAATTATACTATTGTTGCTGGCAATAGAAGGTTTAATGCTTGTAAGGCATTGGGATGGATGGAGATACCTTCTAGGATAGTGGAAGCTGACGATAAGGAAGCCTTTCAGCTCTCATTAACTGAGAATATTCAGAGGAAGAGTTTGAACCCCGTAGAAGAAGCATATGCGTTTGAAACTTACAATCTTAATTACGGTTGGGGAGGAATTACGGAACTTGCATATAGAATTGGGAAGAGTATTAGTTACGTCGACAGAAGAATGAGACTATTGAAATTACCTAATGACGTGGTCGATTTGATATGTGCAGGTAAAATGAGTCCATCCGCGGCTGATGAATTACTTCCCATTCAGGACCAAAAGCAGCAGAGTGCTTTAGCACACATGGTAGAAGTAAACCGTCTTTCTACAAGAAGACTGCGGCTTTTGAGGAGAGAGTTAGAATCGGGTCCCTCCGGACAACGAAATTTTGATATGACTCCGCTGCAATTGGGTCAAGTCGACGATATCACGCAAATGACATTTGATAAATCAATTGCTATCATGCGAAATGCATTGAGGCAATTCGATGAGGTCGTATCAGCGGCAGAGGAGAATTGGATAGTGTATGAGGTTTTGATGGAACACCGGAGAGTGCTTCATAATCAGATTGATATTTTGATCAAAGAGAAGAGAAAGGTCTGATCCTTCCACCATATTATGCTAGCTACATTCGATCGAATTTTGCGACGCCACAAATACCGCTACCAAAAATCAAGCTCTTAAATTATAGCGGCAAGCGTTTAGCATTGGGGAGATATCTTAAGTCGATCTATTTGCAGAACCGTTTTTATACTGGGATACTAACTTATTGCTATGATGAAAAATTGTAAGGCATTTCTGACACTTGTAGCAATTGTCATGGCAGTGACATCCAGTCTGATCTTTGTGACATCTTTAACAGCAGACTCGTTTGCACAGGGCAATACCACAAGCACAGGTAATCAAAGCGAAAGTGCAAATACTACTGGATACGTAAATCAGGCTGCTGTGGGCGAAGAATCTTCCGGACAAATCTCTCAGCGAAAGTAGAACAAGAATTATTGCACAGGTGGAGCGGAAGATTACTCTTCGAATTGAAGGATTAAACTTTCAAATAATTTTTTTGTCGTTTGTCGCGATTTTAAGTATAGACATCGCGATTAGCCAAGTGGCAGATTTTCTAGTAAAAGACACGACATCGATATTTGGTATTTCGGTGTTTATTTTCTTTTGTGCTATTCTTGTTTTAGTTTCTGTTGTTCTCTTTCGATATATTAAGAAAACAAATTCAGAAGTTAGTGCCAGCTATACACCTTTGAAAATGGCGTACTTGATCTCTTTAGTCGCGCAATTTGCTCTCTCCTTAATTCTGATCGCCATAATCATCCAAATTGTGTTAACACAGGAATACTACTCGATTTTCCTTATTTTCACTTCAGTAATAGCATATGGCTCAGCGGCGGCAGTATCGATCATCTCTTCTATTATTCTAGCTAGCTGGTTCAAAATTAGTAGAGGCTCATATGTTACACTAATATTCGGTGCAGCATTTGCATTCAACGTATACGTCTTCGTGTATGTACCTCTTTACGACATACAAATATTATCTGATAAAGATCGAATCATTACACCTGCTTCGGAAGTGGTCTTCTCTACGGACAGTTTCCTCACTCAGCCTGGAAGTTTTCAAGAGCATTTTTATGATATCTATCGCTACTTCTCAACGGGGATATTTCTTATGTTCGTAATCGGCTCCGCAACAATGCTCCATCATTATGCAAGCAAAATGGGT
>Ga0210143_1000296_pt1 | contig 11149 bp, 10 predicted proteins | sample MayberryNW_TuleC_2_FD_185527 | JGI IMG/M metagenome (GOLD analysis project Ga0210143, IMG submission 185527) | Wetland microbial communities from San Francisco Bay, California, USA, that impact long-term carbon sequestration - MayberryNW_TuleC_D2... | ecosystem: Environmental > Aquatic > Marine... | reverse complement strand
CCGGCTCGGGCGCATCGTCCGTCTCCTGCTCGAGCGTCGACCCCGTGACCGTCGGCGCCGTCCCGTCGACGTGCCCGCCGCGGACGAGCTCCCGGAGGAGCGCCCGCGTCCCGCCGGCGCGGTGGAAGTCCTCGGCGACGAACCGGCCCGACGGCACGAGGCTCGCGAGCACGGGCGTCGCCCGGGAGACCGCGGCGAGCTCGTCGAGCTCGAGGGCGACGCCCGCCTCCCGCGCGACCGCGAGCAGGTGGAGGACGCCGTTCGTCGACCCGCCGGTGGCCGCGATCCCGGTCATCGCGTTCCCGAGCGCGCGGCGGTCCAGGAAGCGCCGGGCCGTCACGCCGTCGCGGGCGAGTCCGACGGCGAGCTCTCCGGCTCGGACGGCCGCAGCCGCCTTCGCGTCGGCGTCCCCGGCCGGCACGAGCCCGGCGCCGAGCGGCGCGATGCCGAGGCAGTCGAGCGCGACCGCCATCGTGTTGGCCGTGAAGTGCCCGGCGCACGTCCCGCCGGCGGGGCAGGCCGCCCGCTCGACCGCGTCGAGCTCCTCCCGCGACATGAGCCCGCGCTCCTCCGCCCCGACTGCCTCCCAGACGTCCTGGATCGTGAGGGTCAGGCCCCCGAGCCGGCCGGCGCCCATCGGGCCGCTGTAGAGGACGACGGCCGGCCGGTCGAGCCGCGCGAGCGCCATCAGCGCGGCCGGCACCGTCTTGTCGCAGCCCACCACGCAGACGAGCGCGTCGAAGTCGTGCGCGTGCGCCATCAGCTCGATCGAGTCCGCGATCACCTCACGCGAGACGAGCGACGCCCGCATCCCGGGCGTCCCCTGCGACTGGTTGTCCGAGACGGCGATCGTCGAGAAGGGCAGCGCGACCCCGCCCGCGGCCTCGACGCCCTCGGCGACGCGCTCGGCGAGCTCGCGGTGGTTCAGGTTGCACGGCATCGTCCCGGTCCAGCTCGAGGCCACCCCGACGATCGGGCCGCGCAGGCGCGCGGGGTCGATTCCCATGGCCCGGAAGTGCGCTCGCGCCGGCGCGCGCTCGGGCGCGTCCGCGAGCCCCTCGCGGGCCCGGCGCCGGAGCGCCTCCTGCGGGTCGGACGCCATCGCTAGAGGGGGACCGGCCGGCCCTCGCCGGCCGCGCGGTACAGCGCCTCGATCGCCCGCGCCTGGCCGAGCGCGTCCTCGCGCCCGAGCAGGGGCTCCGCCTCGCCGCGGATCGCGTCGCCCAGGTTCTCGAGCTCGAGCCGGTACGAGTCGACGCGCTCGAGCTCGATGCGCTCGACGCCGTCGTCCGTGCGGTGCTCGATCACCGGCGTGCGGCAATGCCACGGGTCGTCGAGGAAGAGCGAGCCCTCCTCGCCGATCGCCTCGAGCTCGTCGCGGATCGGCAGCACGAGCCCGCAGTCGATCTCCGCCAGGACGTCGCCGGCGAAGCGCATCGTCCCGGTCAGGACCTCGTCGACGCCCGTGGACGCGAGCACCTGCTCGGCGTAGACCCCGGTCGGCTCGCCGGCGAGGAGCCGCGACCCGCTCACGCAGTAGCACCCGACGTCCATCAGGCCGCCGCCGTCGAGCGCCGCGTCGAGGCGGACGTTCGGCGAGTCGCGCAGCGGAAAGCTGAACGCCGCGCGGATCAGGCGCAGCCGACCGATCGTCCCGCCCTCGACCAGCTCGACGAGCCGGCTCGTCTGCGGGTTGTGGCGGTACATGAAGGCCTCCATGAGGATCCGCCCCTCCCGGTCGGCCGCGTCGAACGCCCGCTCGACCTCCTCGGGCCGGCGCGTCAGCGGCTTCTCGCAGAGCACGTGCTTGCCGGCCTCGAGGCAGCGGATCGACCACTCGACGTGCATGGAGTTCGGCAGCGAGATGTAGACCGCCTCGATCTCCGGGTCGGCGAGCAGCTCCTCGTACGTGCCGTACGCGCGGTCGATCCCGCGCTCGCGCGCGTAGGCCTCCGCGCGGTCGCGGTCCCGGCTCGCGACGGCGGCGACCTCGACCCGGTCGGACCCACGCGCGCCCGCGAGCACCTTGTCGTTGATGTTGGCCGTGGAAAGGAAGCCCCACCTGACCGTGCGCCCTACCCCCATGACGGCTCCGCCATCGGCCGGAGCGCGGTTTCGAGGATGCGGTGGTTCCGGGGGCGCGTGAGCACGAAGAGGACCACCTCCGCCACGTCCTCGGCGCTCATCATCCCGGCCAGCTCGGGCATGTCACGCGTCCGGCCCCGCCCCATCGCGAAGTCGGTCGCAACACCCCCGGGGCAGACGTTCGTGCAGCGGACGCCGTGCTCGCGCAGCTCGTGGTCGAGCGCCCGCGTGAAGCCGACCTGTGCGAACTTCGAGGCGCAGTAGACGGCCTCGAACGGGAGCCCGCGCCGCCCGGCCTCGGACGCGAGCGTGACGAAGTCGGCCGCCTCGCTTCGCAGGAGGTGAGGGAGCGTCGCGCGGGCGGCGTAGAGCGTGCCCTTCACGTTCACGTCGATCATCTCCTCGAGCTGGTCGGGCGGCAGGTCGAGGAAGGGCCCGTACGCGCCGACGCCCGCGTTCGCGACGACGATGTCGATGCCGCCGTGCCGCTCGGCCGTCGCGGCCGCGAGCGCCTCGAGGTCGTACTGCATGCGCACGTCGCATTCACGAGCGACCGCGCCGGCGATCCCGAGGTCGTCGCCGCTTCGCGAGGCGAGCCCGAGCTTGACTCCCTGCGCGGCGAGCGCGTGCGCGACCGCCGCTCCGATCCCCCGGCTCGCGCCGGTGACGAGTGCGACCTTTCCTTCGAGCGATGTCATGCGTCCTCCAGGGGTCGTAGGGCGGGATAGAGCGCGCGGAACCGACGGTAGCCGTCCTCGTACGCGCGCGACCAGTCCGGATCCGGCTCGATTCGCTCGGCGACGCGCACGGTCGCGGCGACCGCCTCGTGGACGTCCGCGAACGTCCCGCCGGCAACGCCGCCGAGCAGTGCGGCGCCGTAGGCGGCCCCCTCCTCCACCGCGGCCCGCTCGAGCGGGAGCTCGAGGACGGAGGCCACGATCCGGAGCCAGAGGTCGCTGCGCGCCCCGCCGCCCGAGACGCGGGCGCTCGCCGGCTCGCCCCCGAGTTCGCGGACGAGCTCGAGCGAGTCGCGCAGGCCGAACGCGACACCCTCGAGCACGGCGCGCACGAGAGCGCCCCGGTCGTGGTGAAGGGAGAGACCCACGAAGGCGCCCCGCGCGTCCGGGTCTGCGTGCGGCGTCCGCTCGCCCGCCAGGTAGGGCAGGAAGACGAGCCCGCCGGCGCCGGGGGGCGAGCGCTCCGCCTCGGCGACGAGCGTCTCGTAGGCCACCCCGGGCGCGATCGCGTCGCGGAGCCACCGGAGCGATCCCGCCGCCGAGAGCATGACGCCCATCGCGTGCCAGGCGCCGGGCACCGCGTGACAGAACGCGTGCACACGGCCGTCGGGATCGGCGGCGAAGGTGGGCAGCGCGGCGAAGACGACGCCCGACGTTCCGAGCACGATCGAGAGCGGTCCCGGCCGGTCGACGCCGACGCCGAGCGCGCCGGCCGCCTGGTCGCCGGCTCCGGCAGCGACGGGCACCGCTCCCGCATGGCCCGCAACCGCGGGCGACTCGAGTACCGGCGGGAGCCACTCGGCCGGAAGGTCGAGCGCGGCGAGCACCTCGTCGCTCCAGCCCCGTGCGGCGACATCGAAGAGCAGCGTCCCCGACGCGTCCGTGGCGTCGATCGCGCGCTCGCCCGTCAGGCGGAGGCGGACGTAGTCCTTCGGCAAGAGAACGTACGCGATCCGGCCGTATGTCTCGGGCTCGTGGTTCCTGAGCCACAGGAGCTTCGGGGCCGTGAAGCCCGCGAGCGCCCGGTTGCCGGTCAGCTCGACGAGCCGCCGCCGGCCGCCGACCCGCTCCTCGAGCTCGGCGCATTCGGCTCCGGTCCGCCCGTCGTTCCAGAGGATCGCCGGGCGCAGGACGCGCTCACGCCCGTCCAGGACGACGAGACCGTGCATCTGCCCCGAGAGACCGATTCCGGCGACGTCGTCCACGCCGAGCGCCGTGAGAGCCGCCTCGGACGCGCGCCACCAGTCCTCGGGATCCTGCTCCGCCCAGCCGGGACGCGGGATCGAGAGCGGGTAGTCCGCCTCCGCGCGGGCAAGGATCTCGCCGTCGGGCGCAAGCGCGAGCGCCTTGACGCCGGTCGTCCCGACGTCGAGACCGATCAGGGCGGTCATCCGGTCGAGAGACCGGCCCGGGCGATCGCCTCCCGCGCGAGCCGCTCGTCCTCCTCGCCGGGAAGGCCGCTGACGCCGACTGCGCCCACCCGCCGTCCGTCCTCGAAGGCGGCCACGCCGCCCTTGAAGAAGCTGAAGAACGGGTCGAAGCTCGCGAGCTCGGCCGGCTCGGCGGCCACCTTCGCCGCGAGCGCGCTCGTGGACGTCTGGTCGCTCCGCGCGGCCGTGTACGCCTTCCGCTGGGCGTTCAGCCTCGTGTCCGGCGCCGCCCCGTCCATCGTCGCCGCGGCGACGAGCTCGCCGTGGTCGTCGGCGACGAAGACCGAGACCGGCCCGGGCGCCTCCGCGACGACGGCGTCGACCATCCCCCGCGCGTGCTCGAGCCTCACTCCTGCGCCCCGAGCGCCGCGTAGACGAGCTCGTACGCCCGAACTGCGTCCTTCGCCGCCTGCGCCTCCCGCAGACCCGCGTCGTCGATCCGCTCCGCGACCGAGTCGATGAAGCGCCACTGGAGGACGCTGCGGCGCACGGCCTCGACCTGGTCCTCCGTGTACGGGTAGAGATCGAAGCCGAGGCGCTCGCCGTGCTCGCCGTAGCCGGCCCGCCGCAGCTCGACAGCCAGCTCGAGCGTCTCCATGAACGCCGTCGCGCCGACCATGTTGTCGTCGTCGAAGATCCCCCAGCCGGAGTTCGCGTGCTGGTGCCCGAGCAGGCCCTCCGCCGCCAGCATGGCCGCGTACTCGGCGAGGTTCTCGCCGTTCATGAGCAGGTGCTGCCAGTCCATGTTGACCTGCACGTTGTCGATCCCGCGCTCGCGGAGCTTGTGGATCACGTGCAGCGTCATCCCGATGTTGCGCATGAAGATCTTCATCGCGGGCTCGGAGTTCTTGTGCTCGAGGAAGAGCCGGATGCCGTGCTCGCGGCAGCGCTCCGCCGCCTCGGCGATGCCCTCGACGAGCCAGGCCCAGCTCTCGCCGTACGGCGTCTGGAAGGGGTAGTTGTAGCCCTCGATCCCGGGCCAGATGATGAAGTGGGCGCCCAGCGATCCCGCGAAGTCGGCCGCCGCCCGGGTACGCCGGCGCGCCTCCTCGCGCGTGGCGGCGTCGGGCGAGGTCAGCCCCCCGCGGCCGAACCGCGGGTCGAGGTGGAGCCCGGTCGCGATGCAGTAGACGTCGTGGCCGCCGAGCGCCTCGCGCACGGCGTCGAGGTTCTCCTCGGAGAGCTCCTGCGGGTAGTGGAACTCGTAGTCGTCGATCAGGTCGCCCAGCCCGTCCACGGCGCGGCGCACGCGGTCGACCGTCGACTCGCCTGCCCGCTCCGGCTGGTAGCCGCCCGGCACGAACCGGGTGGCCATCGGCCCGAAGGCCCAGATGCCGAGACTCGTCTTCATTCGCTTCGCTCCCTGTATTCGATCGTCTCACGGCGTCCGCTCTCGGCCGAGCGCACGATCGCATCGCACACCTCGGCGCAGCGGTACCCGTCCTCGAAGGTCGCCCCGTGCGGCGCAACGTCGTGCTCGCCGGCGATCGCCTCGAGCAGGTGGTGGATCTCGTGCGTGAACGTGTCGCCCCACCCCACGATGTGCCCGGGCGGCCACCAGAAGCGCATGAACGGATGCTCCGGCTCCGTCACGAGCACGCGCCGGAACCACTTGCCCTCCGCCACCTGCAGCTCGTTCAGGCGCTCGACGTCGAACGAGAGCGCTCCGCGCGAGCCGTTCACCTCGAACGTGTTGTGGTTGATGCGGCCGGTCGCCAGGCGGGAGGCCTCGAGCGTGCCGACCACGCCGCTTTCGAACTCGACCGTGGCCGCGAACGTGTCGTCCACCTCGTGGCCATCGACGAAGGTCTTCACGACCGCACTCACCGCGACCGGCTCGCCGATCAGGTAGCGGCCCAGATCGACGATGTGCGCCCCGAGGTCGCCGAGCGCGCCGGACCCGGCCGCCGCACGGTCGAAGCGCCAGCTCGGCGGCGCGTCCACGCCCCAGGACTGGAGGTAGCGGGCGCGGAAGTGGAAGAGCTCGCCGAGGTCGCCCGCCTCGAGGATCTCCCGCGCGAGCCGAACCGCCGGCACGAAGCGGTAGTTGAACCCGCACATGTGCACGATCCCGGCCTCCGCCGCCGCGCGCCAGATCTCGAGGGACTCCGCGGCGGTCCGGCCGAGCGGCTTCTCGCAGAACACGTGCTTGCCCGCCCGGGCGGCGGCGATCGTCGGCTCGGCGTGCAAATCGTTGGGACCGCCGTTGTCGAAGAGCCCGATGCGCTCGTCGGCCACCTGCTCGCGCCAGTCCGTCGTCGCCTCGGCCCAGCCGTGCTCGACCCGGGCCGCCTCGACCTTCTCGGCCGTACGGCCGGAGATCGACACGAGCCGCGGGACGACGGGCGGGTGGAGGGCGGCGGCCTCGCGGAATGCCCGCGAGTGCGCCTTGCCCATGAAGGCGTAGCCGAGCATCCCGACCCCGATGGTGCCGTCGGCCACGCGCTCCGCCGCGGTCAGATGCCCCCGCGGGCCGCGCGCCGGCGCTTCGAGAACGCGTCGACGAGCACCGCGCCGAGGAGCACGAGGCCGGTGATGACGAACTTCGTCCCGGACGCCAGGCCGAGCAGGTCCATGCCGTTCTGGATCGACGCGATCACGAGCGCCCCGAGCAGCGCCGAGACCACGCGGCCGACCCCGCCGAAGAGGCTCGTCCCGCCGATCACCGCCGCGGCGATCACGAGGAGCAGCAGGTTTCCGCCGCCCGTGTTCGTCGCCACCGACCGCAGGCGCGACGCGAGCATGATCCCGCCGACCCCGGCCATGAAGCCGCTGATCATGAAGACCGCGATCCGGACGCGGTCGACGTTGATGCCGGCGCGCCGGGCCGCCTCGGCGTTGCCGCCGACCGCGTAGACGTGGCGGCCGAAGCGCGTCCGCGAGGCGATGAACGACCAGAAGACGAGCAGGACGCCCAGGATCACGGCGATCTTGGGGACGCCGCGGTCCTTGTTCAGGTACCAGATCGCGGCGAACGTGACCGCGGCGAGCCCGATCGTCTGCAGGGCGATCAACGACGCCGGCTTGGCGGCCAGGCCGCCGGCCCGGCGGGTCAGCGCGCCCCGCAGCTGGACGAGCGCGTACGCCGCCACGGCCACGATCCCGAGAATCCAGCCCGCGAGGTCGCTCAGGAAGTCGTTGGCGATCCCGATCACCACGTCGTTCTGGACGCGGATCGTCCCCGCCGTCGAGTACTGCGTGGTCAGGATCAGGACGACGCCGGACCAGATGAGGAACCCGGCGAGCGTGACGACGAACGAGGGCACGCCGGCCTTGGTGATCACGATCGCCTGGAGGAAGCCGATCGTCGTCGTGCAGAGGAGCGCGAAGCCGATCGCGAGCCACCAGGGCCAGCCGGGGTCGCCCGGCCGAAGCATCAGCGTCATGACGACGCCGCCCACGGCGCTGACGAAGGCGACCGAAAGGTCGATCTCGCCGATCAGCAGGACGAAGACGACGCCGATCGCGATCGTCGCAACCGCGGCCATCTGGAGGACGAGGTTCGTGAAGTTGCGCTCGGTGAGGAAGTTCTCCTCGAGGATGCCGAACGTCACGAAGATGACGATCAGGCCGAAGATGATCGGAAGCGACCCGAGCTCGCCGGCCTGGACGCCCTGCCACCAGAGGCGGGCCCACCCGGCAAGGGTCTGCGACTCGCCGGACTCGTCGATGCGCTCCGTTCCCGGCACGAGGTCGACGGACGCGGCGGTCGGGTCGATCCCCGCGTCCTGCGGGGCGGTCGGGTCGCTCACGCCTGCACCTCCGCCTGGGCCTGCATGCCCGGGACGTGGTCGATCGTGCCGGCCGTGATCGCTTGCACGACGTCCTGCTGGGTCGTCTTCGCCGTCTCGAAGGTTGCGACCTTCTGACCGAGCCGGAGCACGGTGATCCGGTCGGAGCAGTCGAAGACGTCGTGGAGGTTGTGCGAGATGATCGCCACGCCGAGGTCCTTCTCCGCCAGCCGCCGCACGAGGTTCAGCACCTGACGGGTCTGCGCGACGCCGAGCGCCGCGGTCGGCTCGTCCAGGATCACGATCCGCGAGTTCCACATGACCGCCTTGGCGACCGCGACGGACTGCCGCTGGCCGCCGGAGAGCCCGGCGACGGCCTGGCGGACGGATCGAAGGGTCGTGACGGACAGCCCGTCGAGCGTCTCGCGGGCGGAGTGCTCCATGCTCGGCTCGTCGAGGACGACGCCTGTTCGGAGGCGTTCGCGGCCGAGGAACATGTTGGCCACGACGTCCAGGTTGTCCGCGAGCGCGAGATCCTGGTAGACGACCTCGATCCCGAGCCGGGCGGCATCCCGGGGGCCGTGGATGTGGACCAGCTGTCCGTCGACGAGCACCTCGCCCTCGTCGAAGGGGTAGATCCCCGCGATGCCCTTGATCAGGGTCGACTTCCCGGCCCCGTTGTCGCCGACGAGCGCCATGACCTCGCCGGGCTTGATCTCGAAGTCGACCCGGTAGAGCGCCTGGACCGCGCCGAACGCCTTCGACACGTTCCGACACTCGAGGAGCGGCGCATCAGCCATGCTGATCCCCTTCCATCATGCGGCGAGGAGGGGCGCCCGCGTGGGCGCCCCTCTCACCGCGCGACTCACTGTTGCGACTGGCAGAAGTCGGTCTGCGCGGTGTCGCCGGTGCAGACCTCCTCGACGGTGCGGAAGCCGTCCGCGATCACCGTGTCCTCGATGTTGTCGGCGGTCACGCCGATCGGGACGAGGGCGTAGTACGGGACGACCCCGTCGCCCTCGGGCGACTCGGCCGGCTGCCCGTCCTCCGCGGTGATCCCGATCAGCTCGAAGTCGGCCTCGGTGTCGATGTCCGCCGGATCCTCGCCGGCCTGGAGCGCCAGCGCGACGGCCGCGGCCACCTCGGCCTCGGCCTGGATCGGCTTGTAGACGGTCATCGTCTGCTTGCCGAGGAGGATGTTCTGGATACCCGCAACGGTCGCGTCCTGACCGCTGACCGGTGCGCCCTCGATCCCGGCCGCCTCCATGGCGTTGATCGCCGAGTTCGCGAGGCCGTCGTTCGCGGCGAACACCGCGTCGACCTCGTTGTTCGCGTCGGTCAGGATCTGCTCCATGATCGTCTGGGCCTGCTGGTTGTCCCATCCGGGGACATGCTGGTCCGCGACCAGCTCCCAGTCGCCCGCGTCGACGCGCTCCTGCACGGTCGCGTCGTAGCCGGCCTTGAAGAGGAACGAGTTGTTGTCCTCCTCGCCGCCGTTCAACTCGACGACCTTCGGCTTGTCGACGTCGAGGGCGTCGATCGCCGGCTCGAGCTCCTCGGCCATCGTCGCGCCCACCTGAACGTTGTCGAAGCTCACGTAGGCCGCGCCGCCGGAGCCGCCGGTGTTGAAGCGGTCGTACTCGACGACTTGTACGTCCGCGTCCTTCGCCTGGTCGATGATCGTGGCGCCGGAGCCCGTGTCGATGCTGACGAGCAGGATGACGCTGGCGCCGTCGGCGATCGCCTGCTCGGCCTGGGCCTGCTGCTGGGCCGCGTCGCCCTCGGCGTTCACGATGTTGAAGTCCACGCCGGCCTCCGTGAAGGCCTGCTCGAAGTACCGCCGGTCGTCGGACTCCCACCGAGGCGAGCTCGCGCTGTCGGGCAGGAGAACCCAGATGCTGCCCTCGCCTCCACCCCCGGTCGCAGCGCTCGTGTCGCCGGCCTCCTCGTCGTCTCCACCGCAACCGGCCGCGACGGCGGCCAGCGCGAAGACGAGTGCCAGCACCATGACGACGAGGCGCCACCTCGTTCCGGACTGCGTAGATCGATACACGGCTCCCCTCACTTTCTGCGCCGGAATCAGGGTCAATTTGACGGCGCAACCATATGGCCGGAGGCCGGGAAATTCAACAATTCCCGTCCGTGAGCATGCGCACGAGATCCCGGAGGGGCGTTAGCGGCTGACGGTTACGACGCGCGCGCGCCAGGCGCCCTTCGGCGCGGCGACGTCGACGTGGTCGCCCGCCTTCGCGCCGAGCAGCGCCTGGCCGAGCGGGGAGTCCGGCGAGACGCCGCCGACGCTCGAGATCTCGACGTCCATCGTCTGGCCGTCGTCGCGCTCGATCGTCACCCGCGAGCCGACGTGCACGGCGTCGCTCGCCGCGGCGGCGCTCTCGTCGATCAGGACGGCGCGCTCGAGCCGGTCGCGGAGGATCGTGATCCGGCGCTCCAGCAGTCCCTGCTCGTTCTTGGCCGAGTGGTACTCGAAGTTCTCCGAGAGGTCGCCGAAGCCGCGGGCGGTCTTGATCGCCTGCACGACCTCCGCGCGCTTGGGGCCCTCGAGCTCGGCCAGCTCCGCCTCGAGCTGCTCCTTCTGGGCCTGGGTCATGTGCTCCGCCTTGTCGACCATCGGCCCCAGGCTACCCGGGAGGCCTAGCAGCAACCGGGGGAACCGGCCGCCTGCACGACCGGCAGGCGCAGCTCGCCGGGCGCCGCGCTCCTCACGGCCCGGACGATCGCACCGTGCATTCCGTCGGCCACCTCGTGCGTGAACTCGACCGAGACGTCCTCGAAGCCCGCGGCCTCGAGCCCGGCCTCGTACTCGCCCTTGGAGAGGGCGCCGGCGATGCAGCCGACGAACGAGCCGCGCTCGGCGCGCTCCTCCGGCGAGAGCCCGTCGACGGCGACGACGTCCGAGATCCCGATGCGCCCGCCCGGCTTGAGCACGCGTCCGATCTCCGCGAGCACGGCGGGCTTGTCGGCGGACAGGTTGATCACGCAATTCGAGATCACGACGTCCACGGAGGACGCGGGCAGCGGGATCGCCTCGATCATGCCCTTGAGAAAGATCGCGTTCTCGATCTCCGCCTCGGCGGCGTTTCGCTGCGCGAGCGCCAGCATCTCGTCGGTCATGTCGAGTCCGTAGGCGCGGCCGGTCGGGCCGACG
>Ga0210143_1000295_pt1 | contig 11151 bp, 10 predicted proteins | sample MayberryNW_TuleC_2_FD_185527 | JGI IMG/M metagenome (GOLD analysis project Ga0210143, IMG submission 185527) | Wetland microbial communities from San Francisco Bay, California, USA, that impact long-term carbon sequestration - MayberryNW_TuleC_D2... | ecosystem: Environmental > Aquatic > Marine... | reverse complement strand
CCCCTCGAAGATGGCCTGCCCGCCGCAGCGGAAGAAGTGCAGCTGCTCCATCACGGCCCGCGGGTGCACGTTCAGGTGCTCGGTCATCCAGTCGGTGTCGTCGTGGCGGAACGGGCCGAGGGAGTACATGTACTCGCAGCCGAGCACGTCCACGAGGAAGGCCCGGGCCTGCTCGAGGTCCGGCACGGTGAAGCCGATGTGGTCGACACCCGTCAGCCCAGGCAGCGTCTGCAGGGTCCGTGGCGGCTGCGGCACGGGGCGGGCTCCTTGTCGACGTACGGTCTTCGGATCCCAAACACGCTATCCGGACCAGAGATCTCGCCACAAGGGTTGTCTTTGGATCCAATCGCTGCCAGGCTGGACACGCACGCTCGTCACCTCACGGGAGCCGCCATGCCCGAGCACCGCAGGCTCGACCCGGCCGTGCCCTGGGTCGAGGTCGTCGCGACCGAGGCCGACTGGGACGCCGCGGACCCGTCCGTGCTGCTGTCGATGTTCAGCCACCTGACGCTGATCAGAGTCTTCGAGGAGTACGTCCTCGAGCTGGCCGGCGCAGGCCTGGTCCACGGGCCGGCCCACTCGAGCATCGGCCAGGAGGGCGGCGCCGTCGCCTCGGTGCTGCCGCTGACGAGCGACGACACGGTCAACGGGTCGCACCGCGGGCACCACCAGTTCCTGGCCAAGGCGCTGCACCACGTCGAGCCCAAGGGGGTCGACCCGACCGCGCCGGTCGGCGACGAGGTCCGCACCGTGCTGCTGCGCACCTTGGCCGAGATCTGCGGCCTGCACCGCGGATGGACCCACGGTCGCGGCGGCTCGATGCACCTGCAGTGGCACGAGGCCGGCGCGATCGGCACCAACGCGATCGTCGGCGGCGGAGTGCCGCTGGCCGCCGGGTCGGCGTGGGCGCACAGGCAGGCCGGCACCGACGCGGTCGCCGTCACCTACTTCGGGGACGGCGCGGTCAACATCGGGTCGACGCTGGAGACGATGAACCTCGCGTCGGCGTGGAAGCTGCCGCTGTGCTTCTTCATCGAGAACAACCGCTACGCCGTCTCGACGACCGTCGACGAGGCGACCGGCGAGCACCGGCTGTCCGGCCGCGGCCCGGGCTTCGGCATCGCGAGCTGGAAGGTCGACGGCATGGACCCGGTGGCTGTTCACCTCGCCATGCAGGAGGCCGTGGCGCACATGCGTGCCGGCAACGGGCCGGCCGTCGTCGAGGCCGACGTCTACCGCTACTTCCACCAGAACGGGCCGTTCCCCGGCTCCGCCTTCCGCTACCGCAGCAAGGAGGAGGAGCAGGAGTGGCGGGCCCGGGACCCGATCGACCAGGTGGCGCTCAACCTGGCCCGCCGCGGGATCGTCGACGCGTCGGTGCTGGACGCGTTCACCGGCCAGGCGAAGGCGCTGCTCGCCGAGCTCGGCGACGTACTCCTCGAACCGCTCCCCGGCGGCAAGCCCGGGCAGCGGCAGATCAAGCCGGCCGAGTGGCCCGACCCGTCCTACGTCGACGTCGGCGTGCGCGGCGACCTGAGCGAGCTCGCGGACGCGCCCTTCGCCGACCGCGACACGTTCACCGGCGGGGTCTCGGACACCAAGTTCATCGACGCCGTCGCGGAGGTGATGCGGCGGCGGATGGAGACCGACGACCGGGTCGTGGTGATGGGCGAGGACGTGCACCGCCTCAGCGGCGGCACCAACGGTGCGACGAAGGGGCTGGCCGACGCGTTCCCGGGTCGCATCCTCGGCACGCCGATCAGCGAGAACGCGTTCACCGGCCTCGGTGGTGGCGTCGCCCTCGACGGGCGCTTCCGGCCGGTGGTCGAGCTGATGTACGCCGACTTCATGTGGGTCGCCGCCGACCAGATCTTCAACCAGATCGGCAAGGCGCGGCACATGTACGGCGGCGAAGGCAAGGTGCCGTTCGTGCTGCGCAGCAAGGTGGCGATGGGCACCGGCTACGGCTCGCAGCACTCGATGGACCCGGCCGGCGTCTTCGCCACGGCTCCTGGCTGGCGGATCGTCGCCCCGTCGACACCCTTCGACTACGTCGGGCTGATGAACACCGCACTGCGGCTTGACGACCCGGTGGTCGTGCTCGAGCACGTCGACCTCTACGGCTCGACCGGCGAGGGTCCGGTCGACGACTACGACTACTGCCTGCCCGTGGGCAAGGCGGCCGTACGTCGTGCCGGGTCGGACGTGACCGTGCTCAGCTACCTGGCGATGACGCCGTACGTCCTCGAGGCGGCTGAGCAGGTGGCCGGTGACATCGACGCGGAGGTGATCGACCTGCGCTGGCTGGACCGGGCGAGCATCGACTGGGACACGATCGGCGAGAGCATCCGCAGGACCAACCGGGTGCTGATCGCGGAGCAGGGGGCGCGTGGCACGTCCTACGGCGGCTGGCTGGCCGACGAGATCCAGCGGCGGTTCTTCGACTGGCTGGACCACCCGGTCGAGCGGGTGACCGGCGGTGAGGCCTCCCCGTCGATCAGCAAGGTGCTCGAGCGGGCGGCGATCGCGCGGTCGGAGGAAGTCGTGACCGCGCTGCGCCAGATGGCGGAGGCCTGAGCCGTGGCCGAGCTGCTGCGGATGCCGGAGATCGCGGCCGGGACGACGGAAGCCGTGCTGTCGAGCTGGTCGGTGGCCGAGAACGCGTCGGTGTCGGCGCGTGAGGTCGTGGCGACCGTCGAGACGGCGAAGGCGGTCGTCGACGTCGAGGCCGAGAGCGACGGCGTGATCCTGCGGCTGCTGGTCGAGCCCGGAGCCGAGGTCGAGACCGGCGCGCCGATCGCCCTCGTCGGCGCGGCAGGGGAGTCGGTGGGCGACCTCGATGCCGTGCTGCGCGACCTCGGCGTCACCGGTGCGCCGACCACGCCGGCGACGGTCGAGCCGGACGAGGAGCCCGCGGGGGAGGTCGCGGTCGAGGTCCCGGAGGCGGCGACCACTCCGGAGCCGTCCCCGGTCGATCAGCCGGCTGAGGGCGCGAACGGCCACCGGCCGGGCCGGGTCTTCGCCAGCCCGCTGGCCCGCCGGCTGGCCAAGGAGGCCGGGCTCGCTGTCGAGCAGATCGCCGGAACCGGCCCGAACGGCCGCATCGTGCGCCGTGACGTCGAGCAGGCGAAGACAGGCGGGAGTGCGCGGGTGCAGCGGCCCGCGGCAGCTGGGTCACCCGACGCGGCTGGGTGGCGCGACGTACCGCACACGAAGCTGCGCCGCCTGGTCGCCGAGCGGCTGACCGAGAGCAAGACGACCGCGCCGCACTTCTACCTGCGGGCCACGGTCCCGGTCGACCGGCTGCTCGCACTGCGCGCCGAGCTCAACGACGGCGCCGAGACGCGGATCTCGGTCAACGACCTGGTGGTCAAGGCGGTGGGTCGGGCGCACGTCGCCGTGCCGGAGCTCAACGTGACCTGGCAGCCGGAGGCGGTGCGGCACTACGACTCGGTCGACGTGGCGGTGGCGGTCGCGACCGACAACGGGCTCGTGACGCCGGTGCTGCGCGGGGTCGAGGACATGACCATCACGACCGTCGCGCGGACGACCCGCGACCTGGCCGAGCGGGCCAGGTCGGGGGAGCTGCGCCAGCACGAGCTCGAGGGCGGCTCGATCAGCGTGACGAACCTCGGGATGCACGGCACGGAGGAGTTCGCCGCCATCATCAACCCGCCGCAGGCGGCGATCCTCGCGGTCGGTGCCGCGCACCAGGAGCCGGTCGCTGTCGACGGCCGGCTCGAGGTGGCGACGGTGATGCGGCTGACCCTGTCGGTCGACCACCGGCCGGTCGACGGTGTCATCGGCGCCCGGTGGCTGGCCGCGCTGACGGACCTGCTGGAGCACCCGGCGCGCATCCTCGCCTGAGATCAGCGGCTCGGGCCCCTGCCTCCCGCTGCCTGCTGACCTGCTGTCAAGGACCGTCGAGACGTCCCGGGGTTCACCGCAGCAGGTCGACGGGCGTGCGGCCTCGGCGGCAGGGATCTGGCAGGGTGGCGGCATGACCCGCCCACTGCGCGTCGTACGCCCGGAGCAGCTCATGCCGGCCGACCCGACGCCCGGCATGGCACGGTCGAAGGCGTTCGAGGCGCCCGGTCTGTGGGCCGGCGCCGTGGACACCGACCCCGGCGCCGCGTCCGGCTGGCACCACCATGGCGAGCACGAGTCGAGCCTCTACGTCCTCGAGGGCACGATGCGACTCGAGTTCGGCCCCGGCGGTGCGTCGGTCGTCGAGGCGGGGCCGGGCGACTTCGTGCACGTCCCGGCCGGTGTGGTGCACCGGGAGATGAACCCGGGTGACGTCGTCAGCCGCGTGGTGATCGCCCGGGCCGGGGCCGGCGTCCCGACGACCAACGTCGACGGCCCGGACCCGGCCTGACCTCCTACTGGGCGAGCAACCAGGTGGTGCGGCGCATCGTCGTCGCGTAGTGGAGGACCACCAGCACGCCGAGCACGACGCCGAACCCGGTGACGCCGGCCCACGTGACGGCGACAGCTCCCCCGAGGAGGACGACGAGCTCGACGACGAGACGTACTCTCCCCGGCACCCGGACAGGGGTGTCGTTGTCGCCGCCCGAGTCGCCGTCCACGCGGAAGGTCCCCCACGCGCCGGCGGCCGCAGACACCAGGACCAGCGCCACCAGCCAACGCAGCCAGCCGCCAACCGCGTCGCCGGTGAGCTCCCAACCGGCCAGGCCCCACGCGACGAGCGCAGCGAGCTCGAGCACGAACCGAAGGACGAGCTGCCACACCGGCAGCTCCGGCGGGGGACTGCCGCGCGACCCCTGGACGCCGGAACCGCGCCGCCCTGTCACGCTCGCCTCGTGCTGCTCACAGTGCTCATCGTGGCAGTCGTGCTCGAGCTGCGGGCTGACCTCCTCGCACCGGGTCGTAGGGTCGGACCTCCGCCCCGGCGGGCCTCGAGCCGACGACGTGAGGACGACCATGCTGCGCAGGGCCTTCGCCCGGACCGTCCTCCGGCTGGCGCGGTGGCGGACGGTCGGCCACGTCCCGCGGGCCGGGATCCTCGTCGGTGCGCCGCACACGTCGAACTGGGACTGGGTCGCGATGCTGCTGCTCACCTGGAGCGACGGCGTGCAGGCGCGGGTGCTGATCAAGCGGGAGCTCTTCCGCGGGCCGCTGGCGCCGCTGCTGCGCGTCACCGGCGGCATCCCGCTCGACCGGAGCAACCCGGGCGAGACGGTGCGCGCGCTGCTCGCGGCGGCGGAGCACGACGACCGGTTCCTGCTCGTGCTGGCGGCCGAAGGCACCCGCGGCAAGGGGGAGTACTGGAAGTCGGGCTTCTACCGGATGGCGCAGCAGACCGGCCTGCCGGTCGCTCTGGGCTGGATCGACGGCCCGTCGCGCACGATGGGCATCGGCCCGACGTTGAGCCCCACCGGCGACGTCGCCGCCGACATGGACCTGGTCCGCGACTTCTACGCCGACAAGCGCGGCATCCACCCCGAGAACCGGACCGAGCCGAGGCTGCGCGACGAGGGCTCGTCAGGACCCGTCGGATAGGGCGGCATCGGTCAGGCGGCGGCGTCGTCGTCGGCCAGCTGGACGGCCTCGGTCGATCGCTCCACCACCGCCGGCTCCAGCCGCCGGCCGGGGATCTGCCACGCCTCGGCCAGCCGCGACGTACGCATCGAGCGTGCGTCACCGAACAGGTCGCAGAACTTCATGACCAGCGGGTCCCAGGCGTCGGGGTCCACGTGGTCGGTCCCGGGCACCCGCAGCGACTCCTCGAGGTGGACGCGGACCACCTCGAGCTCGAACGCGGTCGCCTCGACGTCGGGCGCCCCGAAGGCGTGCGCCGCGCTGACGCGGCACTCGAGCTGCACCGGGCACTCCCGCACCCGGTCCGGCCGGACCAGGTCGGCCGGCTGGGGCGTCAGGCCGGCCACCGCGAACTTGTCCGCGACGTGCCGGTAGCCCATCCGGGCCTTCCGGGGGATCACCCGCTCGGTCCCGGTGGTCAAGGCCAGCGCGTCGACGGCGTGGGCGAGCGTCGACGGCACGAGGTTCAGCACGCACTCGCCCTCACGCAGCATGTTCTGCGTCGTCCGCGAGGCGTCGGCCATGCCGACCATCGCGCTCTGCCCGAGCCACCACGCCGACGACATCGGTGCGACGTTGGTCGTGCCGTCCGGGTTGCGCGAGCTGATCAGGACGACCGGCGTGCCGAAGTACAGGACCTTGAGCGGGACGATCGAGTGCATGCGTCCAGTGTTCCGGCGCCGACGACGTACTTCTGGCGGCGATCGGACACGGCGTTCGGCGCGCGGTCCTCCCGGCGCGCTGCCGTTGGCCCCCTTTCGGTCCCCGCCCGCGGCCTCCCCGACCACAGCTCCCTTGGCGGGAATGATCACGTTTACATGATCATTTCACACCATGCACGGTGTACACGCCATGCAACGGGTGCGCTGATCATGTGAACGTGATCATTCCCCCGCCGACGTCGTCAGGGCGTACGGCCGGCGCCGGCCCAGTAGTCGCTCGACGCCTTGCTGGCGGCGAGAGCGTCGGCGTCCTCGAAGCCGGGCGCCATCGATGCCGACGAGCCGGGCAGCACCTGGTGGTGCTCGATGCCGAGCAGCCGGATCCAGCTCTGCTGGCCGAACGTCAGGGCGACGAAGCAGCCGAGCTCGACCAGCTCGGGCTCGGTGAAGTGCGCGTGCACCCGCTCCCAGAACGCGTCGTCCGTGTCGAGGCGCCAGACGATCGCCTCGGTGTAGGCGAGTGCCGCCTTCTGCCGCTCGTCGTAGCGGTCCGACGACTCGAAGTTGAGCAGCTCGTCGTACTGCTGCTCGAGCAGGCCGGCCGTCGTCGCCTTGATCGACCGCTGGTTGCCGCAGAACTCGCACTTCACCGTGCGCGACACATAGACCCGGCAGAGCTCCTTGACCGAGTGGTCGAGCACGCCCTGGTGGAACACCGCCTTCCACGAGTCCGCGAACGCCCAGAAGGCGTTGGGCGCGTGCGCCCGGACCGCGGACGACTCGGGGCGCGGCGTGCCCTCCCGGGCGCAGCGCTGCATCTCCTCCTGCATGCGCTCGTCCATGTCCTCGACGGGCACGTAGCTGATCCGTTGCGTCATCTCGGTCTCCCTCGTCCGGTCACGCCTCCAGGGCGGCGACCACTTTGCCGGTCGTGATGGGCAGGTCTCGGACCCGGACGCCGACGGCGGCGGCGACCGCGTTGCCGATGGCGCCGGCCGTCGGGCCCTGCGACGCCTCGCCGGCGCCGACCGACGGCAGCTCCGGCCGGTCCAGCAGCAGCACCTCGACCTGCGGCGACTCGCTGAAGCGCAGGATCGGGTAGGTCTCCCAGTCGATGCTGGTGATCCGGGTGCGGTCGAAGGTCACCTGCTCCTTGAGGGTCCACGACGTCGACTGCACCGCGCCACCCTCGATCTGGTTGCGCACGCCGTCGGGGTTGACGACCCGGCCGACGTCGACGGCCAGCGTGACCCGGCGCACCCGGATGTCGCTGATCGCCTCGACCTCGGCGACGACGGCGCAGTACGCGCCCTTCGCCTTGTAGCGCGCGTATCCCAGCCCCCACCCGGTCTCACCGCCCCGCGGCCGGGTGCTCCACCCGACGTGGTCGGCGACCGCCTGCAGCACGGCGCGGGCCCGGTCGTCGTCGAGGTGCACCAGCCGGAAGTCCAGCGGGTCGGCCCCCGCGCACTCGGCCACCTCGTCGACCATCGACTCGATCGCGAAGACGTTGCCGTAGGCGCCCAGCGTCCGCAGCGACGACGTCCGCAGGGCGACGTCCTGCCGCCGGTGCCCGCGGATCCGCCGCACCGGGACGTGGTAGCCGGGGACCGCGTTGCGGGTGCTGCCGGCGCCGCGCTCCGGTGGCGGGTCGACCGGGTCCGGAAGCGGAGTCCCGCCGTCGACGTGCGCACCCGCCAGCAGCCCGGGGGACCCGGCGAACCCGGGCCGCGACGTGTGGCCCTGGCTCCAGACGTCGGACTCCCAGCAGACCATCCGGCCCTCCGAGGACAGGCAGACCCTCAGGTCCACGGCCATCGGCGACCCGAACGGCGACCACGACAGCTCGTCGGCCCGCCGCCACCGCACGTGCACCGGTCGGCCGGGCACCGCGCGCGCGAGCAGCACCGCGTCGAAGGCCGCGTCGTCGGCACCGTTGTGACCGTACGCCCCGGCGCCCTCGGCGTGCTCGACCTCGACCGCGTCCGGTGCGACCCCCAGCGCGGCGGCGATCGCGCGGCGCAGCCCGAAGACGTTCTGGCTGTGGCTCCACACGTGCACGGCGGTGCCGTCGTCGGACCAGCCGGCCAGGCCGCAGCTCGGCGACATCGACGCGTGTGCCAGGAACGGCCGGGTGTAGGTCGCGGCCAGCTTGCGCACCTGCGGTGCCGTGTCGTCCGGGTCGCCGGAGACGTCCACGTCGAAGGTGGTGACCGGACCCTCCCGCAGGTACGTCGCCAGCTCGTCCTGGTCGGGCAGAGTCGGGTGCTCCTCCCACGACGACGCCGACCGCAGCACCTCTGCCGCCACGTCCGCCCGTCTCTCGTCGTCGCACACCACGCCGAGGAAGGACCCGTCGCGCACCACGGCGACCACACCGGCCGACGCCTCGACCTCGGCGGTGTCCACCCGCACCAGCCGGGCGGCCGGCGAAGGCGGCCGCACCACCTGACCCCAGAGCTGCCCGGGCAGCACCAGGTCCTGAATGAACCGGGCCCGGCCGCGTACCTTGTCGGGCAGGTCCACCCGCGGGACGGACGTGCCGGTGAGCGCGCCCGGCTTCCGGCCCGGGAGCGACACGTCGATGTCGACGTCGAGGTCCAGGTCGGCCGCGAGCTCGCCGTAGGTCGCCGTGCTGTCACCGGCGAAGCACGCGCCGTCGTGCACGTCGACGTCGGCCGGGTCGACGCCCAGGCGCCGGGCAGCCGCGGCGACCAACAGGTGCCGGAGGTGGGCGCAGGCCGCGCGGACCGCTTCCCCCGAGTCGGCGACCGACATGCTGCCGGCGGTCGGCCCCTCGTCCGGCCCGCCAGCGGTGGTCGCGCTGTAGACCCGCACCCGGTCGACCGGCACCTCGAGCTCGTCGGCCGCGAGCTGGGTGAGCGCGGTCAGGATGCCCTGTCCGAGCTCGACCTTGCCGCCCTGCACGTGCACCGTGCCGTCGGTGCCGACCCGCACCCAGGTCGAGAGCCGCGGGTTGGCGGCGACGTCCTTGGGTGTCGTGGCGTCGGGCGACCGGGGAGCGGGACGGTCCGGGTCCGCGGCCCCGCGGGCGGCCGTCACTGCTCGGCCGCCCTCAGGACGGCGCGCACCATGCGGCGCTGCACGCCGCAGCGGCACAGGTTGCGGTCCAGCGCCTCGACGACCTCGCCCTCGCACGGAGTGGGCCGCTCCGCGAGCAACGCAGCCGCCGACACCAGCACGCCGGACACGCAGAACGCGCACTGGGCGGCCTGCTCGTCGAGGAACGCCTGCTGCAGAGGATGCAGCTCATCGCCCTCGGCGAGGCCCTCGACGGTCACCACGGTCTTGCCCTCGACCGACCAGAGCGGGGTGTCGCACGCCGGCGCCGCCGTCCCGTCCAGCAGCACGAAGCAGGCGCCGCAGAGGCCGACGCCGCACCCGAAGCGAGGTCCGGCCAGCCCCAGCTCGTTGCGAAGCACGTGCAGCAGCGGCGTGTCCGGGTCACCGGAGACCGTCGTCGTCGACCCGTTGACGGTCAGCGTCACGGTGGTGGTGGCCGGGGCGTCGGTCACGGCGAGCTCACCGGCCTACCTCCGCGAGCAGGGTCGCCAGGTTTCCGGCCAGGACCCGCGCCAGGTCGTGGCCCTCGAGCCCGGCGACCGCACGCACCGTCGCGACCGGGTCGGGGTCGCCCATCCGGAACGGGTAGTCGCTGCCCAGCACGACCTGGCCGATGCCCACCGCGTCGACGAGGAAGCGCAGCGACGCGGGCGAGTGCAGGACGGTGTCGAACCACAGCTGCCGCAGCCACTCGCTCGGCGGCCGGGTCAGGTGCTCCTCGGCGCCGTCGGCCGCGGCCGAGTAGCCGCGGTCCCACCGGCCCATCTGGTAGGGCGCGAAGCCGCCGCCGTGCACCAGCACCACGCGCAGGCCGGGGTGGCGCTCGAGCACGCCGCCGTGCACCAGGTGGGCGACCGCGATCGTCGTCTCGGCCGGGTTGCCGACCAGGTTGTTGAGGTGGTACCTGGACACGCCGCGCCCGGCCAGCGACGCGTAGGGGTGCACCACGACGACGGCGCGCAGCTCCTCCGCGGCCGACCAGAAGGGAGCCAGCTCCGGGTCGTCGAGCTCGCGGCCGTCGACCGTCGTCGCGATCTCGGCACCGACCATGCCCAGCGCGGTGACCGCGTGCCGCAGCTCCTCCGCCGCACGGTCCGGCGCCTGCAGGGGCACGGTGGCCAGGGTGCGGAAGCGGTCCGGCGCCGTGGCCGCCGTCGCGGCCAGCGCCTCGTTGAACATCCGTGCGTAGCGGGCGCCTGCGACCGGCTCGAGGGCGTACGCCGTCAGGTCGATCCAGCTGGACAGGACCTGCACGTCGACCCCTGCCGTGTCCATGGCCGCCAGCCGTCGCGGCAGGTCCATCAGCGCAGGGAACATCGGGCGGGTCTGCACCCGCCCGGCGATCAGCACGGCGGACCGGCCGTCCTGGTCGGCCACCTCGATGCCGTAGCGACCACCGTCGGCGCGCAGCGTGTCCATGACGTCGACCGGCACGCAGTGGGCGTGCACGTCGATGGTGCGTGGTGGACCGGTCACAGCGCGAGCTCTGTCATGAGGGCGTCGAGGCGCTCGTCGGGTGCCAGGGCGTAGACCCCGCCGTTGACCCGGTCGGTCACCCAGATGTCGTGCTGCGCCCCCACGAAGAGGTCGTTGATCTGGGGCGCCGCCTGCCCGTCCGGGGTGTCCGGCACCCAGTGCGCCACCTCGGCCGGGTGCTCGGCGTCGCGCAGGTCGTAGACCCGCAGCCCGCCGTTGAACCAGGTCGAGAAGACCAGGGAGGCGCTGCGGTAGGACCCGGGCCGGTTCTCGTGCAGGTTGTGCGGGCCGAAGCGCAGCCCGTGGTCGTAGAACTCGTCGGGCGGCGCCGGGCAGACCGACACCACCCGTGGGTCGGCCGGGTCGG
>Ga0210143_1000292_pt1 | contig 11225 bp, 8 predicted proteins | sample MayberryNW_TuleC_2_FD_185527 | JGI IMG/M metagenome (GOLD analysis project Ga0210143, IMG submission 185527) | Wetland microbial communities from San Francisco Bay, California, USA, that impact long-term carbon sequestration - MayberryNW_TuleC_D2... | ecosystem: Environmental > Aquatic > Marine >... | reverse complement strand
GGTGCTCGACGCCGACCTGCCGGTGATCACCGCCACCGTGCTGGTCGCCGCCTCGTTCGTCATCGTCGCCAACCTGGTCGTCGACATCCTCTACGCCGTCATCGACCCGAGGGTGAGGCTCGCGTGAGCGCCGCTGAAACGACCACTGCGGAGCGGGTCGCCGACCGGGGCACCGACCCGTTCCTCAAGGTCGAGGACCTGCGGGTGCTGTTCCCGACCGAGGACGGGGTCGTGAGCGCCGTCGACGGCGTCTCCTTCTCCGTGCAGAAGGGCAAGACCCTCGCGATCGTCGGCGAGTCCGGCTCCGGCAAGTCGGTGACCTCGCAGGCCATCATGGGCCTGGTCAACCGCAAGACCGCCACGATGACCGGCGAGGTGCGCCTCGACGGCGAGGAGCTGGTCTCCGCCCGGCCCGAGCAGGTCCGGTCGCTCCGCGGCAAGCGGATGGCGATGATCTTCCAGGACCCGCTGTCGTCCCTGCACCCGTTCTACACCGTCGGCAAGCAGCTCTCCGAGGCGATCCGGGTCCACCAGAACGTGTCCAAGGCTGCGGCGCTCAAGCAGTCGATGGAGATGCTCGCGCGGGTCGGCATCCCCAGCCCGGAGCGGCGGATCAAGGACTACCCGCACAACCTGTCGGGCGGCATGCGCCAGAGGGTGATGATCGCGATGGCGCTGCTCAACGACCCCGAGCTGCTCATCGCCGACGAGCCCACCACGGCGCTGGACGTGACGGTGCAGGCGCAGATCCTGGACCTCCTGCGCGACCTGCAGAAGGAGTTCGGGACCGCGATCGTGCTCATCACCCACGACCTGGGCGTCGTGGCGGACATGGCCGACGACGTCGTCGTCATGTACGGCGGCCGGATCGTCGAGCGCGGCGGGATCGACGACATCTACTACCGCCCGGAGATGCCCTACACCTGGGGCCTGCTCGGGTCGGTGCCGCGCATGGACGTCAACCGCTCGGAGCGGCTGGAGCCGATTCCCGGCCAGCCGCCGTCGCTGATCCGGCTGCCGACGGGCTGTGTGTTCCGGCCCCGCTGCCCGTACCACGAGCTGGTCCCGGGCGACCGGTGCGACACCGAGCGGCCCGAGCTGCTCCCGGTGAGTCCCGACCACGCCGTGCGCTGCCACCTCGAGCCCGCGCAGCGCCGCGAGATCGCCCTGGAGCGCCTGGGGGCGCACCTCGAGCCCGCGCCGGACGCGGTGGGGACCACCGGGATGGAGGACAAGTGACGGTCGTGGACGAGAGCGGCACCAACCAGGTGCTGCGCCGCGAGGACGCGCTGCTGCGGGTCGACCGGGTGCAGAAGTACTTCCCGATCACCGGCGGCGGCGTCCTCAAGCGCAAGGTCGGCGACGTCCGGGCGGTCGAGGAGATCTCCTTCGACATCGTGCCCGGCGAGACCTTGGGCATCGTCGGCGAGTCCGGCTGCGGCAAGTCGACCGCCGGCCGCACGATCATGAAGCTGCTCGACCCCACCGGCGGGAAGATCGAGTTCGAGGGCAGGGACATCACCGAACTGGACCGTCGCGCGATGGTCCCGCTGCGTCGCGAGATGCAGATGATCTTCCAGGACCCCTACTCGGCGCTGAACCCGCGGCACACGGTCGGCGGCATCATCTCCGCGCCGTTCAAGGTGCAGGGCGTCAAGCCGGCGCGCGGCATCCAGGCCGAGGTCCAGGACCTGATGGCCCGCGTCGGTCTCAACCCCGAGCACTTCAACCGCTACCCCAACGAGTTCTCGGGCGGTCAGCGCCAGCGCATCGGGATCGCGCGGGCCATCGCCCTGCGACCGAAGCTCATCGTCTGCGACGAGCCGGTGTCGGCGCTCGACGTCTCCATCCAGGCGCAGGTGGTCAACCTGCTCGAGGACCTGCAGGACGAGTTCCAGCTCGCGTACGTCTTCATCGCGCACGACCTGTCCGTCGTCCGGCACATCTCCGACCGGATCGCCGTCATGTACCTCGGCCGGATCATGGAGATCGCCGACGCGGAGAAGATCTACAGCTCGCCGCGCCACCCCTACACCCACGCTCTCACCTCGGCCGTGCCGCTGCCCGACCCCAACGCCGAGCGCGCGCGCGAGCGGATCCTGCTCAAGGGTGACCTGCCCAGCCCGATCAACCCGCCCTCGGGCTGCGTCTTCCGCACCCGGTGCCCCAAGGCGCAGCAGCGCTGTGCCGACGAGATCCCGCTGCTGCGCGAGCTCGCGCCCGGGCACTACGGCGCGTGCCACTTCCCGGAGGAGAAGCACCTCATCCCGGTGTGACCCGCGGCCAGGGTCACGACCCGGCCAGTGCCCGACGGATCCAGTCGAGCTGCAGCAGCAGGAGGTTCTCGGCGACCACCGGCTGCGACGTCATGTGGGTGACGCCGGACAGCGGCAGCACGTCGTGCGGCCGGCCGGCGGCCAGCAGCGCGCTGGAGAGCCGGAGGGTGTGCGCGGCCACGACGTTGTCGTCGGCCAGGCCGTGCACGAGCAGCAGCGGCCGCTCCAGGCCGGGTGCGTCGGGGATCAGCGACGTGTGGGCGTAGGCCTTCGGAGCCTCGTCGGGCCGGCCGAGGTAGCGCTCGGTGTAGAAGGTGTCGTAGAGCGCCCAGTCGGTCACCGGGGCGCCCGCGACCGCCGCGTGGAAGACATCGGGCCGGCGCAGCACGGCCAGCGCGGCCAGGTAGCCGCCGAACGACCACCCGCGGATCGCCACGCGTGACGTGTCGAGGTCGGGCTCCAGGGCGGCGACCTCGGTCAGCGCGGTCACCTGGTCCTCGAGCACGACGTCGGAGATGACGTCGCGCACGCAGCGGTCCCACTCCGGGCCGCGCGAGCCGGTGCCGCGGCCGTCGGCGACGACGACCGCGAACCCCTGGTCGGCCCACCACTGCGGCTCGAGCCACATGTCGTGGACCGCGAGCACCTCCTGGTGGTGCGGCCCGCCGTAGGGGTCGAGGAGCACCGGCAGGCGGGTCCCGGCCACGTGGTCGCGGGGGAGGAGCAGGCCGACCCGCAGGCCGTGCTCGCCGACCGTCAGCATCCGCACGTCGGCGCGCAGCGGAGGCTCCTCGGCGTACGACCGCAGGCGCAGCTCCTGCGCGCCCTCGCGGCGGACCGTGACGACAGTGCCGGGCGTGTCGAGCCGGCGGCTGGCCAGGGCGAGGCAGCCCCCGGAGAGCAGCCCGGCGTGGAAGCCGCCCTCCCCGGTGAGCCGGCGCACCGTGAGGTCGGGCTCGACCAGCCACAGGTGGCTCTCGACCGGGTCGTCGGTGCCGGCGACGACGACGCCGTCGGCCCCCGCCGAGACGACGTGGGACACCTGCAGGTCGGGTCCGGTGACCGCCGTCCCGTCGACGACCAGCCGTCGGGCGCCGTCGCGCTCCGCCGTGGTGACGAGCCGGCCGTCCGGCAGCAGGGCCGGCACGCCGTCGACGACGTCCAGCCACACGTCGTCGTGGTCGCTGTGTCGCAGCCGCGTCGCGCCGGTCGCAGGGTCGACGTCGAGCACGTCGGCGTCCCGCTGGTCGCGGGACATGACGTGCAGGAGGGCACCGGCGCCGGACCAGTGCACGGCGACGAGGTAGGGGCGGCTCGTGCGGTCCCAGGCCACCTCGTGGCCCGGCGAGCCGTCGACCGGCACGACGTGCACGGTGACGTCGGCGTTGTCCGTGCCGGCCGCCGGGTAGGCGAGCTCGGCCGGCTCCCGCTCCGGGTGGGCGGGGTCGGCCACGTGCCACCGCTGGACCGGTGCATCGTCGACCCGTGCCACCAGCAGCGCCGAGCCGTCCGGCGACCACCAGAACCCGCGGTACCGGCCCATCTCCTCGGCGGCGACGAACTCGGCGACCCCCCAGTGCACGGTGGGCCGGTCCGGGGCGACCAGGGTCCGGTGGTCCGTCCCGTCGGTGCCGACCACGTGCAGCGCCCCGCGGGCCGCGTAGGCGACCCGCCGGCCCGCCGGGTCCGGCCGCGGGTCGACGACCGGCGCCTCGGCCGGCAGCTCGCGGACGACGGGTTCCGGGCCGCGCAGGTCCGCCAGCCACAGCCGGCTCGACAGCGCGAAGGCTACGACGCTGCCGGACTCGTCCGTCGCGTACCCGACGACACCGGCGCCGGCCTCCCGCGACCGCTCGCGTCGGGAGCGCTCCTCGTCCGAGAGATCCTCCTCGCCGTCGCCGATCAACGCCCGCGGGTCCGCGACCAGGGTCTCCTCCCCGGTGGCGGTGTCGAGTGCCCACAGCGAGCCGACCGGGTCGTCGCCGCCGCTGGACCTGACGAAGAGCAGCCGAGAACCCGTGGGGTCGAGGTGCAGGGAGCGGGGGGCGCCGCGGGTGAACCGCTGGGTCCGGGCGCTGGCATGGGGGAAGGTCTCCTGTCCGGGCACCGGGCGAACCTATCCAGTCCGGTGCAGTAGGTAGGGTCCGGACTCATGACGACGACCCCGGACGGGCCGCCCGCGGACGGCCCCGGCGCCACCGGCCGGCCGCCGTCCTCCGCCGAGGACGCGGTGCTGCAGGAGGCTGCGTCGGTCCTGGAGGAGGTGCAGCCCGAGGCCGAGACGGTCATGCGCGCCCTCGACTCCGACCGGCGGCTGCTGCTCGTGCACGCCCATCCCGACGACGAGACGATCGGCAACGGCGCCACCATGGCGCTCTACGCCGCCGACGGGGTCCAGGTCACCCTGGTCACCTGCACCCTGGGCGAGGAGGGCGAGGTGCTCGTCCCTGAGCTCTCGCACCTGGCGGCCGACCAGGAGGACCAGCTCGGCCGGCACCGGGTCGACGAGCTGGCGACCGCCATGGAGGCGCTCGGGGTCCGCGACCACCGCTTCCTCGGCGGACCGGGCCGCTACCGCGACTCGGGGATGATGGGCCTGCCCACCAACGACCGGCCGGACGCGTTCTGGCAGGCCGACGTCGACGAGGCGGCCCTGCTCCTGGTCGAGGTCGTCCGGGAGGTACGTCCGCAGGTCCTCGTGACGTACGACGAGAACGGCGGCTACGGGCACCCTGACCACATCCAGGCCCATCGCGTCGCCATGCGCGCGGCCGAGCTGGCGGCCGACCCGGCCGTGACCACGGGGGGCGAGCCGTGGCAGGTCAGCAAGGTCTACTGGAACGCGGTGCCCGAGTCGTGGCTGCGCGAGGGCATGCGCCGGATGCGCGACGCAGGTGACACCACCTTCTTCGACGACGCCGACCCGGACGGCGACCTCCCTCTCGGGACGCCGGACCACCTGGTGACGACGGCCGTCGACGCCACGAGACACGTCGACGCCAAGCTGGCCGCGATGCGTGCGCACGCCACCCAGATCACCGTCGACGGCCCGTTCTTCGCCCTCTCCAACAACCTGGGCAACGAGGTCTGGGGCATCGAGTTCTACCAGCTGGTCCACGGCGAGCCCGGCACGGAGCGTGACCAGGACGGGCGGGAGACAGACCTCTTCGCCGGGATCGGCTGAGCCGCTGCGCCGCCGGTGACCACGCTGCGTCACCCCCGTCGGCACGCGTTGCGCCGAACGGGTGACGGGACACTCGCATACGGGTGAAAGCCCGACCGCGGAGGATGCGCCGGCCACCGGGCGGGCGAGACTGCCCGCAGATGCTCGTCCGCCAGCAGTGGGATCGGCGACGGGCGGGTCGGGATTGATGCGCCGTTCGGGTGAACGTCGCCGAGGTCCCGACAAGCGAGGGCGACGACGTGGGAGGGGCTGTGGGCGACAAGCGCACGACGGGGCCGGCGACGGCTGAGCCGGCGGTGCCGGACGGTCCGACGGCGGGAGCGGCCACCGACCGCACGGGCAGCGGGGACATCGACGGCACCGGCGACAGCGACGGTCTGCGGTCGGCCGGTCTGGCGCGGCACGCGACGGCCGACGTCGGAGTCAGCCGCGAGGTCCTCCGGCGCAAGCGGCTCCTGACGCTGCTGCTCGTGGTTGGCATCCCGACGGCCTTCCTCTGGTACCGCATCCTGAGCGGCAACCCGCTCGACCTGTTCAACGTGCCGTCGGTCGACCCGCTGTTGCTGGTGCCGTCGCTGTTCTTCCTGCTGCTGATCTTCGTGATCCTCGGGCAGTTCGTCTTCACCGGCCGGTCACCGCACGTCATGTACCGGCCGGAGCAGATCGAGACCCGGCTCGACGACGTCGTCGGCATCGACCCGGTCAAGGAGGACGTGGTCCGCTCGCTGAACCTCTTCCTCGCCCACAAGACCTTCGCCAGCGAGATGGGCGGCACGCCGCGGCGCGGCCTCCTCTTCGAGGGCAACCCCGGCACCGGCAAGACCTACCTCGCCAAGGCGATGGCGGCCGAGGCGGGCGTGCCGTTCCTGTTCGTGAGCGCCACGTCGTTCCAGTCGATGTTCTACGGCGCCACCGCGAAGAAGATCCGCTCCTACTTCAAGGCGCTGCGCAAGGCGGCCCGCCAGGAGGGCGGCGCGATCGGCTTCATCGAGGAGATCGACGCCATCGCGATGGCCCGTGGCGGCCTCGGCGCCACGGCCATGCCAGACGTCGCCCGCGCGACGAGCCACCTGGAGTGCGGCGGCATGACGGGGCTGCCGTCGGTCTATGCGTCGGCCGCCGGCGCGGCCGGGTCCGGCACCGTGGTCAACCAGGTCATGAGCGAGGGCGTCGGCGGCGTGGTCAACGAGCTCCTGGTCCAGCTGCAGTCCTTCGACGAGCCGACCGGGTGGCAGAAGGCGCGCACCAAGATGGTGGACCGGGTCAACCTCTACCTGCCGCTGCACCGCCAGCTCAAGCGGCCGACCCCGCCACCGACCAACCTGCTGCTGATCGCCGCGACCAACCGGGCCGACAACCTGGACCCGGCCCTCCTGCGGCCCGGCCGCTTCGACCGGCGCCTCACCTTCGAGCTGCCGAGCAAGCGCGGCCGCCGCGAGCTGATCGACCACTTCCTCGAGTCCAAGGCGCACGTCCCCGAGCTGGACGACGCCGAGCGGCGCGATGCCCTCGCCGGCGTCACGCAGGGCTACACACCGGTGATGATCGAGCACCTCTTCGACGAGGCGCTGGTCAACGCGGTCCGCCGGGGCGACCGCGCGATGTGCTGGAAGGACGTCGACAGGGCCCGGCTGGTCGAGGAGGTCGGCATGGGGCAGCCGGTCTCCTACACCGACCACGAGAAGCGCCTGATCGCCACCCACGAGGCCGGGCACGCCACGGTCGCCTGGCTCGTCGCGCCGGAGCGCCGGCTCGAGGTGCTCACGATCATCAAGCGCCGCTCGGCCCTCGGCCTGCTCGCCCACGGCGACCGTGACGAGGTCTACACCCGGTCGCGCAAGGAGATGACCGCCCTGATCCAGATCGCGATGGGCGGCCAGGTCGCCGAGGAGCTCTTCTTCGGCGACGTGTCCACCGGCCCCGGCGGCGACCTGCTCTACGCGACCAACGTGGCGGCCGAGATGACCGGGTCGTGCGGCATGGGGGAGACCCTGGTGTCCTACGCCGCGATCCAGAACAGCGCGTTCTCCGACACCAACATCGTCGGCCGGGTGCTCGGTGACGCCGAGGGGCGGACCCGGGTCGAGGAGCTGCTGCAGCGGCAGAAGGTCGTCGTGCGCGGCCTGCTCGAGAGCAACATGCACCTGGTCGCTGCGCTGCGCGACGCGCTCGTCGAGCGGCACGAGCTCATCGGCACCGAGATCACCGACGTGCTCGAGTCGGCGGCTGGCGGGCCGGACCGGGCCGACGAGTCGGCGACCACGATCGACCTGCGGGCCGCAGGCCGCCGGACCACCGAGGCCCGGCAGATCGAGCCACCTGCATAGTCTGCGCGGGTGCGACCCGCCCGGCTGCTGCTGCACGCGGTCCTGCTGGCACTGGGCGTGCTGGTCGGCGCGCTCGGGTCGTTCGTCCACGCCCGGGTGGTGGCGGGGGTGCCGGTCGGGCTCCTCTGTGCGTACGCCCTCACGGCTGCCGCCCTGGCGACCGCGGGGCTGGCCAGCCGGTCGCGCAGCGGGCCGGCGGCCACGGCCGCCGGGTGGCTGCTCGCCCTCCTGCTGCTGTCCGCCCCACGGCCCGAGGGCGACCTGGTCGTCGCGGGGGACCTGCTCGGCTACACGTGGTCCCTGGGTGGTCTGGTCCTCGCCGCCGTCGCCGTGGCGGCGCCGTGGCCGCTGCTGGCTACAGGCCCGGCGGCCGCGGACCGATGACTCGGACGTGTCCCTGCCGAGCGTCGACGCGCCGGGCGGCGATCCCGTCGTTGCCGTCGGCGCCGTCGTGCTGCGCCTGGGGGGCTCCCGCTACGCCGTCGACATGGCCGACGTGGCGGAGGTCGCGCCGCTGCCGCGGGTGACGCGGGTCCCGCGGACGCCGAGCTGGTTGCTGGGCGTGGCCAACTGGCGGGGCCGGGTCCTGCCGGTGCTGGACCTGCGTCCGCTCTTCGCCACCCCCTCGGTGCCGCTGGCGAGCAGCGCCCGGCTCGTGGTGGTCTCCCGGGAGGACCTGCTGGTCGGTGTCGTCGCCGAGGCGGTCCCGGGGGTGCACGACGCCGACCTGGCGTCCGTCGCGCCGGCCCCGCCCACGCTGCCGTCCGACGCGGCCGCCCTCGTCACCGGCCAGGTCGCCGACCGGGCCGGGCCGATCGCCGTGCTCGACGCGGCGGCCGTGCTCGCCCTGCGGGGCCGGGTGGACCGTCGCCGCGGTGGGTCCACCGGCTCCTAGCCCGGTGCCCCCTCGGCCTCGCGGGGAGAGGTACCCGTTCGGCCTACAGGCGGGGCGGCGCCGACCCGATGGAAGGAAGGAGTCAGGGGAGTCCCTGTCCGGTGGAGGTCCCGGTGGAGTTCTGGAAGAAGCTCAACGGCGCGTCGGCCGCCACGCTCGGCGTCACCGTCCTGGTCGCGGCCCTCGCCGTGGGGCTGGACAAGGCAAACGGCGCGGACTTCTCGCTGCCGGCCGCTGTGATGTGGCTGTGCGTCGGCGTGGTCAGCGCCGCCGGGCTGGCCGCCCTCACGCTCTTCGGCGAGCGGCTGGTCGGTGAGGACCATCTCGAGCGGTACCGCACCGGCCTGGTCGTGGCCAACGTCATCTGGGTCTCCGGGCTGGTCGCCGTGACCGGTGGGGTCGAGCGGCCGTACTGGGTGCTCATGGCCACCCCGCTGCTCATCGCGGCGGTCACCATGTCGCGCGCCCGCAGCCTGTTCATCGGCTTCTTCTCCACGGCCGCGCTCGCCGCCGCGGTCTGGGTCTCCGGCCCGGTCGGCGCCTCCGACGTCTCCTTCCTCGTCCTCGTGCTGCCGCTCGGGCCCGGCATCGCGTGGTTCGTCGGCATGCTGTGCGCCACCGTGTGGGACGAGCGACGGCTGGCCCAGGAGGAGCGCGACCAGCTGGCCCGCCGGGTGGACCACCTCTCGGCCGTGCTGTCGCAGGCGGCGGAGGGTGACCTCGCCGTGCAGGTCATGGACTCGGCCGACGACGAGGTCAGCGCCTCGGTCGCCGCCCTCACCGAGAGCTTCAACAACACCCTGCTCAACCTGCGCCAGCTCGTCGAGCAGATCCGCGTCGGCGGTCAGCAGATCACCTCCAGTGCCGGTGAGCTGCTCGCGACCGCCGAGGAGCACGCGGCCAGCGCCACCCAGCAGTCGTCCGCGGTCGCCGAGACCACCTCGACGATCGAGGAGCTGGCCGCGACCGCCGCCCAGATCGCCGACACCGCCGAGTCGGTCGCGCGCTACGCCGCCGAGACCCTGCGGCACGCGGAGGACGGCCGCAGTGCCGTCGCCACGTCGGTCGCCGCCATGGACGCCATCGCCGAGCGGGTCAACTCGATCGCTACCCGGGCCTTGTCGCTGGGCGAGAAGGGCCAGGAGATCGGCCGGATCCTCGTCGTCATCGACGACCTCGCCGACCAGACCAACCTGCTCGCGCTCAACGCCGCCATCGAGGCGGCCCGGGCCGGCGAGCACGGCCGGGGCTTCGCCGTCGTCGCCTCCGAGGTGCGCAAGCTGGCCGAGCGCTCGCAGGAGTCGGCCGGGCAGATCCAGGCGATCGTCACCCAGATCCAGGCCGAGACCAGCGCGACCATCCTGGCCAGCGAGGAGGGGGCCAAGGAGGTCCACACCGGGTCCGCCCTCGCCCGTGAGGTCGTGGACGCCCTCGAGCGCATCTCCGGGATGGTCGACGAGACCACGACCGCGGCCAAGGAGATCTCGATCGCGACGTCGCAGCAGCGCTCGGCGTCCGACCAGGTCGTCTCGGCGATGACGCAGGTGTCCGACGTGTCCCGGCAGTACGCCGTCGGGTCGAAGCAGGCCGCGGCCGCCGCGGCCCAGCTCAACGTGCTGGCCGCCGAGCTGCGCTCCTCGATCGAGCAGTTCCGGGTCTCCTGACCATGGGTTGGGCCGACGACCCGGAGCTCGTCGCCACCTTCCGGGCCGAGGTCGAGGAGCGGCTCGCCTCGCTGTGCGAGGGCCTGCTGCGCCTGGAGGGCCACCCGTCGCCACGTCAGCTGATGAGCGGGCTGTTCCGCGACGCCCACACCGTCAAGGGCTCCGCGCGAATGCTGGGCCTGGACGAGGTCGTGGACGTGGCGCACCGCGCCGAGGACCTGCTCGGCGCGCTCCGCGACAACCGGACCGCCGTCCGCAGGGACCTCGTCGACCTGCTGCTCGTCGCTGCCGAGAGCATCAGCCGGTCACTGCCCGGCGCCTCCCGCCCGGTCGGGGCAGGCGAGCTGGCCGCCGTGGTCGCCGCACTCGACAGCGCCTGTGCGGGCGACGACCCGGTGACGGTGCCGCGGCTGGAGGCCTCGACCGACGCCGACCCGGACGCCGACCGGCCCCGGTCCGGCGACTCGATCCGGGTGCCCACGCGCCGGGTGCACGACCTGCTCGACGTCGTCGGCGAGGCCGAGCTCGACGTCCGCCGGCTCGGCGGGCACGGCCGCGACCTGTCCTCGCTGGCGGCCGAGCAGGCCCGGGTGGTGCGTGCGCTGCGCGACGACCTGGCCGGGCTCGACCTGCCGCAGGCGACCCTGGCCCACCTGCACGCCCTCGTCGCCCTGGGCGACCAGCACGGCGCGGCGCTGCGCGAGCTGCACACGCTCGCCGACGACGCCTCCAGCCGGGTCGCCTCGGTGCGCGACGGCGCCATGGGCCTGGCGATGGTCCCGGTCCGCCGGGTCGTGGCCGGCTTCCCCCAGCTGGTGCGCGAGCTCGCCGGGGCCGGTGCCGAGGCCAAGGACGTCGACCTGGTGCTGAGCGGCCAGG